>Ga0207831_100599_pt1 | contig 10883 bp, 7 predicted proteins | sample TtanPargueraPR_7_FD_187741 | JGI IMG/M metagenome (GOLD analysis project Ga0207831, IMG submission 187741) | Aerobic enrichment media microbial communities from Bioluminiscent Bay, La Parguera, Puerto Rico - Tt and M1 (2) (SPAdes) | ecosystem: Environmental > Aquatic > Marine > Unclassified ... | reverse complement strand
CTGTCCTGTGCATGCCGCTGTCCACTGCCGACGCCCAGGACTCCCCCCTGCATTTCCATCCCATCGACACCACCGAGGGATATGACGGATTTACGGCGCTGCGCCTGTTTCCGCTTCCGCCCGGACAATCGGGTCCCGGCGCAGCGGATGACGCGCGCGGCGTGTTCGGACTGCACGCCTACGCGGTGCCGTTTCGCGGTCCGACAGAAGATCGCGCCAACGAAGCCGTTACCTTCGGATGGAATCCCATGGGGCGCCTGCAGCCCGACCAGCCGGGGTTCTGGTGGCAGTACGAGTGGGGATACGGGAAGATGCGCGTGCCGATGTTCGAGTTGAACCTGGACGTGCGCGACAGCGCTTCGGTGGACGGTGAAGGATACAGGCGCCGCATCAGCTACAAAATGGAGCGCGGCACGGGACGCGGGGTATCAGCGGATTTCTCTTTCGACAACACCACCTTCGTCAGCGGCCGGCGCAGCGCCGGTGACAAGCTCCTCGACCGCTATGTGCAGATTGCCACCGGCTCGGATCGCTTCCGCGTCAACCTCCGCGCGGATTTTCGCAAGCTCGTGCAGCACGCCGTCATCAGCCACAGTACCGCCGACGCACGGCTCTTCCTTCCCCTCGAGCGCGGCACCATGTTCTCCGCGCGGTTGATCCCCCTGTACGGCGCCATTTCCGACAGCACGCAGATTCAGCTCAACGACATGCAGGCCGGCGTGCAGTTCGTGATAAAAATCCGCAACGAGCGCGAGTACCCCGTCCGCCTCGACTGGAAGCCCCTCACCGGCCGGCGGCTGTACTGGGACACCACGCGAGCCGCGCCCGACAGCATCGATGCCGGTGAGACCCTCGTCGTGCGCATCATCACCGACGAAGGCACGCACGCCTTCGGCAGCGTGCACGGGCGCTTCCGGGAGGATGATTGAACGCCGCCTACACGGAACTGACGCCTGACGAATTCGCGGAGCGTGCGCAAACGCTGCGCGTGATGAGCGAGAAGTGCCGCATCTGTCCCCGCAGCTGCGGCGCGCGCCGACATGAAGGAGAACACGGTCTCTGCCATGCCGCCGATGGCGTCGTCGTGGCCAGCGCGGGACCGCATTTCGGCGAGGAGTCCGTTCTCGTCGGCACGATGGGATCCGGCACAATTTTTTTCACCGGTTGCAATCTCGACTGCAGTTTCTGCCAGAACTTCGACATCAGCCACCTCGGTGCGGGCGAGCCCATCGCCATCAGCGATCTCGCTTCGCTTATGCTCCAACTGCAGGAGCGCGGATGCCACAACATCAATCTCGTCACACCCACGCATTACACCGGGGAGATCGTTGCTGCGCTCGCGGAGGCGGGCGCTCAGGGACTCGAGCTCCCCATCGTCTGGAACAGTGGCGGATATGAATCCATCGAAACCCTTCGCCTGCTCAACGGCATCGTCGACATCTACATGCCGGATCTGAAATACGGTTCGAACGAGGCAGGGCAGCGCTATTCCGGTATCGAGGATTACTGGGATGTGGCGCGCGAGGCGATCCGTGAAATGCACCGGCAGGTGGGCGACCTGCGCGTGGGTCCACGGGGCATAGCGCGGCGGGGTCTGCTGCTGCGACACCTCGTCCTGCCGGGGGATGCGGCGCGGTCGCGGAAGGTCATCGACTTCCTCGCCGATGAGATTTCCCCCGATACGTATGTGAATGTCATGGAGCAATACTACCCGGCATTCCGCGCCGAACGCATTCCCGAACTCAGCCGCCGGCTGCGTCCGGAGGAGCATGCCGCTGCTGTCGCTCATGCGCGTTCACGCGGCCTGCGCCTGGCGGATTGACTGCTAATCGTGCCCGTGGCGCACTTCGATGTTGACGATGAACTTCCGCTGATAGGGATCGTTTGTCGGGCCTTCATCCTCGGCGATGTACTTGCCCTCCGCGATGAAGCGGATGCGATCCTCGCCGCGCAGGCGCCGGAAACGCGGCGAGCGCTCACCCATCTCGCGGTCAATCATCTGCATGGTATAGTAGGCGCGGAGATGCGACAGCTTGACGTTCCCCTCCTGCCGCTGCATGACCGTTCCCGGTGTGACGGTCATGGTCTGCGTGCGCACGGTCTCTTCCTCGTCGAAGCGGCCCCAGGCCAGTCCGCGGGCATCCACGTGTCCGAGCACGGAAATCAGCAGCGTATCCACACCGGTGTAGCAGGTGTCAAGCATGGGCACCAGCATGTTCTCGATCTGGCTGTAAAGATGTTCGAACCAGCGGTCGACACGCTGCGCGGCAAAGTCGTAGTCGTAATCGTTCATGTCGATGAAGTTCGCGTTGGGCAGAGCGTTCGCTGCCAGGCGTGAGCGCAGGCGATCGAGTTCGTCAGGCGTGTTGGGATACCAGTAGCCGGTCACGAAGAATGGGATCGTGTCGGTGAGGACCTCGAACTCGGGGAGCAGCGGACGCTCGAGGGTAATACGAAGAGGCATCTCAGTCTGATACGATTCCGGGACGGGGGTGGTGAACTCCAGAACGGAAGCGGACTGGTAGCACTGTTTGTTCCCGGGACGCAGCTCGTAAGTGCGTCCCGCGCGCAGGCAAAGATCCGGCGCGAAGCGCCCCGCATCGGAGGTCACTCCCCGGGCGACAGTGCTGCCAGTGGCAGGATCGATGATCTCCATCGCCACCTGCGGTCCCGGTCTGCGGCGCGGCTCGCCGTCACGCACGGGCTCGACGAGTTCCACATCGGCGATGACGCGGATGCAGTAGGGCACCTCGCCGCACCAGATGTCGTAGCCGCCCTGCCCGCCGGCCCGGTCGGAAGCAAAGAGTATCTGCAGCCGGTCAGGCGTGATGAAGGGAAAGCAGTCGTTGGCCGGACCGTTGATCGGCGCGGGAAGCCGCTCGACCGCACTCCAGCTGCCGTCGGGCTGCATCTGCGTTCGGACGATCTCGAAGCCGGCATCCTTCCAGCGCCTGGTGGCGAAGTAGAGATAACCGTCCACCGAGAAAAACGGCGACATGTCGGCCGTGCCCGAATTCACGGGCGCGGGCAGGAGTTCCGGACTGCCCCAGCTGCCGTCCGCTCCGCGCTCGCTCATCCACAGCTGCGGATCGCGGCCTCCCTTCTGCTCCACGCTGGGCTCGTCGGGGATGCGATCGGAAGCGAAGATCAGCCACCGGCCGTCCGGCGACACCGCCGGCTGTGCATCCCACCAGGAAGAATTCACGTTTTCGATCGGGTGCGGTGTGCTCATGGCGCCCTCCAGTGCCGTGACGCGGAACAGGTCCGCTCCGCCCCGTCCGCCGTCGAGATAGGTGCCGCTGCTCAGGTACATGTCGCCCTTGGCGTCCAGCGCCATCGTGCCGGTGTTGACGCGGCCGAAAACCGACGGACGATATACCAGCGGTGCGGTCCAGGCCGAGGACAAATCGAGGTCCAGCGCGGGCGTGTCGGCGGTTTTCTCCGCGACGTACACGGCCTCGCCGTAGCCGAACTCATCCGAGAGGATTTCCGTGCGCTCATCCGCGCTGCGCGTGGAGGTGAAAAACACCAGACCGCCGTCGGGATGCATGAACGGACTGAACTCATCGGCACCGCTGTTGAGCGCCGTGCAGTTGTAGATCGGCAGATCGCCCGTCGTGCCGGCACCGGAATCCTCGCGTACCGTCGTTTCGCTGCCGCCGCAGGCGGTGAGCAGCAGGAGTGCGCATGTGAGAGCTGCTGGGATGAAGTGTTTCATACCGTCAATTCTCCTTGATCATCGGATAGAGCACATCGAGGCACATCTTGTATTTGCCGTCGGGGTCGACGCTGACCTCGCGCACACGCACACAGGCATACGAAATCACGCCGTCGCGCTCGATGCGAATGGAATAGACCGATCGGAAATCCAGCGTGGCCGCCTGCGACGTACTGAAGCCGGGCGAGGTGATGCTCTCGAATTCCGCTCGCGACCAGCCGTTCTGTCCGGTCGACATGTCGGTGTAGTTGAACTGATCCTCGCTCACGCCCGCCTTGATGAACTTCCATCCGCTGCGGATATACACGTCCGCGTCGTCGTTCGGATCGACGGCGGCGACAACGAGATCCGACAGCTGCTGTGCGGGCGCGTTCGGATCGAAGCGATCCTCACCCTTGCCCTGCACCGGTGTGAAGTTGTAGCCGTAATTCTCGTTCTGATCCCAGCGGTAGATGCATCGGGAGAAGAGAATGGGCAGCGTGTCGACAACGACGCGCACGGTGACGTCGCGCACCGGACCGCATCCATCAATGCGCAGCGGAAGGTCATGAAGGATCTTTGCCGGCTGACCGTGTCCGTCAGGCCAGACAACCTCATCCGAGGCCTCGAAGCGCACGGTGAAGCAGCCCTGTTCCTCGCCATCCAGTTCCAGTTCGTCGCGAGTAAGGGAGAAACCGGGATAGTCGCCTTCCAATGCCGATGCGTTCAGCACGAGCGTACCGCAGCCACCCACATTCTCGAAACAGATCATGCCGTTTCCGGATGTGTACACCCGCACCCGGCCGAGATCGAAATCAAACTGATTCGAACCGGGCGGATCACGCTCAACGAGCCGCGGGCCTTCGAGCAGCTCGCATTCGGGTCCGCATCCGGAGCCCGTGAGAATCACACGCGTGGTGCAGCGCCTCTGTTCCCCGGGCAGGAAATGTTCGACAAGAATGGTATCACGGTAGGCGCCGATCTGATTCGGCGTGAATGTCACGGTCATGCTGCTGCGCTCCCCGGGAGCGGCCACCTCATCGACAAGCGGCGTGACACGGAAGACGTCCGCGATGGTCGGCTCCTTGATGATGTTGTCGATGCGGTCGAACAGGCAGGTGTTGCGCAGCAGATCGACGACCTGCCGGCCCTCTCCGCGCTGCGTGGGTGGCAGGGACTGTATCGTGCCGAAGTCCACGAGAATTTCGTCGTCGGGACAGTCGCAGGTGTTGCAGTTGCGCGCGTCGATCTCCACGGTGAGATTGATCGTCACCGCAGCCTGGTTGGGACCGGAGCCGGTGAGCTGATAGCGCACGACCTGCAGCCCGCTGTCCTGCGGCGTCGCCACCGCGCGCAGCGTGAACTGTCCGCCCGCCAGAAGGACAAACGGACGGTCGGTCACCACCCCGCCCTGCGCGTTGAGCACAAACAGTGACAGCGCGGGGGAGTCGTCGGGACCGCTGATGCTGAAGGTCAGCGGCACGTCGCATCCCGAACGGAAGACCATCTGCGTTGAGTCCGTGAATGTCTGGCCGGTGTTGAGCGGCGCGCAGATGTCCTCAATGCGGATGGTACGTTCGATGATGCCGGAGCAGGGAATTTTCTCGGAGGCGAGCCGGACGATCAGCAGCGTATCACGGCAGAGCAGATTTGCATCGACCGTCGTGATGCCGGTTTCAGCATCGCCGACCAGGAAGCGGTATGGTGCGCCGGTCGTCGGGATTTCAAAACGGAAGTAGGCGTTGCCGGTGCGGTCGGTGACCTGCCGGTCGATTGCCGTGCGCTCTGCCTCGGGGATGCGGAGATCCTGTACCTCGACCGGAACGAGCTCGACGGGGCGTCCCGCGGCGTCCTGCACGTGGACGAGAACGTCACGGGCCTCGATCGGCGCGCGCTCCATCGGTGACTGGCAGGACCACAGCAGCGGAAGGAGTAATGCCGGAAGAAAAAAACGAATCCGCATAGTGTATTTTATTGTTCGTGTCATTTCGGTACCTCCGTCTTAGAACGTCACGCCGAGGCGCAGCAGCAGTCCATGACTCTCGTTGTAGTAGATCGCCTCCGCCCGCTCGGGCCGGTCGGAGCAGTCGCAGACCACGGCCGTCGGCAGCTGCATGTAGCGGTAGCCGAGATCGACCGAGACATCCAGGATCTCCGACAGCGGGAAGTCGACACCGGCGCCGATTGAAAACAGCTTCGGCGCGGCTTCGAAGAGATTATTGAACCCGAGCGTTTCGCCGGACTGATCGTCGAACACCGTGCCCGCCTGGGCATAGAGGAACGGCGCGAAACAGTGCGCGGACAGCTGATAGCGCGCATGCAGGAAAAACGGAAAGCGGTTGATGTCGCGGGCGCTGAACCATCCGCCGCCGAGTCCGATACCGAACGCGCCGAAACGCAGTCCCGCGGCGACCTCCGGTCCGAACGTGAAACTGTCGAGCCCGATCTGTCGATCAGATTCATCCTCCCCGGCGTAATATCCCCACAGCCGCAGTTCCACGAAATAGGGGATGCGTTCCCGCTGCCTGTCGTCGCAGGGATACACGATGCCGACGGGATTGTACGACGGCGTGTAAAACGTTCGCGCGTGCGTCTCGATCACCAGGATATCCGACGGCAGCTTGCGCACGATCTTCCCGTCGCGCGTCTTGATGACATAGCGCTCATACTCACCCTCCTCCTGCTCATAGGTCACCTCGACGTTCGTGATCACCGTGCCGTCCTTCAGGCGCACCACCTTGTCGTAACGGGGTTCATCGTCATCCTCCTGCTGCGCGATGGCCGCCACCGGCAGCAGCAGGACGAGCACAAGCGCAATGCCTCCCCATGAATGAATGAACGCACTGACGTATTTCGACATGGCAAACCTCATTGACGAAGCGACGGACAGAGTCACCGGTGTAATAGGATGGAAAGGTATTGGATTCCGGGACTAATGCAAGGGGACGGGAGGAGCGATGAGCCCCGCAGGGACGGCATCCCGGGCGTGAGCCCGGAACGTAGCCCCGACGTCAGTCGGGAGGAGCGTGCGCCCGCCCGATATCATGGCCGCACGAAGACCATCACCGTTCGATGTTCCCCGAAGAACTCCGTGCGGATGAAATACACACCTGGCCGTTCACCGGACAGATCAATACGGTGATAGAGCTCCTCCCCTGTCGCATTCACCGTCCGTCGGACCCGTTCACGCCCGAGCAGATCCCTGACCGTGATATCCACTACCATGGAATGCAGCCCTGTGAGATGCAGATTGAACACTCCCTCGGAGGGATTCGGATACACGCTGCAGGTAACCGCCTCCGGAACATGTGGTCCTGCCGCGTCGGTAACGGTCACAAAGAGGCTGTCCGACAGGTGGGTGCATCCAAATGTATTGCTGACGCGCACCTGGTAATATCCATCCTGAAGCGCCGTACACGAACGCATGAGCGCTCCCGGGATCTCCGTTCCGTCGAGATACCACTGCCACGATGCGGCGCTGTCCGCTATGAGGAGATTTCCGTTCTGTGTGATGGACGGCTTCGCCGGCCGTGAATGAACCGTCACGCGAACCGTGTCCGATCGTGACGGACATCCGTTTCCATCCGGCAGCGTCACGGTCGCGAAATAGCTGCCGCTGTTATGCACGGTGAGAAAACGGGTTGAATCACCCGTGTTCCAGGCGTGGGAGGCCCACCCCATCCCCGCATCCAGGATCACACTGTCGCCTTCGCAGAAGGACACCGGTCCGAGAACGCTCAGCGAGAACGGCCGCGGATACGGTCCGATACGAAGCTCCGCCGAACCGTAGACGGGCGGGATGTTATCGGCATCGACGCGCAGGGTGAAGTCCACCAGTCTCCAGAATTGATCCGTATTGATGTTGCTCAGACGCACTCCCCACGTCACGCTGTACTGCTGGCCACGGAAGAGGACGGGACGCAGACGGGGATTGCTGTTGTCGGACCATGCGGGATCGAATTCGATCAGGTTGTTCCCGCTGAGGTCGTCCCAGCTCAGCTCCGCGCGCAGGTTGTTGATGTTGACATTCGACGTGTTGCGCAGTCTGGCCGTGACGGTACAATGTGTTGGTGACACGTACGGGGAATCCGCGATACAGTGCAGCGTATCCGGTTCGACGAGCAGTTCGGCTTCCATCTTCCGTTCGACAGCGGCGACCGGAATGGTTTTCTCACAGATGATGGGATTCCCCTCGTCATCCCATGCCGTGACACGGATGGTCAGCGCGCGCGGCACCGTACGGTTCGACACATCGATGATCCACTCCCAGGTGGACTGGTCGCCGTGGTCGATGACGAGATCCAGATCGAATCCGGGGAGGTTTGATGAAGCAGAATTCAGCGAGAATCCGTTTTGCCATGGCAGCTCAAGCTGGATGCGTGAGACCTTCCCGGCATGCAGTCCGGTATTCCGCAATGTGAAACGGACGGTGAATGGATTTGGCACCACGCCGGTTCCCGCCGTGTCGAGAACCAGGGAGTCCGGCATCTCCAGTTCACATGCGAATACGGGCTGCAGTCCGCGAACCTTGAGCTCGCATTCCGTGAACATCGTATCGAGTGGCGATCCCGATGTGTCCTCTGCGGTGACGGCAAACCGGATGGGGACACGGACATCGTAGCGATAGCGTTTTGCCCACTGCACCGTCCAGCTGACTTCAGGAATCGGGTCACCGATCTTCCACGGCGGAATCGTCGAGGGTGAGAGGGTCTGTGTCCGCGGTTGTGATGGCGGATCCAGCTCACACTCGGGCGGAATCAGAATCGTTGCCCGCACATTCCTCGCCTCGACATTCCCATTGTTCGTACAGGTCAGCTTCGCGGTGAACGGATTCGGCGCATAGTTATCACTGACGGAGTCGTATGAGAGGGAATCGGGCACGGAACAGCGCGGTGCAAGCACGGGGCCATCCATCGCGGGAATGGTCACCGTCGCTTCACAGCGTGTCGAATCCGCATTGTCTGCCGTCACCCAGACAATGACGACATACGTGCGTTCATCATTCGTATACGAATGCTCCAGCATCCACATTACTGCACCGGACTGACCGGCATGGAGTGTTGAGGGAAGGACCCGTTTCCGAAACGTATGCGGAGCATCCGCACCTGCCAGCTTCAGTTCCGGGGGCACGACGATGCGCGCCTTCACGGAGTCTGCCGCAGGACCGGAGAGATTCTGCACAGTGACGGTCACCGGAAAGGGCATGGGTTCGTAGCGATGATGCACCCTGTCGGCTGTGACGCGCGGCACATCGACGATGCACTGCAGGTTCGGATCTGCCGGGAAGACACTTCTCCTCCCGATGGCCGAATCAGAACCGGGTTGTGCTTCCGCGAACACTGCGACATCGAACCGGCTCACGGGGAGCCGCTCGTGATTCATCGACGGTGTCTGAGCCACGGCAGCTGAAATCATGCAGAGCAGCATCAGACTTGCCGGCAGTGCGCGCATGCACCCGCGCGCTTCCCCTGTCAACGACATACATCCTCCGGGTATTGCACTCTAATATATGGGATAAACCCGCCGATAGGCGAGAAGTTACAACACGCGTCACATGAATCCCGCCAGGGCGACACGAAGGTACAGGGCTGTGCCGTCCAGTGGTGTCGCCAGTTCAATGGTCACGCTGTGCGTTGAAGTAAGACCAGGCAGATCACTGTCATCCGTATGCATTTCGTCGTCTCCATTTGCAAATATCGACCTATTACTCTATGTTTATGGTATAACATCGACCACTTTATCGACATTTAAGATCGATCGGAAGGAGCAATCATGAGTGAACTGATAAACAACAGCGAAAAGCGGAAGCAACAGCTCAAGGAACTCATCCTGAAGCTGCATGAAGGAGACCGGCCGGACGCTGTGCGCGAGGAGCTCGCCGAAGCGCTCGGCAACGTGCCGTACGGCGAGGTCGTGGAAGTGGAACAGCAGCTGATCCGTGAGGGACTCCCGCAGGAAGAAATCCAGGAGTTCTGTGACATCCACACCGCGGTGCTCGACGGACACATCGACACCAGCATGGCGCAGCTCGTGCCACCGGGCCATCCCGTGGATGTATTCAAGCATGAAAACGAGGAAGTGCAGTCCGTCACCGCACGCATCACACAGCTGTGCGCAGATCTCGAGGATGCCTCAGGGGAAGAAATTGAAGAGCAGATACTTCAGCTGCGCGCGATGTTCAATCAGCTCGCCGATCTTGACAAACACTACCGCCGGAAGGAAAATCTCCTCTTCCCGCATCTGGAGAACAAGGGAATCACCGGTCCGCCGACAGTCATGTGGGGCAAGCACGACGAGATCCGTGGTCTGCTGAAGGGAGCGCGCGAGTCACTCGAAGCTGCCGCGGGCAGCAGCGGAGATGAACTCGCGGCCGTCGCTGACATGCTGCTGCTCCCCGCCGTCCGTGCAGTGGACGACATGGTCATGAAGGAAGAGCAGATTCTCTTTCCGATGTGCATGGACCATCTCACGGAACTGGAATGGTACGAGATCCATCGCCAGACGCCGGAGATCGGGTTCTGCCTTCATGACCCGCAGGTTGACTGGAAACCGAAAGACATGCCGCGGCAGGCCGAGGCTGCGGTCGAGGGCGATGCCGTCCGCATGCCCAGCGGCGCACTGAATCCCTCCGAACTCACTGCCATTCTCAACACCATGCCTTTTGACGTGACGTTCGTGGATGCAGACGACAAGGTGAAATACTTCAGCCAGGGCGCGGAGCGTATTTTCGATCGCAACCGCGCCATTCTCGGACGCGACGTGCGTCTGTGTCACCCACCGTCGAGCGTGCATATCGTCGATACCATCATCGACGACTTCAAGAGCGGAAAGCAGGACCGCGCGCCATTCTGGATTCAGCTCCATGGAAAGTTCATTCATATCGAGTATTTCGCGCTGCGGGATCCAGATGGGCGCTACCTCGGCACACTCGAAGTCTCCCAGGATCTGACGGACAAACGCGCACTGGACGGCGAGCAGCGCCTGCTGTCCTATGCCAGCACGGAGGAATGACCGCGATGCTGCTGCAGATCCCCGCGTTCGCCGCAGGCGGACGCCATCCCGGACGCATGTCCGGGACATAGCCCCAACGTCAGTCGGGGACCGGGAACGCGACGTCATCCGTGGAACAGACGAGTCCGCCGCAGGCGGACGCCATCCCGGACGCATGTCCGGGACATAGCCCCGA
>Ga0207831_100598_pt1 | contig 10902 bp, 11 predicted proteins | sample TtanPargueraPR_7_FD_187741 | JGI IMG/M metagenome (GOLD analysis project Ga0207831, IMG submission 187741) | Aerobic enrichment media microbial communities from Bioluminiscent Bay, La Parguera, Puerto Rico - Tt and M1 (2) (SPAdes) | ecosystem: Environmental > Aquatic > Marine > Unclassified ... | reverse complement strand
ATCCCAACCCCCGCCATAATAAAAGCCAATAAAACAAGAGAATTCTTGGTCCGATACATTGCACCAAACAGCAGCAGGGCGAAGGCCACACTGGGAATCCAATGGGCGTCACAGCTTCCACCATCCAAAAAGCCGAGCAGTGAACCTACAAATACGAATTGATTGGTGGCAGGGGTGGAGCCAACGGAAATCACACTCCATGCTCCCAGTAGAACCATGGCCCCCATAGCTCCATATAATCCACCAAGAATTTGGGTTGGAATGTAACGAACCCAATGTCCAGCTTTGGCTGCACCCATGATCCACACTCCAACTCCGGTTACAAAACAGGCTACGGCAACAGCCACGACAAGTGTGGGAAAAATGACGTCCAAAGGTTGTTGCCCCTCCATTGTGCGATAAATGGATCCCAGAAACAAAAACAGCAACCCGACAAGGACAGCATCAGGCCCACCTATGGCAAAAGGGATGCGGCTTCGCAAAGAAACCGCCAATCCTATGATGATGGAAGAAACCAGAGCCAAGCAGACAAGCAGGGGCATGAAACCTGGAATTTCCACCTGGGAAGAGCCAAGCACTCCATAAACAACGGCAAAAAAGAAACTCACCAGTCCGCTGACACAACCGGCATACAAATTCTGAAACATTCCACCGGAAAAAAACAGGGATCTTTTGGAAGTTTTTTCTATGAAAGAATTTTCGGTTTCCCGTTCACTAGTATCATTATGGGCGTTACCCTCCCAAATTCGAGGCGAAACCTCGGACTCAGCAAGATCTTCGAGACGGATATCATCCTCTGTAGGTTCTTCTTCTCCTGAAAGAAGAAGAGGACGTCCACAATTATGGCACGGTTTTGGTTTCCCTTCAGCTGTATTTACAGCTCCACAGGCAGGGCAAATCACATCAGGAGATTTCCCTTCAGTTGTCGAGACGGCTTTTTGAACATCGTCCACAGACAGATCTTCCTCCCCTGCAGCACCCTCTGCCTTAATTTGAGCTAAATATGAACACTCCGGACACCGAACCCGTTTGCCCAAGTGGACATCCGGTACCTGCTTTTCCAGCCCACATCCGTCACACTTGAATATTGCCACGAGAACTCCGTCTACAAGTCAATACAATTATTCGACTGCTCAGAATCCACAAATATAACCCAATACTCCCCACTACATACGTTATGCCACCACACTCCGCAAGCGCAGGAGCAAAACGCCTTGTTCCCTTATTTTTTCAGCACACTCCCTAAAGATACTCCTAAAGTACTCCGATGAGAAAAGTACGAATATCGATTAACATGCCTACCAACCAGCACAACCAATAGGCTGTACGAATTGAGGAAGAGAACGTGGAAAGGGAAATGATTTCCATCATCATCCAGGTCGACAAGCAATTATCGACACTGCCACGACTGCTGCAAACCATTTGGAACCAGCAGCCTCATAACCTTGAACACGAAGTCATCATAGCATCAGCACTCCCCTCTTCACTCTCCGAGATAGAAAGGTTGAATGAAATTCATGATGGAAACCCCATTCTCACTCATCAATTAGTGAAAAATGCCTACGGTGCTGAGGCTCATAATGAATGTTTGGCTTTGACCAAAGGCAGCCGTTTCATATGTCTCAAAGAGGATAACCGCCTTGCGCCCGACTTTTTACGAACTATTGAGCGCCATCTTCTGCAAAATGAACATGCCGACATAATCTATTCCGACCATCTCAACATGACGCTTCCCAATGCACGATGCAAGGCTGGATATAAGTCTCTTGCTGACTTTTCTCCAGAGCTGTTGCGTACAACTAATACTCTTGGCCCATCAACTCTTGTTCGCAAAGAGGTATGGGATACGGCAGCATTTCGAAAAAACGCTATCTATGAAAAATGGGATTTCTGGATACAGGCCACGTTACATGATTTTCACTTTCAGCATGTCCCAGCTTGTCTGGTTTCACAGGAAAAGTCTCCCCCAAGCTTCAGGGAAAGAGCTGAAGATGGTCGGGGAAAGGCCATGCTTGTCATCAACAACCATTCTTTCTTCCATATGCATACGCTTCGATGGGCCATGGCCCATCTCAGAGGAGATGGATGGGCAGGCCCATGGGCGTTTGAAAGAATTCCAAATGCATTGGAAGTCACGCAAATGATGCACGATCACACCCGACAGCGACTGCCTAGGGCTGGATTCGGAGGACAAAAAGAAATGGATTTCCCGGATGACACATCAATAACCAGTTCAATATAAAACGGCCGCCCTTTTCAGAGCGGCCGTTTTTCTTTTTTTTCAAAGGGCTGTGCCGTTTTCTGCAATATCCTGTTGCAACAGTTTCCGTATCTTTTTCTGCATGGGCCCGGGTTTCACATTGTGAATAGGCTTACCGTTGAAGCGAATGATTGGCACAGCTTCGCTGGAGGTTCCAACGATGATGACTTCCTTGGCTTCAAGAATTTCATCTTCTCGAATACCACGGAACACAACCGAAATTTCGCTCTTCAGCAGGTCAACCACTCGCATAAGCGTTGTTCCCACCAAAACGTTGTTAAATTCCGGAATGACTAGCTTGTCATCCTGAGTGACAATGCACACGTTTTCCGTTGCGCCCTCTGCCAAAAGCCCCTGCCTGTCAAAGCAGAACGGAAAATCATACCCTTTTTCAATTGCCTCGCGCTTCATGAGGACGTTTGGCAAATAATCAATGGATTTAATGGTCGCCAGATAGGGTTGCTTTGCTGGAATTGAAGTCTTAAACGCTGTAGCACCTTTCTCGTACCACGAGGCAGGCTTTGGGTGCAAATCATACGACACGACATAAAGGCTTGAAACGGGAGATTCATCAGGAGTAATTCCAAACCCTCCAGGCCCACGGCCTAATAAAATCCGTACAAGACCATCCTGCTTCTCTCCGGCCCGGGCGACATCAAGAATAATTTCCCCAATATCGCTCCAGGAACATGGAGGCTCCAAGAAAATGGCTTTGGCGGAACGTTGCATGCGATTCAAGTGAGCCTCAAGCTGATACAACTTTCCATTAACGAATTTTACCGTCTCGAAAACGCCGTCACCCCGATGCACGAGATGATCGTCCCACGGCATAAGCATCAACTTGGGATCCTTGCAAATTTTCCCAACTCGGTGCTCGTAAAAGGCCTGAACCTCAGACACGCCAGGACGATATGAAGCCAGCATTTCCTTCAGGTAGGACTCGAATTCCACAACCTCTCTCACGACCTGTTCCCCTTTGCTTTCCGCTTACGGTACCCGCACCAGATCTCTTTCAATCAAGGTCTCGGCAATCTGAACAGTATTAAGCGCCGCACCTTTGCGAATATTATCGGATACAACCCACATGTTCAGAGCATTTTCACAGGTTTCATCCTCACGAATCCGGCCGACAAAGGTGTCGTCCTCGCCTGCAGCATCCACTGGCATGGGGTAAGCCAGCTTTTCCGGATAGTCCACAACGGTCACACCGGGAGCGGCCGCCAGAAGAGTTCTGCATTCCTCAACGGAAAGTTTTTCTTCCGTCTCAATATTCACGGCCTCGCTATGCCCGTAAAAAACAGGAACACGAACACAGGTTGCGGTCACCTTGATACTATCATCACCCATGATCTTGATGGTTTCATTGACCATCTTCATTTCTTCCTTGGTGTAACCGTTCTCTTGAAAAACATCGATATGTGGCAAGCAATTGAATGCAATCTGATGCGGATAGACATCGGCCACAACAGGCTGACCATTCAAGAGCCGGGCAACCTGATTCTCCAGTTCGGCAATGGCCTTGTGTCCGGTCCCGGAAACAGCCTGATAGGTGGAAACAATTACCCTTTTGATACGAGCTCTTTCATGAATAGGCTGTAGTGCAACAACCATCTGAATCGTCGAGCAGTTCGGGTTTGCAATGATACCCTTATGCCAATCCAGATCATGCGGATTAACTTCGGGAACAACCAGAGGAGCTTCCGGGTCCATTCTCCAGGCACTTGAATTGTCCACGACCACACAACCCGCTTTTGCAGCCAGGGGAGCAAAATGTTTTGACGGCGATCCTCCGGCAGAAAACAGTGCTATGTCTATCCCGGCAAAGGAGTCATCCTTCATCTCCACAACGGTCAATTCCTCACCACGAAACTCGACCTTGGAACCGGCTGAACGGGACGAGGCCATGGGAATAACTTCAGAACAGGGAAAATCCCGTTGTTCCAGAACCTTCAACATTTCACGACCAACAGCCCCTGTGGCCCCACATACGGCCACTCGATACATCTTGCTCATCATATTCCTCTGAAAAAATTAAAAATTTAGGCTCTTGCCGATATCAAGACACGCCTTTGCACGGTTCAAGGTATACAGGTGTACTCCGGGAGCTCCCTTGTCGAGCAGATCCTGTGCCTGCCGAATCGCATATTCCATACCCACTTCATACACCTTGTCGTCACCTCCCTCATCGTGCGCTCTCTCCAATGCACTGAGGAAGGAACCGGGGATGCTCGCCCCGCACAAGGACAAAATGAACTTTGCAGACTTGATGCTCATGATGGGCAGTACGCCAGGGATAATCGGAACAGTAACTCCCATCCCCTTCATGCGATCCACAAAATCAAAATAAATTCGATTGTCAAAGAAAAGTTGGGTGACCATAAACTCCCCGCCCATTTCGCATTTGAGCTTGGACATCGCCAAGTCAAAACTCACGGATGGAGATTCTGGATGCGCCTCGGGATAACAGGCCACTCCCACACACATCTTCTTAAAATCGTTGCGAAGAAATGTTACGAGATCAGTGGCATACCGAAATTCCTGAATTGAAAAATCAAAATTTTCAACACCTTTCGGAGCATCCCCTCTCAAAGCAAGGATGTTTTCAATCCCGGCATCTTCCAGCTCGGATACAAAAGTCTTCAATCCCTGACTTGTTGCTCCAACGCTGGTTAGGTGAGCCAAAGGTTCCAGGTCAAATTCCTGCTTCAGACGGCGAGCAATTTCCAGAGAATTGCTCTGGGCTCCACCACCTGCACCGTAGGTTACTGATGCAAATAAGGGATCCAACGCCTTCAGTTCTCTCACAACATCAAAAAAAGCAGGCCACGCCTCCTCATTCTTGGGAGGGAAGAATTCAAGAGAAAGAAAGGGAGAATCCCGTTTGATAAGATCAACAATACGCAATGTGCACTCCTTGAATCAAATTTACGCGATTCGCATAAATCTGCGATGAAGGAGCAAATATTAGCGGGAAAGACGCCAATCTTCAATGCCATATTTGGGCATTTTCATGAAAAAAAACGAGGAATCAACCATTGAGGGCTTTCACAATCGCAATATCTGCCGCAAGAAAATCCAAATTAACACCCTCACAGGGAAGAACCCATTCCATCCTTTGCCCTTCCAAAGGCCGCGCTATGCCTTCATACGCCCACACATGAAAAAAGTGTAACAAAACAGGAAATTCAGCGTAATCATGACGAAGTTCACGCCAAAATTCGATTTGCGTACACTCAATCCCCAGTTCCTCTCGCAACTCTCGCACCAAGGCCTGGTCTCGAGTTTCTCCCGGGTCAATTTTCCCGCCCGGAAACTCCCACCAGCCTGCCATACGAGTGCCTTTCGGGCGTTCAACGGCCAAATACCGTTCTCCGTCCCAAACTATACCGGCTACAACTTGCATTACGTCAGATTTCATTAATCCCACTTTCCCTGGCTATGGCTTCCATGTTTTGCTCTATCTCGGCCATCCGTTCCATAAGCCGTTCTGCCCAGTCTTCTACTTCACGGTAACGCGCGTTGATTTCCAGTGCTTTTTCAGGTTGTTCATATGTTTCAGGATCATTCATGTCTGCCTCCAATTGAGCCTGATCCTCAAGCACTATCTCCAACTCGCCCTCCAGCTTTGCATATTCCTTTTTCAAAGGTTTGAGCTGACGGTAAACGCGATTTCGAAGTTCAGCCTGGCGTCGTTTTTCTTCCTTACTCATCCGACGCTTTTCCGGGGCATCCTTTTCCGCTTCATTTTCAATCAGGACTTCTCGGCGGGAAGCATCATAGGCTGCAAAGCCACCAAGATGGGTATGCAAACCATTTTCCGTCAATTCCCAAATTTCTTCTGCCACATTACTTAACAGATAGCGATCATGCGCCACGAAAAAAAGCGTTCCTTCAAAACCACGCAAAGCTTGAATGAGCCCTTCACGCGACTCAATATCCAAATGGTTGGTCGGTTCATCCAGAATCAGCAAGTTCGCACCGGAAAGAAAAAGGCTGGCTAAAAGAAGACGGCTTTTTTCACCTCCGGACAATTCGGATACACGACGTTCAAAATAGGCCTCACCCAACAAGAACAAGCCAAGTACGCTCATTAGCTGTTCTTCGGTGAGATTCGGATCACACAACCGGCGCAGCTCGGAAAGAACGGAATTTTCAGGACGTAAAATTTCAGTCTGATGTTGGCTGAAATAGGCCATTTTCGTATTGGGACCGATCTTGGAAAAACCTTTTGCCGGAGAGAGGTCTCCAGTCAGCACCTTGAGCAAGGTTGACTTGCCCGCACCGTTTGGCGCAGCCAAGGCAACCTTACGTCCTCGATACAGTTGAAAATTCAATGTGGGCCAAACACTTGGGCCGTCCCCATAAGAGAATTCCAAATCAACAACAGAAATTGCCACCTTATCCCCACGGGAAGGCTTGGGCAGCCAAAAAGTCAATGTTCTGCCAGCCTGCCCTCCCATTCCGGAGTCCTTGAGCTTTGCCAGTTCGGACTCCAACTTTTCTACTTTTTTGAGTTTGCTTTGAGCTTGAGCGGCTTTACGTGCCTTGACGCGGAACCGGCGGATATAACTCTGCTCGTGCTCAATGCGGGCAGACAGTTTTTGAGCCTCGCGTTCTCTCTGCCGAGAGGTCTCAGCCTCCCATTCCAAAAATTCGTCAAATGAACCTTTGCGCAGCTGGGGGCGTTCTCCTCCCAGAAACAGAACATGAGATCCCACACGGTTCAAAAACACCCTGTCATGAGCGACAAAAAGGAGTGTGCCAGCAAAGGAGAGCAGATATTGTTCAAGCCATTCAACAGCTTCAAGATCCAAATGGTTGGTCGGCTCGTCCAACAAAAGGATGTCGGCACCCTGCAAGAGCACTCGCCCCAATTTAGCGCGTTCTCTCCACCCCCCGGACAATTCCCGTATATGCTTGAAAAGGTCGGACTCGGAAAATCCAAGACCATTCAAAATCGCTCGGGCCTTGTGATCGGGATTATACCCAAATTTTGACTCAAACTCGGCTTGCTGATGGGACAACCGTTCAATGGAGTCTTGATCTTTGGCGGCAACGGCCTTTTCCCACTGTTCCCAAAAATCATTCCATGAAGGTAAGGCCGCCAAAACCCATGTAAGCAGATTGGAATCAAGATCGCTTTCAGCAAACTCCTGTGCCACGTAGCCAAGCTGAGCGCCTCGCTCAATATTAACGGCTCCGCAATCAGCCTCGTTCTTACTGGCCACTATTTTCAAAAGGGTACTTTTACCGCACCCATTTGGACCGGCAACGGCAAGCCGCATTCCAGGGCCAGCCTCAAACGAAAGGTTGGAAAACAAAGGCTCTCCACCATAGGACTTTTCCAGCGATTGAATGGTAATTCGTGACATATGATCCGTTTTTTTTAGTGTTTGGCGAGAGAAATAAACCGCGGTTCAAGGAATGGCAAGAAGGCTTTTGACGTAGCGGACATGAGAGGGTAAACCGCCAGTATGTCCATGTGGTTCATTTATGTGCTGACTTGTGCCGATAATTCATACTATTGTGGAATAACCACCAATATCGACCGACGTTTGTCCCAGCATAATGCCGGAACAGCCTCTAAATATACAAGAGCACGACGCCCGGTTTCACTTGCGGCTTCAGCACCGGTTGGTAGCAAATCAGCTGCGCTCAAAGCGGAAATCCACATCAAGAAGCTCCCCAAAAAAGACAAGCTCTCTGCCATAAACAACAAATCATGGCCCTAGCAACGTTTTCGTGCAACATGAATAATATCTCGTAAACAATTCATAATATTCTTGTGACTACGTATGGACCACACAACCTACATGCTGCTAGCTCTCGTCTTCTTCGTGGAAGTTGCCGTTCTGATATTGCAGCAGCAAAACTACAGTGACACCATTCGTAAGAAAACAGGGGCGGTGGAGGCTTTAAAAAAACGCCTTGGGGAACGAATCGAAAATCTTGAACAGGAAAATGAACGCCTTTCCGAACAGATCGATGCGCTTAAAAATGAAATAGAGGCTGGGGAGAGATAAACATGTGGTTTTCATTGACCATATGCACAGGTTCCATAGCCATACTCGTTCTGGTTATCCGTACCATGCGTGCCAAGCTTGATGCCCACCTCAAACGGCTCACCAAAGAACAAAACGCAATCGAAGAAAAATATTTGTTTACTAAACGACGCAACAAGGAATTGAAAGCAGAAATTGCGGCACTTCAGAACGCCCTCACCTTGATAAGCCACAATATTCATTCGACAGCATCCTCTCTGGAAAAAGATGCTGCTGCGGAAGATGATACCCTCCTGATAAGCCGTCATATGCTCACCAAAGGTTTGTTAACCGTAGAACAAAATGAAAACGCCCTGAAAAAAATGGAAACGCTGAACATGGATTTTTTAGGAACATGCCTGGCGCTTGGGTATATAGATCTCGACAAGGCCAGAGGGGTCGTTAAAAGCTTGAACCTGCATCAGTCTCCACTATTCGCCGAAAAATAAAAAAGGCGGCCCTATATTAATAAGGACCGCCTTCAAAACCAATCTTACAACTAACTCAAAGCATTCAGGACAGCTTCACCCATCTGCTTGCAACCAACAAGTTGGCCGCCTTCCGACATGATGTCACCAGTCCGAAGTCCTTTGGACAGAGTATCCTGCACAGCTTTATCAATGCAATCAGCCTCTTCCGACAAATCAAAAGCATGACGCAACATCATTGATATGGACAGAATGGTGGCCAGAGGATTGGCCTTGTCCTGCCCTGCAATATCCGGTGCCGAACCATGAATGGGCTCAAACAACCCGGGATTGGATGCACCGAGGGAAGCCGAAGGCAACATTCCGATAGAACCGGTAATTGCTGCGGCAGCATCCGAAAGGATATCACCGAACAGGTTGCCGGTAACCATTACATCGAATTGAGAGGGATCACGCACCAACTGCATGGCTGCATTATCCACATACATATGGGACAACTCTACATCGGAATAGTTGGCGTGTTCGTCAATAACAATCTCACGCCAAACACGGGAGACATCCAACACATTGGCCTTATCCACAGAACAAACACGTCCTTTGCGCTTACGGGCTGCCTCAAAAGCAACCCGAGCAATCCTGCGGATTTCATCCTCATGATAGACCATGGTATTGAAGCCATAACGTTTGCCATCCTTTTCGCCATCAGCCCGGGGCTCGCCGAAATAGATTCCCCCGGTCAGCTCGCGAACAACCATGACATCCAGCCCTCTTTCAACGATATCCGAACGCAAATAGCAGGCGTCTTTCAATTGAGGAAACAAAGTCGCAGGGCGCACGTTGGCAAAAAGTCCCAAAGCCTTACGAATACCCAACAAGCCCTTTTCCGGACGAATCGAAGGGTCTATTTCATCCCATTTCGGTCCACCTACAGCTCCCAGCAAAACGGCATCTGCAGCCTTGCATCTGGCAACCGTCTCCTCCGGTAGTGGGTTACCAACGGCATCAATCGCGGCCCCCCCAAGCAAAGCTTCTTCGTACTCGAAGGAGTGGTTGAAACGTTCGCCTACCCGATCCAGAACAGCCAGAGCCTGGGTAACGATCTCTGGGCCGATCCCGTCTCCCGGCAATACACATATTTTTTTCATGTCAGCTCCATTATGCTTTGACACTCAGAGGTCAGGACAATTTCTTTTTGGCATATGGCACCAAGCCACCAGCATCGAGAATTTCCTGCATGAATTCAGGAACCGGAGCACAGGCAATAACATCACCGGTGGTCATGTTCCGAACCTCTCCCTTTTCAGTATCCACTTCAATGGAATCCTTGTCTCCGATTTTGTCAATATCATCACCGACTTCCAAAAGGACCAGCCCCATATTGAAGCCGTTGCGATAAAAAATCCTGGCAAAACTTTTGGCAATAACCACCGGAATTCCCGCTCCCAGAATGGAAATGGGAGCGTGCTCACGAGAAGAACCACAACCGAAGTTTTCGCCTGCAATGATCACGTCGTTCTGTTTGACACGTCCAATCCAGCCTTCTTCCAGTCCTTCCATACAATTGGCACCTAATTTTTCAGGATCCGTGGTTACCAGAAAACGGGCCGGAATAATGGCATCTGTATCTATATGATCGCCCACTCTGTGGGCGGTTCCCGTCACTTTCATGATTTTCGCTCCTAGAGTTTGGCAGGGTTGATGATTTCACCGGCAATAGCGCTGGCCGCGGCAACAGATGGATTGGAAAGGAAAACTTCACTTTCCAAGCTCCCCATACGGCCCTTGAAGTTACGGTTTGTGGTCGCGATGCAACGCTCGCCACCTGCCAGAATACCCATATGCCCACCAAGACACGGACCACACGTCGGAGGACCAACAATACAACCGGAAGCCATGAAAATTTCCATAAGCCCCTCTTCCAAACATTTCTGCCAAATTGAGGGAGTAGCTGGAAGAATAATACAACGTACCTTCGAATTCACTTTACGTCCTTTTAAGATGCTTGCAGCCTCACGCATGTCTTCAATGCGGCCATTGGTGCAAGAACCGATCACGGCCTGATGAATACGAAGTCCGGCAGTTTCATCTACCGGCTTGACGTTTTCCGGCAAATGAGGACAAGCAACCTGAGGAACCATGCCGCTTACATCGATGTTGGCCACATGCTCATAAG
>Ga0207831_100597_pt1 | contig 10903 bp, 7 predicted proteins | sample TtanPargueraPR_7_FD_187741 | JGI IMG/M metagenome (GOLD analysis project Ga0207831, IMG submission 187741) | Aerobic enrichment media microbial communities from Bioluminiscent Bay, La Parguera, Puerto Rico - Tt and M1 (2) (SPAdes) | ecosystem: Environmental > Aquatic > Marine > Unclassified ... | reverse complement strand
TGGCGGGGTTACCAACCCAAAGCAAACGGATTCCCGCCGCAGCAGAAAATACAATATTGGCCAACCAGGCAGCTACTATTGGCGGCAACAACCCTTTCTGCCCGGCAGAAATCCCCACCACATACAAAGCGTAATAACAAAAAATCAAGGCCAACGATAAGCCAATATTCGCGTAAATATTGTCGAACAACGTAAAGATAGCCAAAGCAACAAGCCCCATTGTAAACAGGGCAAAAGCATAAGCCCATTTGGAGTGCCAAACGGTGCGTAAAGCCTCGACGTTAGAACCGGAAACTTCCAGCTTGTTAATCAGGTTGGACAGCTCCCAAATGGGTAATCTGCTATACTGGCTTTTACTCTTTGCCTCTTTAAAAGCGCTCAAATTCTGTCGAACAGGTAAAAACAACGTATTACGATTGGTCGAAACAAACGTACGCGTATCAAGTTCATGAGCCTCAACCAATCCCCATCCATGTTCATCAATTAATGCCTTTTGCGCAGAGATAATTCGAATCAATCGGTCTGAGTCCATATCAAACTCATAAACAGTCACATCCATGGCCCGGCTCAAGCTCGGCATGGCAGACGAGGCATGGACCATATACGATCCATCGCGAAACCAAAGATTTTTGATGATCACTTCATCTGCGTGAAGCGTATGCACCTCTTCCTTCCAGATCCGAGCGGCCTCTTGCTGGCCATACACTCCGATATATTGGGCAAAAACAAATTGAAAACAGCTCCACAAAAAAGCGTAAACAATAAAAAAACGGACAAACCAGTTTACGGAAACGCCCCCGGCTCTCAAAGCAACTATTTCCCGATTTCGCCCCATAACCCCCAATTGAATGACGATAGACAACAAAAATACAGCTGGAAGAATCTGGGAAAAAATTACAGGAATCTTCACGCCAAAATAATATAGTATTGTCTGAACCCCGAGCCCCGCCTCCATAAAATCATCCAACCTGTCGAACAGGTCAGACAAAAGATAAATACTGGCCCCCACACCAAGGCAAATCAAAACATAAAACAGATTCTGCCTTGCAAGGTATTGTGCCAACGATCCAAAACGGAAAAAACGCATCACGACTCTGCCCTCCAAGCACGCCAATATTCCACAAGGATCATTACAGGCAGGGTTTTCTCCTGATTGGCGTAATAAATTCCAACACAGCCAATACCAAGAAAAATGACGTTGGGCCCCCAGAGCCCGAAGAATGGAGACAAGACACCGGTTTCACCAAGACTCACCGCAACGGAGAAAAAGGTATAATAAACAAGGAAAAGGCCCATAGATAACAACAGACCATATTGCTGACGAAGGCCTCTAAAGGAACAGGCCACAGGAAAAGCAAACAAGCCAAGCACAAGACATCCAAGTGGCAATGTCCAACGCTTTACCAATTCAGTCTCCAGTTTTTGGCGTAACATGGGGTCATTGATAACACTTTGGGATGGATCAGTGTGAAGCTGCCACAAACGACTGATAGACATTTCGCTGGGCTTGTTTTTACTAAATTTAAAGCCCCCCAGCAGCTTGCTCAGCGGTAAACGAATTCGATACGTCCCGAATTGTAAGATATTGAGTTCTTCTCCATGCTTGCGAAAAATTCGTCCATTGCGAAAAGCGATGCTTATCTCACCCCGATCTGCGTTGGCTTCAATCTTTCCGTAAGGAGCGACAACTGTAACCGTGGTATCCTTGAGGGTAGAATCCTGAACAAAAACAGACTCCATCTTCCCGCTTCCACTGTCTACCTTGTGTGCGTAAAATGTAAGCTTCGGAAAATCTCGATTGAACACCCCAGCCTGAATAGCCAGCTTGGAACGCGTACGCGCATACTCCACAATAGTATTCTTGAAATTGTCCATCCCCCATGACAGGCCATAAAATGAGATAAAGTAGCAAAAGATGGTGCATGCACATCCAAACAGCAACGGTGCCGGCAGCAACTGATAAAGGCTCACTCCATTTGCCTTAAGGGCGACATGTTCATTCTCGGAACTCATGCGTAAAAACGTAAGAAAGACACTGAGCATGCAGGCAATAGGCATGATCAGCAGCAAGAAGAATGGACACAAGTAGAAAAAAAGCTGAAAAAGATCGAATACCCCAAGATTTTGGGAAAGAAACAACTCCCGCAACTGCAACATCCTGCCCATGATGATCAACCCGAGCAGGGATGCGGTACTCAATCCAAATAGCTTAACAAGCTCTTGAAATATCTGACGGTGAACTATTTTCACTATGGTCGTGTTTTTCTCTGATGTTCACGAAAAAAACGTTGGAGAAACTCCACGTCAAGTGGGCTTAAATTGAAACGAACCGCTGCCTGCTCAATCAGTTCATCAAACGGGACGGCCCCAACTTCATCCTTCGCGTCACAGATCCAGTTGATAGCCTTACGAGTCAACTCGCTTTGTGGCATTACTGTGGTCATTGCCGCCTCCTTTTGGCTACGGTGTGCCGATTGGGATACAACAGCTTCCAAGGGGTTGCAAGAACACACGGCTTACGCTACCCCAAAGACCAACTTTAGACTAACAAAGGATGACAAAAAACATATGTCTGAATGGTTTGTCGCCGTAATTCTCGGCATCGTTGAGGGACTGTCCGAATTCCTACCCATCTCCAGCACGGGACATTTGATTATTGTAGGACACCTGTTCGGATTTACCGGCCCCAAAGCCCAAACCTTTGAAGTCGTCATCCAACTTGGTGCTATTCTGGCAGTGGTACAGCTTTACCACCATCGCTTTCTCGGCTTGGTGCGCCATGATCCCAAACATGCTTTTTCCGGGCTGCGAGGAGTTATCATGCTTGCACTGACCTGCTTCCCGGCCTCGCTGCTCGGCCTGCTGACCCACAAATTCATCAAAACATCTCTCTTCGGCCCCACTACAGTAGCCTTGGCATTGGGGGTTGGGGCAATCATGATTCTTATCGTTGAATATACTGTCAAACCGGGAAAAACCAGACGAGTCGACCACCTGACCCCCATGCAGGCGTTCGGGATAGGCTGTTTTCAATGCCTTGCCCTCTGGCCCGGTTTTTCACGTTCAGCAGCCACGATCATGGGAGGCATGATCCTTGGAGCCAGCCGCTCGGTTGCTGCGGAATACTCCTTTCTTGCCGCCGTTCCCATCATGATCATGGCAACGAGCTTCGACCTTGTGCACAACTACCAACACCTCACTCGTGACGACATACTTTTCATCGGTATCGGATTTCTCGTTTCATACGCTGCCGCATGGTTCGCAATAAAAAGCTTTTTATACATACTTCGCAAAACAACGCTCAAACCCTTTGCATGGTATCGCTTGGCAGTCGCTCCGCTTGTCTATTTCTTCTGGTTCCGCTAAAAAAAATCCGAGAAATTCCCATTTTTTCCTTGCAATGATTTAAAAGAATAGCTAATTACGGCTTCCGCTTCGGCGACACAAAGTGGCGGGGTAGCTCAGATGGTCAGAGCATGCGGCTCATATCCGCAGAGTCGGGGGTTCAATTCCCTCCCCCGCTACCACCACGAAAAGATCAGGCCTGCGCATACGCAGGCCTTTTTCTTTTGTCTTGCCAAAGCCGGGACAAGCCTTATATAAGACCTGTCCACACAATTGATCTTTGAAATGGGGGCGCACTGGTTTCGACGGGGATGGTTGAAGCCAAGGCTGCAGGTCGAGGTTGGTCGATGGCCTCGTAAAAATCGACCACATAATAAATGCTAACGATGATTACGCATACGCAATGGCTGCTTAAGTAGCCTAGCACCTTGGCGACTCGATCGTCACGATTCACCGGCTGACGTCCTATAGGACGGCTGAATCGACACACTATAGGACTAGCTTCAGGCGTCTGTTTGTCGCGCTTGGTGTGAAACTCTTCGGCAAACTGGCTTTTCGGCTGTTTGGGCAGGGGCTACCCGAAAAGCGAGATTTATTCCTGTCCTAAACCTGTAGACGCCTTGTGTGGAGCATTCTCGGACGGGGGTTCGATTCCCCCCGCCTCCACCATTTCATTGATTTCATACTGTCCCATACAGCTTCACAAAAAAACGTTACCCCCCTGTTATTCATACGAATAGCAAGTGGTTTTCGTTTTTCCTACGTTCGTTATAGTTCGCTTAACCCCGTTAACATCCGTGGTTCTGCGTGGGTACGGATGAGCTTACTCACTACCTAAAAGGTTGCCGTACTCACAAAACACATGGAGGTCTCATGGCTTTAACTGTGAAGCAGATCCAAGCAGCAAAACTTATACTGACTAGAATTAATAGACATATAAGACAGATAGATGCATTCCCAGTAAAACTAGAACTGCTTTTATTTTAGGATTTGGGCACAGCATAAAACGGTTCACCAAACACACGATTTCCAGTCTAGCCAGACTAAAAGATATGAACTTCAAGAATAGAGACACCACACTCTAAAATTTACAAGTACCATTCAGGATCTTTTCTAATGTGGCATTTTTGATGCAACATTTGAATTGCTGCTTTAAAATTAAGTTCTTTCATTTGTCGTGCACTTTCTGGGCAGACTTTTATGCATGCAAAGCAGATTAAACATTTCCATTTATCCGTTTGTGAAAAATCTTCATGGGATATAGCTTCGGTTGGGCAAACCTCAGCACAATTTCCACATAGAGTACACTTTTGGAGGTCAGTTTCAGGTGTTAAATCTACAAAGGACCGTGCTTCCTCAATCATATGCAAATTGGTTGGCACAACATATGGAAATTCGCCCGGGATCTCCAAACTAGATAATTCTTCTAGTGATTTTAAACTGCCAATTTTATCCTGAATAGCTGCTCCAAATTCTTCCGATTTTTGCAAGTCAATATGATCTGGTCTACCTCTGGCTATAGGGTAGTCAGAAGAAGAATATGAATGCTCTGCAACAAAAGCACCACCTGCCACTGGAATAAAGTTATTGGATATCGCAATATCATGTAATTCTCTGAGTGAATCCTCGTAGGCTCTATTGCCATAAACGACAGTTAAAACAACAGGTGTCTTATTCGCTTCCAATTTAGATAGGTATGCTGCAACGATTTCGGGAACACGACCATAATAGACTGGTGTGCCGAGAACAACCAAAGCGTCTTTAAATTTTTTAAATACATCTTTTCGATTGAGCTGTTTACTTATATTTACGAATTCAACCCGTTCTGTATTTAAGCCTTGAGAAATGCCTTTGATAATTTTTTCAGTTGTTCCTGTTGGAGAGAAGTAAATACAGATTACTTTTTTAATTTTCATTATATTCTCCGATTGTTTTGTGTGTATTATGTTATTGTTTCAGTCCTCTAATGCCCGATAGCGTAAAATTAATAATATGGCTGGAAAGCTCTTCTATGGATTCACGAAAATGTTTTTGATCAGGGTCCACCCGCGTGAGAATCGACCAACCTACTGCACCATAGAGAATTTGTGATGAAATACTATATTCACAATTTTCAATTACATTTTGTGATACTTCTGGACCTAAATACTCTCTCAGTAGTGAACACATCATAACTTTTACAGGACGTAAATGAATTGCAACTATTTCATCAAAGAATGGAGTTGGATTAGCGGCTTCTTTAATAAAAATATTATACAGATCTTGATCCAACTGCGTATCAACTGAATAATAAGCCCTACAAAGAAATCGTATCATTGATGATATTTTGTCTTCAGTACTCATTGAGATAAAATTGCACTCATATACCTCTTTAAATTTTTCAGCTTCAGAAAACATAAAATCAAGTACAGCTTTGTATAAACCTTCTTTACCGCCGTAGTAATATACGATAGAGTTCAGATTTTTTACTTCTGCTCGACCTACAATGCTACGTACTGTAGTGGCATGAAAACCATTTTTTGCAAATTCACGAACCCCAGCTAATAAAATTCGTTCTTTAGTGTTTTTTTCCATATAATTTCCTCAGAAACTTACTTTGAATTTAGTTCATACCGAATGAACTTATTCTTACATGGATTTCCTGCAGCAACATAAATTACTTCCTCTTTAGGAACCATAATAATGGATGCTACTGTAGCTGAAGGAGGTAACTCAGATTTTGGATCCACGTGTGCGCAGAGGCCTTTGGGGTGGTTATTGTGATCGGAAAGATATTTCATCAACATTTGGGGGGTAATCTTACCGTGATCCTGTTTAATAAGCCTTGTTAAATTTTTATGGCGACCGGGAGAATCCGGTACGAATGGTAAGAATATGTCATTCATATGATAACGGTGCGAAACATAATGGTTAGCGTGTACCAGTACATCATCTTCCGACAGTAAACTTTCAGAACTTCTTAGACCGAGTTCAATACCTGTTATCTTTCCATTTCCATTTGCTAACAAAAAACTAGCGAGGTTTGATTCTGCTTCAGTAAAGACGGATAATGCTTCACTAAGGCTCTTTTGCCTTGAAGCTTTGTTCATTACGATGCTGATGGGGGCTGTTAAGTTGGCAGGATCTTCATCAGGAGTTGCGGTTAACGTTGCAGCGACGCCATATGCTGAGGCAGAAGAGTGAGAGGACAATGAGTATTCCCAAATGCCACTCATAGATAAGGAAAGTTGTTTTACGCCGTTTGGCCACCATACTCTAAGGAGAGCCATAGGTAAGTCTGGGTGCCAATCAATGTTTTGTCCAATAATGGTTTGACCGTTCTTGGTAGCATCTCCTGTGACGGCAAAAGAAGTACACATTCCTTCAGGTCTACTGGTGTAAAAAAGAATTTCCAAAAGAGTTCTTATAGCAAACAATCTATTGAAATCAACTCCAGCCCCTTCAGCAAACCCTTGTAACACTTCAACAAAATCAGGGTCATATTTTTTTGCCACTGGTATATATTTTCTGCCCAGTTCTACAACAGCATCAATATCTATTCCCAAAAAATTCGATATTATACCAAGCTCAGTTTCAATAACGTTATCCATTTCGCTCTTGAAAGCTGCCCCCCATCCTATACCTATTTCGTAATAACTACCTTTCAACTCAACAACATTGAACATAATTTATCTCCAGCAATAATTTGACCTAGATCATGAATGTGATAAAAAAAAATTATAACTAGTTGTAAATCATAATAAAAAAATGTTTAATTAGCCCCCCCCTTAATACTGTTGCCAGTCAAAGAAGTATTTTTAATACGTCTGTATTAATACATGTGTATTGATCTTTGTCAAGAGTGTCTCAAAACTACGATGAAATTGGAGAGGTCTAAATTAATAGATGAATGGACCAACTGCCTTGATCCATTCCTAGACTTCGAAGATAGAGAGGTATTGTAGGGGAGCGGTAAAGTAACCGCGCTAGATGTCAAGCCATGAATCAGAGCTCGAAAAGTACCGGATTATTCAAGATAGGCTTTTTGTTTCGAATTCTGATCGATTCATGGGCAATGTGGATAAAAACAACCGATAACAAAGTACTCCGCCCTCCTCCGGTGTTCCACCTTAAAACAACCGATCAGTAGTCCAAGGGATGGGGGAAAGCGCAGACTACAACAGGATGTCTGCCAGTTTGGAAATCAGCTTTTCAGCGTTCCATGAGAAGTTCGGCCAGTCTTGGTGTTCGTGTAGGCGCATTGCTTTTGGCCTTGTTTGCGATGAATGAGGGAGTTATTCGCCGCAGGTTTTGCGATGATTGTAGAGGGATTTGGAGCAAACGCAATGGAACAAAGTATATTATGGGCTTATTTAACTTAATAAGCCCACCATGTCTTAAACTTATCGTAAAAACAATTCACTACGAATTCAGCTAAAACAAAGAATTAAACAGCCTTCCCGTATTGTCCTCTCTATCTTCGAGCTCAAGGACAACTTCGTTATCGTCAAACAAATCATCGCGGCTATATGATTTTAGAATATCGTCATCCAGTAGCGTAAGAATGAACTGACAATTAAACACATCTATCAACTCACGCAATACAGGAGTCGCTATTTCCGCAACGGTTCTGCTTAATATTTGTCGTGATTTTTGAAGTCACAAACCCAGCAATAAAACTTACAATTGAACAAAGTGTCGCAATAACTTCTACAGATTCCCAATTCACAATTATCTCCAAAATTGAAACTGTTATTTTATTTCAAAACATTTAATAAATTTCCTATTTTCTGTAAAAATCAATTTATCCACACGAGTACCCACGCGAGTACACCAATCTTACACAAATAAAAAAACAAACAATACCGAAACAATATACACTTAATTCGATGTCCCCCGCCTCCACCAGAAGAATTAATCCAAACCAAAACATAATTTTTTCAGTCACCACGATTCGTCATTAAAATTCATATTTTTATTGAAAATGATTTTCCATTTCAATAAAGTGAGCGTCTGTATGCGGTTTGGCAACATGCGAAAAAACACAGTTTTGGAGGTTGTAATGAAACGTTTTATGCTGCTCTGCCTGACAAGCGCACTCAGCCTGTTCCTTCTTGCCGGGATTGCGCTTGCCGACAAGTACAAACCCGGTAAATACACCGGCTCTGCCACGGGATACAGCAAAAAGGGGCACCCTGGTAAAATTGATGTTGAGGTCACTGTGGATGCCAATTCCATCAAAGACATCAAAATAACGACCTTCGAGCAAACCACCAAAGGAAAGCAGGGAGAAAAAACCAACAAAGCCAAAGAGGAAATCCCGGCTCAAATCCTCAAAAAACAATCCCTGGGCGTCGATAGTGTGGCAAAAGCGTCCGCATCATCCATGGGGATAGAGTTGGCCGTGGCCCAAGCCTTGGAAAAGGCTACCGTCAAATACAAAGACGGCAAATATACAGGCATGGCCAAAGGCTACGACAAGAAAAAGCATCCCGGTAAAATCGTGGTGGAAGTCACTGTTGCCGGAGGCAAAATATCCAACATAAATGTGGTTACCTTTGAACAGACCACCAAGGGCAAACAGGGAGAAAAAACGGGCAAGGCCAAAGCTGAAGTTCCAACACAAATCATCGCCAAGCAGACGACGGCGGTTGACAGTGTAGCCAAGGCATCCATGTCTTCCGACGGAATAAAACTGGCAGTGGCGCGCGCCTTGGAACAAGCTCGCTAGCCACGACCTGTCTGCATGCTGGCTAATATTAAAGGGATACGCAAAGGCATAGTCCCGCTCAACATGGTTTACGGCCTCGCAGGAGCGGTCTTTCTCTCGACACTAGGCGTTGGAGTATTTGCCTTTGCTATCCCTTTACTCGCATTGCACCAAAAAACGTCTGGGCTATTGCTCGGCACAGCATTTTCCGGCTATTTTCTAGCCAAACTCGTCATATCGCCTATTGCCGGGAAAATGGCAGATAGAACCGGACCAAAATTTCTGCTCATAAGTTCTGCCTTGCTTGGCCTGCTAGCCCCTCTGGCGGCGTTTGCTTCTCGAAATTACGAAATTCTTTATGCTATCCAGTTCTGCCTTGGACTCTCAGCCGGGACAATGAAGCCTGTAAGCATAGCAGCCATTGCTTCCGTAACCCCCGAACGAAGAAAAGGCAGGGTATTCGGTCTGTGCAACACGCTCTATTACTGTGCTTTTTTCCTGGCACCTTTTGTGGGAGGTCTTCTTTTCTTCAATCGAGACCTGACGCCTGTTCTTATTTTTCTCATAAGCTGCACCACGTTAAGCCTGGCGATTATAGCACTCGTCACGCCATCCAATTTACCCACGGCTATGGCCACAATCGAGCCCCCTCCACACAACACTCACAGACAAAAATCTAAAGCAGGCACGCTGTTATTGGCCGTTGCAGGGAGAACGTCCTGCACAGCTTGTTTAATCACATTTTACCCCGCCCTGCTTTCAGAAAACCTTCATGGTCCCACATGGCTACTAGGCCTCATTTTCGCAGTACCAAGTTTGATCACGTGCGTTTGCCTTCCTTTGGGCGGATTGCTTGCGGACAGACATGACAGGAGGTCGCAAACCATAATAGGTATGGCCCTGAGTGCTGTGAGTCTAACTTTTGTCGGACAAATGGGAACCCCCCTCGGCTTTATTGCCATAGGAGTGGTTCTCGGCATCGGCTCAAGCCTTTCCTTTCCTTCTTCCATGGCCTTAGCTTCATCCCTAGGATGGCAACAGGGAAAAATCATGGGCTGGTTTCACGGAGCGGCAAACACAGGCTTTGTTATCGGCCCTTTCCTCAGCGGCCTTCTCGTGGAACAATATGGTGGCATATCATTATCCATGGTTGTCATGGGCATTTTAGGATTACTTGCGACATTACCGCTAGCCGAATTTCGCTTCGGGCACCGAAAAGAATTGTCGTATCGAAAATTAGCTCCAACAATATTTTCCATCTGCCTTCTGGCAATTCCCCTTAGTTGTTTTGGCGACAAAATTATCTCTCCTTTCACTTTAGAACAGCCGAGCAAAGCTGAACATGTAAAATTCGCCGGTGTTGCCATGGGCAATGTGGTACATATCACACTTATTGGAGAAAACGCAGACCAGGGGGGAAAAGACTCACAAAAAGCATTTGATACAATACATCGCCTTGAAGCAGAATTCGGGCACCGCAACATAAGCGGCGCAATCGGCCGCATCAATTCGTCTGCCGGGATCAAACCGGAGCCCATTGGGCAAGAAGCCTTTACCCTTGTCAAACGAGCTCTTGATGTCTGCAAAAAATCAAATGGAATCTTTGACATCACTATTGGAGCCGTTACGACTCTGCCCCACTACTACCAAGAGAAAGCCGAACACCAAAAAGCCGAGCTCATCGATTACCAAAAAGTAGCCATTGATGAAACGCATCAAACAGTTTTTCTTCCAAAACAAGGTATGGCCTTGGACCTTGGAGGACTGGCCAAGGGCACAATTCTGGATGCGGCAGCAAGTACATTACAAAAAGAAGGGGTTCCGTCTGCCCTTGTCGAGGCGGGAGGCGATCTGATCTGTTATGGAGAC
>Ga0207831_100596_pt1 | contig 10918 bp, 7 predicted proteins | sample TtanPargueraPR_7_FD_187741 | JGI IMG/M metagenome (GOLD analysis project Ga0207831, IMG submission 187741) | Aerobic enrichment media microbial communities from Bioluminiscent Bay, La Parguera, Puerto Rico - Tt and M1 (2) (SPAdes) | ecosystem: Environmental > Aquatic > Marine > Unclassified ... | reverse complement strand
AAGACAATAGAATTTTACTTTGCCTACCACAACGCAACCACACAAGACTACTTTGGACTCTACTACAAAAACAACACAAGCTGGACTGCACTTTACACCCTCACCAACCCAACAGGAAACCAAAGTTGGACACACGTTTCAACATCACTACCAGAAAACCTTGAGAATCTCAGTTTACAATTCAGATGGACCACAAGCAGTGAACACAGCTACTTCTGCTTAGACAATCTCACCATCAAAGGACAACTCATCACGGGAGCACCAAACTACAATGGAACGCTTGATCAATTCAGCATCTACAATCACTGTCTCACCCATGAACAACTCTACCAAAACTATCTTTTAGGAGAAAGAAACGAAATAAATCGAAGCATCATCGTCAGTGAACAAAGCCAAAACACTGATCTCTGGTACTGCATCATCACACCAAACGATGGAACAATTGATGACAGTGCTACTGAAAGTAACCATTTACTCATCATACCATACACCGGAGGTGACTAAGATATGAATAAAAATCACATATGTATCATCATAGGGCTGGTACTCATCGGAGCAACACTGGGAATCTCACCAAGTAACATCAACCCAGTCACCGCAGCACCCGATACCTATGCCCAACAACTTGCTGAGGCAATACTGCACAACACAAGCTGCCTAGTCGATGCGACATACTACGAAACAACATCTGGTGGAACATACCAATCTGCCATACTCAGCTCAAAAGGCACCCTACATCCAACAGACGGAGGAACCTTCGTACTCCTTAGCACCGGTAAGGCTGGAGCAGATATTGTGTCCACAAACAATATCAACCCTGGAGATGAAAGGGGGACCTATTTTAGAAACGACCAATACCAACGATACTACGAAGATACCGCCTACTTGACCATGAATCTTATCGTCCCCGAATACATGCATTATATTTACTACGATATCCAGTTTCTTACCAGTGAATACCCCGATTATGTTGGATCGCAATACAATGACAAAGTAGCGATCACCGTACAAGTAGAAGACAATGCAGGCGTCGTGGATATCATCGATGTCAACGGAGGAGACTTTGTGCTCAACAGCCACGATATACCTGGCACAGGATTTGACATCTTTGCAATTGATCGAAACACCTATCTTCCAACACATCCAAACGATGTCGACTGGATAACAACAACACCAAACAGCATAGGAGCTGACGGAGGATCAACAGCACTTATTGGACGAGAACAAGCAGTCGAACCAGGAGCAAACGTCACTTTTACCATCTCAATACGAGACACAGGAGACAACCAATTCGACAGTGCCGTCTTCATCGACAACGTACGATTCACCGGCTATGCACGAACAAGCATCATCAGTAGAAAAACCGTACAAGACCAAAACGGAGGATTTGCCGAACCAGGCGATGAACTCAGCTACTCTATCACCATCAGTAATATCGGAAATGCAGACCAAAACAACAACCCCGGATACGAATTTATCGACACCCTACCACAATACCTAGACATCGACCCGACAAGCCTTACTGCAACAAGTGGTAGTGCAACCTACAATGCCTCAACTAATCAAGTGCAATGGGACGGCTCAATACCTGCAGAATCAAGTATTGCACTTGGCTTTGACTGCACCATCAATTCCAGTGCCCCAAACGGCCATGTCATCAGTAACCAAGGAACCGTTTACTGGGATACCGACGAAGACGACGTCAACGATGCAACAGAACTAACAGATGATCCAAACATCGATGATGGAATAGACAGTGACAAAGACGGGGAAACGGATGATGATGATCCAACAAACATCACTATCACAAGCTTTGAAACACCTGATAGTGTCACCGAAACATTTAGTGATGATACTGCAAGACAAGCAGCAAGCCAACTGTACAACACCGTCGAATGGTTCACCACCACAAGCCACACCGGAGAAGGAAACTTCCACGTCGTTGACAGCTACCACTACAGCACCACAAAAAGCTTTAAAACAAAACTTCGAGCAGTCTGCGGAGACCACTACTGGATCTACAACCCAGCAAATCTCAAAGCAACCATAAAAAGCTGGCAAATCTGGTTCTCCATTGGAAACTCAAGCGAAGAATCCGACCTCTACTTAACGTTCCAAGATGCAACAAATGGCACAATCACACGACTCAACCTCACCTACCACGACGTAGGAACAAGCCAGCCAACAACCTATCTTCCAAGCCTCTCCATCCTCTCAACAGAAGGATACCAACCCATCACTAGCAGCCATCCTGGCGGATACCTACAAACTGGATGGTACCAGATAACCCTAGAACTGTACAACACATACCAGCTCAACGTCACCCTCAGAGAACCAGGAATAGGAATAACCTACAACAACACCATAAGTCTGTCCAGACCATTTCACACCCTGGAAGCAATCAAATGGTACAGTACAGAAGACCCCATCATCTGCCCCATGATCTTCTGGGATGAACACACCATAGGACTCAGCCCAACGGAGGGATAAAAAAAAGAATAAAGAGGAGGAAAAAAACAATGGCCCAAGCATTTAACAGAAACATGTTTATCATGCTGTTTGCCATCATGATAGGAGCAGTCATTATCACCTATTTTGTAGCAGACATCCAATCAAATACAAAAATAGAAGAAATACAAATAGAACACGAAACACAAATCGTTGATATCAACGCACAAAATGAAAACTTCACCGACAACTTCCTGCAAGGAAGCATCACACTAGACAGCGCACGAGAAACACGAGAAGTAGCCAACTATCACTTTGATTTTGCACTCTTTTGGTATCAACGAACAGTTACCACCAACGCCTCAGAAAACTACACTGCTGAATGCATAGACAATGCAACACAGGCGCTCTCATACTACCTACAAACACACGACAAATTCAACGATAGTAAACCATACTTTATCGTCGCAGCAGACTACACAGACAAAGCAAAATACCTCGAAGTCATCTCGTACTACATCAAATTTGCAAACGCAGGACAAAACCTCACCCTGCTACGATACCAAGGAACACAACTGCTCATTGCCGCAGCAGAAAACTACAGCGCAGGAGATTTTCTCAACGCAACACTACTTTTTGAAAACTTCACAGCACTAGAAGAAACCTACATGAACACCATGCTACCAAGCTTTGAGCTGTTCCAAGACCAAATCGACAACTTCATCTTCTTTAACGAAATACGAGAAGAACAAGAAGAAGAACCAGAAACACCATAAAAAAACATCAATAGGTGGTAAAAAAACCGCCTTCACCTCTCTTTTTTTTAAAAACAAACATATGCAACCAAAATAATACAGAATACGAAAAACTACTACGGGTTAAAAAGCGCCCCGGCCGGAATTTGAATCCGGGTCGCGAGCTCGACAGGCTCGCATGATAGGCCGCTACACTACCGGGGCAACAACCAACACGGCAAACACCACACCATGGCTTATAAAACCAAAAGACAAAACACAAAATGAGAAAGGGGTAAAGATGAGGTGGTTTGACAGCGTACCGGGAACTGGAGACTTTCAAACAGTGGAGCTTACATCAGAGGGATCCCGAAGGAGCCAACTTCAGCTCTCCACCTAGGTCAAGAGTTCAAGCCCGATTAAGGGTAATCTTCCCATGGGCTCGCGCACCATAGTACCGAAAATTACGCAGGAAGGCTTAACTGCCGGGTTCGGGATGAGACCGGGTGTTTCCCTTCCGCTGTGACCGTCAAACCACGCTACTCTCAATTTATGAATTTTGCATACACAACCTGTTTAACGATTGAGCCAGAAACGAGCGATTAGTAATCATGGACTGAACACGTCGCCGAAGCTTCGTGCGTACATCCTGATCCTATCAAACGAATCTTTTATTCGAGCTCTATGATGTCTCGTCTCAGGGTGGACTTCATGCTTAGATGCGTTCAGCATTTATCCCTTACAGCGTGGCTACCCAGCACTGCCAGGCCGGACAACTGGTAAACTAGAGGCTGCAGACCCTTGTTCCTCTCGTACTAAAGGGTCTTTCCCTTCAAACATCAACGCCTCAAGAAGTTAGCAACAAACCTGTCTCACGACGGTCTAAACCCATCTCACGATCCGCTTTAATGGGCGAACAACCCCACCCTTGGCAGCTGCTGCACCGCCAGGATGCGGAGAGACGACATCGAAGTAGCAAGCCTTCAGGTCGATGTGGGCTCTTGCTGAAGACAACTCAGTTATCCCCGGGGTAACTTTTCTGTTATCAATCACCCCCACAAATGAGGTTGATTGGTTCGCTAGGCCCTGCTTTCGCAACACCGATTGTTGTTATTCCAATCCGTGTAAAGCCTCCTTTTACCCTTGCACTCTACAGGAGATTTCTGACCTCCTTGAGGAGACCATTGGGCACGCTTGATACCTTTTCGAGCGTGTGGCGCCCCACCCAAACTACCCACCTATCGGTGTCCTCCAAAATTGAAGTTAGTAATACGGCAATTGAAGGGTGGTGTCCCATTGATGCCTCCACGTAGACTAGCGTCCACGCTTCGACGGCTCCCACCTACACTTCACATCAAAAACCGTATTACAGCGACAGGCTGTAGTAAAGCTCCACGGGGTCTTCGCTTCCTTCTTGAGGGTACTGGACTGTGCGCCAGTAAGTCAATTTCACCGGCTTTCAGGTGGGGACAGTAGGGCTCTCGTTAAGCCACTCATGCAAGCCGCCAATTAAGCGGCAAGGTATTACGCTCACATCTGTTACTTAAATGACCTTCAAAGATTTGAAGGCGGGTTGTTATTTCTAACAACCTCCTCATGTCGCCATGAGGGTCGGACTATATCTTCATCCTTACTTAGGGATGTCCGGCGTGTAGTCTCTGAGGATTCTAGATATCTAATCCTCGGTCTTGTATTCATCTCAGACACCAACAAAGCTATCTCTCTTAATCCCTCCTCATTAAGATGAAGCTTTTGATTCATCATCTCAATAATTTTGGAAAAAAGAATGAAATTTCTACTTTTTGAAGGAGTCTGAAGCGAATTTACAGAGAAGAAGTCCACAATCCGATTAAGATTATCCATACCACGAACACGATACTCCAAACGAACTCCATGATGATCACTACGATTCTGAGTCACTTGACCAAAGCCAAAATACTCTTGGATCATATACAGAACTTTGCTATCGTTTTCATGTTGGACAACTCGGAATTCTGGAAGGACTTGCCAACCAAGTTTCATCTTTTTAATCTTGTTAATTGAAACATGGAAACATCCTTCTCCATCGACAAAACCGACAATCCATTTTTTATCTAGTCTTTCCTGCTGATTATCTGCACCCATAACATTATCACTAATCATAAGCAACACTTATGATTTAGTAGTTTGGGATACTCAGACTTTCCAGCATATAGCCAGATTTTACTAAGGCAACTTTAGTGCTTACCTTAAGAGGGTCATGGTTACCCCCGCCGTTTAACGGTCCTTCGCCCCATTGTAATAGGTTTTCAGATACCGCCACTGGGCAGGATTCGGCGACCATACACATCCTTTCGGACTTGCGATCACCTGTGTTTTTATTAAACAGTCGGAGCCCCCTAGTCACTGAGACCTGCTATTACTCATAGCAGGCACCCCTTCTACCGAAGGTACGGGGCTAATTTGCCGAATTCCCTCACCTGAATTAAGCCGAAACACCTTAGCCTACTAAGCTAGGGGCACCTGTGTCAGTTCTCGGTACGGATTTACAAACTACATCTCAAATGAATTTTCACGGGCACCTTGGCTTGGCCTAACCCGCCTAAAAACGGCAGGCCCATCACGCTTTGGTCGAGTTCTCACCATTACGGTACTCCCCCGATTTAATACGCTTGGATAGACAGGCAAATCTACTAAGCCTACCCGGATGCGTCAACACTTGAGCAAATGTTTGTAAAGTACAGGAATATTAACCTGTTTCCCTTTCGACATGCTCGATTAAGACATGCCTTAGGACCGACTAACCCTCGACTGATGAACATCGTCGAGGAAACCTAGCCCTTTCGGTGGTAGAGATTCTCACTCTACTATCGCTGCTACTCTTGCCAGGATTCTCGTTCGAACGCGGTCCACTGGACCTTACGGCCCAACTTCTACCCACGCACGACGCCTCCCTACCCACGTCCGTTAGGACTGCTTATGTATCGGTGATCGTCTTAGCCCCGTCCATTTTCGAGGCATATAACCTCGACCAGTGAGCTGTTACGCTTTCTTTAAAGGATGGCTGCTTCTAAGCCAACCTCCTGGCTGTTTTAGGTTATAAACACTCTTTATCTATCACACTTAGACGATACTTGGGGACCTTAACATAAGGCTGGGTTGTTTCCCTTTTGGACATCAACATTACGCCTGATGCCCTCACTACCCTGCTTCTACGATGACTGCACATTCGGAGTTCAACAGTTCGCCGAGGAATTTCTTCCCCTAAACGCTCAATTGGTGCTCTACCTCACAGTCTATCTCCACAGAGATCTACCTACGAGTAGTCTCGGGAGGAACCAGCTATTCCCAGTCTAGATTGGTCTTTCGCCCCTATACGCAGCTCATCAGAACGATTTGTACATCAGCACCTGTGCGGTCCTCCACCCCACTTTCGTAGGGCTTCAACCTGGCCACGCATAGATCGACTGGCTTCGGGTATCATGGTAATGACTACAGGCGAGCACACCCTGTCCCTTGTTACCTGCGGACACTTGCTTTCGCTATGGCTACGGATTCTTCATCCTTAACCTCGCCATCACCATGAACTCCCTGGCCCATTATTCGAAACGCACGATAAGACGCCGCTTCTCGCTTTCACGCCTTATCCGTCTGTTACCATTTGATTTCATGCTCTTTGCACCTCCCGCCAGGGGTACTTTGCAACTTTCACTCACGCTACTATTACGCTATCGGTCTCGAGTAGTATTTAGGGTTGGAGGTTTGTGCCCCCCGTATTCACGCGCGATATCCAACGCACGCTACTCTGGAATCTCAAAAATCCGGCTCCGCATTACCCCTACGGGACTATCACCCTCTCTGGTGTTCCTTTCCAGGAAACTTCTGGTTAAACGGTTTGCCGGTAAATGAGTCCAAACTCCACATCTCCCCTAACTCGTCGCTAGGGGATTCGGTTTGCCCTCTTGGGTTTTCGATCGCCTTTACTTACCCAATCTCAATTGATTTCTTTTCCTCTGCCTACTAAGATGTTTCAATTCGGCAGGTTCCTCTTCACTGATGTGAATTAAATGGGATGTCCCATTCGGTCACCCCCGCATCAACGGCTCCTTGCGCCTCGCAGCTTGGCACGACCTTCATCAGCTCTCGAGCCGAGCAATCCACCAAATGGCGTAGCACTGGCTCAATTCACGTCCAGGTTGCATATGCATCCATTGCAACACGTGCAATGGGACGATCATCGACGGTACATCGCTGTATCTTTTGGGCGTCTACGTCTTTACCAACACAATCTCTAACCCATGAAAGGTTGGCATTTTCTTTCTCATTTCAGTGAAATGTCCAAATGGACCGGATGGGATTTGAACCCATGGCCTCCTGCTTGCAAAGCAGGCGATCTTCCACTGATCTACCGGCCCAACCCACAGAGCAATCTCAGGGGTGAGCTGATAGCCATTATTTAATCTTTTGATCAACGTACAATTTAAGTGTTTAACCATCCATCAATAATAACGTAGGAGGTGATCCATCCGCAGGTTCCCCTACGGATACCTTGTTACGACTTAACCCCGCTTGCTAAGCCCAAGTTTGAACGCAGCAAGAACTACATCCTCACTTGAACCCAACTCGCATGGTTTGACGGGCGGTGTGTGCAAGGAGCAGGGGCATATTCACCGCGGGATGGTGACCCGCGATTACTACGGATTCCAGCTTCACGAGGGTGAATTACAACCCTCGATCCGAACTACGACCAGGTTTCGGGATTACCTTCACCTTTCGATGTCGGAGCCCATTGTCCTGGCCTTTGTAGCGCGCGTGTAGCCCGGAGGATTCGGGGCATACTGACCTACCGTTGCCCTCACCTTCCTCTGACTTATCGCCAGCGGTTTCTCTAGTGTGCTCAACAAGCGGACTTGCTGATAGCAACTAAAGATGAGGGTCTCGTTCGTTATCTGACTTAACAGAACGCCTCACGGTACGAACTGACGACGGCCATGCACCACTTCTCGGAAAATCAGGCAAGGTCATCAACCTGGCCTTCATATAACCGTCGCCTCCGGTGAGTTTTCCGGCGTTGAATCCAATTAAACCGCACGCTCCACCCGTTGCTGTGCTCCCCCGCCAATTCCTTTAAGTTTCAGTCTTGCGACCGTACTTCCCAGGCAGCTTGCTTAACAACTTCTCTCCGACACTAGGTAGGCTCGAAGCCGACCTAACATCAAGCAAGCAGCGTTTACACCCTGGACTACCCGGGTATCTAATCCGGTTTGCGCCCCAGGGCTTCGTCCCTCACCGTCAGACCCGTTCTGGTTGGACGCCTTCGCCACTGGTGGTCCCCCCAGGATTACAGAATTTCACCTCTACCCCAGGAGTACCTCCAACCTCTCCCGGTCTCAAGTCTGGCAGTCTACCCGGTATTCGTATAGTTAAGCTACACGATTTACCCAAGCATTTACCAAACCGGCTACGGACGTTTTAGGCCCAATAATAACGGTCACCACTTGAGCTGCAGGTATTACCGCGGCGGCTGGCACCCGTCTTACCCAGCCCTTACTCTCACTGTTTTTTAGACAGAGAAACAGCTAGCTCTTACGAACTAGCACTTGGGATCCCCTCATCGTGCTCTCGCACAGTGTGAAGGTTTCGCGCCTGCTGCGCCCCGTAGGGCCTGATATCGTGTCTCAGATATCATCTCCGGGCTATTGCTCTCACAACCCGTATCCGTCGTAGGCTAGTCAGGTCTTTACCCTGACTACAACCTGATAGTCCGCAGACTCATCCTTAGGCGCCGGAACTTTCAGCCTAGGCGCATTCCAGCATCCTAGACCTATGGGGTATTATCCTCAGTTTCCCGAGATTATTCCCCACCTAAGGGCAGATTATCCACGTGTTACTGAGCAGTCTGCCGAGGGCCGAACCCTCTCGACTCGCATGGCTTAGTCGAATCCCAATAGCAGTGACCTCCGGCAGGATCAACCGGAATCTAGCACACAATGATCCTGTTTTTAATCATTATCTATTATTTTGAAACGTTAGTTTGGGAATTGGTGGATGGTTAAATTTCACCATTGCACGTCGATCGTCAGATTCAAGAGTTCCCAAAAGCCCTTTCGAGCTGGTCTGGCTTTCTTGAATCTCCATAGAGATATTTGAAACCTAATGCTCCTAACATCGCTGTCAGGTAGGTTACCCCCAATACACTTCTAGGGGTAAAACATCCGTATACGCTAACCCTATATAAAGATTTAGATTGTATACGCCCGTGTTATCTATATACACAAGGACTTGTCCGGGGAAAAAACCCAACAAGTAAACCCGGTATATGAGAATGGACTGAGCGGGATTTGAACCCGCGGCCTCTGCCTTGCGAAGGCAGCGATCTTCCGGTCTGATCTATCAGCCCATAATAATAGATTAAGAAAAAAGCGAAGGAAAAAACCCTATATGAGGATTTCGTCCTTCTCACCGCGATTTATAAAGAAATCACGCATCAACCAAATTCTTCTTACACGCCTTCTTAAGCTCAGAGACAACAACAAGCTCTTCGCCCATCATAAACTTCTCAAGAGAGCCCCCGCCAGTACTGATATGAGACATCTCTTGTTTTAGACCAAGTTGTTCAAGCGATGCAACTGTATGTCCGCCACCAACAAGAGAAAAAGCATCAGATCTAGCAATTGCTTCAAAAACACCTTTTGTACCAGCTCTAAACAAAGGATTTTCAAACACACCACAAGGACCAGATAAAAAGACGGTCTTTGCCTCATTAATCTCTGCAGAAAACACCTCAATTGTCATTTGCCCTATATCAAAGAGCGGCTCATCAACTGGCAACTGATCAAGGCTAATTTCCACCCTACTATCCTGCCTCTCCACAGCAAAATCTTTTGGAAGACAGATAGCATCACCATATTTAGATAACGCAGCCCTTATTTTTTCAAATTCCTCATTTGATGAATCTTTTAACAAGATTGCTTCGTTTTTTTCACCAAGACAAGTGCCTTTTGCATACAAAAAAGCGTTTGCAGGAAGGCCTGTTAACAACACCTTATCTGCAAGACCGCTGCCAAGCACACGGTCAACTGTGACCACAACATCTGAAAACTTCGCACCACCAAACAAAAAGACTGAGGGATGATTTGGATTTCTCACAATAGATTCAAGGGTCGTCAATTCTTTTTCCATAAGGCGCCCTGCGCAACTTGGGAGAACTGGCATAAAACCAACAAGTGAGCATTGCTTCCGATGAGCTGCTGCAAACGCATCATTAACATAGATATCTGCAAGCGGAGCAAGATTACTAACCAACTCAGAGTGAGAATGCTGCTCAACTGAAACCTTAGCTGTTTCTGCTTCAAACATCCTTACATTATCAAGCATCAACACTTCGCCATCTTTCATGTTTTTTATTGCTTGTTTTGCCTGCTCACCATAGATATCCTCAACAAATGTAACAGACTGCCCAAGCAGCTCTTCTAAAGCCTGTGCATGAGGATTTAAATGAATGAAATCCCAACTGCCCTTTCTTCCCTGATGGGCCAGAATCACCACGCGTGCGTTTTTTGATATCAGTTCTTTTATTGTTGGAAGAGCCAACTGAATTCTTGTCGTATCAAGAACCTCAAAGCTCGTCTTATCTAACGGCAAATTGAAATCAACACGAAGAAGAACCGTTTTTGCTTCAAAGGAAAAATCATCAAGAGTATTATAATCTCTCACTTTCTCAAACCTCCACATCTAGTAAACTGCAATAGTCATAT
>Ga0207831_100593_pt1 | contig 11072 bp, 9 predicted proteins | sample TtanPargueraPR_7_FD_187741 | JGI IMG/M metagenome (GOLD analysis project Ga0207831, IMG submission 187741) | Aerobic enrichment media microbial communities from Bioluminiscent Bay, La Parguera, Puerto Rico - Tt and M1 (2) (SPAdes) | ecosystem: Environmental > Aquatic > Marine > Unclassified ... | reverse complement strand
GAGCAGTAGCGTCCGCAACGGGGCCATGCCTATGCCCCCGCCGATAAAGACGATATCCTTTCCCTTGAGTTCTTCATATGGGAACCAGTTGCCCAGGGGAGCGCGCACGCCGATCTGGTCGCCCACGGAAAGAGTGTGCAGCATGGCCGTTACCTCTCCAGCCTTCATGACGCTGAATTGCAGGTAGTCCATACGGGTGGGCGGCGAATTGATGACAAAGGTTGATTCGCCAGTGCCGAACACTGAGAGCTGTCCTACCTGTCCGGGATGGAAGGTGAAGTTCTTCATGTCGCCTTCGCTGTTGAGTACGACACGGAACGTCTTGATATTCGGGGTTTCCTCGATGATCTCCACAATGGTGCCGATGGACGGCAGATATGGGTTGGCGTCTTTCGCTGTTTGCGTGTTCTGCAGCATGGTTTATTTCTCCGTTTCCGCCGGAGCGGCAATGGCGTGCAACACGATGCTGCGGATGTCCACGGAAACGGGACAGCTCTTGATGCAGCGGCCGCAACCGACACAGGATATGTTGCCGTCGTGAATGTTCGGATAGTAGCTGAATTTATGCCCAACACGGTTTTTGAGCCTGTGCGCCTTGGTGGGGCGGGGGTTGTGTCCGCTGGCCTCCATGGTGAACTGGTGGGACATGCAGTTGTCCCATGTCCGCAACCGTACGCCTTCCATGCCGGAGCTTTCGTCCGTGATGTTGAAGCAGTAGCAGGTGGGGCATAGGTATGTGCATGCGCCGCAGCTGATACATTTGGCGGATTCGGCTTCCCAGAAATCGTTGTTTTCGAACAGGGCGAGCACTTTGCCCGGCGCTTCGGAAAGGTCGGGAGCTTCGGGCATCCGTTCTTTGGCCTGTTGCCTGATTTTTTCGGCATCGCCAGCCCGATCGTCGCCGTCTTTCAGCAGTGTGCTGGAAAGGAGCGGTTCTCCTTTTTCCGTAATGGACTCAAGAACCCAACCATCTTCAAGCGGGGTCATACGTACGTCCGCACCGCTGGTGTCCGTCGGGCTGCCTCCTACCCAGTTGCAGAAACAGGTAGTGGCTGGCTTTTCGCAGATAATCGTTACGAACAGCGTGTTTTCACGCCGGGCACGGTAGTTCTGGTCCGTGATTTTGTCCGTCATGTATACACGGTCAAAGGTGTTGAAACCTGCGGCATCGCAACTTCGGCACCCAACCACGACCGCAGGAGATTCATCCTTCATTTCCCGCAAGTCCAGCAACACCTTTCCGGGATCTTCCTCATCCTTGGTGTACCGGAAGGACATGAGGGTGTCGCATTGAGGAAAGATAGCCGACTTGGGCGACTCCGTGGGGCGGGCCGAAAGTTCGGGGGCTTCCTCCTTGGCAAAGGGGCGGAATACGACCGCTTCTCCTTCGCGTTTGGGCACGATTGTCCGATGCGTTTCAGCCAGCTCTGCAAGCCAGGGAACAAGGTTGTCTTTTGCAAGGAATTTGACAGCCATCACCATCCCCTCTCGTTGATATTGTCTTCCTCCACCTTGAATGCCTGCAACGGCGGTGTCGAGTCGATGAGCGTTCCTGCCTTGTAGTCGAACAGTTCTTCAATTTCCTTGTTCAACTTGCGCTTGAGCAGCAACAGCGGAATACCCACGGGGCAGGCGCGCTCACACTCTCCACATTCGGTGCAGCGGCCAGCCAGATGCATGGCGTGGATCACCTGGAAGAACCATTTGTTTTGCGTTGAATTTTCCTGTGTCATCCAGTGCGGATCGCGGCTCTGGGCCACGCAATGGTCGCGGCAGACGCACAGAGGACAGGCGTTGCGGCATGCATAGCATTGGATACAGCGTTGCATCTCCGTCATCCAGAAAGCCAGACGTTCCTCTTGCGGTCTGGCCTCGAACGATGTCACGTCCGAGTAATCGTCTTCGGCTTTTTCGTTGTTCGGCTCTCCGACAAATTCGTCCGAAAGCAATGCCGTATGGTATTGGCAGCGGCCACACTTTGATGCCGCTACGTCCGGGAACCCGAAGCTTTGCGAAGAGCCGTCCACCGTGACCTTCACTGTGCCGGTATCCGCTTCGACGGATTCCACATAGTCCAGCGAGCCTATCCTGTTTTGAATTTTTCGTACCGAAACAACACCTTCGCAAGGCATGGAAAAAACGACGATGTCATCGCGGTTGATAAGCTTTTCCTGCAACAACTCGATGATGGAGCGGCTGTCACAACCCTTGACCACCACGCCGACCTTCCTGCCCTTGAGTCCGGGCAGGTATGTGGCGAGGTTGTGCACACAGAGCGGATTCCAGATCAGCCGGTCCACGTCTTCCTCGGTACGCATGAACAGGGGAGTAGCCCGCAGCGGGTCGAACCCCTGCTCCCAGCCAACGACCATGTCCAGATCGGGAAGGCGTTCTTTTATTTTCGCTTTCAATGTGTCCAGATTCGACATTGTTGTCTCCGTTCAGATAACCGGTTTAAACGGCCATAGCCATGGCTTGGGCCCTTTCCATCAGGCATTGGTCCAGCTTTGGGGCAGGCCCCAGTTCGTGGATGCGTTCCGTAAATGTCTGGACAACGGTCTTCCATTTTTGCCCCTCGGAAGCCGATACCCACGTGTATTCGAAACGGCGTTCGTCAATGCCCAGAATCGGCAGGAACCGCTTGAGCACTTCCAGCCTTCTGCGTGCATAAAAGTTGCCTTCGGCGTAATGGCAGTCTCGCGGGTGGCAACCGGAAACCAGAACGCCGTCCGCACCGTTGAACAGGCTTTTGAGCACGAACAAGGGATCGATGCGGCCCGAGCAGGGAACACGGATGATGCGCAGGTCCGTGGGCTGCTGGAATCTCCCGACACCGGCAGTGTCTGCGCCGCCGTAGGAGCACCAGTTGCAGAGAAAACCAACTATTTTAAGTTCTGAGCCGGTGTTTGCTGACATATGGCATTGACCTCCGCGAGGATCTGGTTGTCGGTAAAGTGTTGCAGTTGAATGGCTCCCTGCGGGCAAGTGGACGTACAGATGCCGCAGCCCTGGCAAATGGTCTCGATGACGTTGGCCTTGGGCATTCCCCGGAAGTCCATTTCCTCAATGGCTCCAAACGGGCATGTCTGGATGCATTTGCCGCAGCCGACGCACCGCTTGATGTCCACGACGGAAACCTGAGGATCGCTTTCGAGCTGGTCCTTTGAGAACAGGGCCAGCACTTTTGCGGCGGCCGCACTGCCTTGTCCAACGGACGTGGGAATGTCCTTGGGGCCTTGGCACGATCCGGCAAGGAACACTCCGGCGGTATTCGTTTCCACAGGACGCAGTTTCGGGTGGCTTTCCATGTAGAATCCGTACGCATCGTAAGAGATGCGCAACTTTTCCGCCAGCTGGGGTGCGCCTTTTGCGGCTTCGGCTCCCACGGCAAGTACCACGAGATCGGCCTCGACCTCGACCTGTGCACCCATGAGGGTGTCTGCCCCGCGGACAATGTATTTATCGCCTTTGGGATAGACCATGGCTACACGGCCCCTGATGTACTTGGTCCCGTATTCTTCCATGGCCCGGCGGGTGAATTCGTCATAGAGTTTCCCCGGAGCGCGGATGTCCATGTAGAAAACATAGGATTGGGATTCGGGCAGATGGTCCTTGGTCAAAATGGCCTGTTTGGCCGTGTACATGCAGCAGAATCCGGAACAATACGGCCTGTCGACAGACTTGTCCCGTGAACCCACACACTGGATGAAGACAACATCCTTTGGCTCCTTGCCGTCCGACGGCCGTTTGATGTGTCCGCCGGTGGGGCCGGAAGCCGAAAGCAGGCGTTCATATTGCAGAGAAGTGATCACATCGGCGTAGCGTCCTCCGCCATATTCCTCGTAGCGGGTGTAATCGAAAAGATCGTATCCCGTGGCGGTGATGATGGCTCCGACCGCCTCTTCCGCGGTTTCCTGTTTCTGTTCGAAACGGATTGCGTTGGTAGGGCAGACCTTTTCGCACACGCCACATTTGCCCTTGGTCAGCTTCAGGCAGAATTCCGGATCGATGGATGCTTTTTTGGGAATTGCTTGCGGGAAGGGGATGTTGATGGCTGTTGTGGTACCGATTTCTTCGTTAAAAACGTCCCGCGATTTTTTGCTGGGGCATTTTTCCATGCACAGGCCACAGCCCGTGCATGCCGCCCAATCAACATACGTGGCCTTCCTGTTGATGGAAACGTTGAAATTGCCCACATAGCCCTTCACGTCAGCAACTTCCGAACTGGCATAGAGCGTGATGTTCGGGTGTTGGGCCACGTCCACCATCTTCGGACCCAGAATGCAGCTAGAGCAGTCCACCGTGGGGAAGGTCTTGTCCAGTTTGGACATCTTGCCGCCGATGGAGGATGTCTTTTCCACCAGCACCACTTCCAGCCCACCGTCCGCACAGTCCAGCGCGGCCTGAATCCCGGCGACGCCGCCGCCGATGACCAGTACACGCTTGTTGATGTCGAATGTCTTGGGGGTCAGCTCCCGGTCCTGCGTGAGCTTGGCCACGGCCATGGCAACAAGGTCGACGGCCTTGCGGGTGTTGGCGTCCTTGTCCTTGCCGATCCACGACACATGTTCGCGGATATTGGCCATTTCGAACATGTACCTGTTCAGCCCGGCGCGTTCCACGGTTTTGCGGAATGTGGGTTCGTGCATGCGCGGCGAGCAGGATGCGACCACCACGCCATCGAGCCTGTGTTCCTTGATTGCCTCGATGATGGCGTCCTGCCCCGGTTCGGAACAGGCGTACATGGTGTCACTGGCAAAGGCCACGCTCGGAAGTTTGAGCGCCTCTTCAGCCACGCTGCCTACATTTACGGTTCCGGCTATATTGCTGCCGCAATGGCAGACGAAAACTCCTATTTTCATGGGGAATGAGCCTCCTCAGAACGTGCCCGGCTATACGGCGTCCGCTGTTCGGGCTGTTTCTATTTCCCGGAACAGATGCCCGGGGTCCACGCACAGCTTGTCCAGCATGAGGCTGGCGTCGCTGAGGCCGAGAGCCTTTCCGATGAGCTGCGTATAATAGAATACCGCCATTTTGTGGCTGCTCTTGTTGGCCCTGTTGATCTGATCCTGGCGCATGTCCAGGTTCATCTGGCAGAGCGGACAGGCCGTGACCATGGCGGCCGCGCCGCAGTCCGCGGCCACGTCAAGGAGTTTGCCGGACAACTTGGTGACCACGTCGTTTCTGGCCACGCCGAAGGACGCCCCGCAGCACTCCACCTTGAGCGGAAAGGGCATGACCTCTGCCCCGACCGCTTCCATGAGATGGTCCATGGCCACGGGGTTTTCACAGTCGTCAAAATCCATGACTTCCGGCGGACGGTTCATGATGCAACCGTAATAGGGTGCCAGCTTCAGTCCCTTGAGCGGATTAGTGACCTTGGCGGCGAGCGCCTTGGGGCCGAGTTTCTCATAGATGACTTGCAGCACGGACATGATGGGCAGATCGTTGCGGCAAGGTTCGTTCAGAAGGTCATCCACCTTTTCCTTGAACTGTTCGTCGCGCATGCGGTGGCTGGCCACCTTGAGGTTGGTCAGGCAGCTGGGACAGGGGGTGATGATGCCCTGTACGTCCATATCTTCCGCCTGCAGGATGTTGCGGGCCGAAAGCGCCGCTGAAAGAATGTGGTCCACTGTGTGCGCCGGACTTGAGCCACAACAGCTCCAGTCCGGGATGTCCACCAGTTCTATGCCCAGGGCCTTGCACACGGCGCGGGTCGATTTGTCGTATTCGATGGAGGTCCCCTGCCCGGAGCAGCCGGGATAATATGCAAATGTTAACGATGAGCTCACGAGTTTTTCTCCGCGTTGTATCGTTGAAAGATTTCGGTGATCTCCTTTTTGCCCACGATATTGTGCGGTGTGAATCCCAATTTCCCTTTGGGAAGAACTTTGGGCGCAAGATCGGCGTCGGTGAGAATTCGTCCGGTTTTGGTCATGTAACTGGCCATCAATCCCGCCTCGAACACCCTGCCGTGGCGTTTGACGGAAGCGAGAAAGGAATCGCAAAAAGTTTTGACCTGCGGTTCCGGATTCTTGCCCGCCCTGCGCGCCATATGACGCAACACATCCATGACGGTGGCCACGTCGATGTTGTTGGGGCAGCGGGTGGTGCAGGATTCGCAGGTGGCACAGAGCCATATGGACCGGCATGAAAGCACTGTCTCGCGTTGTCCCATCTGGACAAGGCGCATGATCTGGCTCACCGGAATGTCGTAGAAGTCCGTATACGGACACCCTGCCGTACAGTTACCGCATTGATAGCAAAGGCTGACGTTCTCTCCACTTTCGTTTTCAACCGCGTGGATGAACGCCTCATCGCAGGAACTGTTTACATGTATTGTTTCCATAGCCTTGATCCGTTTGGCTTTGCCGGTTTGCATCGACAGTGCCGGCCATGTCGGCCAGGCCTTTGGGGAGTCCCGTTGCGATGCTGTTTGGCGAGTGGGGCACAGAATGCCCGGGAGGGGCAATGCCCCTCCCGGTAATGTTGGCCTCGTTTACATGGCGGCCTTGTAAATGGCTGCCACGTCCGCGTCGGTCGGGCATCTTGGGTTGGTCAGGCCGCAGGCGTCCTTCTGGGCGTTTGTGGTCATTTCCTTGATGTCCTTGACCTTGACGTCCTTTCCATAGCGTTTGCCGAGTTCGACAAGCCCGGAGGGGATGCCTACGTCAGAGGAGAGACGCTTGATGGCTTTAAGGCTTTTCTCAGCTGCTTCGATCGGAGAGAGACCATCAATATTTTCACCCATGATCTGGGCCATCTTGGCAAATCTGTCGACCTTGGCGATCAGGTTGAACTGTTCGACATGCGGCAGCAGGATGGCGTTGCACTCGCCGTGGGGCAGGTCATAGAAGCCTCCCAACTGGTGTGCCATGGCGTGCACGTGGCCGAGGGAGGCGTTGTTGAAGGCCATACCGGCGAGATACTGGGCAAAGCACATTGCTTCACGGGCTTGGAGATCCTGTCCGTTTGCCACTGCCGGGCGCAGGTAGGTAAAGACCAGTTCAATGGCTTTTTCCGCGCATGCGTCGGTCATGGGCGTGGCGATGGTGGAAACGTAGGCTTCCACGGCATGGGTCAGGGCGTCCATGCCCGTGGCCGCTGTCAGCGCCGGGGGCATGCCCACCATGAGCATGGGATCGTCGAGCGCGATGTTGGGTGTTACGCGCCAGTCCACGATAGCCATTTTCACTTTGCGGGAAAGGTCGGTGATGATGCAGAAACGGGTCATTTCAGAAGCGGTTCCTGCCGTGGTGTTTACTGCCACGTATGGCGGCATGGGCTTGGTGGATTTGTCCACGCCTTCGTAGTCATGAATCTTGCCGCCGTTGGAAATAACAAGGCCGATACCCTTGCCGCAGTCATGGGAGGAACCGCCGCCCAGCGTGATGAGGCTGTCACACTTTGCTTTCTTGTATACGGCAACGCCGTCGTGGACGTTCTTGTCGGTGGGGTTCGGGATGGTTTTGTCGTAGACTTCGTATTTCATCTTGGCATCGTCAAGCAGGTCCGTGATCTGTTTCAGAATACCGGTTTTCACAATGCCCTGGTCAGTGACAACAAGAGGTTTTTCCCCGCCGAGAGCGCGGATTTTTGTGGGGATTTCTTTGGATGCTCCGATGCCGATGAGGGTCGTGCGGGGAATAAAGAATCCGTAAACTTGTTCTTGGACAGCCATGATACTTTCTCCTGAAAAGAGGTTAAACACAACGGGTATACCGTATGGATACCAGCCAGGTGCCCCTTAAGAGCAAAGAGCGAGCCAAGATGAGTTGTCTTTCTTTTTCGGCTAGTTGGAGGTCCGCGCGAGGAGGAGGCGGTCGCCACAGGGACAAAATGACCCATCATGACGAGGCAGAGAGAGCGGAGCCGGGAAGTTCAGTGAAATTAACGCTACGATATTGTGACGATTTTTAGCGATGTGTCGAAATGATACATCTGCTACAGCGTGTGGGTCAGAGTGACTTCGAGTACGGGGCTAGTCTATTTCAATGCCGTATTTCTGTATCTTTCTATACAACGTTTTACGGCCTATTCCCAGAACTTCGGAAGCTTTTTGCTTATTATTATCATAGTAGCGCAGAATCCGAATAATATGAGCCTTTTCCATGTTCTCAAGAGACATGGGCGGCGGAGCGTCGTCACATTCATTCTCGGAAAAGAGTTCCTTGGGCAGGGAATGTTCGGTAATCACGTCGTTGTCCGTGAGGATGAGCGCTCTTTCCAGCACATTGCGCAGTTCGCGGACATTGCCGGGCCAATCGTAGTTGAGCATCAGCTGCATGGCCTTTTCCGAGACCGCGGTTTGCCGCGACCCCGGATTGATGGTGTCCAGAAAATAGCCGACAAGGCGTGGAATATCCTCCTTGCGTTTTTTCAACCTCGGGATGTGGATGTTGAAGACGTTGATGCGGTGGAAAAGCGCCTCGTTGAACTGGCCGTTTTCCACTGCCTGGGCGAGGTTACGGTTGGTGGCAAAGAGAAAGCGCACGTCCGCCCTGCGTTCTTCGTTTTCGCCCATGCGGCGGTAGGTCTTTGTTTCCAGCACGCGCAGGAGCGAGGCCTGCACGTCTTCGGGAAGGTCGCCGATTTCATCCAGAAACAGTGTGCCCTTGTGAGCCAGCGAAATGAGTCCTTCCCTTGTTTCCGCAGCGCCGGTAAACGCGCCTTTTTTATGGCCGAACAGTTCGGAGCGCACCAGTTCCCGTTGGAGCATGGCGCAGTTCTTGATGATCAACGGCCGGGCGGCCCGCTTGCTTTGGTTATGTATTTTCCGGGCCACGACATCCTTGCCCGCGCCACTTTCACCGGTGATGAGCACCGGTACTTCCGAGGTGCGCAACTTGTCGATCAGAAAATTGATGTGTTTGATAGGCTCTGATTTGCCCACAAGCTGAAGTCCGTCGTCTCCGGTTTCATGGGTGTGGCGCAACCCCCGGTTTTCACGCTGCAGGGAGACTTTCTGGAATGCGCGGTCAAGTACCAACTCCAGCCGGTCAAGTTTGAATGGCTTGGTGATGTAGTCGTATACGCCGATACGCATGGCCTCCACGGCGCTGTTGATGTCGCCGTGCCCCGTGATGAGAATGACCTCAACGTCGGGTTCCTTGGCTTTGAATTCCGTGTAGAGATCCAAGCCGTTCCCGTCCGGCAGCTTGATATCGAGAATGAGGACGTCGTATTCGTTCTTGGCCATCATTCGTCTCGCCTGCTGGGCGCTCCGGGCCGTATTCACAATACGCTCGGGGGAATTCAGTTCCCTTTCCAGAAGTTTGAGGATGCTCTGCTCGTCGTCTACAGCAAGAACTCTATACGGTGTCTGCATTGCTTACCTGCTCAATGGGGAGTGATACGATAAATTTCGAACCGTTTCCTACTTCGCTGACCACTTCAATCTCACCTTGGTGTTCCTTGACGATATTATAGCAGGTGGACAGGCCTATCCCGATGCCTTTGCCCACGGGTTTGGTAGTAAAGAACGGATCGAAAAGCTTGTTTCTTATGTCCGCTGGAATACCGCAACCCGTGTCCTGAACTTCGAAGGCCACCCATTCTTCGTTCTTCTGGTAGGTCCGCACGGACAGTGTGCCCGGTTCCTTGCCGATGGCGTCACTGGCGTTGGTGAGCAGATTGAGAATGACCTGCTTGAGTTGCGGCTCGTCCGCCTTGATGGGCGAAAGTCGTGGGCTCAGATCCAGTTCCAGGGTCAGGTTCTTGGATCGCTGCAAATGAAAATTGACAAGATCAATGGTTTCCTTAACCACGGAATTGAGAAAAACCACGTTGAACATCGAAGAGCGGGGGTGGCCGAAACTCAGCAGGCTTTTGACGATTTCCTGGCAGCGGTTGCATTCCTTCAGAATGATGCTTGCACTGTCGCTGAAGTCGTCCAGCAACTCCTCGGAAAGCTGGTCTTCGTATTTGGAAAGCCTGCGTTGGATCCCCTCCGCAAAGCCGGAAATGGCCATGAGCGGATTGTTGACCTCATGGGCCACGCCCGTTGCCAACGTTCCGACCGTAGCCATTTTTTCCGCCTGATAATATTTGGCCTGCAATTCGTTTTCCAGAGTCACATCCCGTTTGAAGATCAGCACCCGGTTTTCCGATTTGTCCGGCGAATTGAGCGGCGAGGCGATCATCTCGAATTGCCGCTTGCGGCCGTTGATGCGGAATGTCGCTGTTTCCTTGCATATCTTGTCGGTGCTCAGGGAGCGGAACGCAGGACATTCCGGGCAGGGCTTTTTGCTGTTGCGAAAGAGTTGGTAACAGAAACTTCCCTTGTAGATGTTGCCGCCGCCAAAGAGCTTTTCGAATTCGTGATTCACGGAGATGATGCGCAAGTCGTCGGAAAGAACCATCATCACGTCGGTAATCCCGTCCAGAATGGCCGCGATTTCCCTACGTTGCAGATCCAACTCATGGTTGGAAAGCTTGAGTTCCTCAATGGTGTGCTGCAACTCCTGAAAGAATCCGAGCTTGGAATGCTCAATCCCGATGAGATCGGATAAAGTGGTCGGCATTACCAGGCCTCCTCGCATACTGCCAGCAGATCCTGCCAGTGTGCGTCTTTGGGATTGGTCAATTGGCATGCGTCCCGCGTGGCGACTTTACAGATCGTTTCCAGATGCGTTTTGTCCGGGATGAGCTGGCGGAGTTTGGTGTCGAGCTCAAGGTCGGTGAAAAGTTCTTCAAGAATGTCTATGCCGACATCAGCCAGATGGTTGTCCGGGCAGAGGCGCGATCCGGCAATCTGCCGGCCGATTTCTCCCATTTTTTTCCGGCATGCGGACATGTTGTAGCGCATTATCGGCGGCAGAAGTACGGGGTGGACCCTGCCGTGCAGCACGTCATAGAAGCCGCCGAGGGAATGGGCGATGGCATGCAACGCACCCAGCCCGGCGTTGCTGAAAGACATTCCCGCAGCCGTGCTGGCAATGGACAATTGTTCCATTGCCTTGATGTCATTGTCGTCTGCCGCAGGGCGGATGTTCTTGATGATGAGTTCGATGGCCTTGAGAGCCTGCATTTCCGTGAAAGGGGACGCCAGTTTTGACACGTAGGATTCAATC
>Ga0207831_100592_pt1 | contig 11073 bp, 7 predicted proteins | sample TtanPargueraPR_7_FD_187741 | JGI IMG/M metagenome (GOLD analysis project Ga0207831, IMG submission 187741) | Aerobic enrichment media microbial communities from Bioluminiscent Bay, La Parguera, Puerto Rico - Tt and M1 (2) (SPAdes) | ecosystem: Environmental > Aquatic > Marine > Unclassified ... | reverse complement strand
CCGCACGCCAGTATCTGTTCCGGTTCCCGGCAAGGCCGGTCCGGCAATATTCTAATTTTCAGCGGAATGTAGTCCACCCGATCCGGCACCAAAACGCACGTTTGTATGTTCATCATCCTCGGGATGAGGCTTGCTACAGTTCCATAAACAGGCACCGCAATGCACGCATTTCTCTCTGTCGAACAAAGGTGCGCCCCCTTCGGGATTAATGCTGATGGCCTGCCCGGAACAAATTTCCGTGCAGACCTGTTCCGTACAAACCGAACAGGAATAGGAATCAGCAAAAGTCACATGATCGGCATAACCGGGGTTGGCAACGACCTTGCCTCCCATGAGCAACGCATCCTGATGCGACACGAGCAACTTGCCGTCCAGTGGAACTTCCGGCCATCCAGCCTTATTCATCAAGGCATCATGGAGACTTGCGCCTTTGGCCTGACATTCTTTACGGAGTTGCATTAATTCCTGTTCGGAAACAACACCTTTGAAATAATCTTCTATCCGGGGAATACGTTCCCAAGGCTTGCGGGAACGGCTGGGCATGTTCACTCCTCCCCGAGTAATACCGGAAAGAGCCATACCAAGCATGCCCGGAATAAAACCGGTGGTAAATCCATCCCGAGCCTTGGCTGCCTGCTCCGCTTCTTTGCCGACCCAACTTTTTTTACGGCGTTGCACATAGGCTGCTTCAAGATTTTCCTTGGTGTAGGGCTTGGCTTCGCGCATCAGTTCAATAACGGCTTCGGCAAGTTGCACTCCTGTAGCCCAGGCCTCATCAACACCGGACCCGGTTAATACATTGGTGGAACCGGAGCCCTCACCGATCCGCGCAAATCCGTCTCCGGCAAGGAATGGCTCACCTTGCATACCGGATTCCTGAAGTGACTTTGCTCCCCAGGAGCGGAGAGTTCCGCCTTCAAGGTGCTTCCACAAATAGGGATGCATCATCCAATGTTGCATGTAGCGATACGCAGTGCGCACAGGATTGTCGAACCATGAAGGCACAAAAATCCCCAAAGAGGCCGACATATCTGGATAAACATACAAAAATCCGAAAATCTCAGGTTCGGGATAGCCTAACGTATGAAGAACAGTCCCTGGTTTAAGTTCGCAGTCTTCCGGCAGCTGAACCACCATCTTCATGCCTATAGCCCACTCTCGCTGATGGTTGCCCTCAGGCAAACCGAGTTCCCTGTCGAGATGCTGGCCCACGGCTCCTACTGGCCCGTCGCCAACCACGGTTAACGCGGCTTTGACGTCCATGCCAGGCATATATCCGGCATCAGGATTTCCCTGCTTGTCCACTCCCTGATCAACGAGACGGACGCCTTCAACAGCCCGACCATTCAAAAGAGGTTCGGCCACAGGCGTTCCCGGCCAAATCTGAGCAAGACCGGAACCCATGATTTGCGTCCCGACCCATTGGTTGAACTGGCCCATGGAAAGAACCATGCCATCATGTTTTTGCAAAAAATCCGGAATCCAAGGCAATTCCACGGCATGATTCCGGGCAACGAATTTGAGGGCCGCATCCGCCACCTTGACCGGTGCACTGCGCCGACTGGCTCCGACAGGATCCAGCAAGTATGCAACACGTTCCTCAGTCACTTCGTGAGCCATCGGCATTTGTGCAAGATCAAGATCCGGAAAAGATTCCCTGATGGAACGTCCTTTGGTCACAATGCCCGACACACCAAAACCGATGTCGTCAGCACGTTCATAGCAAATGACCTGCGGAGGCATTCCCGGCATGACTTTGCTTTCGGTCAACGGGGTTCCGTCTTCGTTCATGAGAGCCCGGGAAAGGGTGGTAAGAAAGCCACCGGTTGCGGGGCCAAATCCGACACAAACAATGTCGGCTTCCATCTCCTGGCGCTGAGGCTGCACAGTATCACTCATGGGATCTCGCTAAAAAGCGTATGCCCGGCCGTGCCGGGCATACGCAATGTTTATCTTTCAATTAAAGAGGATAATCCAAGGCTTCCGGGATCATGACCCCGGACAAGGCCTTACCTGCCCGGTCTTTGGACAGGCGAGCCCCGACCATACCTGCATCAACCTTGGCTTTGAGGGTAGCAAACGGTTCCAGACCGGCCGTATCGACCGCAGAAGAGAAGCCGTAAACAAGTTCGGTACAAATACGGGCAGCTTCTCCGGCAGCCCGGGCAGCCTGAACATTTGACATATCCATGTAGAAGGCCACCAAATCGTCGATACCATCAGCCAAAACCGGATTCATGGCGCCCTTTTCCTTGAGTTCAATAATATCCAAGGTCAGGAAATAAGGGCCAAGTAACCAACTCAAAGCATCGGCCATGGGGAAAGTCACGCCCTGACGCTTGTTATGATACAACTTGCGTCCTTCTGCGTCCTTCGTGTTCTGAAGATAATTCATGGTCCATTGCCAGAGTTCAAAAGCCGAGGCCAACGCGTCTGTTCCCATGCCTGGAACTTCGGTTCCGACTCGACGCAACTGGGCTATCCAGGCTGAAACGGTTGCCTGGAATATCTCGCTGGGCATGGTTACGGACATATGACGACGCTGAACAGCTTCCGGCCCTTCATACGTGGCCTCAAGCTGCGTATCTGTCCATTTCTGCATCAAAAAGCCCGGACAATCTTCGGTGATCCCATAACCTCCGACAAGACTGACGGCTTCACGCATGACAGTTGCGCCAACCCCTGTACACCAAAGTTTGGTGGCAGGATTCAAAATACCGGCAAGAGCTTCCTGATAGGCAAATTCAACCAGCGTATCGCCTTTAAGAGCTTGATAACGGTCGTCGTCCCGCTCAGTTTCTGGCTGGTATTCCAACTCTATGAACTCCAACACCTTGTCCTTGAGCTTGCGCAGTGTCATCATCTGTTTGCGCGGCCCAATGATGCCCTGCTCTGCAAACAAACGCTCTTTTTCCTTTTCAATGGGATCAAAAGCATCGGCAAGGCGCGAAGCAGCAAACCCGAGCGAACATCCGGCTTCACCGGTAGCCCAAACATCCACCAACCGCTGCAAGGCGTCCTCGTTCATCTGCAAGCCATGGTCAAAACGGGGAGAGCCTTCCTTGGCGGTATCTCCACCCTGAAACCGCTTCCGATGATAACGAATGACCGGCTCCACGGCAGAAATCAACTTGGACATGGTCATGAGACCTACCGGAATACGGGTACGATGAAAAACCGAACCAATGATCTCACTGTGATTGTATTTGGGAATAACCGTTCCATCTTTGATCTCAAATCCGCCGATGATCCGGCTGGCCGGGACGCGAAGCTTAAGAACAGGATCGCGGGTGGAAGAAAGCTGGTGCACCATCTTCAAAGTCGGCGCGCCACGATCGTATGTGCCTTCATCTTCCTTTTCGAGGATGATCATGCACGATCCCTTGATGCGGTCGTCGTCGGATTCAACGGCGGCAGTTACAAAGTCAGCAAAGTCCATATTGGTGATAAACCGGCCACGCTTGTCGACTTCAAGAATGGGATCGTCATCATTCCACTCTACGACACGCACCTTGCCACACATGACTCCGGTATCCACACCGATATATGGCAGCGGTTCAGTCAAAGCAAAGGCTCCACGCCGAATTTCCCTGTCCTCGCCTGGCTGCGGGGGCACACACTGGCCCATATAGGTATCACGCTGTTCAGGCGTTCCTTTTTCATGAATGGGAGCCAAAGCAAGGTTGGTAGCCAGGGAACAGGTGGCAGCCCCACCATCCACCCAAGCCAACTCAAAAGCAGCCAGGGCAAGCGCCAGGTTTTTTGGGCCTTCAATAAAACCACCCTGGTGAGGATCCATAAACAAGGCGGTCAGACCGGATTGATCAAATGCGGTCAGTAATTCGGCCTTCTGATCCGTCCATTCGTGAGTATTGCGCGCGCCTTCGGCCACGAGCTTGGCAACCACAGTACGAGCAATGCCACGAGTCGACTGCACGGACATTTGCAGATCAAAACGATCCGCATAACGCCACATGATCTGCCGGACATCATCTCCGGGGAGGGTACGCAGTGTGTACATGTATTAGTCCTGATTCGTGTTTTGATAATAAGAAATAAGACATTTTGACAAATTACAAGCGTGGAAGATAGGTCATGCAACCATTCGAGTCAAAGTTTTTTGCCATTTCAAACTATCGTTTTAGCCTTGTATAGCTTCAATTTTCCGAGATTACATCGCAAGGTATCAAAGTTGTACCGCTTCAAAAAAAAACTACACCATTCGCGTTGCGACCCAATCCAGCACCAACGCAGGGTTCACCGGGACTTGCGTATTAAGGGCTTCTTGAGCCTGGCACAGCACAAGGTCAACCCGACGCAATCCAGCAAGGTCGAACGACGCCAAAGCTCCCGCCACAGGAGAAGATGTTTCTCCCTTGAGGCATTCACGCAATTCTCGCTGCATGCCGAGCACCACTTGCAAGGCCAAAGCCTTATCCACAGCTCCTTTTGGAGATGTACGTTCAAACCAACCACGGCCACTTCGCCAGAACCCAGCCAAGGCAGCAGTCCACTCCGCAATCTCCGGCGTATTGGTACGAATATCCGGCCAGGCCATGGTCACAACCCAGCTACGGGAAACCAATGTCTCCAAAAGACGCTCCCGTTGCGGAGCCGCCAAGACAAAAACATTTCCGGGGCGAGGCTCTTCAAGCGACTTGAGCAATGCATTGGCTGATTCGGTCATAAACTGCTGTGCTTCGGCAAAAATGGTCACCCGGTAGCCATCACCGTTGGGGGGCTGCCCCCAAACTGGGCGAGTTTCACGAACTGAATCGACTTTGATCAGTCCTTCACGGCCGTCAAAAAACAACAAGTCACTAAAGGCCAAATCAACAATCTGACGGCATGCGGAACAGACTCCGCACGGAGTCGGGACAGCTTTACAGTTCAGCCGCATGGCCCAATAAAGAGCGAGGGCAACACGCTCATCAGCCGTGCCCCCCTCGACAACAATACTTTGTGGCGGGTCGCAAGCCAACGCATCAAGACGGCGAACCGCCTCCTGCTGGCCTGCGAGGGCCTGAATCGGATCAACGATTCCGGACAACGCCGCTTCTCCTAAAACGTTTGTGCGCGGTCAGGACCAACAGACACCAGCCCGACCGGAACGCCGGACAACTCTTCAATACGTTTAAGGTAGTCGCGAGCATTGTCAGGCAAATCGTCCCAGGACTGGGCTCCGGTAATATCGTCATCCCATCCGGGCAAGGTCTCATAAACAGGTTCGACATAAGCCATACCGTTCTGTTCCTGCGGCGGATAAAGAATCTCTTTTCCATTGTATTTGTAAGCGACGCAAATCTTCAGTTCCTTGAGACCGGAAAGAACATCCAACTTGGTGATAGCGAGTTCTGTCGGACCGTTCAGGCGAACGGATTCACGCAACACGACCATATCCAGCCAGCCGCAACGACGTTTACGCCCAGTGGTAGCACCGAATTCTCCGCCCTGCCTCTGCATGTAGTCGCCATTTTCATCAAAGAGCTCGGAGGCAAAAGGACCACCACCAACACGGGTCGTATATGCCTTGACAATAGCGACAATACGATCCAGCGCCCGCGGGGAGCAACCGGAACCGGAAGCTGCATTTGCCGTCACGGTGTTGCTGGATGTCACGAACGGATATGTTCCGTGATCAATATCCAGATGGGTTCCCTGAGCGCCTTCAAAAAGGACCATTCCGCCCTTTTCATTGGCTTCCTGAATGGCAGAAGAAACATCGCCAAGGTAGGGAACAAGCCGATCGACGTACGGCTCAATTTTATCGTAAACGGCTTGGGCATCAATGGGATCTTCACCATAAAGATGCTTCAGCAAGACGTTCTTTTCCTCCAGAGCCTTCTCGATTTTTTCACGCAGCAGCTCCTTGTTGGCAAAATCCCCGGCCCGAATCCCGCACCGATGCATTTTGTCCTCATAACAAGGGCCAATCCCCCGACCGGTGGTACCAATCTTCTTGCCATCGGACTTGGCAGATTCACGAGCAACGTCCATGGCACAGTGATAAGGCATGATCACATGGGTTTTCTTGCTGACCATCAAACGCTCGGAGGAAACATCAATACCACGTTTCGCCAACGCATCCAGTTCTTCACAAAAAACAGCAGGATCAAGCACCACACCGTTACCAATCAGGCATTTTTTCCCGGCATGCAATACTCCAGACGGAATCAAGTGCAAGATGCACTGTTCACCATTGACCACCAATGTATGTCCGGCGTTGTTACCGCCTTGAAAGCGGACAATGGCAGAGGCCTTTTCGGCCAGCATATCGACGATCTTCCCCTTGCCTTCGTCCCCCCACTGGGATCCGAAAACCACTATATTGGCCATATTTCACTCCTTGGGCGCACCCGCGAACAACTGCGGCATCGACGCCTTGTCATAAAAGAATTTGCATTAATACATTAAAAAAGAGAAAAGCTTCCCCCCAACGCTATTCTTTTGGGGGCAGTTTGAGGATCTTGCCCTTATGACGTTCCCGAGAAGTTTCGGTTTCCGATTCTTCTGGCACTTCAGGTTCACTCACAGGACTTTTACGTTTTTCCAGCGCAGTCAAGGCAGCCAAATCTGTTGGCATTTCGGCATCAGGTTCCCGTGATTGCGCCCAGTTGAAATTGAAAAGCTGATTCTTGAAACGTATGGACTGGATCATATTGAACATAATCACAGATTCTTCCCAACGTTTGGTCGGCTCAAAATGCCTGACCTGCTCGGCATATTTCTCCCAAAGGCTCATGAGAGAAGCTTCATCGTAAGCATTGAGTTGACGCGCAAGCTTTACCAATGCTTTTTCCAAATAGGATTCAGCCATTACTATTATAATTCCTCGTAGTACGTATTTGCCATGCACACCATTTGGCGCACGCGCACGGAGTAACCCATAACAGAAAACATCCGAACCCGCCAAACGTAAAATTCCGAACATCCCGGCAAGATCAATGAAAAAGCCCCCTGCTGCAACAGGAGGCTTTCAAGCTTTATGGGATATTCAAATCCTAGAAGCGTTCAAAGTCTTCGTCATCCATTGTAAGATCAATGCCGTTATCCTGGACTTGCGACTTCCCGCCTGACGAAGCAGGAGCTTTACCGCTCAAGGCCTTGGGCTTGGTCTTCATGGTTGTTTTTGTATTCTTTCCTCCTGCAGATTGTCCTTTTGCAAGCATATTCATGGTCATCCTGTCCAACTTGAAGAAACGCAGCGTATCCTGAAGCAGTTCAGCCTGACTGGAAAGCTCCTCGGCCGTTGAAGCAACTTCTTCCGAAGCCGAAGCATTTTGCTGAACGACCTTATTCAAATCCTGAATACCGGTATTAACCTGTTCCGCACCGGCGTTTTGATCATCACTGGCTGAAGCTATCTCCTGAACGAGTTCAGCGGTCTTGTTGATATCAGGAACAATTCGCTCCAGAAGTCCTCCAGCCTCTTCTGCAACCTGCATGCTGTCCGAGGACAACTCACTAATCTCAGCGGCAGCCTGTCCTGAACGTTCAGCCAGTTTGCGAACTTCGGCTGCCACCACGGCAAAGCCCTTTCCATGTTCTCCTGCGCGTGCAGCCTCAATAGCTGCGTTGAGTGCAAGCAAATTCGTCTGCCGAGCAATTTCTTCGACAATCAAAATTTTCTCAGCAATTTCCTTCATGGCAGTAACGGTATTGCGTACTGCCTCGCCTCCTTTGGCCGTGTCAGAAGACGCCTTGAGGGCAATTGAATCCGTTGTCTTGGCATTACTGGCATTCTGACTGATGCTGGAAGTCATTTCTTCCATGGATGCCGAGACCTCTTCCACTGCCGAGGCCTGTGTACTCGCGCCCTGCGAAAGTTCCATGGAGGCCGAAGCGAGTTCTTCACTACCACCAGTCACATTTTCTGCGGCTTGCGAAACTTCGGCAACAATTTGCTTGAGCCTGTCCACCATGTGCCGCATGGATCTGAGCACCTGTCCAGCTTCATCGCCATTGCTGGGGGGGACTTCCATGCTCAAATCTCCTTGCGACATGCGTTCCGAGATATCCACGGCATGCTGCAACGGACTAACAATGGATCGGACGACCATCAGAACCAAACCGAAGATAATCACCAACAGCACCACTGTGGGGATTAGCATTTTCATACGCATTACGTTTATTTGGGCATATACGTCGTCCACATAGATCCCGCTTCCGACTACCCATCCCCATGGCTTGTATAACTTCACATAGGAAATTTTTGGCTGAGGCTGCGTCGATCCAGGCTTGGGCCAAACGTATTCAACGTACCCCTTTCCCTTCTCTCGGGAAACATTGGCCATTTCCTTAAAAGGAAATACGCCGTTTTCATCCTTGATTCCTGAAAGATCCTTGCCGTTAAGCGCCGGCTTAATGGGATGATTGATCATAACGGGTTTGAGATCGTTGATCCAAAAATATTCATTACCGCCATAACGCAAGTGGCTAACTTCCTTGGCGGCCTGATTCATGGCCTCTTGTCTGTCCATCTTCCCGGAACGAGCCAGTTCGCCAAACTCTTCAACAAGAGCATATGCAACATCCACGGTATTGGAGAGAGCTTGACGCTTCTCATCCATGAGAGAAGTCGTCACCGAAGGCAAAAAGTAAAAAAGCATACCTGCAAGTATGGCAACAGACATCCCACCAAAAAGGATGAGAATCTTGGAGGACATTCCCCAATCCTTGAAACGCTTCATAGCTCCTCCTGCGGATATAGGCGTCAACGGTAAAAAAGAATTTTCTCAACTTCACCATGACAAATTGTCAGCAATAGTCGAATGATAATTTACAAAATAATAGGAATAAAAAATTATTTACGGTCCGAAACACCTGATTGCCGCCCCCTCAGAGCTGTGCTATTTGCGCACCACATCACGCACCGCCAAACGACACAAGCGGTCTTGCACCCACCCTTGAACCATGGGAGATATAAAATGAGCGATCTCAAGAAGATGTACAAAACTCTTCAACAGGACCCTTTTCCCAGTGAACTCACGTTGAAAGTCGGCGACCAGGAAATGGTCTTTACAAAACGGACCTGGGATATCGAAGGCGAAACCAAAGGGTTGCGCTACGGAGAAAACCCGGATCAACCCGCCGCGCTTTTTGAACTCAAAAAAAGCGAACTGGAAGTCGGCGGCGTAAAATTCAGAGGCCCGGGCATGGGCTTGGTCTCCGCCCTGAGTGAATCCAACATGCTTCAAGCGGGTAAACATCCCGGAAAAATAAATCTCACGGACGTGGACAACGGCCTGAATATCTTACAATATCTTTCAGCCAAACCTGCAGCGGTCATCCTCAAGCACAATAATCCCTGCGGCGCGGCATGGACTGAAGAAGGTCTCTCCAAGGCAATGAAACGGGCCTTCGAATGCGATCGCATCGCCGCCTTTGGTGGAGCCATCGTCGTCAATCGTACGCTGGACAAAGAAACGGCGGACATCATCAACAACGCGTACTTCGAAGTGGTAGCCGCTCCTGCATTCGAGCCAGAGGCCCTTGAAGAACTCAAAAAACGTAAAAACCTCCGCATTCTGGAAATCCCGGGAATCAACAATCTGGAAACATTTAGCAAGGAACCGTTTCTGGACATCAAATCGCTCATGGATGGCGGCATGGTTATTCAATATTCCTTCCGCAACCGCATTCTCTCCACAGACGATTTCATTCCGGGAGCGGCAGAAAAAGACGGAGAAGCATTCACGGCTCGTGCCCCTTCAGCCAAGGAAGCTGATGACCTGCTCTTCGCATGGGCAGTCGAAGCCGGGGTGACATCAAACTCGGTACTGTTCGTTAAGGACGGAACAACCACCGCCATCGGAACAGGAGAACAGGACAGGGTCGGTTGTGTTTTGTTGGCCATCAACAAAGCCTACACCAAATATGCAGACATGCTGTCCTTCAATGAATTGGGAAAATCCCTGTTCGAACTTAAACTTGCAGCCCGGAACGATGAAGAGTTGGCCGGAGCACTCGAATCCATAGAATCACGGACCAAGGAAGCCCATGGAGGCCTGCCCGGTTCTGTGGCCGTTTCCGATGGATTCTTCCCATTCCGCGACGGTGTGGACCTGTGCATTGACGAAGGCATTACAGCTATAGCCCAACCTGGCGGTTCAATCCGCGACCATGAAATCATACAGGCTGTAAATGAAGCAACTCCTCAGGTAGCCATGGTCTTCACAGGCCAGCGTTCCTTCAAACACTGACCTCGGCAGAGAAAAAAACAAACGGATTGCGTGGCTGGAATTCCAGCCCGGAATACGGTATAAGCAACCTTGGCTTCGCGGGGGGGGGAATCCCAAAGGACCCCGCGAAGCCTTTTCCTGTCCGTAAGCAGCACATAGAGGAGTCCATGACAAAATCGCTGACCCATATTCGTCCCGGAGCCGTGGTGGAATTCATGCACGGTGATCAACCACAACTCGCCTGGGTCCTTGAAGAGCAATCAGGGAAGCTGAGAATATGGACCATCAACAAACGGGAGATGAAACTTCCGGCATCCCGCATATTGCCATGGTACGGTCCTGGACATGATCCCTCCTCCACCAAACAGGAAATTCAGGACAGGCTCAACGCTCACCAGCAACGACGCGGAGAAATCCAGGCAGGTCTGGATGTCATGGAACTTTGGGATCTTGCGCAGGGAGAGCTGGAAAAGGCAAAACTGACCTGGTTCGCAGACCTGCTTTGGGAAGACGCTGGGCCGGACCATCTCGCCGCCCTTGGCCGGGCAATGCTTTCAGCCAAAACTCATTTCAAATTTCGTCCTCCCTACTTTGAAATATATCCAGAAGCGACCGTGGAAGTTCGCTTGCAGACACAGGCAGAAGAAAAGGAACGGGAAGCCGTTGTCAGAGCAGGAGTCGACCTTTTCAGAAACCTGTGGGAAGCACGCATGCGAGGAGCCACACCGTCTATTCCACACATGGATGAGGAGGTTGCCAGCCACCTCAGACAGTTGCTTCTGGACCAGATCGCCAAACATAGCGACGAAAAAAACGAAAAAATTTGGACGGCGGTACGCAAGGGGTTGCCGGATTTGCCACACCTCGCCCTGTTATTGGCCCAGAAATGGGG
>Ga0207831_100587_pt1 | contig 11196 bp, 6 predicted proteins | sample TtanPargueraPR_7_FD_187741 | JGI IMG/M metagenome (GOLD analysis project Ga0207831, IMG submission 187741) | Aerobic enrichment media microbial communities from Bioluminiscent Bay, La Parguera, Puerto Rico - Tt and M1 (2) (SPAdes) | ecosystem: Environmental > Aquatic > Marine > Unclassified ... | reverse complement strand
GAGCGGGTCGCGTTCCAGGTCATAGGGCCGTTGGGTGAACTCACTGCAAAATGACCGTAGCGATTTAGCCGGGTCGGCGTCCTTTTCGGTTGCCACGCGTTCAAGGGGGACAGTCCGTTTCGGACTGATCCTTTGCATGACACGACGTTGGCTCGCATCGTTGGGGTCATCCATCTCGCTGAAGTTTGTGCGGAGTATTTCATGGCGCGCGATCACGGCATTGAGGGCCGCCTCTACCGAGCCCACATCCATTTTCCCTGAAGGCGTTGCGTTTACGGTGAGGAGCAGGCTCATGTTGTAGCAACCGTTGCCCTGTCTCTGATCCTCGTAGAACATCCGCTGTTGGACGCGGGTCGTGGGGGCCACCGGCAGCCGCATGGGGGCCGCAGTCACAGCCGGCCAGACGGCTGAGAGAGCGGACCGTTTCGTGGAGGATGGCGACCCCTTGGTGCCCATCTCGGGAGAGGCGTCCATTGCCGCGGCCAGTTCCCTGATCGTCGGGAACGAAAAGATGCTGGCCACGCTTAAGCCTGTGTATTTCCCGGCAATGATATTGTTGTACACCCTCACGGCAGCGATGGAGTTGCCGCCGATTTCGAAAAAATTATGGTCGAGGGTCATGCCCTGCACGCCCAAAAGGTCTTCCCATTCCTTTGCCAGCAGCCGCTCCGTAGGGGTCGAGGGAAGGTCTTCGGCCTGTGCTTTGGGCCGACTGGGCGTCGCCCAATCCGCCACGATCTTTCGATCGACCTTGTTGTTCGACGTCAGCGGGAATGATTCTGTTATGCCAATGGCGGATGGCTGCATGTACTGCGGCAGATGTTCTTTCAGGTTGGCCTGCAGTTCTTTGACATCAACGGATTTTCCCGGTTTGAGCGAGACCCAGAGGACAAGCCCGTCTCTTGAATCCCGGTCTTTCTTGACGGATGACACGGCCTGGCATACCGCCGGGTGGCGGCCCATGGTGGTCTCTATTTCACCCAATTCGATCCGGTAGCCGTTGATGTTCACTTGGTTGTCGCGTCTGCCGATGAATTCGATGTAGCCGTTTTCGTGCAGCCTGCCGAGGTCTCCGGTCCTGAACATGCGTACGCCCTTGGCTTGGTGCGTGATGAAAGACCGGCTCGTTTTCTCCTCGTCGTTCAGATACCCGGAGGCCAGCCAGGGACCGCTGCAATATAGCTCTCCCACGACCATGGCCGGACAATCCTCCAGCTTGTCATCCAATACGTGGTAGGCGGCGTTGCGGATGGGAAGCCCGTACGGAATGCTCCGCCAGTCGTCGTCAAAGCGTTCCACCGGGTAGAGAATGTTCCACAGCGTGGTTTCCGTCGGACCGCCCGCTGATATGAGCTGGGCCCTAGGAGCGATTTTTCGCAAGCGTTCGGGTGTGGCCAAGGGAATCCAGTCGCCGCCAAGGATGACGTACTTCAGAGATTCCGGCGTGGGCGTTCCTTTCGAAGTGCCGTCCAGATAGTCGAGCAACATGGTCATTGTTGCCGGGACTGTCAGCCATGTCGTGACATTCCAGTCCCGTATCAGTTGCAGCCAGTGTCCGGGATCCTTCAGCCTGCCGGGTTCGGGAAATACCAGCCGAGTGCCGATGATGGCGGTGCGCATGATGTCAAACAGGGCCAGGTCGTGGTAGATGGGGCTGAGGGAAAGGGCCGTGTCCCCTCTGTCCATGCCGAACCGCTGAGCGGCGTCCCGGACCACGTTGAGAATGCCGTCCAGGGGGAGCATCACCCCTTTGGGAGTGCCGGTCGAACCGGATGTGTAGATGATGCAGTAAAGCGGCTCGCTGTGGCGATAGGGTTCGGATACGGAGGACGTCTCTATGCCGGGCGAATCCATGTTCACCGTGGGGCAGGACGCATCTAGAAAACGGTCGTGGGAGTTCTCGTCGCACAAGAGGACAGCCGCACCGCAGTCTTTGAGGATCGTCTCGGCCCGGGATAAGGGTGATTCGTGGTCTATGGGGACGACTATCCCGCCAATGCCATGGATGGCCATACTGGCTATGAATTGTTTTCTGCCCTTGGGTAGGGCAAAGGCAACCGCATTCCTTTCCCCCAGTCCCAGGTCCGAAAGGCGCGTGCTCCACTGCTCGACTTCGTTGGCCGCGTCAAGCCAACTCAGTACGCCATGACCATCGATAAGGGCCGGATCCTCGGGGGTCTCCTTGGCATGCCTGCGCAGGCATGCCAGGGGGGAGTCCCCAGAAAGTTCCTCCGCCGGGCCGGAAAGGAGTCCTTGCAGGTCTCTTTCCTTTTGGGGGAGCGGGACCGTCTTTATTTCCCATGCGGCCTTTCTTTCCAGACCGGAGATGATCGCGCAGTATGTCTCGAACATCCGTTCGGGCAGCCCTTCAACGAAGAGACCGTCCAGGCTGTCCCATGAGACGTAGAGGTCCCCGTTGATTTCGGAAAACTGGCTGTCGAGCCAGACTTGGGGCGTTTGCGTAATGGCGTTCTTGACCGTTCCCAGCCGTTCCAGCGCGCCCATCCACGACAGGCTCTTGTTTCGGGAAGTGCTGTGCTCCGGTTCGCTGGTGAACACAAAGGGGGCCATGACCTGCGGAGGCGATTGCAAGCTTGCCTTCCAGTCGCGCAGCACGCGTACTCCCGAGACATGCGCAAATTCCAGATCGGCCCACATCTGCCGCTGTATCTTCCCGGCCAGTTCCTTGAAGGGAACAGGGGCCCGGTTGTCGACTTCCAAAAGGGAAAAACTGGCGAATTCACCAACGATGTCATTGATGTCCTCATGCATGGGGAGGCGGTTGAAGCGGGGAATGTTGAGCGTGAACCGCTTGTTTTCGGACCATCTGGAGATGGTCGCCGCGTAGCAGGCCAGGAGTACGCTTGGTACGGTAAGGCCCCTGTCACGTATACGTTCGCGAATGAGTGTCCATTGTTTTTGTGGAAGTCGGTGGGAGCGACGGGTGAACCGGCCTGTCTTAACCTCGGATTTTGGCCGGGTGGGCAGTGACGGGGCCGGGGGCAGCGTCCGTATCCGGTCATGCCAGTAGGCAAGGGCCTTATCGTAGACGGGCGCTTTTTTCAGCGTCTCCAGCGTGATGAGGTAATCCCGGAAGCTTGGTTCGGGAATCGGTGCCGGAGTTTGTCCCAAATACAGGTCAGCAAGGTGGTCGAGCAGCACCTGAAGGCTCCTCAGGTCCAGGCACCAAAGGTCCATGCTCACCATGAGGAGGCTGCGTCTTGGGCCTCCGTTTTCCTGGGGGAGGTGGAACATTTTCAATTGGAACTGGGGCCATTCCGACAGTGCGTACTGCATGTGGGACAACGTGCGTCGGACGCTGTCCACGGCTTCAAGGCCTCCCTGTTTTGTGGCGGACAGGATCTCGACAGTCGGAGTGGACGGGTTTTTCAGTATCCGCTGTTTGCCCTCAGGTAGCAGGACCGCTCTGAGCATGGCGTGCTCACGGACCAGTTCCGTCCATGCTTTCTGGAAACGGGCTTCATTCAGGTCCTCTATTTCCACTTCGAAGTAAACATGAATTCCCACTCCGCCTGATTCCAGCTTGTTGTTTCTTCCCAGCCAGTAAGCCTCCTGATTTTCCGTCAGGGGAAACGGTTCATGGGCTTTGGCCGGATCTGGGACGATCTGCGGCAGGCTGTCTTTGGGCTCCATGGAGCGCAAAAGCGGGAGAAGTCCGGCTTTGTTTTTTTTGATGAAGTCGGCGATTTCCTCCGTGATTGCACCCATTGGGGCATCGCAGGTGAGGGCCTCTCTTTCGGCCTGGAGCAAAATCCCCTGGTTCCGAAGGTCCAGGATAAAGGCGAGGAGCTTTTGGACGTCGTTGTTGGGCATGTCAAAATCTCACTTGTTCGCGGCCTGTTTCCCCGTGAGGGGGCGAGACCGCAGGGCTGGCTGAGGATATGAACATTTGGACGAGTTGGGCAGTGTGGGGTTGTGAAAAGAATTCGAGCGGCACCCATACTCCTGTGTTGCGGTGCAGTGTGCCTATCAGGGTGGCGGCCACCAGTGAATTCCCGCCGCAGGCCAGAAAAGAGTCCTCCGGCGCGAAGGCGTCATCGTGCAGGGCGTCCCTGAATGCACCGAGAATGTCCGAGGGCCCGGATTGGGCCTCGGCAGTTTGTGGCCGAAAGCAGGGAGAGGGCAGTTGGCCCGAATCCACTTTGCCGTTGGCGTTCAGGGGGAGGTCCTCCATGAAACTGAAATGACTGGGGACCATTTGTGATGGAAGGAGCTTCGCCAGGAAGTTGCGCAACGCTTCCCGGTTTTGCTCCGGGCCTTGTTTTCGCCTTTGTTCGTCCAGGACAACGTAGGCTATCAGGCCGAAATCGGGCCTGTGGACGATATGGGCCATTTCAACCCCCGGGGCCGAGTTGAGCAGATTCTTGATTTCTCCCGTCTGGACACGCATCCCGGATATCTTTATCTGATCGTCGAAACGGCCGCTTACAAACAGTTTTCCCGTGTGGTCGATCATGCCCCTGTCGCCCGTGCGGTACACCGTGGCCGATGGTGTGAGGCTGTCGGGGACAAAGGCCGCTGCCGTTCGTTCGGGATCGTTGAAGTAGCCCGCCGCGACACCTGGACCGCCGATGAGGACCTCCCCCCAGTTGCCGGGGGAGAGCAGTGTGCCGTCGTCGCCCCTTATCTGCAGGTAGGTGTCCGAGAGCGGAGTGCCGGCGGGAATGGTGCTGTCCCTGTCGATGTCTTCGACCTTTTCCGACGTGACGAATACCGTGCACTCGGTTGGCCCGTAGGTGTTGTAGAATACGCCCGGGGGAGCCGTGTCCCTGACTTTTTTGCATAACGCGCTGTTGGGCAGTTCTCCGCAAATGATAACTTTGTCCAATGACCCGAAAATACTCGGATCCTGGGAGGCCAGGGCGTTGAATACCGCTGTCGGGAACACGCCGTAGTCCACGCTTTGCCCAAGGAGAAAATCTTTGCAGCGTTGGGATTCCAGATAGGTCTCTCTGGGGGCGCAGACCATGGTGCACCCGTTGAGCATGCCGCCCCAGGTCTCCGCAACCGAAAGATCAAAGGCGGTGGCGCAGCATGAAGTGATCCGTTTGCCTGCGCTATACCCCGGGCATCCGGGGGACGCAGCGAAACGGGCCACATTGCGGTGGGTGACCACAACGCCCTTGGGTTCCCCCGTGGAGCCGGATGTGAAGAGGATATACAGGGGGGCGTCCGGCCCCGGCTGCAGGGAAGGATCTGGTTTGGATTCGGATTTTTCGCCGGGGAGATTTTGGGCATCCACATAGAGAACGGACAACCCCGCTGTCAGGCCGGGAGCGACCGGCTGGGCGGGAGAAAAAATGCCGATGCGGGCGCCGACCTTTTCGAGCACCTTGCGCGTGCGCGCTTCGGGCCATGCCGGGCTGACAGGCACATACGGCAATCCGATTTTGGCCATGGCAAGGCAGGCGATGAGCACCTCGCAGCATCGGTCCAGGAATATGGGGACGGGGCCGAGGGTGTCTCCGGAGATGTTGAGGATATCCCCCGCCAGGCGTGACGAAATCCTGTCCAGCTCCCTGTATGAGAGCGAGTGGTTTTCCCACAGGCAAGCGGGGCGTTCAGGTCTTTCAGCGGACAGAGCCGCAAAACGGTCCAGTAAAAGGGAGCCGTGCATGCCTGTGCCGGTGGGGGGCGCAACTGTGCCGGAGGAATGGGGTGCATGGGTCACAAGGTTACCTGCCTGTTGTGTTTTAGTGGGCATTGGGCAATGTCGAAGGCGTGTACTCTCACGGCGGGCATTTCGTTGGGAGCTACCTTGCATCCGACCGCCATGAAGATTTTGCGGCTGCCTTGCAACTCCGGGCAGGGGACGGGGAGAACGCACAGGTCGTTCCTGACGACACCGTTATCGGCTATGGCCCCGTTTTTCTGGACGGAAAAACTGGAGAAATCCCAGGCCAGTCCGAGCCCCACGGCTTTGGCAACCGCTTCCTTGAGTGTCCATGTCTTTAGGAAGGCCCTATCCGGGTGGGGGGCATTCACGACGCCTTGAAATTCGTTCGGAGGCATGGTGTGGCGGCACATGTCCAGCCATGGGAGCTCTTCCTCGGCCACCTCCACATCAACGCCACATTCCGCTACCCTGGTGACCGCAAGAACCGCCAAAGGCCAACTGTGCGAAAGATTGAAATACAGGGGTTTTCTGGTCATCTCCTTCGGAAGATACGGTTTCCCGGATGGCCATTGCGGCAATTCCTCCAAGGTGCGGATCGGATACACCGCATACCAATCCAGCACCGTTCTGGTCATGGTGTGGGCCGCAAGGTAGAGCAGGGCCGCATGGGCGACCTTGAAATCTTCAAGTCGCCTTTGTTCCGCCTTTGAAAGGTGCTTGGCGAGGCGGGAGTAGGTGGGGATACCCTTCATATCCTGCAGACGGAGACCCTTGGCCTTCCGTGACCGGAATTCGGGGAACAGGTCCAATACCGAAGTGCTCCAGATTTGTATTTCGTCATCCCTCAACGTAGCCCCCATGCACTGTCGTGTAGGGGCGGGGCGAACCGTATCCGCATAAACAGTGGCGAGCGTTGGCATTCGAAGCATGTTCACCTGTACTTTTTGAATATTAAGGTTGTGGCAAAGGGCGTTCGAAACGGGTGGCGGAAGACCATCAGGCAGCTCTGTCGGAAAGCCCTTTCCCATGCTGCAAGCTAGCATTAGTACAAGGCGGATACTGCCCGTAATTGTGTTTGAATTGCTCGAAATTGACTTTCGTTATCAATTAATAATCAGGGCAATAATTTGAATATATTGCTATTAATAGAATGAGGGTAAATTAAATCGTTTTGAACGAAGCCGAGTGCTACGCTGTTGTCGCAGGTGAATTCGGCTCATGTCGCAACCCAGCCTGTGCAGTAGGGTGGTCGATTGGAGTGATCCGGAATCGAGGTTCAGGCACAGGCCATAAATGTCTCCCTAATGTAATCCACGAGTTCTTCCTGTTGTGTGTTTATGTAAAAGTGTCCGCCCTTGAACAGACGCAATTGGCAGGGCGTGGCCGTCAGTTCATTCCAGCGTTCAAGTAAGGACAAAGGGGCGTCCTCATCCGTATCGCCGCAGCAGATGTGCGTGGGGCAATGGATTGTGGGGCGCAGGGCGGGTGAGTACGTCTCCAACAACCGGTAGTCGTCCCTGACAATGGGCAGGATGAAATCCAGGAAAACCCTCTCGGTCAGGAGCTCTTCGGGGGTGCCGCCGAGGCGGCGCAATTCCTCAACTATGTCGGCGTCGCTGCAGGTATGTATCTTTCGTTCCCCTTCAGCTAGGTGCGGGGCGATCCTGCCGGATAAAAAAAGGCAGTTAGGGAGGGGGTGCCCGGTCCGCATCAAGGCGCGGGTTGTTTCAAGGGCCAGGACGCTGCCGAGGCTGTGTCCGAAAATGCAGTATGCTCCGTGCCCGGCCCCCGCAATAGCGTCCGCCGCAGCCTTTGCCGCCTCGGGAAGCGAGGTGCAGAAGGGCTCGCCGATACGTCTGCCCCGGCCGGGCAGTTCGACCGGGCACACGGCAAGCGTCTCCGTCAGGCTGGCCTGCCATTGCCGGAACAGCTCGGCGTTGCCTCCGGCATTGGCGAAGCAGTAAAGACGTGGAAGGTGCGACGCCTCCGGATTCGGGGAGGTGAGCCATGTTCCAGCCTCGTTGGAGGGGAATCTGTTTCCGGTTGTCCCTTTGCCTCGGTCGGCTCTGGTTTCTCGCATTTCATCTTGCCTGTACATGTTCGCTCCCGGTTTTCTTTGGGGTTATGGCCTCGGTTGCAGGGCTTCCTTGAAAGAGGTCTGACCTAGCGGGCTTTTCCCCTATGTTTATACGCAAAGTGCATGTCGGTATTGCTCGAAATTGGCATAGTTTTGCCCTGAAGTCGTTTGGATGGCTGGCGTGAGCGGGGCGGGCATGCTGATTCAGAGACGAAATACGCCTTTTTACAGAGTCTTCATGGCCGCATTGCGCTCAGCTCGCAGAGGTTTGCTGCGCTCTTTGTTTTGAATGCTGACTGTTTCGAGCATTTTTTCATGTATCCGGGAGAGAAAGTCTTTCAGGTTATCCGTTACGATTGCCACCTGCCGTCGAGGAACGGGGTGTTTTTGCGCACCCGGAATTTTGGCGGGCAGTTTCAACCAGGACATAACAATTCCGCTGCCAGAAACGACAACAGGCGGCATGGGAGAGTAACATGCGAAAGAGTATTCTGGTGTTGATGTTGGTTGCGCTGATGGTCACTTCGGTATCGGCGCACACCCTGTTCATGAATCTCTACGACAATGAGGACGGAACCGTGACGGTGTCGGGCATGTTCTCCACCGGCACTATGGCCGCGAATACGGAGGTGCGGGTGGAGAGCAAGGAAGGAAAAGTCCTGATCAAGGGAAAGACCGACGATGACGGCGAGTTTGAGTTCGCCAAACCCGATCAGCCCTACATGGTCGTTCTTGATTATGGTCCCGGCCATGTCGCCACTCAGGATGGTCCCCGTTAATTCAACTTCAATGGAGGTGCTTGTATGCGTAAAATCGCCTTTCTCCTGGTCCTTGCCGCAATGCTGTTGTGGACCAGCGCCGCTTCGGCCCACATGCTTTGGCTCAACTTGACGGAATCAAACTCCCATCCCCCGGGGCACGTGCTGGCGTCTATTGGCTTTGGTCATGCCTTGCCGCTGGACGACTTCCTTGTGGGTTCCCACGGCGCAATCAAAATAGACAAGTATCAGCTTGTTTCCCCTGATATGGAGAAGCAGCCTCTGGGGTTGCCCGAAACAACCAACTATCCCTCCGAGGAGTCCCCCCTGAAAGCAAGCGTGACCAAGGGAGACCTGGGTTTGCGCAAAATTACGCTTTCCGGGGAGATGAAAAAGGGCACCTACCAAGTGGCCGCGGAATCCGTGCCGATCTTCTTCACCCAATACCTCGACAAGGATAACAAGGAGCGCATGGCACCGAAGTCCATTGACCAAATCAAGGGTATCTCCAAGGTTTTGCTTTCCATCAAATACCAGGCCTATGCCAAGACATTCTTCAGCGTTGGAGAATGGAGCGAGCCCAAGCCGATGGGGTATGACTTGGAGATAGTGCCGCTCACCGATCTGAGTGATGTGCACGTCGGCGATTTGGTTGACTTCATGGTAACCTTCCGAGGCAAACCCGTTAATTCGGACGGCCAGAAAATTCATTACCTGACAGCCATGAGCAATACCTTTGGCGGTCCCGACGGATTTCATCTCGGCGACATGCTGATTGATGGCAAGGCCACGTATCGCATGCCTGCCGCAGGCCAGTGGATGGTCAACATCTTCTATTCCCAGGAGGTTGCCAACAACCCGGATCTGGCCGACCTCAAGGGAAGGTGCGGCATAGTTCATACGGCCGCTTCCGTGTCCTTTGACGTCAACCCGTAATCATGTAGGTGGGCTCAATTTCTTGTGTCCACCTACATATATGGTCTCCATAGTGCTTCTGTTATTGTGTGTTGATCATGTGCGTATATCGCGATTCCTCCCAAATATTTTGTGTTGAAGGTAGTTGGTTACATAAAAGGGAAAAGTGCGATTCACATAGCGCGCGAAGTAGAGGGGCGGGCAAAAGGGTTTGCCGGGCAGAGCTTTTGGGCGCGTGGATACTATGTCACGACAGTGGGTCGAGATGAAGAAATGATAAGGGAATACATCCGCAGGCAAGAACATGAGACAAAACAGGTGGAACAATTGAAATTCCGCCTTTAGGCGGTGCTTAAAGCCGCTTTGAGCGGTTTACAAATTCAAGCCCGGGGACCGGGACCACACTGGTCCGCCGCACCAAGTATTTCGCATTGACCACATGTTCATGTCTCCATTCTGAACGCCCGGGTGAAGTCCGTGGAATATTCACAGGTGGAAAGAGAAATGAAAATCAGTGATCACGCACTGATGTTTGCAGAAGTTGATATCTGATTGAAAGTCCGGTTCAGATCAATCTGCTGCGTTTCTTTGCTTTTCCCCAAGCACTGGTGCGTTGGTCCTGATGTTGGATCGCCCGCTGTTAATTTGTTTGGTATTTTATGACTAATTCTTTTAGGTAGTTCTCAAACAGCTTGAAATTTTTCGTTTTCCATTCTTGGCAAACGTATGTCTTCTCAAAGATTGGATCAGCATAGTATCGCCGGTGGCCTTTTGTGTCGAAAACAAGGCTGCTGTCTTCCGTGAGAGCCGGAAGATTCATCGCGAACACATTCTTGCAAAATTGCTGATCATATAATCTTAAAAAATCTTGGTATGAAATTTCATTTTTAACTGATTTAAGTGTTCTATAAATAAATGGCTTGCTGCATCCGCAATCTCTTCTAGTATAAATTACTGAACCGCCGATTTGCACTTTGACCTTATCTGAGAATATATTTTGCTGATACCGCTTAACCTTCTCAAGTGTGTCCGGGTCAAACGCATCATATTTCACGTGGCAACTTTTGCAAAGAAAAATAACATTCTTATAGAGCGGAAAGTGATTTGTAATGCACTTGTCGACAACATTCTCAAGGATAAATTTATATCCATTTCTGTGCCTGAAGGTTGATTCAAGACAATCAGCGATTATAGATTCAAATTCATTATCGTGAAAATGGGCTGCCTGAATTTCTTCCATATTACCGCAAATTTTGCATACGGAATGAAGTCTATAACTTTTTGTCGCTTTACAGAGAGCATTACGAACATGTAATTTTGTCATCTTTGTAGCTTCTTCTATTGTGCTGCAAAATATAGGCATTTTTACAATTCTCCTGGTTTGGGTGGTCGCAATCACTTATAGAATAGTAGATCGTTATGTCTTTGGCTGCTCATAAATTGAAAAAAAAGTTCTGAGTACATGGATGGTGGGTCTATCTTTCTGTGGCTCTTATGCGGATTCAGGCTTGTTTGGTTATAAGCTTGGTTCAAAGTGGGACCATAAATAAATCGTGTGTCCGCTATATGTCCGCTTTTCCCACGACGCCATGCAAAACCAACGACATCCCGCGCCTTATGCACATCGTGCGACAGGGCCTTTCGAATAGGCTTGGCGGCGGTTAAATCCTTGTTTATTAGAGTGTTAAGTTCGTTCTTTGGTTGGCCATTCACAAGAATGGCATTCAAGAGGTCGTGGGTTCGATTCCCTCCAGCTCCACCACCATATTTCTTAAGTAAAATGACCGTTTAGCTTGATAAGCTGATCG
>Ga0207831_100585_pt1 | contig 11222 bp, 7 predicted proteins | sample TtanPargueraPR_7_FD_187741 | JGI IMG/M metagenome (GOLD analysis project Ga0207831, IMG submission 187741) | Aerobic enrichment media microbial communities from Bioluminiscent Bay, La Parguera, Puerto Rico - Tt and M1 (2) (SPAdes) | ecosystem: Environmental > Aquatic > Marine > Unclassified ... | reverse complement strand
CTATTGTGGTGTATCGTGAGACGATTGCAAAAAAGACGCCTCAGTCCTTTGAGGGTAAATCTCCAAATAAACACAACCGTTTCTACATCGAAGTCGAGCCTCTACCAGAGAACATTGTAAAAGCACTGTATAACAACGAAATCCCAGACAACGTCAAGAAATATAAAAAAGAAGTCATGCAGATTCTGCAGGAACTTGGCATGGATAAGGATGTTGCAAAGGGTGTTTTTGATATTCATGGGCTAAACATGATTACTGATGTGACAAAAGGTATTCAGTATCTCTTTGAGACTCGTGAACTTTTAAAAGAGGGTTTTGCAGAAGTTATGCGCGCTGGTCCTCTTGCATCTGAGCCTTGTCAGGGTATGCTGATACGTCTTGTTGATGCAAAGCTTCACGAGGATGCTATTCATCGTGGTCCAGCACAGGTTATTCCTGCATGTCGTAATGCAATTAACGGTGCTATTGTGATGAGCGATCCTGTCTTGCTTGAGCCTATGCAGAAGGTCTTTATCAGTACTCCTCAAGAGTTGATGGGTTCTGCTTCAAGTGAGCTCAATCAGCGTCGTGCTGAGGTCAAAGATATGACGACTGAGGGCGATAGTGTCAGCATTGAGTCAAAGGCTCCTGTTGCTGAGATGTTTGGTTTTGCATCAGCTATTCGTTCTGCAACTGGTGGTCGTGTTCTTTGGAATACGGAGAACATGGGCTTTGAGCAGATGCCTCGTCAGCTGCAGGATAACATTGTTGCTCAGGTTCGTGAGAGAAAAGGCTTAAAACCAGAGCCATATCCACCAGCATATTACGCCGACTAGACTTGTAGTCGGCAAAATCTTTTTCTTTTTTCTTCTTTTTTTGTGATAATTCTTATAAGCTACTTTTTGTTTATAGGTTGTTTAAGGAGTGGTGAGATCGCTATGGAACAAGGTAGAATTCCAGTTGATAAACAGTTTGATTTAGAGTTTCGATATCACGAGAAAGATGCAGCTTTTAAGTATTTTAATAGAAAGTTTGAAGTTGCTTTGGTAAAAAAGGGTGTTCGCAAGATGGCAGTCTTTCAGGTCGATAATAGTGATGCAAAAAGCATGATGCCAGCCTATTATGTTGCAACTGAGAGTGGTAGGGTTAAAAAACTCAACGTGGGTTTGAGTTCGCTGAATTGGAATGAGATTAAAAACAATCTTGTTGAGTCTGTTGTGACGCAGTTTGACGGTATCGACCGTGAAAATTTGAAAAAAGCTGTGGGAAAGCTTCATTCTCCAAAGCTTTGATTTTTTTTTAATCCCACTTTTTTTGTTTTTTCGATTGTTTAGACTGGCAGATATTTTCCATGGGCAGGACTATAGATTTGTCCGTCTCGTTTGAGCCGGTCGAGTGATTCTTGGACTTTGTCTGCTTTCATCCCGTTGATTTCTGCTTCGGTTTTGATGTCTTTTACATCGGCATATCCATCTTCACTCTCTGAAGAGAGTTTTCGTATGATGTCAATGATTGATCGCATACGGTCATGTTGGCTGTGGCTGATTCCTGTTGCGATGATATCAAAATCGATTTTTCCTGTCTCTCTATCCATTCCAACGCGCCGTAGGTAGGAGTCGATGATATAGATTGCTCTGTTGGCATCATCTAGTGTTGCTATCTGGCTGAGCCTTACTTTTGCACTTGCTTCTGCAAGTCGAACAAATGCTTCGAGTTGTCGTGCGGTAAAAGCTACAGTTCCTTCGGCTGTGTTTCGTAAGTCGACGTAGTATTGTTTGATTTGGTTGAGTGCTTCTTCGGTGAGCACAGGATAGCAGATTCGTTTTGCATAAGCAACATATTTTCGTAAGAATTCTGCTTCGATTGTAGGCATCACTTTTTCAAGGATTTTTAGAGCATCTTCTTGATTATACTTGGTTGATGTTGTCTTTTTGACTGATTCGTTGATTTCTCCTGCTCGGTGGGTTTGTAGGATATGGCTTGCAAGCATGTCGTCTTTTTTTCTGTTGGGCCTATCGATGATGCTAAAAATAAGGTCAAATCTGCTAAGGAGTGCTGGTGGCATATTGATTTGTTGGTGAAGTGGACTGAATTCATCGAATCGTCCAAGTTTTGGGTTTGCTGCTGCAAGAATGGAACATCGTGTTTTAAGTGTAGCATTGATTCCTGCTTTGGCGATGCTGATTTCTTGTTGTTCCATTGCCTGATACATACTGCTTCGGTCGGTATCATTCATTTTATCGATTTCATCAATACAGGCAATTCCCATATCAGCAAGAACGAGTGCTCCTGCCTCTAAGATGAATTCTCCTCCGGTAAACTCGTCTCGAACAGCAGCAGCGGTAAGTCCTGCTGCTGTACTACTTTTTCCTGAAGTAAACACGCTTCTTGGAGAGATTTTACTCATGTAGGTGAGGAGTTGTGATTTTGCAGTACCGGGATCTCCTACAAACATACAATGGATGTCTCCTCGTATGCGTGTTCCATCCGGCATCTCTTTTGGCACTCCGCCAAAAAGTTGGAGGACAAGCGCCTCTTTTTCAAGGTCCATTCCATAAATTGTTGGCGCCATACTTGTTTTCATCTTGGTGTAGAGATCTGGGTCTTCACTCAACTCTATGATTGCTGCTTCATCTTCTGCAGAGATTTCGACTTCTTCAAATGCCATTTGTTGTGTTTCGATGGTAAGGGCTTGTACTGCTTTATCAAAACTGGTCAGTCTCATCTGTCCGATACGTCGTTGTCTGCTGTTGAGTATGCCGTTGACGATGATGCGGTCTCCGGGACTGATTTCTCCAACGAGGTCATCTTCTAAAAAGACACTGATTCGCTCAGGTTGTGCTCCTCCACGTAGTCCTTCGGGGTTTTCTTGGATTTCAAGTTTTTGACTGTCGATGAAATCACTGAGGCTTGGGGAGAGTTTGAAGCTAGAGACGCGTCCGCATCCTCCTTGGTCTTCGTAGCATTCTGTGGGTTCTTTTAAGAATTCTTCGTCTTGTTGTATCTTGATTATCGCATGGCATTTTTGGCATTGGAATGCGGCAACTTTGAGTTTGGGCCGTACCTCTGTTCGTTTTTTGACGAGTCCATCGATTGCAGCCATGGTGCCGAGGTGATGGCTCCGTATGTTTCTAATCAGGATGTGTTGGGTGTCTGGAAGGTTGTAGACTCGGAAGCGTAGCTTCATCTTTTTTTCAACAGCAACATCGATTGTTTCAAGTGCGTATTCTGCATTGGCTAGTGTTTTGTGGGGTTCGTTGAGAAGAAGGCTAGCAAGTTCAGGATCAGCTCGATCGATTTCCCAGTAATCGATTTTTAAGCTTTGTTTTTCTGGGTATTCAAAGGCGATTGTCTCAAGGTCTGTTCGGCAGTATTCTTCAAAAAAGCTTGCCCAGCGTGTAGATAGACTTTCGTCTTTGAGTATTTGTACCATCTCTTCAACACCTCCCCAAAAATTGTGTTTTTTTGGATGTTTTTTTAACGGGTATGAAAGCTTCGTCAGTGGATGTACGTTTCGAACCTGTGGCAATCCATTTGTTTTCTCGACCCCGTTGACCCTAAGAGCATCGGCAGTCTGTGGTAAGGCTGCTCACTTCCGTGCCTGGCCCGGTTTCCACAGCAAGGATGACTAGACGAGCCCTCCGGCTGCCTAGGTTCATCGCCTCCAATCCCAAAGGACAAGGTCTCATAGTCCACAAATGGCTCACAGATTGACCGTTGCACCGCCTGTTGAGTTCGACCCCAGCGTATCGGCGATTTCTGGTAAAGGGAACGCCTAACTCCCCGGTCTATTTCACACCTTTCGTCAAACAGGGTGGGCTTTTGAGTGGATGTTTGCTTACCATGATCGTCTGATGATGGTTCGCTGATAGTTGAAGAGCTGGAAGAACACATAGGTAAATGAGATGGCAAGCAATGCGACGTCTCGTGCGACGATGAGCCATGCTTGTGACAGGGCATCTCCTGCAAATCCTAGTGCTGAATATTTTCCAGCGTTATAGACATCTATCATGAGTAGATAGATGGCAAGGGCAATGATGATGAAGACCGCGATATTCACATAAAACGACCATTTTCTCCATGATTTTCGGTCGATTGTTCGATGTGATACCTGTTGATGTGGCGGTCGATAGGGTTGTTCTCTCATTGTGAATCCACTCCTCAAAACGTAATTGAGGCATGGGGCTTGGCCTATATGAATATTATGTTTATATAAGTTTAGAAGAGAACGGAGAAAGTATTGGCTTTTCTTAGAGTAATGAGTATTCTAACAATTGCTTTGTATCTGGCTTAGAAAAACTCAGTGATCTTTGGATATTTGACTTTGTCGTTTTCAAACAGACTGTTGATACTGCATTCGACAAGCTCTATTCGTTGTCTGGCATATTTTGGTAAGTCGTAGTGTTCTCCAAGTTTCTTTGAGATTTCAAGATATTTTTTGACACTCATCTCATGAACGGTCAGTGTGAGTTTTCCCCCACAGTGAGTACATACTCCTTTGAGTGGTATTCGTCGATATGAGATGTTGCAGCGTGGGCAGCGTACGCTTTGTTTGCTAAAACTACGCAGATTACCGATGATATCCGGTAAGAAGTGTTTTTGGATGACTTTGTAGGCAACGTCTCCTTCATCGACGCATCTAAGTTTTGCTGCAAGGCTGAGTTGAACCTGCATTTTATCCATCATGGTCTCAAGTGTTTTGTAGATGCTTTCTTGTGGCCCGCAGTTGATGTTGCTGGTGTCATGGGTAAAAGCAAAATGTTCGTATTGATCTTCTGTTCCGATGCGTGAGGCGACAAGTCCCATTTTTTCTTCGAATTTTTTGCTGTGTTCATGTCGTTTTGTTGCTTGGTAGAATTGTAGTGGATAGCGGGCGTGGGTGTCGACGTTGTGTGCTTCTTTGTCGACTTCACTTGGGTTGATTCTTGTGGTGATGACAAGAGGAAGATCCATCTTTCCTCCTCGTTTGTCTGGGATGTAGCTGAGACTGAAGTTAAGCAGTGCATCCATTAGAAGCATGAGTCCATCTTCATCGCCATCTGCGTTTCTTCGTTTGTTTGCATGAAAGAAGGGATGACCATAGCAGACTTTTGCTGTGGTAAAGCCGATGATGCGCGTAAGCACTCCTGCACTGGTATGAGGAGCTAGACCAACTGTAAGATGACCAATTAAGCCTTCAGGTCGTTTTATCTTGTAGTATGGCTCCATTTTGTAATATTTTTTTAAGAGGTCATCAACATAGCATGCAGTTTGCGTGAAGTAGTCAGCACAGGCTCGTGAGATGATGACGTCTTGGACTTTGAGTTCACAGATCTGATCGCGGCTGGTAAGTGGTTTTCCAAGGTAATCTTGGGTGTAGCCAAGTTCTTTGAGTTGTTTGACGGTGGTTCCGATTTCTCTTGCCCTAAAATGGGTGAGTGGTGCATCGGTCATATCAAAGCGTATGGTTCCGTCTTTAAAGGTGTAGACGCCATGTTTTGCTCGAAGTATTCCTTTTTCAAGTGGTTCTGGTGTTTTGTGTTTGCTAATGGTTCCTATGACTCCTTTGATTCCGTCGGGGAGTCGTTGTTCGCCGATGTTTTGTTGTGCAGATTTGAGTTCTTCTTTGAGTTTGATTTCTTGTGTTTCGATTCTTCCTTTGATTGGAGTGGTATGTCCACCACAGCTGCAGGTCACTTTGTAGGTTGTCTTGCCACAGGCACTACACGTTCTCTTTCCTGCTTCGACATCGATACTTTTGTACTCGCAGGCTTTTTTTAAGAGCCGCTGGTTTGTTCCATAGTTTCCAAGTGGGAAGAGTACATGTGGTGGTGGTTTCATCTTTCGTTCTGCTGCTTTTTCTGGCCGCCCCATCCGCGCTCCGATGCGAAACGGCGATCTGGAATTAATGGTGATGCCACTTAGCTTTGAGATGGTCTCCATTATGTCTTCTTCTGGATCTGTTTCTTTGAGTAGTGAGTGCCTTTGTGTTGCTATGATGCTATTGTTTTGTAAGTCTAATCCGCATCCCCATAATAGTGGCTTGCTGTAGCGTTCTTCTATGAGCATTCCGTTCTCTGTATGGCTATGAAGGCATCCAAGTTCGATGAGTATTGTTTTTATTTTCGCGTTATGTGCTAGGAAGATGTGGTGGTCTTTGGTTGCTTCTGCATGAGTCAGTAGGTAGTCTGAAAGAGTTGTGAGTTGTTCAACTGTTATGTCATGCCAGAAGAGATTGTAGTAGGGATGCAGTGGGATGTTGTAGGTGTCGCAGAGTAGTTTTGCATGCTCGATGCTTGGTTCTTTGAGATTAATGTCTGCGTCAAAGGTTTTTTTCAAGATTTTTTGTGTCTGTTTGTCGGATTCAAAGACATCTTTTGGAGTTTGACCTTGAGGTAAAGTATCCAGTTTTTCTTGGAGGTCTTGTATCCACCATTCATAGACATAACTTGATTGGGGAAGAAGGCTGTTGTTTTCGATGAATTCTCCAAATGGTATCAGTAGTTCTCCAAGATCTATGATAGATTTGACTTCAGAAGGCATGTTTTTGAGTTCTTCAACGGTGTTGATCTGAATGAGATCTTCATTTTCTAAAAGAACAATCGGCCCTTCGATACTGTCACAGGGTGTACCAATGGTTGCTTTTCCTGGCCGTTCGGTCTTCATCTGGGTGCCGATGGTGATGAAGCTGTCGGCAATATACATGGTGGCAGGGCTCATCGCACAGCTGGCAAGACCTGCAGTGCGTGCTCGGCCGTATCGTAGTCGGAATCCTCCTTTTCTGCTGGGATGAGAAAGAACGGGTCGTCCTGCGATGATTTCTTTGATGTATTTTGTTGCAGGCTCTATCTGTGGGATGGAGTCTTTATTTTTTTCTTTGTCTTTTTCTTCATCGTCTTTTTTGATGAATTGTTCTAAAAAATCCCATCCTTCGATGTGAAGTTTTTTGACATGTTTCATCAGTTTTGGTGCTTTAAGGCACAGTCCTTCTGCGATGACAAGACAGGCTCCTCCTCTGAGTCTGTTGGTCTCTATTCGTGGAAGGTCTCTATAGCCGGTGACTTCGACATCTTCTGTTCCTTCTCCGTTGATACAGATGGGGCAGTTGCGGCTGACAAGATCGATTTCTTCACTTGTCGGGGTGTATTGGAGGTGTTGTGCTCGTTTGTAGAGCGGTATTTCTTCTTTGTAGCGTTCGACTTCTCCATCGGTTGGTTTGTAGCAGTCGATACCAAGTTCTCTTCTGACAATATCAGCGATAAGCACACTCATTGCTTGTCCGGTTCCACCTGCGCTCCGTATAGGTCCTGAAAAATAAAGGTCGACATAGTTTGTCCCATCGGAGTTGTTGCCAAGTTTGACATCAGCAATTCCTTCTATTGGTGCAACAAGCACTCCTTCGGTGAGTATTGCAAGACCGGTTCGAACGGCTTGGTCGAGTGCTTCTTCAATTTTTGTTATCTTGTAGCTTGTTTCGCCTCCAACGATTTTTCGTGCGATTTCAAGGCTGACGAGTTCTCGGTTGCCAAGTTCTTCAGTCACCTCTCGAATTGTTGGTGCGATTCCTTCTGGCCCGACGAGTCGTTCTACGCGGATGGCAAGATCAAGTGCTTGTGGTATTTCTACAAAGAGTTCTGGGTCAAGTCCTTTTTTTCTAGCTGTTTCAGCAAGAGTGTAGCAGGCATCGATTTCCTTCTGTAGACTAGCAAAGTAGGCATGCATTGATGCAGATGCTGCAACAGAGGTACTCTCCCCATCCATGGTTCTCTCTCACACGTGGTAAAAAAATGTTTGGAAAATCTGTATGGGTGTTGGGGGTTTTTAGGTTTTTGTATGGTTGACTATAGCAAGGTTTTTTAGACTGCTAATGTGAGGAAATAGTAGATAATCAATATAACGATAAGAAGGACGAGAATGAGAAGTATTTTAACGTCATTTTTTTGTAATTGCGGGCGCTTCCCTTTGGCTTTGAGCGCATTATAAGAAAAAAGCAGTATGCCTACAGTGAGGGTAAAAAGTCCGATGATGATGAGGATGTCGATGATAGGATTGGTGGTTAGTATCATATCAAGATTCTTGATGTGTTTTTCTTATATTTATGGTTGTTGTTTTTTTCTTGTCTGAAGTTTTTTTTAAAATGGTTTACTAAAATCCATGATGCTTGGAATCCCTGATTTGAGATCGACAATAGGTAGTTTTGCAGGATCGGGTACAAAGTTCATCATTTTTTGGTATTCTGTCTGTGATTGCCATGCTGAAGCATTGATGAGGTTGACTCCGCGGTAGTTTTCGATGCTGGTGATATGCACATGTCCTGTGACAAAGATATCTGGGCTTCTATCTATAATCATGTAGTCGATGTGCTCTGGTGCAAGGGGCGTGTAGCCGCCGTAGGCAGGGGCAAGATGTCGTTTTTGAAGCATGTGTTTCATAATCGGCGTTGGTTGGTTGTAGTTGAGTGTTTGGATGTTGGTGGCAAAATCAAGGAGGCTTACACCGTGGTAGCTGAGGATTTCTACGTCATGGACGGTGAACGTACTTGGGTTGCCTAAAAAGAGGTAGTGCCCTCCGGTGAAGAGTTCTCGGATGTCTTTTGAAAATGTTGGTTGTGGCTCTGCAGGTCGTACGGCGTCGTGGTTGCCGGGCTGCATGATGATGGTGATGTGATCAGGTATTTGTTGAAGTTGTGTTGCAAGTTCCTCATATTGTTTGGTGAGATTGGCAATCGTGAGATCGTCTTCTTGTCCTGGGTAGATACCGATGCCATCGACGACATCTCCTGGTAGGATGAGGTATTTGATTCTTCCTGCGACTTCTCGTTGTCTGCTGTTGCCAAGATCTCCATTGATCCATTTAAGAAAGGCATTCCATTGGTCTTGCATGAAGGCGTTGCTGCCGACGTGGATGTCTGAGGCAAAGGCTGCAAAGACGGGGTCGTAGGCACTGTTTCGTTCGTTGTGCATTTTGATGTCGGGATAGATGATGTTTTTTGCGATGATCAGATCGCCGTTTTTACTCAGGGTGCCGGTAATGCCGATGACTTCATCATTCATCAGTAGTGTTGCTTTGTCGTAGACGTCATGGTCTTTGAGGACCATGATGGTGGTACTGCCTGTTTCGTCTTCAAGTTCTATTCGTTTGTGTCCGTTTTTTGTAGTTTTGATTTCGTTGACGATGCCAATCAGGCAAAGATCAGTTGTGCTGTCGTTGATGCGGTTGATGGAAATGAGATTGCCAAGTTCTCTTCGTTGTTTTTTAAGAAGTGCTGTGATTGTCTCATAGCGGTGTTGAAACAGTTTTTTAAAATCTTCTGTTTTTCCTTGGCAGGTGCTTTTTCCTGTGATGTCTTTTAGGATTTTGACATCGCTTGTGTAGTCTTTTGCAGCTGGATGCCAGCTGTGGACTTTTTTTATGTCTATGGTGGGTTCTTCTTCTGTTTTGTGTTCTCTACTGTTGAGTTCTGTTCCTATGTCTTCTTGTTCTTGGGTCTCTTCTTCAGGATGTGTTGGTTTTGGGTCGTAGAGTTGTTTGAGTATGTGGTGTTGTGCTTGTTTTGCAGGATTTGTGATGAGTGGCTCTTGGTCTTTGCTGTGTTCTTTTTTTTCGTAAGAAAGCAGTTCTTTTTTTGTAAGGATGAGGGGGAGTTGTTTGTTTGTGCTTAGATAGTGTGTGGTGTAGTCTTCTGGTTGTTCTTGTGCCATGATATGGTCTAGTGCATCGGGTTGGATGAACGTTCCATGTTCGGAGAATTTTTTGAGTATGTCTGTTTGCATCTGTTGTTCTCTTCCTCACAAAAAAATTGTTTGGTTTTTGCCTCGCAGGAGGGTATGTGTTTTGCCATATTAGAGTCTTGTTGTGGGATTGTTTTTTTTGTTTTGATGGTGGGTGTTTTTATAGGGTTGATTGTTTGTGGGGTTCGTATGCTTGAGATGATGGTGGCTGTTCCTGCGTTCCTTGTAGGTATTGCTCTGTTGTATAAGTGTAGTGATTATTTGGTGGTGGGATCTTCTAAGACTGCTGCTTATTTGCGGGTTTCTCCATTAATTATTAGTGTGGTGGTTGTTGCTTTTGGAACGTCTGCTCCTGAGATGGCAATTAGTGTTGGTGCTGCAGTTGGTGGTAATGCTGAGATTTCTCTTGGTAATGTGGTGGGCAGCTGTGTTGCAAATCTGATGTTGGTCTTGGGTCTTGCAGCAGTGATTCGACCAGTCAAGATTGGAGGTAGTGTCTTGCGTCGCGAGCTTCCTTTGTTGCTTGCTGCAACGGTGCTCTTGCTTGTGTTTTCTGTGGTAGGTCTTCTTGATGAGTTTCGGTTACTTGGCGGAGCCTTGTTTTTGGTTTTGTTTGTCTGTTTTGTATGGTATTTTGTGCGCATTGCTCGTCGTGAGCGAGAAAAAATCGAGAAGATTCAAGTAAAAAGCATTAATCGTAATGTTGCCTTAATCGTTGTTGGTATTGCTGGTGTTGTGTTTGGCGCGTATTTGTTGATTGAATCAAGTATCTCTATTGCCACTTTTTTTGGTGTGCCAACATTTGTGATTGCTCTTTCGATGGTGGCAATTGGAACGTCGCTTCCAGAACTTGTGGTTTCTGCTATGGCTGCGTTTCGTGGTGAGGATGATATTGCTGTTGGAAATGTGTTAGGATCAAACGTCTTTAACATCTTGCTTGTGCTTGGTGCTAGTGCGTTGTTTGTCCCTCTTGGTGCGAAGCAAAATATCTTAGAATCAGTGTTTTTACTGGGAATTACTGTGTTGTTGTTTCCGTTGTTGTATCGTGGCTTTGATGTAAATAGGTGGGAAGGCATTTTGTTGCTGGTGGGTTATGGTGTGTTTACCTATTGGATATACTTTTTGTAGGTGTGTTTTGTTATTGGTTTGAGGAAGTGAGTTTAAGTGATGCAGAAGCGTGAAGTGGTTGCAATGGTGCTTATGGCACTTTTTTTTGTACTTATTCAGGGTCTTGCATTAGCTGCGATGGGTCCGTTTGTTGAGGCGGGTATGGCTCCGGCATTTGAAGATCCATCTGATCCGTTGAATTTGGTCTATTTCTTTGTAATTATCCTAACGATGACTGCAGTCATCTTACTTGTTGCTAAGTTTTGGAAGAAGCAGGTGATTCAGGCAATTATTCTCTTTGCTGTTGGCTATACGAGTTTTTATGTGCTTGATCCACTGTTATTTTTAGTTGTTGGTGAGCCGCTTGCAGTGATTTCTTCTGCTCTTCTTGCGTTGTGTCTTGTGGTGGTGTTGTGGCGGTTTCCT
>Ga0207831_100583_pt1 | contig 11223 bp, 8 predicted proteins | sample TtanPargueraPR_7_FD_187741 | JGI IMG/M metagenome (GOLD analysis project Ga0207831, IMG submission 187741) | Aerobic enrichment media microbial communities from Bioluminiscent Bay, La Parguera, Puerto Rico - Tt and M1 (2) (SPAdes) | ecosystem: Environmental > Aquatic > Marine > Unclassified ... | reverse complement strand
ACTCCCACCCTCCACAGCACGGAAAGCGTCAATGACCTTGCCAAAAATCCGGGACGCTCCCGTTGGCCCATGTTGAACGGCGGTACTCCACAAGACCTCCTGAACAGCCTGAGGGGCATTATCCAAATCCAGTCCTGTCTTTGAAAGAATCATGCGGCGGGCCGGATCATAATTTTGCTTCTTGATAAAATCGCTTTGAATGGCTTCGAATTCTTCCGGGCTTTCTGCGGCTATTCGCTTCCACACATCTGGCATTCCGCCATTTTTGGAGCCAGTATTGGCAGGACCGGCAGCACGGAGGCGATCAGCCCACTCAGGTTTTCTTCCGTCTAGGTAAGACAAAAAACCATCCATGGTACCTACTTTGGAGGCAATCTGGTATTTCCCGTACGAAGTGCCTCCAACACGATCATAACCAATGGCCTCAATACCACGTGACCCCGATTCGAACATGGCACTCATGCTCCCCAAGGCTTCACGTATTTCAGGTTCCGCCTGTGCCACAGCCTGCCTGATTTCATTTGGAAGCCGTTCTGCCCTATATTCATTGATAGCCTTCATCGGCTTCATGGATGAAGACGAAAGTCCTCCACTCCCACGCATGATACTCGCCAAGGAAGAAAGCGCATCAAACATCAGTGCATCATTCATTATACTTGCATCAAACGAGGATGAGGTATTGCTCGGACCGGATTGAGCACCACTTTCTCCCAAAAGGGTTTGCGCCATTTGCATCTGACTGCCGAATGCCGCCTGCAACTGCATAGCCTGGGGCGTCCCCAAAAGCTTTGCATCCTTACGGTCTACGTTCATGGACTGCATCATCGCAGTAATCTGATCAATGCCAAAACTCATCCCACGTACCTCGCTGTCAAATATCCGTCGGTATACCCCTAGGCAATCAACAACAAGCAAGGAACGCGCCACCTGGCACAACTGGTTGATTTTATGGCTAAAAAAACGATGTGTATCGAATATCATTTCGCATCATTGCGAGTAATTTACGATGTCCCGAGGGAAAAGCAAAATTATCAAGTTCAATCGGCGAGACCAAAGCTCCCTCCTGCGCGGCATGAAACACAGGCTCCAGTCGAGAGTCTCCATCCAAGGCACACAAGAATCCGTGCAATGTCACACGATACTTCGTATAACTGAAACGAACCACTCCAATTTTTTCTACTGGTTTGACCTTTAGTTCAACTTCTTCGCAATATTCACGAACAACTGTCTCCGCAGGATTTTCTCCCTCTTCCAGAACACCGCCTGGAAATTCCCATAAGCCTGGCCAGACATCGTCAGCACAACGCTTCTGAATCAACACTTTGCCCTTGTGCAACAAAAATCCAGAAGCCATTATTATCTGCACAGTATTGGCTATAGCCTCCACAACGGGACGCTGACCAACTGTACCACTCTTGTACGCCAGACAATATGAGCAAAGCGGACAAGTCGAACAGTCGGGACGCTTGCCACAAACAAGCTGACCAAATTCCATAATGGCCTGATTAAAATCCCTAGCCTTGCCCCGTGGCATAACTTCACGAACCAAAGACACTATGGCACGATGCAATCCATTGCTTTTAAATGGATAATCGACATCAAAAAGACGTGCAAAGACACGCTTGACATTTGCGTCAACGCAAGGTTCCGGAAGATTAAAGGCAATACTTGCAATAGCACCGGCGGTATATTCTCCAACCCCCGGCAAAGATCGAATGTCATTCACATCGGTCGGGAAAACTCCGGCATATCGCTCGCAGATGAACTGAGCAGCCTTCTGTATATTACGAGCTCTCGAATAGTACCCCAATCCTTCCCACTGCTTCAATATGAAATCTTCATCAGCTTCCGCGACAGAAGCAATGGAAGGGAAACATTTAACCCAACGCTTAAAATAAACAGCAGCGCGGCTCATTTGTGTTTGTTGAGCCATGATCTCGGATATCCAGACATGATATGGATCGTAAGTCCGTCGCCACGGAAGATCACGCGCATTGGCAGCAAACCAGCGCAACAATTCATTGGAAATTTTATTTTTATCCACCCGGCAGACGTACTAGGCCTTTCCCTGGTTGGCAACTGCCTCAGCTTTTCTAGCAGCTTCTTCAGGATCACCTAAATAATAACTCTGTAGTGATGCGAAATTCTCATCCAATTCATAGACAAGAGGGAGGCCCGTCGGGATATTCAACTTTGTGATGCTCTCATCATCCATCTTATCTAGATATTTGACCAAACCCCGCAGGGAATTACCGTGCGCGACTACAAGTAATCGTTTCCCTGCCTGAATCTGAGGCACCATGGTTTTAAACCAATATGGCATGGTTCGCTCAATAGTCATTTTCAAACTTTCACAACGAGGAAGTTCTTTGGAAGTAATCCCCTCATAACGGGGATCACAACCAGGAAAACGTTCATCGTCTTCCTGTAATTCCGGGGGAGGAGTGTCAAAACTTCTCCGCCAGACAAAAACCTGTTCTTCTCCATACTCACGAGCGGTTTCTGCCTTGTTCAATCCTTGAAGAGCACCATAGTGCCGTTCGTTTAATCGCCATGTCCGCTCCACAGGCAGCCACATGCGATCAAGGCTATCCAAAGTAAGCCACAACGTTCGAATCGCCCGCTTGAGCAAAGATGTATGGCAAATATCAAAATCAAAATTCTGTTTTTGAAGCATCTCCCCGGCTTCTCTGGCCTCGGTCATTCCCTGGGGGGTCAAGTCCACATCGGTCCAGCCGGTAAATCTGTTTTCAAGGTTCCAGACACTTTGCCCATGTCGAAGAAGAACAAGCGTGTACATTTTTGGACTCCTTTCGTTGAATTCTGTTCACACGCCCTTTTATCATAAAAACAGATCTGATCGTGAATGATTATCTATCAATAACGCTTGGGAGCAATATTACGCAGTTCCTCGTCCAATTGCTCAAACATCTCACGCTTCTTTTTTTCAAATCCGAGGGCAGTCTTGACTGCGGAAGAAAGTAAAGCCAACACACTGAGAATTATTACTAGTCCCTTGGTAAATTCCCATTGCTGATTTCGTATTGTGTCTACAATCCAACTGCCCTGTATACCATGAGTGAAATACAGAAAAGCAGGTATGGCAACCAAAGCCAACCCCAACCCGACCAATTCAAACCAAATAAAACTTTTCCCGAGCATAAGAACAAAAAGCGTACCGTCACGCACAATACGCAGGGTCACAAGCTTCTTTTGAAGGCGGTCAATACGATCTTCAATTTGTGACAAAAAATCTAATGACTTTCTGAAATTTTCCGCCTGTTTAATCTGCTGGGTTTTAATCCAATTGATCTTCTCCACACAAAAGTTAAAATCACGATTGAAATCCCGCAATAAACTTGGAAAAGGAAACCAAGCTGCCTCTTTTTGGATTTCCTTTATTCTTTCAGTTAAAAACTCAACGGTTCCGTTGACCCGACGAACTTCGAGTTTGACTTGTTTGTCCAATTGTTCTTTGAACTTTTCTGCACCACGAAGGAGTTGTCTGTATGCCACATAATTCTTAACGCCCCCCAAATTTTTCAGTCTTTCGAGATCTTCAGCTGCGGCTTCGTAAAAGGCGTGTTTTTTGTCAAAACGTTTATTAATGTCATCGATAAATTCAGCAACTTGCTCACGAGCTTCTCCTGCCCGGGTTTCCACGTCATGCCACCGATCCCATAATGCACTCAATATCTGCACCCTTCCGCGATCAAGCTCGGGGTCGATGAGGATACGGTTGAACATATGCGGATCACGATGGATTAAATCATGAAACAAATCCATCGCCTGCCCGGCAAACCCCATTTTAACCATGGCAACCGCCTGCCGGTACAGGCACTCCTGCCACATTGGAGAAATGATATATGCCCGTTTGTACGCAGAAACAGCTTCCTTAAAAGAGCCCTCGACCTCATGCAAACGTCCTTGCAGAAATTGAAGATATCCCTGCTGCAGTGGGGTATATCCAAGGCGTTCAGCCTCCTGCCATTGGAAGAGAGACTGTCCGAAATCTCCCTGTTCCATGAAGAAAAAACCCAGGAAGGAGTGTGGCTGAAAACTCCGCTGATGTTTTATGCTGGCTTCCTTGGCCTGGGAAGTGGCTTCATCCATATCTCCCTCTTGCAGAGCCTCCAAAGCGTTCCAGGCATGTCCTCCTTCTTCCTGAGCCAACTGACGCAACCCGTCTGGCCATTCCTTGCCCCGACTTCGCCATACAATTTTAAGCAACCGAAGTTGAACACATGAATTTATTTCGAATATGCATTGGGCCAAAAGCGATGCAGGATCGTTCTTTTTCTCCAATAAGGCATCGACGCTTGTAACAAAGTTGCCAGGGTCTACAGCTTTATCCAATGCGACAACAGCGTCATTGAGTGCGTCCAGATCAAGCTTGGCCAGTTCTGTCCAAACTTGAAAAGAGGGTTGGAGAAAACGCTTGGTTGGGCACTCGCTGGCGGGGTGATTTTTCTGCCCGCAGTAGAAGCACTCCTTGCCTTCGCTTTGCACCATATTCACGGGAAGCATGACTTCCATGGTGCCATAACGATCATCGTCACCACCATCTTTCAAACGAATATTACACCAAGATTCAAGAGAACTCTGATCTGTACCGTACCGAGTTTCATTCAATTTGAACCAATTAGAGAGCAAAAAGGCATCAACATATCGCAGATGGGGAAAGTCCGGCACAAGACGATTCCAGTCCACCCCCACCTTCTTGGGCAAATCCTCAGTAAAAGAGAGTTCTCCCTTGGGCACTGCGGCCATGACCACAGGCCAATATTTCTTATTCTCATCCGACTTGGCGTTTACAATTGCATTGAGAATGTCACTGCAAAAAGTACGCAACAGGCGTATATTTTCCAAAGGGAAGAAAATAAATCCTTCCTTGACGTCTGAAATATAGCGAAGACCAAGCCTCTGCAACAAGTCCTGAATATCGCTTGAAAAATCTCGCCAACCAATAATACTTTCCTTGTCTCCCAATTTTCCCAGTGGCTTGATAATAAAATACCACTTCAGCGTAGATTCATAGTCCAGTCCGGAATCAGCGTGCAATGTCATCCAATCTACGGAAGCAAGCCCCTCCATCGGGTTTGCACCACGCACAGCCAAGCCCTTTACTGCCCCTACCTGTTCCTTGAGCTTGGGGTGCAACCAGATTTCAAACTCGCTGGGAGCGACTACATCCTGAGATTGGAGTTCCTGTGGTACAGACAAGGAAATGGAAAGATCCTGGGCTACAAGAAATGTAACTGGAAAAATTTGACAAAAAGCAGGAAGAGAATTCACACGAGCCCAAATCTGTAATCGTGCAATCGCGCGCAAGACTTCGTTGTCCGGGCAAAACCACAAAGCCTGATTGCCTTCCTCGATCATCAGAAGAGCACCATAATCACGCATGGTGTGCTCAATGGCATTATGTTTTTTGCCGCTCCAGGCCATCCATACACCAAGCCCGGAACTAACCATGCGAGACTGCTTGATCTCCGGCAAATCAGACAATAACGAAGAAAGACTCGGCATTTTTCCCCTCAATTAAAAAACATAAACATTATTAAGACTGCATCCCTTCGACAAGACGTCAATTTTTATCTGCAAAACCAGTTCCACAGCAAGTAGAAAACAAAACGCCCATAATTCTCTGATGCCTCCAATCCGTATCGTGAATCAATGCGAAGCTTGCCAACAAAACCAGGAACTGTCATGCTTTCAACAACATATAGAAAAGAAAGGAAGTTTCCCATGAAAATATTCCAGGTAATCAATGTGCGCTGGTTTAACGCCACAGCATGGTATGCCATTTACCTGAGTAAATTATTAGCTGACGATGGTCACGATGTCATCGTACTGACGCTTGAAAACACCGATCCGGATAAAAAAGCCAGGGAGTTGGGGTTAAAGACGATCCCACTGGACATAAACACTAACAATCCTCTCCGACTCGCGAAGGCATGCAGTAAAATCGTTTCACTGCTCAGGCAACATGAACCGGATATTGTTAACTGTCACCGGGGAGAAGGTTTTTTCCTGTGGGGACTTTTGAAGCTGGCGAACTTTGAATACAAATTAGTGCGCACCCGTGGGGACCAACGCTTACCCCGAAGCGACATTTTCAACCGCTGGCTTCATGCGAGTGTCGCGGACGCCGTTGTTGTTACTAACCGAAGGATGGCCCAGCACTTTCTTGAAAAAATGAAAACCCCTGAATCAGCACTTTGGCTTATTCATGGAGGTGTAGATAAAAAACGATTCCACTTTGATGAAACTGGACGAATCAAAATCAGAGCCGAATTTGGTTTCCAGTCCGATGAGCATGTGATCGGGCTGTTAGGTCGATTCGACAGGGTCAAAGGGCACCTTGAACTTATAAAGGCTATTGCACGGCTACGGGATCAAGGACAAAAAAACATCCGACTATTTCTCATCGGATTTGATACTGCCATGGACTCAACCCAAATCCAGCAATGGCTCCAAGAATACGCAATAGAGGATATCACAACAATCAGTGGAAAACGGAAGGACGTAACGGCCTGTATTTCTGCCCTGGACACTGGAGTCGTCGCGTCATTGTGGTCTGAAGCCATAGCGCGGGCAGCGCTGGAAATAATGGCATGCCAACGCATACTTATTAGCACAGATGTTGGAGTTATGCCCGACATTGTTCCACAGGAGGCTCTGACCGCTCCAGGAGATGATGCAACCATGGCCACTCTGCTGGCAAAAGCCATAACGGACCGCCAGTTCAGAGAACGTTTGCAAGAACAACACAAATCTACGATGTCGCAACTCGGAGGTAATGATTTCCTGAACAGAACAATCAACCTCTATACCGGACTCCTGGAAAAAAATTAATTCCGACCAAAAAAGATATCGATCTTTTGCAGCCGATCAGCGACCGCTAAAATTGTCAGCGCATAATTCATGGAATGATTGTAGGCGTAAATTACTTTTAGTTGCTTTTTACGGGGTAAAGAATTTTTCCACCCATGTTCGCGCAAAAAATTTGCAATACTGAACAAGGCGTCCGATTCATTAAAAAGGTCAACGACACCGTCTCCATTACCATCCTTGCCGTATGACAAAGCACTGGTAGGCATAAATTGACATAACCCTATAGCACCATAAAAAGAAGCGGGAATCGAAACGGGGTCTACACTGGCCTTCTCTGCATATGAAAGCAAGGCCTTGAACTCCCTAAAAGCCCACTCCCCTTTCTTCAACGTTTTGCCCACAAGCCATTGGCGTATTTCATCGTCATTATTTTCATATTTCAAAGAATTTTCTATAAGTGAAAAATCACCAGCAAGAGCCATGTTGGCCAATACCGTGAAAGCGGTTGTTTCACCGGTAGTTCTACCGAGCTTAGTTTCTACAAGAAACACGGCAACAACAACATCCTCCGAAACGCCACACTCGTGTTCCATGCGCTGTAAAATTTCAGAATTCTCCCGAAGATACGCATAAGCCCCAGCCAGCAATATGGGATTCAAATAACGCTCTAACGGCTGGGGCAAAGATAACGCATTGGTTGCTGATGCACGAAGCCGCGAAGAAAGGAGCGCATTTATTTTTCTTGCCATCACCGAGGCATCAAACTTGATATCGGCGCGCCTGAAAAGAGCATCAATGTTTGATTTGTCAAATCCTTCTGCAACAAGACGCTCTTTGATTGGTTGCCATTGGTCTTGCCCAGCCAAGGCAGAAGAAGCAGCAAAGCTCAATACGAACAGAGCCGCCACAAGGACGGCTCTGAAACGATTAACAAAAAAAACAAAACTATATCCGATCCATGGGAACATGAGCGACATCCTCTTCAAAGGAATCATCAAGAAATCGGACATAATCCTTGATCTCAAAACGAGCCCCACAGTGCTCACAACGAAGAAAGACTTCAGTACACTGGCGAATTCTCAACAAGGGGCCATTACACTTGCGGCACGTCATGCCTGGCATGAGGCGTGGCTTACGCTCTCCACGAAACAACGACATGAACTTACGAAGCCTTAAGTCCGGGGTTTTTCTCTCCCATGGCAACATACAAGGCAGAAAGAGCTGTATTGTAGTCGGCAAGCGCAGTATTCAACTTGGCCTCACTCTCGGAGACACGAGCTTGCGCGTCCAAAACGTCATTGTTGGTTCCAACCTGAGCTTGATAGCGGGCAAGGGCCATACGATAGGACTCTTTTGCGGACTCAACCGACTTGCGACCAACGAGGATACGGTCTGCGGCTTCCTGCAGGTTGAGCAACGCGCGCTTGACCTCGAAACCGGCATTCAGGCGAGTATTTTCCAACTCAGCCTGTAATTGGTTGATGGTTTCCTTGGTCTTTTTCCAGTCGTTGTAGTCAGCTCCCCATTCAAACATGGTCCAATTCATATTGACGCCGACAGTCCAATATTCAGATGCTGCATGACTCCAACCGTCACCACCATTAGTATCGGGATCATTACCTCCGCGGTAATAATCAGCATCGGCGGTCACTTCAGGATAAAAACTGCTGCTCGCTATTTTAGCATCCTTGAATGCAATCTCTACACTCTTAAGTGCGATCTTCAGATCTGGACGATCCTTATACGCCTTGGTCAAACATGTCTTGAGGTCAAAGCTGCCGGGAACACAATCCAAAGTCCCCACATACATGATTTCGGCATCAAGAGGTAAATTCAGCAACGTATTGAGTTTCGCTTTTTGCGTGGAAACAGTGTTCCGAGCAGAGAGAAGATTTTGTTCGGCCGTGGCAAGTTCAACCTCCGCCTGCAACACGTCAACACGAGGATAAAGACCTACTTCATAGTAGGCATTGTTGACTTTAAGCTGTGACTTCAGACGCTCTACAGAATCTTTTGCACTTTTGACGTCCATCCGAGCCTTGAGAAGATTAAGAAAATTGCTCTGAACGTCTTTGATGATTACCAGCTCTGCATTATAAAGCTGCATATCACTTTGCTTACGAGCCAATTTGGCCTTTTGATACGACGAAAGCAGACGAAAACCGGTGAACAACGGTTGGCTTAAGCTAAGATTTGCGGCCCACTGATCCCTGTAACCATACCCCGTAGTCCGTTTGCGATCATATTTGGTATAGCCATACTCGCCTTTCACCTTAAAAAAGAATTCCCCAGTAGCAGCATCCACTCCGTATTCGGCTCCTTTCAACGCCGCACGGGCAGAAACTATGGACGGGTTGGCTTCAAGGGCACGCTTGACGCAACGTTCAAGGTCGTAATCCCCTGTAACTTCAGAGTCCTTTTGTATATTGCTTTCCTGGGCAACTCCAGTGCCAACCGAACACAGCAAGCAAAAAAGTATGGCCATGAGGACGTGGAAAACTTTTGATTTCATCTTATCGCCTTTTAAAGATCGTTAATGAGATTTCATTTCCATTTAATCTCGACCTACTTACCAGCTGGGGACGAAGGCTGCAAGCCTCTTAACACATGATTACAAATACAAAGCTGCACAATCAGAAGGATCACCGTGCAATTTTCTCAGGGTATGGTCCAAAGTGGGTAACAACGGAGAAAGACACTCCGCCACGGCTTTGGGACTTCCAGGCATATTGACGACCAGAGAGCCTCCCAAAGTTCCCGCCACGGCACGAGAAATGGCTCCATGCGGGGTTTTCTCCAGACTAGCCAAAGTCATGGCCCTTTCATAGCCTGGCAACCGTTGCTCAATGACGGCCAATGTGGCTTGGGGAGTTACATCCCGAGGGCCAACGCCAGTTCCTCCCGTAGTCAGAACCAAATCATATCCTTGCTCAAGAGCTAAATTTGTAAGCAATGCACGAATGCCGCGTTCGTCGTCCGGAATGACAAAACCCTGAACATGCGACAGGACGAGAGTCTCGCGAACCATATTCTCAATAGTCGGCCCGGAAGAATCTTCCCGCAGTCCCGCAGCCCCTTTGTCACTTAAGGTTACCCAGGCAAGCGCATACCCTTTACGGACGACATGGAACGCATAAGATTCTATGTTTTCACAATCTTCTACAACTTCGGCCAAAAATTCTCGGCGGGCGGGACCTCCCTCACACGACATCCCCCATCGAACCCTTAAAATCTTAAACTTGGCAATATCTGATTCAAGGGAATCTCCAACCCGCAAAACCGGGGCATGACCGTGGTATTGAACATCAAGATCATCACCTGCTGCAATAACGACCTTATCACCGCAATGAAGCGACTTCTTGACAGAAAGAATCATATTCTCCTCCACAAAATTTCCCTAGACAAAAATTACAGCCAGAATTCCCGCTAAAAAAATACCGCCAAAAGTTCCACTTCCGCCGATTGAAACAACAGGAGCAGCTATTCCATTTCGTATGCGGGGTGACAGGACAGGCACCACACAGGCCCCAAGGATCGTTCCCAATGTTCCGGAAATATAAGCCACAACAGGAGCAATTTCATGTGGAACAAGTAAAAAAACCGTCACCATGGTCACAAGAGCCGGAACAAAAAGAGGAATACGCAAGCCGTGTACGGCATCAGGACGAACCAGAGCATAACAAGCCAAGGCTACTACAATCACACTTACACTGGCCCACAGCAAAAGGCTTGTTGCGTCTGGAACATTTGGCCCTTGGCCAAGAATGGCATGCAAAAAAAAGGAGAAACAGAGAATGACCGGCAAGACACACCCGCCCAAATTAATAACAAATTCCTGTTTTTTCAATTCATTAGCTGGTTGATCACTAATACGAATCTGTCCATCGAGTGGATTTTGAGAAATTTCCAGCCCTCTGGTTCTGGGTACCATGATCAGGCGTTCACTTGTATGGACCGGGATATTTACGGAACGCCCCAACAGCGTAGCCAATAAAAGCAATATGCCTTGAACGGGAGTAACACCCAATCGGGAGAAAGCCTCCGTTACAATGCTGACCGGAACAAAAATGAAAAAGAAAAAAAGAGCCAGAAGGAAAAGGACGGCAAAGAGAAGACCGCCGGTGAAGTGAAAGTACGGGGGACGAACCATGGGCATATTCTCCGGCCAGCCGATTGACAGCTGACCTGTTGCTTTTTGCGCAATGACTCATATATGTTAACACTGTTTGCGCATTTGCAGAAGCGATAGCGCATGTTGAAGCATAAGTAAATTTATCACCGGCGGAGAACAATGAAAGGTATTATTCTTGCGGGCGGCTCAGGCACACGTCTTTATCCCCTGACACGCGTGGTCAGTAAGCAACTGCTTCCAGTCTACGATAAACC
>Ga0207831_100577_pt1 | contig 11314 bp, 10 predicted proteins | sample TtanPargueraPR_7_FD_187741 | JGI IMG/M metagenome (GOLD analysis project Ga0207831, IMG submission 187741) | Aerobic enrichment media microbial communities from Bioluminiscent Bay, La Parguera, Puerto Rico - Tt and M1 (2) (SPAdes) | ecosystem: Environmental > Aquatic > Marine > Unclassified ... | reverse complement strand
ACCGGCCCCCAGGAGCCGGCGGGGTAGCGGCGCGGCGGCTCGTCGCGCTCCTCCCAGGCGGCAATCAGGTTATCGCACCACTGCCAGGCGTGCTCCACCTCGTCGCGGCGCACGAAGAGGTACTGCTGTCCCTTCATCACCTCGAGCAGCAGGCGCTCGTAGGCGTCGGGAATGCGGGTCTTGGGGAAGGCGCTGTTGAAGTCCAGGTGCAGCGGGCCCCGGCGCAGGCGCATGCCCTTGTCCAGGCCGCTGTCCTTGGTCAGTACCTCCAGCGCGATGCCCTCCTCCGGCTGCAGGCGGATCACCAGCTTGTTGGCGGTCAGGTCGCGCTGGTCGGGGTCGAAGATGTAGTGAGGCTGCTGGCGAAAATGGATGACGATCTGCGAGAGCTTCTCCGGCATGCGCTTGCCGGTGCGCAGGTAGAAGGGCACCCCGGCCCAGCGCCAGTTGGCCACGCCGGTCTTCATGGCCACGAAGGACTCGGTGTGACTCTCGGTGTTGGCGCCCTCCTCCTCCAGATAGCCCGGCACCGCCTTGCCATCGATGGAGCCGGCGGTGTACTGACCACGCACCACGTCGCGCCCCAGCATATCGTCGGTAAATGGCTTGAGCGCCTTGAGCACCTTGACCTTCTCATCGCGGATGGCGTCAGCGTCGAGGTTGGCGGGCGGGTCCATGGCGATCAGGCAGACCAGCTGCAGGAGGTGGTTCTGCACCATGTCGCGCAGCTGCCCGGCGTCATCGAAGTAGCCCCAGCGCCCCTCGATCCCCACCTCCTCGGCCACGGTGATCTCCACGTGGGAGATATGGTTCTGGTTCCACTGGGTACCGAACAGCGGGTTGGCGAAGCGCAGTGCGATCAGGTTCTGCACCGTCTCCTTGCCCAGGTAGTGGTCGATGCGATAGACGCGCGATTCGGGGAAGGCGGCGGCGATGGCGTCGTTGATCTCGGCCGAGGAGGCGAGGTCATAGCCGATCGGCTTCTCCACCACCACCCGCGATGTGTCGTCGAGGCAGCCAGAGGTGTCGAGATGGCGACAGATGTCGCCATAGATCCTGGCCGCCACCGATAGATAGACCACCATGGGTCGACTGACGTGTCGGCGCCATTCGCGGATGGCGCCATAGCCTTCGGGACAGGTGAAGTCGAGCGGGAGAAAGTCGAGGCGGGCCAGGAAGCGAGCCAGCGTCTCACGGTCGAGTTCCTGGGTCTTGACGCGGGCCTCGAGCGACTTCTCCACTCGGCAGCGAAAGCCGTCCAGGTCGTGCCCCTGGCGGGCCAAGCCGAGCAGGCGGGTGGCGGGATCCAGCAGCCCCTCGCGCTCCAGGTGATAGAGCGCCGGGAAAAGCTTGCGCTGGGCCAGGTCGCCGAGGGCGCCGAACAGCACCAGATCGACCTCCGTGCTGCCTGCCTGGCCGCTTCGGTTACGTTGGCGCATCTCCGCCTCCCTTGCGTTAACTTACTAAAAAACTATCCATCGTTAAGAAGTCGTTCCAAGTAATAACTGTAAACTTACATTATATTCAGATGCCGCGGCACACCCTGTGGCCGCCGCGCGCCGTCACGAGCTAGGATAGACGGCGTCATGTAGTTAAATCACCACATTACCGATCAAGGTACCACCTCGCGGCAACACGCCGCCCCAGCACGGAGAGCGTTCCCCCACATGGCCCGTCACGATCTGATCGACCGCATCCGTCAGCGCCTCGAGCAACTCAATCGCTCCGAACGCAAGGTCGCCGACGTGATCCTGGCCGACCCCGCCGCCGCTACCGGCATGAGCATCGCCACCCTGGCCCAAGCCTCGTCGGTCAGCGAGCCAACCGTCAACCGCTTCTGTCGCAGCTTCGACGCCAAGGGCTATCCGGATTTCAAGATCAAGCTGGCCCAGAGCCTGGCCAGGGGCACGCCCTATGTCAGCCAGGCGGTGGAGCCCGACGACACTGCCGCCGACTATACCCAGAAGATCTTCGGCGCCACCATTGCCGCCCTGGACACCGCGCGACGCCAGACCGACGCCGCGCGTATCGAGCGCGTGGTGGACTTCCTGATCCAGGCCAAGCAGATCCACTTCTTCGGGCTGGGCGCCTCGGGCGCCGTGGCCCAGGACGCCCAGCACAAGTTCTTCCGCTTCAACCTGCCGGTAACGGCCTACGTCGACGTGTTGATGCAGCGCATGGTGGCCTCCACCTGCCATACCGGCGACGTGGTGGTGGTGATCTCCTGGACCGGGCGCACTCGCGAGTTGGTGGATATCGCTAGGCTCGCCCGGGAGAGCGGTGCCGTGGTGCTGGGCATCACCGCGCCGGACTCCCCGCTGGCCAGGGAGTGCAGCGAGACCCTGGAGGTCGCTACCCCCGAGGACACCGACTACTACATGCCCATGACCTCGCGGATGATCCAGCTGGCACTGATCGACGTACTGGCCACCGGGGTGACGCTGCGTCGCGGAGAGGACTTCCTCGACCACCTCAAGAAGATCAAGGACAGCCTCAAGGAGACGCGCTACCCCAGCGGCTCACGCTAACCTTCAGAAGCTGTATTCACTGCTGCGCGTGGCGGCGGTGACGGTGATCTCGACCTTGAGCTCGTCGGCAGGCATGGGGGCACAGACACAGGTGCGCGCCGGGGCATGGCCGGTGGGCACCCAGGCGTCCCACACCGCATTCATGGCGGCGAAGTCGTGGCCATCCTTGAGGTAGATGGTGGCAGTGAGCAGGTTCTCGCGGTCGCTGCCGATCTCCTTGAGCAGGGCATCGAGGCGCGACAGCATGCTCTCGGTCTGAGCAGTAATATCGCCGTGGCGCGCTTCGGGGCCGGCCACCTGGCCGCACAGGTAGGCGATGCCGTTGTGGATCACGGCGCGGCTCATGCGCGCCTTGGTGTCGTAGCGATTGATGGTCATGGGCGCTCTCCTGATGAGGATGGAAGACGCCAGCGATTATCTCCGCTTCGCCGGGATGCGTCGATATACGACGCGCCGCCCGGGGAATGCGAGTAACGACGACGCCCCGCCCATGGCGGCAGCGGGGCGTCGTGGCGGAAGTGGCTGTACCTGAATCAGCGCAGCAGCAGCACCGGCCCCTTGGCCTTGCGCAGCATGGCGGTGGTGGTACTGCCCACCAGCAGGTGGCGAATGCGCGAGTGACCATAGGCCCCCATCACCAGCAGGTCGATCTGCTGCTCCTCCTGGTAGGCGCGCAGGGTCGCCTCCACCTCGCCGGCGCGGATGGCGCCCTCGGCCTCATGACCGGTGTCACGCAGGGTCTTGAGTGCCCAGTCGAGCTGGGAGCGATTGTCGCCGGTCTCGGCACCGACGATCACCACATGCACCGGCACGCCCTCGAACAGCGGACTCTTCGCCAGCATCTCCACCCCCTTGCGGGTGGTCTTGCTACCGTCGAAGGCCAGCATCACCTTCTCGGGCGCCTTGAAGGCGTGGGGCACCATGAGGATCGGGCGGTGCAGGCTGCGCACCACCCGCTCCAGGTTGGAACCCAGGTGGCCACTGTCCTGGTGGGCGGTCTCACCGCGCTTGCCTACCACCAGCAGGCGGATCTCCTCCTGCAGCTCCTCGAGGGTCTCTACCAGGGTGCCGTTGCGCTGGCGGCCGGCGGCTTCGCTCGCCCCTTTCTCGACTGCGCGCTCTCGGGCCGCCTTGAGCATCAACCGGCCCTGCTCCTGGGCTACCTTGGCACGCCTCTCCTCCAGCTGGGAGAGTTCCTCGAGCAGGTGCTCCCGGGAGCCCAGGCCGATGTTGCCCGAGAGATCGGTCTCGGCGGTCTGGGGGTGGTTGTTGTTCACGTGCAGGAAGGTCAGCGGGGCACCCAGCGCCAGGCTGGCCCAGGCGGCGTAGTCGCACACTCCTTCCGAGAACTTCGAGCCGTCGATGGCGGCCATTACCTGTTCGGTCATTGTCTTGTCCTGATACTGGCGTATTGGGTCATGGTGTCACGTTCCCCTGCATCGAGACGGGCGTCAATGCCCGCCCATCAGCTTCTCGACGGCCTCGGGATCGTCATGCACCGCATAGCGGTCGACGATGGTGGCGCTCGCCTCGTTGAGACCGATCAGCTCCACCTCGGTGCCTTCGCGACGGAACTTGATCACGATTCGATCCAGTGCCTGGACGGCGGTGATGTCCCAGAAATGGGCGCGTGACAGGTCGATGGTGACCTTCTCCACCGTCTCCTTGAAGTCGAAGGCCTTGCCGAAGCGCTCTGAGGAGGCGAAGAACACCTGGCCCACCACCGTGTAGACCCGCGCGCTGCCCTCGTCGGTCTCCTCGCTGCCGATATAGAGGATATTGCCGACCTTGTTGGCGAAGTTCATGGCGGCGAGCAGCACGCCGACGAAGACGCCGATGGCCAGGTTGTGAGTGCCCACGGTCACGGCCACGGTGGCCAGCATGACCACGTTGGTGCTCATCGGGTGCTTCTTGAGGTCGCGGATCGACTCCCAGCTGAAGGTGCCGATGGAGACCATGATCATCACCGCTACCAGCGCCGCCATGGGAATCTGCGAGACCCAGTCGGAGAGGAACACCACCATCAGCAGCAGCGCCACGCCGGCAACGAGGGTGGAAAACCGGGTCCGGCCTCCCGACTTGATGTTGATTACCGACTGACCAATCATCGCGCAGCCCGCCATGCCACCAAGCAACCCTGTACCCATGTTGGCAAGGCCCTGCCCCTTGCACTCGCGGTTCTTGTCGCTCTGGGTGTCAGTCAGGTCATCAACGATGGTGGCGGTCATCATCGACTCCAGCAGACCCACCACGGCCAGCATCACCGAGTACGGCAGGATGATCATCAGCGTCTCGAGGTTGAGCGGCACCTCGGGCCACAGGAACACCGGCAGGCTGTCGGGCAGCTCGCCCATGTCGCCCACCGTGCGGATCTCCATGCCGGTGGCCAGGTAGACGGCGGTGAGTACCAGGATGCAGACCAGCGGCGACGGCAGCGACTTGCCGATCACCGGGAGGTAGGGGAAGCCGTAGATGATCGCCAGGCCTGCCGCGGTCATGGCGTAGACGTGCCAGGTCACCCCGGTCAATTCCGGCAGCTGGGCCATGAAGATCAGGATCGCCAGGGCGTTGACGAAGCCGGTGACCACCGAGCGCGACACGAAGCGCATCAGGTCGGCCAGCTTCAGGTACCCCGCAACAATCTGCAGCACCCCGGTAAGCAGGGTGGCCGCCAGCAGGTACTCCAGGCCGTGCTCTTTGACCAGGGTCACCATCAGCAGCGCCATGGCACCGGTGGCAGCGGAGATCATGCCCGGTCGACCACCGGCGAAGGCGATGATCACTGCCATGGAGAAGGAGGCGTAGAGACCCACCTTGGGGTCGACGCCGGCGATGATGGAGAAGGCGATCGCCTCGGGAATCAGCGCCAGGGCGACTACGATGCCCGAGAGAGTGTCGCCCTTGAGGTTGGAGAACCAACTCAGTTTCATTTTTTCGTACATGCTGCGGTCCAGTCAGGGGAGTGGATGGGCCGTGAGGCGTCGAAATCCTGCCGTCCACATGCCCTCTCCGGCACCTGTCAGGAGGGTGCTGTCGCCTCGGAAGGACGGCGGCGAGGGCGTGAATCACGAACAGTGAGGCGCACAGGGGCGCACGTGACATCATGATGATGTCGAACGATGACGCACCGAAGTCGGCGGCATCGCCGGGAGATAGGAGGGGGTGCGCTAGAGCGGAGTGGCCAGCCCTGCCAGGGGAGTCATCATGTGCTCGGGGTTCATCAGACGAAGATCCAGGGGTTGGCACGACAGAAGCGCGGCATTCTAGCAGGGCTCGTGCTGCGCTGCACCCAGCGCCCGCCGACGCCGCTCGACCCGCCGGTCCACCAGCCCCTTCGCCAGCAGGCTGCCGAGCACCAGGGCGCCGCCGGCGAAGGCGGCCGGCGTCGGGCGCTCGCCGAGCAGCCACCACACCCAGAGCGTGCCGACCACCACCTCCAGCAGCATCAGCAGCCCCACCTCGGCGGCGGGCAGGTAGAGCGGCCCCCGCTGCAGCAGGGTGAAGCCCAGCGGCAGCAGGCCCAGGCAGAGCAGCAGCAGCCACCCCAGGGTGGCGCCGGCGGGTAGCGTGAGGCCGGGGCCGGTGACGCCATGCAGCGCCGCGAGGGCCGCCACGATCAGCCCCGCCAGGGTCAGCATGGGGCTCATGTCGACCCCCGGCCGGGTGCGCGCCAGGGTGAAGTTGGCGGCCAGGGCCGTGGCCGCCAGCAGGGCGAAGCCATTGCCGAGCCAGGAGCCCGAGCCGGCATCATCCAGGGCGATCAGCGCGATACCCAGCAGGCAGCCGAAGATGGCCAGCCAGGTGCGCCGCGGCAGTCTCTCGTGCAGGAAGACCCGGGAGAGGAGCGCGGCGATCAGCGGGGCACCTGCCAGGATCATCAGCACGTTGCCCCCGCGGGTGTACTGGTTGCCGAGCACGAAGCCGAAGGTGGAGAAACTGAAGAGCACGGCCACGCCGATGCCGGTCCAGCCGCAGCGCCGGTAGGCCAATGGCGCCGCTCGCCCATGGCGGGCAACCACGATGGCAATGAAACCGAGTGCGGTGAGCAGGCCGCGCCAGATCAGGATCTCGGCATCGGGCAGGCCGATCACCTTGATCAGCAGGGCGTCGGGGGAAATGATCAGGGCGCCGCCGCCGGTCATCAGCAGACCCTGCTGGCGGAGAGAAAGGGGAGCGGGGCTCAAGGCAACCTCGATTATCGCGATGGGCCCCTCAGCATGCCACGGCCAGCCGGCCGTGGCATCAGCGGGTCAGGAAGCGCTGCCGTCCTCAGGCGCCTGGCCTCCCGTGCGTGCCTGGGCGGCCGGAGAGGCCTTGAGGTGGCGGAAGGCCTCCATGATATCCATGGGCAGCGGGAAGACGATGGTGGAAGCGTTCTTGTTGCTCATGTCGCTCATGGTCTGCAGGTAGCGTAGCTGCAGCGCCGCCGAGTTCTCGGCCATGACGTTGGCGGCCTCGACCAGCTTGCGGGAGGCCTGCAACTCGCCCTCGGCGTGGATCACCTTGGCGCGCCGCTCACGCTCGGCCTCGGCCTGGCGGGCGATGGCGCGGATCATGCTCTCGTCGAGGTCGACGTGCTTGATCTCGACGTTGGCCACCTTGATGCCCCAGCTCTCGGCGGAGCTGTCGATGATCTCCTGGATATCGTCGTTGAGCTTGTCGCGCTCGGAGAGCATCTCGTCGAGATCATGCTTGCCGAGCACCGAGCGCAGCGTGGTCTGGGCCAGCTGGCTGGTCGCCTGGGTGAAGTTCTCGACCTGGATGATCGCCTTCTCGGGATCCACCACCCGGAAGTAGAGCACCGCGTTGACCTTCACGGTGACGTTGTCACGGGAGATCACATCCTGCTCGGGCACGTCCATGGTGACCACGCGCAGGTCCACCACTTCCATCTTCTGGATGCCGGGTATGATGATGATCAGGCCCGGCCCCTTCACCGACTGGAAGCGCCCCAGGAAGAAGACCACGCCGCGCTTGTACTCCGGCAGGATACGAATCGACGCTGCCAGCAGCATCACCACCAGCACGACGGGGACGAGATAGGAAATCAGCATGGTTGCCACTCCTTGAACGATCGGGCGACGGCGGATGCCGTCTCCCGGCTTGCTTTACCCGGATGACTCCAGTGGCGCCACCTCCAGGGTCAGGCCATCCACCGCGGTGACCCGCACCGTCTGGCCATACGCGATGGTCACCCGGCTGCGTGCATTCCAGCGCTCGCCCATCAGGCGCACATGACCGCTGCCGGTGAAGTCCTCCAGGGCCACGGCCTCATGGCCGATCAGTTCTTCCTGGCCGGTGAGCACGGGACGTCGGCGCAGGCCCACGAAGCGTAGCATGATCCACAGCATCAGCGCCGAGGAGATAAGTGCCACGCCACCGATCAACGGCAGCGAGAGCCGCAGGTTTTCCGCATCCATCAGGATCACCGACCCAATCACGAAGGCGACTATGCCGCCGAATCCGAGGATGCCGAAGCTGGGCATCAGCGCCTCGCCCACGATCAGCGCCAACCCCACCAGGATCAGCGCCAGACCCGCATAGTTGACCGACAGCACCTGGAAGGCGAACAGCGCCAGCAGCAGGCAGATGATGCCGATGGTACCCGGTACCAGGCTACCCGGGTTGGAGAGTTCGAAGATCAGCCCGTAGAAGCCGATGATCATCAGGAAGTAGGCGACGTTGGGGTCGGTAATCACCGAGAGCAGCTGAGTGCGCCAGTCCGGATCGAAACGCTCGATGGCCAGGTCCGCGCTGGCCAGGGTGCGCTCGCCGTCATCCATCACCACCGTGCGCCCGTCGATCTGGGCCAGCAGGTCGTCGAGGTCCCGGGCCACCACGTCGATGACGTTTTCCTCGAGTGCCTCCTCGGCGGTAAGGTTGACTGCCTCACGCACCGCCGCCTCGGCCCAGTCGGCGTTGCGGCCATGGCGCTCGGCCAGGCTGCGGATATAGGCCACCGCGTCCTCGAGCACCTTGCGCTCCATGGCGGTCTCGCCGCGGCGGGGCTCATCGCTCGCCTCGCCTTCGGGGGCCTGCGACGGGTCCTCGGCCGCCTCCCCCTCCTCGCTGGTGCCTTCCTCTTCGCCCTCGCCGCCGAGGCCCGGCAGGCCACCGCCGCCCAGTTGCACCGGCGTTGCCGAGCCCAGATGAGTGGCCGGGGCCATGGCGGCGACATGGCTGGCGTAGAGCAGGTAGGTGCCGGCGCTGGCCGCCCGGGCACCGGCCGGGGTGACATGGATCGCCACCGGCACCCGGGAGGCGAGCATGTCGCGGATCATGTCGCGCATGGCAGCGTCGAGCCCGCCCGGGGTATCCATCTCCACCACCACCAGTTCCGCGTCCGCTTCGGCGGCACGGGCCAGGCCGCGGCGGAAGTAGTCGGCGGTAGCGGGACCGATGGCACCCTCGAGACGCATCACCAGTGCACTGCGTCCCTCGCCCTGCTGGGCCTGCACCGCGGCCTGGCCAACCAGCAGCAAGGCGCCCAACGCCAGGCAGGCGAGACTGAACAGCAACAGGCGGCGCCCGGTGAGGGCGCGATGGCGTGGCGTCATGGCGGTCATCCCTGCGACTCCCCTCGGCGAGTGGAGGTCTCCTGATGTGTGAGTCTCGGCGTGCCCGACGGGTTCAGTGCGCGACACGCCGACGGATGTCTTCAGCGTAGGCGGCGAGCAAGCGGGCTGGCAAACCCGCAACGCCGGGCGCGACAGGCTGTCGCGCCCGGCGACGCCCCCATGAGCGGCGAGTCGCCGGCGCGGGGTCAGAGGTCGAGGGATCAGAGGTCGTGGGGCTTGCCGGCGAAGCGGCGCTGCACCTCGACCATGTAGGCGGCCAGCGAGGTCAGCTCCTCGCTGCCCCAGGCCAGCGGCTCGGCCTCCATGGGGGCCACCATGCAGATCTGCACCATCTCGTCGGCATGGACCTCGGGCATGCCGAACTGCGCCTCGGCCATGGCCACCCGATGGGGGAAGGGCTGCTCGAAGGTGTCCTGGTAGCCGATATCATTGCCGTCGCTGCCGTGGCAGCTGGCGCAGGCCAGGCCATTGCCGCTCAGCGAAGTGTCGTAGTAGAGCGCCTCGCCACGGGTCAGCAGTTCTGCGGGGTTGGCATCGCTCTCTCTGTAGGCCGACGCATAACCCTCGGGACGACGCACGGCCGCGGCGCTGGCGGCCTCGCCCTCGCCTTCGCCCGGCTTCACCTCAGGGACAACGCTCTGGCCGAGGATGCGGTTCAGGAAGCCCTGATGGCAGCGATCGAGAAGGAGGCCAGCTTCGCCGGCCGCTCCGGCTACGAGACCTGGGTCTTAGGCATCGTGAACACTCCCACGCATCATGCGACGCATTGATGCGGGGCTTCAGGCTCTCGCCGCCAGAGCGTTGAGAGCGTGACCGGTGTTCTCGGTTTGCCAGGGGAGCTTCTGCCCGCTGACAACTGCCCGTCCTTGCGGCGGGTCAGCTTGTGTTTCCAAGCCCAATAGCGGGCACCGATGTTGTAGCTGGCGTTGAGGTCGGCGTTGTACTGCTTGCCGTTCGGAAAGGTAGCCAGTTCGTGCTGTGCCTTGTCCCGCTTGACGCGACCCGAGCCATCGAAAGCCCAGGAAGACGTGCCCCGGGCATAGACGTAGACAACCCGACCACCCGCCTCGGCCATTTTCTGCTCGATCAGCGTGGCCAGCCAGCGATGCAGCCACTGATGGAAGCGCTGGCGAAGTCCCGACCGCTTCTTGCCAGCTTTGGGGCGCCAGCCCTTCAGGTCTTCCAGCACGATCACATCGGCTCCCTGTGCCAGTGCGAAGTCGACCAGTCGACGGGAGGTCTGCTGGGCGATGTCCTCGTTGATGTGCTGGGCCTTGCGATACCATGTCCGCCCGAACCCTTTCGAGAGCCTGGCGGTCTTGCGCGCCTTGCGGCGAATCAGCGTGGCGCGCTTGTCGCGACGGTCTATGTCCGCGGCGGGGTGGAAGAATCCACGCGCTGCGACAGTGCCGTCCGGTGTCACGATGCTGGCCGTGGCCAGCGTATTGATCCCCACGTCCACGGCGCATACGCGCTGCTGGTCAGGGAGGGATTGAGGCGCCAACGCCACCGGCACCGCCAGGTGGCAGCGTCGATTGAGCACCAGGGTGGGCGACTTCACCGTGCCGAGAAGATGGCGCTGACGTACCGCCTTGATCGCCACGTTATGCCACAGCCACTCCTTGCCATCCCACAGTTTCAGGCTGGCGGTGGTGAAGTCGGCGTTGAATTTGACCAGCTGCCCGCGATACATCGCCGGATAGCAGCCGGCCACGGGGTTGAAGCGCGGTGGCTGGGCATGTTTCCGCTGGCGATCTCCCGACTGCCAGGCCCGATAGCGGGTCAGGTAGCTCGATACCTGGCCCTTAACGAACTCGATGGCGGCTCGGCGCAGGTAGGACGGGAACTTGTAGAAACGCTTCACGAAGTAGTGGTGGCGAGGCGAGGGGTTCTTCTTGGTCGGGTGCATCAGCCGCTCCACGGCAGCGGCAAAGCTGGGGGCCTGCTGCAGCGACGGCCAGTTGGCCAGGACCACCACTGACAACGCACGGCAGAACTGGCGATACTCCGCCAGCGTCAAACGCATCAGGTGTCGCTGCTGCGTCGTGGCTTGTAGTGGCCACTTGTCCGTGCGAATCATGGTTCGAGTCATGGAAAAAGCCTAAGCCATTACCTGATATTTATCCAGCATTTGCCTTGACGTTCGCCAAGGCTCGCCGCTTAACTAGCGCATCACGCTTCGCGTCGATACGTAGGATGCGCGGCTGA
>Ga0207831_100575_pt1 | contig 11323 bp, 10 predicted proteins | sample TtanPargueraPR_7_FD_187741 | JGI IMG/M metagenome (GOLD analysis project Ga0207831, IMG submission 187741) | Aerobic enrichment media microbial communities from Bioluminiscent Bay, La Parguera, Puerto Rico - Tt and M1 (2) (SPAdes) | ecosystem: Environmental > Aquatic > Marine > Unclassified ... | reverse complement strand
GAGTTGGTTGCCGTAGGAGCGGAGTTGGCATGTGCTGAAATGATTCGAACGGGAACGACGGCTTTTATGGATGGATATTTTCATGAAGATGTTTTGGGTGATATCGCACAGCGGTCTGGCCTGAGAGTCGTATTGGGAGAAGGTTTTTTTTCTTTCCCCTCCCCCTTTTTCCCAACAGCCAAAGATTGCTGGAGAGCTATCGAAGGTTTAGAGCAACGATTTTCCAAGAATTCCCTTGTGCGAAGTGCCGTCACTCCCCATGCTGTCTATACCGTTACCCCTGATGCCCTTGTGGAAAGTTATGACCTGGCATGTCAACTCGACATGCCTTGGCAAACCCATTGCGCCGAAACTCCGGCAGAAACCAAAAGTTGTCTTGAAAAATACGGAAAGCGCCCTATTGCTGTTTTGGAATCTTTGGGGGTGCTTTCTTCCCGTGTAACACTAGCTCACTGTGTCGATGTCTTGCCAGAGGAAATGGCCTTGCTGGCTGAACGCGGCGTTCATGTGGTGCATAATCCTACATCAAACTTCAAGTTAAGCTCAGGCGCGGCTCCGGTACAAAGTATGATTGATGCCGGCGTTTCTCTCGGATTGGGGACGGACGGCGCTGCAAGTAACAATCAACTGAATATGTTTGCAGATATGCGCATGGCCGCACTTGTTGGAAAGGTTCAGGCCCACAACGCCGCAGCGGTAAAAGCTCAGGCTGTGTTGGATATGGCCACCCGGGGCTCTGCGCGGTGTCTGCATTGGGAGGGACTTGGGATATTGGCCCCAGGAAATCCGGCGGATATGATCGCCCTGGATATGAGTAGTCCGAATCTTATGCCTATGCATAATCCTGTCTCTCAAATTGTCTATGCAGTTTCCGGACATGAGGTTGTCATGAATATGGTAGAGGGACGGATTATCTATCGGAATGGAAAGTATAAAGATATTGATATTAAAGCTCTTCAGGAACGTATGGATGATGTCGTTGGTTGGGTGCGGGAGCGAATATCCTGAAAAATGATAGATTCGCCCCTTGACAATCAGCCTGTTCTGAGCATATTCGACTCTGCTTTGACGCAAACAAAAAGACGAATCGTCGCGCGTTCCGCCGCGAGGCGTTATTTTTTTAAGGAGGAATCTGACCATGTCTAAAAGAAAAGCTGCCGCTCTTGACGGCGCAGTCATGACCGATGCCGGGCTGTCCTACAAGGGCGTTATCATGGCCCCTGTTGTTGAAAAATGTGAAGGTTGTGAACGTATTGTAGATGTTGAAGCAAACAAATACTGTCCGACCTATGCCCAGCCCGAGCGTAAATGGGCTCAAGGTGTTTGTAACTTCGCCACTCATGTCCGCGCTAGCGTTGACAGTGAGGGGAAAACCAAGGTCAACCCGCTCAAGGCTTCCAAGCGCGCTGCTCGCGGTCGCTAATTTTTTTCGTGCAGGGCGGTATTTCCGCTTCATTGCGCGACAACAACGGCGTACGTCCCCTCGGGCTGTACGTCGTTTTTTTTGGAGCTCGTATGGAGATATTGTTTTCGGCTCTGGGTGATATGCAAAATTTTGTCATTCAGATTCAGCGGGAGTTGGTTTCCGTCCCAGCTGTGGGTCCTCAGAATGGAGGCGGTGGCGAAGCCGCTAAAGCCGATCATATTTTGAAGGTTCTCACGAAATTGGGTGTGACGGATATTGAGACGTTCAACGCTCCGGATTCCACCGTTCCCGATGGTTTTCGTCCAAATCTCGTGGCAAGAATCCCCGGTCATAACACCTCAAAGACCTTGTGGATCATGTCGCATATGGATGTAGTGCCTCCCGGAGATCTTTCTCTATGGGATTCTGATCCGTATACACTTGTTCAGGATGGTGATCGTATCATTGGGCGAGGTGTTGAGGATAATCATCAAGGATTGGTTTCTTCATTGTGTCTTTGTAAGGCATTGAAAGAAGAATCTTTGACCCCGTCCATTAATCTCGGTCTGGTGTTTCTTGCCGATGAAGAAACGGGGAATACCTTCGGGCTCGATTATTTGCTGGAACATCACGGTGATATATTTAAATCTCATGATCTTTTCCTTGTGCCTGATTTTGGGGATCCCGCTTCCGATTTTGTCGAGGTCGCTGAAAAAAGTACGTTCTGGTTTCGCTTTGAGGTACAGGGAGAACAATGTCATGCCTCAACTCCCGAACAAGGCAAGAATTCTTTGATCGCCAGTTCGGACCTTGTTTTACGGTTGAATGCATTGCACAAGAGCTTTTCCGCTAGTGACAATATGTTTTCGCCACCGATTTCAACATTTGTTCCTACAAAAAAAGAAGCCAACGTCGAAAATGTAAATACTTTACCTGGTCGAGATGTTTTTTATCTGGACGCCCGGGTTTTGCCTCAATACTCCTTTGATGAAGTTCAAACGGAAATTCAACGTTGTTGCCGTGAGGTCGAAGAGACCTATGGTGTTTCGATTCATTTGGATACGGTAATGGCGGAACAGGCTGCTCCCCCTACTCCTGCGGATTCGGAAATTGTCGAATTGATATGTAATGCCATTCTTGCTGTATATGGAAAGAAAGCACGGGTGGCAGGTGTTGGTGGCGGAACTGTCGCGGCCGGTTTGCGTCGCAAAGGTTTGCAAGCTGTTGTTTGGAGTACTCTCAACAATCAGGCTCATCAATCCAATGAATGGTCGTCTATTTCAGCGACCATCGGAGATGCAAAGGTCATGGCTCATGCCCTGATGGCCGGGAAATAATCAATATGCAGAAAAAGAGATCTTTTCCCCAAGAATTCGATTTGATCGTTGTTGGGGCTGGCCATGCGGGCTGTGAGGCTGCTATGGCCTCGGCTCATATGGGGATGGATACACTTCTTTTGACCATTAATGTGGACCATATTGGCCAGCTGTCATGTAACCCCGCCATTGGAGGGCTGGCTAAGGGGCATATGGTTCGCGAAATTGACGCCATGGGTGGCATGATGGGGCTTTGGGCTGATGCTGCCGGGATTCAGTTTCGTATTTTGAATACTCGCAAAGGGCCTGCTGTCCGGGCCAGTCGTGCTCAAATAGACAGAGCTCAATATATGCGGGTGGTGCAACGTGATATTTTCAATCAATCCTCGCTTTGGGTCCGACAGGATACTGCCTGCTCTATCATGACAAGCAATGGTCGGGCGAATGGCGTTCAGACTAGCCTTGGTGAAAAGTTTTTGTCTCGAGCCATCTTGCTGACGACCGGAACGTTTCTTCAGGGGCTTATTCATGTTGGTTTGACCAATTTTTCTGGTGGGCGTTTGGGGGAAGCTGCCTCCAATAACTTGAGTGACAGCCTGCGCGGGCTGGGATTTGAGTTGGGACGTTTGAAGACCGGAACAACGCCCCGCTTGCTTCGCGATAGCGTGGATTTTGACAAGCTAGAAGTTCAGCCGGGCGATAATCCTCCCAAGCCGTTTAGCTTCCGCAATACTTCTGTCCCGTTGCCACAGGTTCCCTGCCATTTGACATACACCAACGAAGCCATGCATGAAATTATCAGGAGTGGTTTTGATCGTTCTCCCATGTTCACCGGAGTGATTGAGGGAACGGGGGCTAGGTACTGTCCTTCCATTGAAGACAAAGTGGCCAGATTCCCGGAAAAGGATCGACATCAGATTTTTATTGAACCGGAAGGCTTGAATCATCCTGAGGTATACCCCAATGGCATTCCTACCAGTCTTCCTTTTGACATACAGAAGAAAATGATACAGGCCGTTGTTGGCCTTGAACACGCACAAATCGTGCGTCCAGGTTACGCCATTGAGTACGATTACGTACCACCGACACAACTAAAACCAACACTTGAAGCCAAGGCTGTACCGGGGTTGTATCTCGCAGGCCAGATAAATGGTACCTCCGGTTATGAAGAAGCAGCAGCTCAAGGGTTCTGGGCGGCAGTTAATGCCTGCCGTGCTATTCGGGGAGAAAGCCCGTTCCTGTTGTCTCGGGATCAGGCATATATGGCGGTTCTTGTAGATGATTTGGTAACAAAGGGTACTCGGGAGCCATACCGTATGTTCACCTCGCGGGCAGAACACCGTTTGTTATTGCGCGAAGGTAACGCCGATATGCGCTTGACCCCTTTGGGGCGGGAGATAGGGCTTGTCGATGACGAACAGTGGGAGTTGTTTTCTGCCAAACGTGAACAACTTTCCGTTGCCATGAATATATTGCAAACCGTAAAAATCAGACCTGATGCTGCAACTCGGGAGCGGCTTGATTCTATCGGAGCTTCTGTCCCCGGAAAAGCTGTTACTCTTGCGACCATCCTGCGCCAACCGCAAGTGGACATAAAAAAACTTACAATTTTTCATGATGGTTTGAATATCATCGATGAAGATGTTTTGTATGAGGCTGAAACGCAGGTGCGTTATGAAGGATATCTTGCACGTCAGCAGGAATTGGTGGACCGGTTCCGTGAAATGGAAGATGTAATTATACCTGCAGATGTGGATTATTCAACAATATCTGGATTGACTCGTGAAGTCGTGGAAAAGTTGAGTTCCATTCAACCCATAACTCTTGGACAGGCCGCCCGGATTTCCGGCATTACTCCTGCGGCCATTTCCTGCCTTGAGGTATATTTGAAAAAAAAGGGTATGTTGTAACGTTTCCGGCGCATTCTGTGTGTTGACAGATCATATTCCGCTGCATAGATATTGTTATCAACCTGCTACGTATGGTGGGTACTTTCCGCCTGTTGGTGGAAACTTGGATGATCACAACAAGGAGACACGTCTTGGACGATGGTTCGGATGGCCGATTCCGTAACGTTTTCAAGAAAATTTTCGGCAAAAACGGTCAGGATCTTGAAGAGCATATCTTGGAGGCTAAAGACGAGGGCGAAATTGAAAGCGCCGAAGTCAACATGTTGCTCAACGTGCTTGATCTCGATGAGAAACAGGTTTCCGAAATCATGGTTCCCAGGACCGATATGGAGTGTGTGGAGATAGACAGCACATTCCGCCAGGTTGCCGAGATCATCACACAGGGAGGCGCTCACTCCCGTATTCCTGTCATTGGAGAGAGTAAGGACCAGGTCGTTGGCGTTGTTCATGCCAAAGACTTGTTAGCTCCTTTGCTGTCCGGCCATTTGGATGGTCTGGTCAGTGACATCGTCCGTCCTCCATTTTTTATTTCCGAAACGACTGCTCTGGATAAGGCCTTGGGATTGTTCAAAGCCAACAGTGTTCATATGGCGATTGTTCAGGACGAGTACGGTGGAACGTCCGGTATGGTTACCTTGGATGATATCCTTGAAGAAATTGTCGGCGAGATACAGGATGAATATGATGCCGAGCGTCCTGACGAGATCATGGAGTTGGAGAATGGCGGGCTCATGCTTTCCGGTCGGGTTACACTCGACGAATTGGATGAGAAGTACGGTATTCGTCTTGATTCCGAACAAGTTGACTCAATTGGAGGATATATCACGGCTTTGGCTGGCGGTATCCCTCGTCCTGGTGAATTCTTTACCCTAGAAGGCCGTATCTTTACTGTCCAGCAAGCGGATGACAAACAGATCAGGACCATCCTTGTATCATCATCTGCGGTTGATCCCTCCGGAGAATAGGATTCGTGTCACTTCTTGTTTTCATTACTGCCGCTGGAGCCTGGTTGGGATTTGCCAATCCGATCTTCCAAATACCACTTCTTGCTTTGGGCTTCCCACTGGGGCTGGCCTGGATAGCCTTTCGCGCACATAATGTAAGGCGTGCGTATTACGTTGGCTGGCTTGCCGGAGGATTGGCTTGTGCCGGATGTTTGTATTGGATGGTTGTACCTGTTGCCATCTATGGTAATTTACCATGGTACATTGCCCTTCCTTGCCCAGCTCTTGCAGGTGGTGCCTTGGGGCTGTTTTATGGTATTTTCAGCGCTGCATTGCATTGTTTTGCCAAGCGTAATAATGGTTTGTTGCTTTGTTTTTTTGCAGGATTCCTTTGGACAAGTCTGGAACAATTCATGGGGGTGCTCTTTACAGGATTCCCGTGGATGAATCTTGCTTCGGCTTTTGTCCCCTGGCCAATTTTTATTCAATCCGCATCAGTGGTTGGCGCTTATGGACTTTCTGGCCTGCTGGCGACAGTGGCTGTCGCTGTTGTTTTATTTAATACGGTTCGCAGGGCCCGGTGGCTTGCTGCAGGATTAGGCACCGCATTAGTCTTGTTTGGTTTTTGGCAACTTCATACCCCTCTTGAGAACAGAAATCCTGTTACGATTGGCCTTGTTCAAGGTAATGTGGATCAAAGCCTCAAATGGGATCCCAAATACCAATTGGATACCCTGACCCGCTACTTGACCTTGAGTCGAGATGCTGTTTTGAAGGACCACCCTTCCATGGTGGTTTGGCCGGAAACAGCAATGCCGTTTTACCTGCAAGACTCCGGTGCCTTGGGAGACGGTGTCCGTACCTTTGCCAGAAAGTCGCATACCTTTGTTTTGACGGGAACGCCAGCATACAGGCTTTTGGACCGAGCGCATAATGATTATGCCCTATTGAACAGAGCTGAGCTTCTCGATAATAACGGTTTGCAGGCAGGGGCTTACGATAAAGAGCATTTGGTTCCGTTTGGGGAATATATGCCTCTTGAAGAATATATGCCGTTTGAAAAATTGGTTCAGGCAGCGGGAAACTTTGTGCCCGGTTCCGGAAATTCCCCTTTGCGGTTGGATGGGAAATTCTTCGGAGTTTTGGTGTGCTATGAGGCTATTTTTCCGGAATTGGCGCAGAAGCAAGTTGCCAATGGTGCACAATTCCTTGTAAACATAAGCAATGATGCATGGTTTGGCAAAACCTCCGCACCGCATCAACATTTGTCTCTCACTGCAATGCGTGCCGTCGAACAGGGGCGGTGGATTGCTCGTAGCACCAATACAGGTGTCACAGGATTTATTGATCCTAGAGGAAGGGTTGTTTCAGCAGCCCCTCAGTTCAAATCGGTGTTCTTGAACGGAACTATTTTCGCATTGCAGGAACAAACTGTATTTCATATGTTTTTTTCTTGGCTGAAAGCAGGATGTCCGCTTTTGGCTTTTGGACTTTTTGGGTGGGCCGTCTTTTTGAAACGTTCCGTACCTGCCCACACAGACTGAATTTTTTGACCGTACTATCGAGAGGAATATGCTTGATTATTCTGAACTAAAAACACGATCTGCAGAACTTCTTGAACAGTTCAAAACGCTTTGGAGGCGTCTTTGACTATGCAGACAGCTCCGAACGCCTCAGAGAAATAGAACACGATCTTTCTCAGCCTGGCGCATGGGATAAACCTGATGCGTTGACTCCTATTTTGCGGGAAAAAAGTCAGCTTGAGGCAAAGTTGACCATGTATGATGAATTGGAGTCTGCCAGAAATGATCTTGAGGATTGGCTGATCCTTACCGAAGAGGATAAAGGAAGGGAATCCCTGGAAGCCTTGGATGAACAAGTTTGTTTGTTCGAAGAGAGGCTCAAGGGTACGGAATTAGCCACCCTTTTTGCTAATCCAATGGACAAAAATCCTGCCATACTTGAAATCCATCCTGGTGCTGGAGGTGTTGAGTCTCAGGATTGGGCCGAGATGCTTTTGCGCATGTACACCCGGTGGGCAGAACGAAAAGGCTTCACTCTCAAGCAACTAGACTTCCAACCAGGAGATGAAGCCGGGGTCAAAAGTGTTACCCTACAGATTGACGGTTTATATGCATTTGGTCAATTGCAGGGAGAAGCCGGGGTTCATCGATTGATTCGAATCTCTCCTTTTGATGCTTCCGGGCGGCGACACACTTCTTTTGCTTCTGTTGATGTTTACCCCGACATAACCGAGGAAATTGAAATTGATGTGCGTGAAGAGGATTTACGTATAGATGTATTTCGTTCAAGCGGACCGGGCGGTCAGCACGTTAACAAGACGAATTCGGCCGTTCGCATCACTCACTTGCCCACGAATATTGTGGTCCAGTGTCAGAATGAGAAATCTCAATTGAGAAACAAACAGTCTGCCATGACAGTTCTTAAGGCACGACTTTATGAATTGGAACAGAAAAAGCTGGATGAAAACCGTAAGCAGGATTACGCCTCAAAGGATGCTATTGCGTGGGGAAGCCAGATCCGCACTTACACACTACAGCCTTACCGACTTGTAAAGGATCATCGTTCTAATTTGGAAGTTAGCAGTGTCGATGCCGTATTGGACGGTGACCTTGACCTGCTCATCCGTAACCATTTATTATATATCCATGGCCAGCAAAACGGATAACACATCCTCAGAACAGGAGATTCTCATGGAGCTCAACGCCTTGCAAAAGGAGTTGTGTACGAAAGCCAATGATTTTTGTATGGCCTCCGGGCCAGAACCTGCTTTATGGCTTTTTAGGGTTTTTCAAGGGGTTACGCTTCAGCAATGGAAAGATATGAGCTCCCGGTTAGACTTGAAACAGTGGTTGACACTTCCCATCGATGGAGATGCCTACCCCCATCTTAAGCAAGTTCAGGTTTCTCTCGAGCACCTTGCGTATCAGACGGATCATGATCCATTGACAGGATTGGCTAATCGGAGAGCCTTTGACAGGATCCTTGATATAGAAATCGAACGTTCCCGGCGATCGCGTTCTTCTGTAACGCTGGCGATTTTGGATCTTGATGATTTTAAGAATGTCAATGACACATACGGGCATCTTGTAGGCGATGAGGTTCTGACAACGTTTTCCCGTATGATTTATGACACCACGAGACGGTATGACCTTGCGGCACGGCTTGGTGGCGAAGAGTTTGCCCTTGTGCTTTCGGGTACCGGGCTTATAAAGGCTCGCCGAGTGCTGGGGCGTCTTATGAACTCTCTTCGAGAGTATGTTTTTACTGCGGAAGGACATTCTTTTTCCGTGACATGCTCCGCGGGGTTGACCTGCTATAAAGGGAGTGTGGATATGAATGTAAAACAATTGGTAAATTTGGCGGATAGCGCCCTATACAAGGCAAAAGAAGCTGGCAAGGATCGTCTTGAAGTGTCAGTTATCCCCGATATAGAGCTTGTTTCCAAGGATACGCTTGTTCAGGCCAATGAAAAACAATTTCTTTTCGGCAAAATGGCGGAGTAAACTATGAGCGAAAATCAGAACAACACGTTAAGCGTAGCCATTTTGAGTGGAAAAGGTGGAGTTGGAAAATCCAATCTTGTTCTCAATCTTGGGTATGCTCTTTATAAGGCTCAGAAAACAGCAATGTTGATGGATTGCGACCTTGGCCTTGCCAACTTGGACGTGCTTTTGGGGATATCTCCAGAGAAGAATCTGCAAGATCTTTTGAGCGAGGAGACCTCGGTTGATGATGTTCTTGTTTCCATAGAAGATGATGGGCTGGATATTTTGCCCGCGACCAGTGGTGTGCCAGAGCTGGTCGAAATGGACGAAGATATGCGGGAGATTCTGTTTAAAAAACTAATTTCTCTTGCTGGTGATTATAATTTTTTGTTGCTCGACTTGGGGGCCGGTATCAGTCCTACCGTTATGGCTTTTGCCTCCATTACCCAGCTACGTCTTATGGTGGTTACTCCTGAGCCAACGTCTCTAACGGACAGTTATGCTGTTATCAAGGTTCTAGCTACCCAGTATGGCATCAAGGATTTTCTTCTCCTGGTTAATCAGGCGACTTCACAAACTGAAGCAAAAATGACATTTGAGCGGCTTAATGCTGCCTGTCAAAATTTTTTGGGAATCGATTTGGTATTTTTGGGACAAGTTGAGCAGGATCCCATGCTTGTGGAGTCCGTACGGCGTCAGACTCCCCTTTTAAAGCTTGCACCTAACTCTCCGGCATCAAAGGACATAGTGCGAGTGGCAAAACGCTTGATGCGTTATCGTGACGACAATGCTGAGCGTATTGCTACCCGTTCGATACTGAAAAAATTTCCTGAACCGAGATGATTAGGGTTGACGAAAAGAGTTTCTTTTCGGCATACTTAGTAAGTATTCGTAAGGTCGCCGCCTTTTGAAGTGAGTGCGGCTGTCTTTCTCACCACCCAACGCAATCGGAGAAGCCATGAACAAAAGCGAATTGATCAAGGCGCTGGCGGAAAAGAAAAAACTGCATGTGGATGAATCCACCAAAATTGTTGGAGCGTTCGTGGACTCCGTCAAGGAAGCCCTGCTTCGCGGAGATCGGGTCGAAATTCGTGGTTTTGGCAGTTTTAAAATTAAGGACTATGAAGGTTACACCGGTCGTAACCCCAAGACTGGTCAAGTCGTTGAAGTCAAACCCAAAAAATTGCCTTTTTTCCGTCCGGGCAAGGAATTGAAGGAATTTATCAATAATTAGAATGTCACGGATTCTGTTATCTTTAGCCTTGGCCATTGGTCTGGCATTTCCGGTAGTTAGTAGGGCGGAATCCGTTTTGAACATTCGTTATACGGCCAACACCTACGGTACAGTCAGGCCATGTCCCTCTTGAGGTGGTAAGACCAATGGGGGAGTGGCTCGGCGAGCCGCATATCTACTTGACGCTTCTCAGCTTCACAAGCCAGCCGTAACGGTTGCCGGTGCATATGAATTTATGCATCGCACCGGCAACTTGCCCTCGGCCGCCTTTCTTCAAGCCATGTGCGAAAGTTTTTCTCACATGCAATACGATATCGGTGTGCTTTCCAAGCAGGAACAAGCCGTATTTACATCTTTAAACATTGCGTCCCCAAAAGGTTGGATGACTCATGATGACCATCCCATTCGTTTGTGGGATGTTGGAGATGGGCATACGGTAGCATTTGTCTTTTTACCCTCCCTCCCCTCCTCCACAGCCCTTGTAAGTGGGGCCATCCGTAATAAGGTGGTAAAACTTATGGAGCAAGCCCTGTCTCAATCCAATTTGGTTGTCGCCTTGAGTGATTGGGGGGGGCGGGCTGAAAGGGATTATTTATCGTCAATTGAAGACGAGCCTTGTCCAGACATTTTTTTAGGCAGTGGAAGTGGGAGCGGAGTTGTCGGACTGGTCATTGCTCATGGGCGGGTTTACTACGTGCGGTCCTATGAAAAAGGAAAGGCTGTTAATCGAATTTCGATTTTGGCTTGGCCGCGCAAAAAAAAGGCCTTTGAATGGGTTCGGAAAAAAAATATTGTATCTGATTTGATTGTTCTTGATGATAGCTTCACTGAAAGCTTGATAATTAATCAAATATTCAGCAAAGTCGACCTGAGCAATAACTAAGGAGGAGTGCATAATGTTTAGCGGAGCTATTACCGCATTATCTACGCCCTTTTCCAATGGGGCCGTCGACGAACGAAATTACAGAGATTTTGTTGAATGGCAGGTGGAGCAAGGCATTGATG
>Ga0207831_100572_pt1 | contig 11432 bp, 12 predicted proteins | sample TtanPargueraPR_7_FD_187741 | JGI IMG/M metagenome (GOLD analysis project Ga0207831, IMG submission 187741) | Aerobic enrichment media microbial communities from Bioluminiscent Bay, La Parguera, Puerto Rico - Tt and M1 (2) (SPAdes) | ecosystem: Environmental > Aquatic > Marine > Unclassified ... | reverse complement strand
GAACTGGCTGAGCAGATACCCGTGGGCCGAGTGAATCTGGACCCCGTCAAAGCCGGCGTCCTTGGCGCGTTTCGCTGCATCGGAAAAAGCTGTTACCAGCTTCTGGATGTCTTCCTTGGTCATCTCATGGCGCGGTGATGTTGAAAGACCTTCAAAATCGGAAACCACATGGGGCGGCTGCCCGGTGAGTTCTTTAACGGCAGCATGACCGGCATGGGCCAGCTGGACCACAATTTTGCCGCCCGCCGCATGAACCGCATCGCACATCTCTTTTAAACCGTCAACCAGTTCATCCTTATAGATTCCCAGCTGCCAGGGGCCGGCCTGGCCTTCGGGGCTCACATACGCATGACCGGATATGATCAAACCCACACCGCCTTTTGCCAGGTCGACCATTGTCTGCCTCAGCTTCGGAGTGACGGCGCCGTCATCTGCTGCCATGCCTTCCCAGGTGGCGGATCGTACGAACCGGTTGGCCAGCTTCATCCCGTTGATTTCCGTTGTTTCAAATAGGATACTCATTTTTGTCTCCGTTAAGAATTATTCAATTGGGTTGTCCATTTCCCCGTTTTCAATAATCAATGCGTTCATATCATTTTTTCAGTGATTTACCCACGTTCCAGCATCCGCCAACAGGCTGCCCCAAGGCCCAGTAATTCTTGCTGGCCATGTCAAAAAGCAGTGGTCGCAGCTTGGCGATATCGATTTTCCCGCCGGACATCACACCGTCGTCCGCATAGGTCTGAACGAGTTCGCCGATAAATATTTCATGTTTTCCAAGATTCAACACATCATGAAGTTTCAACTCCATGTTGACCGGACACTGCCGAATCATCGGGGCGGTTTTGAGTTCGCCGTAAAAGAGCTCGAACAGGGCGGCTTTGTCTGTTTTCTTTCCGGTCATGATGCCGCAATAGTCCGTTTCGACCATCAATCCTTCATGTGGCAGGCAGATACTGAAGGTACGGTTTGCGTGTATGCCGCTGTTGGAATAGTGGCTTTTATGCAGTCCGACCGAAAGGTACTGGGGGCTTCCGTGGTTCATAATGCCCACATGGGCAACCGCCAGAAAATTGGGTTTATTGTTGACGGTTGCGCCAACCAGTGTGGTGGGCATGGGATAGAGCGCATTTACGGGTCCGATTGATTTCATTTGAGTACATCTCCTTTGTCATTATTTTGGTTGTACATGCAATGTTTTGCGTCAAAAAAATTACATGCGATGATTTAATTTGTCACTGGCCGCGTCAATCATCGCTGTCAAGGCATCACCCTCCCGAAGCCCCAGTATTTCGGCGTATTCCATGTGAAGATTCTTCCAGGCGTCTTCGATGGGGGCCTGAAGATTTTTCCCTTCGTCTGTTGGGTATATCTTAGATGTCTTCCCCTCTGTCTTCCGCTTTAAATATCCTTTGTATGCAAGAGCATCGATAAACCTGGTCACTGTCGAAGGCGCAAGCTGGAGGCTCTCCGAAAGTTCTTTCTGAGCAATTCCGGGATGGTCGTTTACCAGCATTATCAGAAAGAATGTCAAGAGGGTTTTTCAGTTGACAATCTTCATGGGAAAAACCGTCGAAGCCGGACACGGCACAGAGCCGCTGCCGAATCTTACATCCAGCTCACATTTCCTTCATGGCGACGGGGAATGCGATGATATTTGAATTTTGGATAGCCGAGCATCAAGGCCGCATAGACGGCGTGTCCTTCAGGAAGATTCAGGTAATCGGCCATGGGGCCGTAATTGTTTGCGGCGCGCATGAAGAAGCCTGCCCAGCATCCGCCGATGCCGTATGCCGTTGCGGCAATCTCGAGAGAAGTCGCAGCAATGGCGCAGTCCGCCGGAGGATTGAGTCCGTTGGTTGGGGTATGGGCGACAGCCAGCAGAGGCGCATCCCGTAAAATCATATCCTCGCCGGCTTCCCAGGCGTTAACGATTTCCGGGAACATGCCATCCGCCCGGAACCATTCAATGGTCAGCCGCGCCATCTCACGGATCTTTTCTCTGTCGTCCACCAATCGCCAGTGCACCGGCTGGAGGTTTTTGGCCGTAGGGGCCCAGCGCACCATCTCCATCAGGTGATCGATTGCTTCTCGGGGGACCGGTCTGTTTTTGTAGACCCTGACGGATCTCCGGTTTTTCAGCAGCGCTTCCATGGTCGATTCATCCACAATCGGGTATTTCCGCGCGGCCTCACAGCTCTCTGGGGATACGCCCTCGAGGGTGACGGCCCCGGCAGGACAGACCGCAAGGCAGTGCCCGCACTTCATGCAGACCGCATCGGCACCAGGCGCCATTTCGGGAATTCCGTCGGCATTTTCAACGAGGATGTTGAACGGACACTCCTCGATACAAATGCCGTCTTTCTTGCACTTTTCTGAGTCAATGCTGATAAGTTTCATGATATTGATATCCTTTTTCAATTCTCCCGTAAATTTGATGATTGTGCCCGTATGAAATGAACCCTTCATATTGGCCAGATAGCTTACCAACTCGCCGATTTCTTCAGGCGCCCCAAGCCTGCCTGCTTTTTTGTCCATGAGCGTCTCCGGGGGAATCTTCATTGTCGGAACGATTCACAGGGATCAGGTCTGATCATCAACAAGCAAGTTTTAATTCGCCTGTCCCTCGCCAACAGTGAATTTTTTCGTGAAATATTTCCTGCGAATTTCCCCAGCCTCTTCAATCCACTGGTCCAGGCCCACTTTATGGATTCGGCAAAGGTTATAGACTTTGATGTTGTGGGGATATCGGGCGGCCCCATCCGCCGTGGGAGCAAGCATGGCGCATGGAAACTCGCTGCAATCAGAACAAAGCGCGATGCCTTTGGATTTAATGCAATCCAACGTTGCGCAGCCGTCCTCGGGGAGATGAAAGTGCTTTCCATCCTGCCCCCGGCAACCTTTGCATGGGATGTCATCCTCCGGCACGCCCAATTTGTCATGAATCCGTTGGGCAAGTTTTTCGGTCAAATTTTCTTCATAGAGTTCACAGTTGAAGCAGTCCAGGCCGCATGGTGCGGTGAGTTCTCTTTTGTCTTTCATCGTCTCCTCCTTTTTTACATGCTGAGGTCACTCAACGTTCGAGTTCCGTTCACCCGATGGACGGAGAACACCGGCTTATGAATCTCGAAATCGATTCTGTTCATCTACGATATTTCCTTCGACAGGGTTTTCAGCGTTTCGCGGATTTCCTTGGTCTGCTCGGCACCGAGTCGCTCCAGATACGCTCTGTTCGCCTTCACCATGATCGTGTTGATTTCTTTGGCATATTTTCGTCCCTGGGCTGTGAGGCAGATCAGGATCGCCCTCGATCATCAGGATGGGGCTGCCGCTCGACCAGCGCCAATTTTTCCAGACGATCCAGAATGCCGGTCATCGTAGCGCTGCCGCTGGTCCGCGCCAGGGGGGATAATGGCCGGCAGCCGACCACTGGACAGATGATGAAAAGCGCCCGGGATCTATCCATTCTTGACCCTATCCGGGTTGAGACCAGTGGCATTGATTTCTTTCCACCGGCCGGAATTAAATAAAGCGCTTGATGATTGAATCGACGATCTCATCCATATTTTCGGTGGTGGCGCCGAGTTCGGCGCACATCTGTTCCGCATTGCGTACCTTGATGGGATCGTCGAGATCGGTCAATCTCGACATCCGGTGGGTGCGCCTGCCGATGGAAAAGATCATCTGCTGCGCCGGACGGAGCTGCAGAAAGCTGCGAACCGGGGAGATCATTTTTTCTTTGTCCCGGGGAAGCCTGCCTTCCACCTCTGAAAAAAGATTCAGAACGTGGTCGCTTTTCACGGTGCTTTCAATGCCGTGGAGCTCCTCCAGAAACAGGAGCAGCTCCCCAGCGGTCTCCACTTCTCCCATCTTGTCGAATTCTCCGGAGCGGTATTGCGCCGCGATGGGGGCATTTTCCGGCAGCGCCAGGGTGCGCAGTCGAATGAAGTCCGGATTGATCTGGTTCAACGCATCCGCCGTCTCCATGGCATTTTCACGCCAAAGACTGCGCCCGCCCAATCCCGGCATGTAATATTCCGACAACTCCATTCCGGCCCGCTTGATCTTCTGGCCGGCCAGGACCTGGGTTGCCTTGTCCGTGCCTTTTTGGACCCGCTTCAAAACGGCGTCCGATCCGGACTCCATGCCGATGTGAATCCGATTCAATCCGCTCGCAGCGAATCGGCGAAGATCATCGTCGCTGATTTTGGCGATGGTCTGGGACCGTGCATAGGAGGTGATTCGATCCACATCGGGGAAGGCCTGTTGGAGATGGTCCAGAATGCGCACAAGATCGTCCGGCTTGATGATCAGGCTGTTGCCGTCCTGGAGGAAAATGGATTTCATCCCGTTGGCCACAAAACTGCGGGCGGCATAGAACGCCATTTGACCATGGTCGTCCAGGCTCAAGGAGAGGCGCCCAGCGCCAGTCTGGCCGGCCCGCGCGGCTTGCTGTTTCGCATTCAAAATGGATTCGACATAGCCATGGACCTTGTCGATATCCTTGAGCACGTGATCCACCGGTCGGATGCTGAATTTCGTCCCCTTGTAAACGGGGCAGAAGGTGCACCGGTTCCATGGGCAGTTTCGGGTGATGCGTATCAGCAGGCTCCCGGCTTCGCTGGGCGGCCGGATCGGCCCCTGTTCAAATCCATTGTAGGGTTCAATGGTCTTCATGCGTTCTCCTGGCTGAGTTCTTTTAGCGCCGCGAATGTGCCGTGCAGATCATTTTCCGGATAGGGTACGGTTTCATAATAGGGCGTCAGCGCTTCTTCGTGGAACATTGCCGGAAGCCGGTCGTCGGCTTCGGTCAGGCCCGCGCGCCGGTTGAAGTCGATTTCCGCCGTCAGGCACCGAACGCCGAGCCGCCGCCACTCCCGGCCGTCGAAAGGCTTTCCCGTGACGGCGGCGACGGCAGCCAGCAGGTTGTCCATGCCGCCGGACTGGGCGAACATGCACAACCCCATGCTGTCCGTTGCCGCCATATGAATCTGGGAAGAGAGGGAGGTGTTTTTCAGGGTTTCGGTGGAGCCTGTTACGCCGCCCACAAATCCAGCGGTGTGATCCCCGCCCATGGGAGAGGTGGCATAGGTGACGCCCATGCCCGGCATGGCGCGGGGATCGTAGCCGGCGATGCTCTGCCCTTTGATGGTCGGCACCCTTTGGTGGCCGAAATGCCTGCCTACGGCATCCGGCCCCCTGCCGATAAGCTGCCCGATTTCCGTTCCTTCGGCCACGGCTTCCACCGCCTGGATGGCCGCCTGGGCATCGCCGAAGGAGAGGGCGCCCGCATCCATGGCCACGGCCAGCGCCGTTCCCGTATTCATGGTGTCGAGGCCGATATCGTCGCAGAGAAAATCGAGCCGGGCGACGGCGTCCAGGTCGTCGATGCCGGTCATGGCCCCCATGGCCCAGAGCGTTTCATATTCCAACGCGGAGGTCAGCGGCTTGCCGGATTCCTCCACATACAGATTGGAGCAGTTGATGATGCATTTGCTGCATCCTTTGTGGGTGGTTTTGCCGCCGCGGCGGCGGATGGTCGCCGCCATGACATCGCCGTTGATTTTATCCGCACCTTCAAAGCTGCCCTGCCGGGCGTTGTAGGTCGGCAATGCGCCGGATGCATCGGTGTTGGCGAGGATGCTGGCCGTGCCGAATTCGGGAAGCACGCGGCTGCTCCACCCGTCCCGGCGGATCGCCGCGGAAAAGCGTTTGGAAATTTCTTTGAAGGCTGCGCCGTCCGCGATGGACATGGAGAATCGGCCGGTTTTGGATACCACCAGGGATTTCAGCCCTTTTGCGCCCATGACCGCCCCCAGTCCTCCCCGCGCCGCCGCCCGGCTCGGCCTGCCATCCGGGTCGGTGGTCTGGATGGAGGCGCTTTCCAGCATCATTTCCCCTGCCGGGCCGATGGAAGAGATGGCATTTTTGTCGCCGTACCGGTCCAGCAGACGCTGTGCCAGTTCATAGTTCCGCATCCCGCGGCATTCCGATGCGTCCGCGAGAGAGGCGCTGCCGTCCGCATCAATCACCAGGTGATAGAGCGCATTCTCCGGTGCCTTGCCCTCTACGACCACCGCCCGGATGCCCTGCCGGGAAAGCGCGGCGGCCATGGTGCCGCCCACATTGCTCTCCTTGATGCCGCCCGTCAGCGGGCTTTTTCCGCCGATGGAGAGCCGGCCGGTGTTGGCCAGCGGCGTTCCGGTGAGAAACCCCGGCGCAAAAACCAGCAGATTCTCTTTCCCCAGGGGATCGCAGTCCGCGGGAACGAGTTCGCTGATCATGATGGAGGTCAGCCCCCGTCCGCCGAGCATCTCGTATGGCTCCGGCACCGGCGCTTCGGTGATCGCACCTGAAGTCATATTGACGTGTATGAATTTCATTTTTCTCCTCGAATGGTCTGTTATCAGACCGTTGCTCAACCCGAAAACAATCCTATCAGTAGGTAGATTGCTTGGGAAAAAAATTTGATGGTCGTTCTGAAGATAGAAGGCTGTTTAACGGATTATCCTTTTATCTCTTTTCCCAGCCGGAAATCACTGCCTCCGTGGCCCTGCGAAACATCTCCGTCCCCCCATGGGCGCGTGCGGCAATCTGGGCGCCCACAAGGAAGGAAAGGAACGCGAAGGCGGCGTCTTCGGCTGCTCCCCTGCATTCCAGGGTTCCTTCTTCTATTCCCTGCCGGAAGGCGATGGAGAAAACGCCCACCGTGTTCCGGACCGTCTCTTCAAGGATGCGGCACGAGTTGGACTGAAGGGTGTTGAGGTCGGAGCCGATCATCCCGACGAGACAAAGCTGCTGTTTCTGCAGCCCTTCTTCAAAAACACCCGCCAGCCGCCGCAGTTTCTCACCGGCATCTCCGCCGCCTTCCACAATGCGCCGGTAATTGCCGCCATAGGATACATGGCAGCGCTCCAGCAATTCATCCACCAGGTTCTCCTTTTTCGGAAAATGGTGGTGGATGCTCGCTTTCCGGATGCCTACGGCATCACTGATATCTCTGTAGCTCATGGCGTTGAGGCCGACCCTCTGGATCAACTCTTCCGCAACGTCGAGAATTCTGGTCCGTGTGTCATTCATGGGTGGCAACCTATCAGTAGGTAGGTCGCCTGTCAAGTAAAACCAGACATCAAGTTTACGGCACAGATCTGTAGGGCCTCGGCCATGTGACATCATTAACCGAGAGGGGTGGAGCATATTGCGATACACCATAGGTAGGAATATGGATTAAGAAGTAAAAATGGAAGCCTTTTTTTCTTTGTCAAATAGACCTCCATACTTTCCCGCAGCATTCTCATTGTGCAGGGAGGAAATCCTTTGCCCATTTCGGTAAAGGATCGGCTTTTACTTCGTAGTTTCCATCCTTCATCACGATTATTTGTTTAAATGGGTCGTGCCTAAATGAATTATCCAAGATTCTCGCTTCATCAACAACGGATAAAGCCGTTTTAATATTTTTAATGGTCCTGGGTATCCGTGTGTGAATCTTTTCCGTTGGTACGCTATGTCCCCCTTCAGCGATGCGTTGCTTGACCCTGGCTTCATTCAGGCTTGAATTGAACAAATGAATGTATATTAGGATGATTTTATATCCTTTGGCTTTAGCCTGACCCATAAAGTCTATCTTTGATTCATGAGAAAAAACCGTTTCAAAACAAAAGGAAATACCTTGAGTAATCAAGTCTTCTCTTATCTTTGCAGCCACGGTTGAGGCTTGATGGCTAATTGCTTCCGGATTCAAAGGGTCAATATCTTGAGCTATCAAATCTGCATTCACAAACTTGATACCGTATTTGGCCAGGTACAGATTGAAAAATGTGGATTTCCCCGCACCATTTCCGCCAGCCAACACCCAAAGCTGTTTTGGAGTAGTCATTGCAGCGCCTTGAATTCACCGTTTTCAAAAGAACCGGTTTGTCTTTCTTTGGTGACGGAATTTACCCTATCCAAGTAGCCGGGATGTTCAATGCTTGCCTCATAGAATACTTTTGCAGATGTTACATTATTAGCAAGAAGCCCCCTATCTCTATCATTTTCAAGATCATTAAAAACAGCGTCTGAATCAACATAAGTGGATTGAACGGATGGGGACACCTCTACTTTGATTGTTTTTATACCTTGAGATACCGCAAAAACATCTTCAATATTTATTTGAGATGAAATCGCTTTGCCTATTTTTGCCCAGTATTCTATCTGTTTCGCCTTTGACCGATTCTGAACTCTGGCCTCGCGCTCAGCTTGAAGCGCCAGATCTTTGTCTATTCTTAATGATACCGTTGTCATTATATCCTCCTGTCATCGATACACCCAAAAAATGAAGCAAATCGCAACGAATTGATGCATCTTGCTACAAAATTAATATCGATAAACAACAATGTCAACGTCCATCTATGACCGGGAGAATTGATTTTCATTTTCAAAGCAGGGGATCACGCGGCCGCCAACTGATGGCGAAAATAGGCGACATTGGTGATCAATCCGGGCAGCAGCCATTGAAAGAGCCGGCACACCTGAAGGACTTCCGCCGGACCGGCGTCTGTTTCAGCGGCCCGGCGCAGTGCTTCCGCAGTAAGATTGCCGGGGTTCGGGAGCTCCTCGGACGCCAGCTTCGCCACCCGGTCATGGCAGGCTTGACAAATGGCCTCGTATTCCGGTGTCCCCACTTTCCCGTGCAGGTCCGACCAGGCCAGGGCGAAATAGCTCGGCCAGCGGACCCATCAGGGAGAGGGGCTCCAGATCGACTGCGCGCGCTTCGACATCGCTGCGCAGCGTCTGGAATGCCTCCACAAACGGGCTGCTGGCGCATAGCGGCCGGATTCCCCTCCAGAGCTCACCGAAAAAGGTGGGGTAGTGGGCATAGGCCATGGTCACCACCCCCATCCATGGCACCTGCAGCACCTGTTTGGTGTCTTCGTACCATTCGGCGCGCTGACCGGATGCCAGGTATTCGGGCATCGGGTGGATGGCGGGAATCGGATCGGGTTTGAGCCGTTCGAGGATGTTCATGATTTTCCTCCTTTGTGCAAAAAAATAAACCTTAAGCTGCAGCCCGCTTTTCTACTGCAAATGTTCCCCCATCAAACGACCGATACGAACGGCTTCGTCACATACTTCTTTTTGATCTTCCACCCTGTTATATTTTGTATCGGATGCCGTTGCTCCGGGATCAGCCATGCCGATGCTGAATGAACTCATCTTGCACTCGTCTCCCACACCGCAAAATGCACATGGAATATTTCCCTGAATTGTCAATTGCCCCATAAGTATCATATTTTCATACATTTCCATCTCCATTGCCAGGGACTGATTGACGGCTGTCAGTGCTTCAGGGGCAAGTCCGGTCAGGACGGTGGCAACCATTTTGCCTTTCAGCAGGTTTGTCTGATGCCTGAATGACCAGAACCTCTCGAGAAGCGCTTTCGTGAATCCATCGATTTGAGAATAGGGGATATATCCACCGATAACCAATGCTTTTGTCTGTTTAATTTTTTCCGCAATTACGGGGAAATCATCGGCCTGCTTACAAATATTATCGTGGACGCATTTAAAGCAGCCGAGGCAAGGCCTGACGTTTATCGTGCTGAGTTTGACAAATTCAGATTCAACTCCGGTCGCTTCCAGTATCGTCTTGATCATTCGATCTGTATTGCTGTTTTTTCTGGGGCTGCCGGAAATTCCGATAATTTGAGGTTTCATCATCTGGGCTCCTTGTTTGTAGGTGTTTAAATCGTCCCCATCATAGAAGCTCGACAGGAATATCTCTGTAGCAACGGCTACACGGCAGGAAAAAAATCAAATAATGCGGGTTTATGGGGGAAGGAAAATGTACCTGTGTTGCTTTCAAAGCACACAAGACAAGCCGCCTGCCTTCCTCATGGATAATCTACCCGCTGCCTGAAGCGCTTTCATGCGTCGGGTAATCTCAATCTGGCGGGGTCAGTCCGGAAGGTCCGACATATCCGATGCAAATGCATCCGGTAAAATGAATGTTAGGCAGTTTTTAGGGCGGGCAGGATGAGGCGTCTATCTTCCAGAATAATCTTCCCCGCTTTTTTAAGCGCTTTCATGGCCCGGGTGATCGTCACTCTGTGGGCGCCGGTTAAAAAGCTGAGATCTTCGTGGGTCAGGGGGAACTGAATCACCAGCCCCCGGGGACTTTGTTCCCCATGCTCTTTGGCGACGTAGCGGAGCACCCGATAGAGGCGATCCTCGATGTTTGAAACCGCAAGGCTGCCGACGCGGATCGTGAGCCAGGAGATCCGTTCGCTGAGGGTTTTGATGACCTGAAGGCCGACCGTAGGATGCCGTAATATCAATTCTTCAAATTGCGCCCGGGTGAAGCCGCATGTTATTGTATCTTCAAGGCAAACCGCGCTCACCGGATACTGACCTTCTTCAGTGAACATATTTTCTCCAACAAAGTCACCCGCTTTCCGGATATCGAGCATCAGTTCGGTGCCATCTTCAAGGACTTTGGTGAGCTTGATGCGACCCCCTTTGATAAGGAACACTTCGTCTGCGGTATCACCCTGAAGAAACAATGTCTGCCCTCTTTTCATTTTTTTCCGCAACGCGTTCCGAGCAATGGCTTGAATATCATCCGGTGCTATGTTTTGAAATATCCAGAGGCTGCCGATGCAGGTTGGCGACAGCTCGATGTCATTTCCCGCAAGCTGTTTACATAGGCAAGTCATGTTTAGCCTTTCATGCTTCATGCATTATTGCCAAATTTTTCCGACCCGGAAGCGTTATCAATTTCAAACGCTTCACTCTGTAGCCATTGCTACAAAATTAAACCTTCATTCCAATTACGCAATTGGCTGATTGCAGGCCCCAGTCCCTCAGTGTCTTCGGCGGATCGTGTACACACCTCCCTCCATGGGGTGATCGCAGACATCCTAGTCGGTGTCGAGCTCGTCCCGCATCCGGCAGGCGCAGCTGGAGACGGTGCAGCAATATTCACCGACCACACGGCAATCTCCACGCAGACAAGCAGGTCCAGCCGCTTGAAGGCCGCTTCATACGCCTTCGTGTCGGCATAGGAGCGCAGGGGATTCGAGGCGCTCACAATCACCGCCCATGAAGGAGAGCGCCATGGCGGCCTCGAGATGACACCCCTGGTCCCCGCCGCCCATGTACCCATAGGCTCTGGGGCCATGTTCGGCAACGATGGCCTTCAGCCTGTCTGATATTTCAGAAATCGCCTGATCCCATGTGATGGGCACAAAGTCCGCGCCCGCTTTCTCAGGGCCTCGGCAGAAAATAATCAGACCATCCTGCTTGTCTTTTGGTCCGTCTACTGCGTTACAACTGCCGGGACAAGTCTTGATATGTACCGGCAGCTGCGCCTTGTAGACGAACCAAAATCCGGCGCATTCTGGTCTAATTATTTCCTGCCGTGACCCTTAAGCGGCGTTGGCAGCCGGTCCTCG
>Ga0207831_100571_pt1 | contig 11472 bp, 11 predicted proteins | sample TtanPargueraPR_7_FD_187741 | JGI IMG/M metagenome (GOLD analysis project Ga0207831, IMG submission 187741) | Aerobic enrichment media microbial communities from Bioluminiscent Bay, La Parguera, Puerto Rico - Tt and M1 (2) (SPAdes) | ecosystem: Environmental > Aquatic > Marine > Unclassified ... | reverse complement strand
TATTGGCGGAAATCATGCCGCCTGCAAAGAAACAAGCCGCAGCAATAAAACCACTGATCGAAAGCTGTGTTAAACCGGAAAGACCGTGCCCACTCGGACACCCCCCGGCGAACCGTGCCCCGTACACAGCTATCATGCCGCCAACAAAAGCAACAACGACACGGAAGATTCCTCCCGAACCGAAGTTGCGTTCCCACATATCCGGCACCAGTTGCACACGGAACGATCCATCCAGTCGAGATGAAAGAAAGGCTCCCAGCACGATTCCGAATACGAACATAAACTGCCAATCAACGGCCAGCGTGTATTTCAGGTAATAGGGAGTGTCCACAAGAGTTGTGGAAATGCTCCGCTCTATCATGCCCATCACTCGGGCAAAAGTTGTGGAGGCACCAAGATACTTCCCTGCGACCAGAACCGAAGCGATACTCAAAAGTCCGCTCAATGCCCCGGCAACATACGGGCTCCATGACTTGCCATTACTATTCATATGTCCTCCTTTTTTTGAAAAGAATAACTATTATCATATCAAAGAAAAGTCCTGAAGAAAACCACAAGTTAAATCTAGTGATCGACTAACCCCCTCAATACCACTTCTACTTTTGGAACCAGCGTCGCGTGTCGCTCATGAAGATAATGGTACAAAGGCATCCTGCCGAACGGAAGCTCTTGCACACAAAGCTTCGCGTACTGTGGAGTGTTCAGCCATGATTTAATGTTGGCCTGCAGCAAAAGGGCCACATCCACCCGATTTTCTACGACAAGATCCAAGGCATGCTTCGTATTAAGCCCTCCCATGATTCGCACGTTCGTGGGCAAAAGGTGGCGCACTCCAACGATTCCAGGCCGATATGCCACAGCAAGTCCAGCAAAATCATCCCAGCCCTTCAACAAATGTTCGGTGCGTGACACAGCAACGACATGAACAATACATAAAGGGACACGAACCAGAATAAGATTTGGGTACTGCGAAGAAAGGCCGCGCAGGCGGCAGACTTCACCGTCAAAATGCCCGCTATTAACCTCGTCCAGCGAACGCAACATCGGAACTCTCTTAAATTCTACGCTGTATCCAATTTTCCCATATGCCTGCCGAAGCAGCTTCTGCGCCTTCCCGCCAAAATAGGAACGTTCCGGCCATCCGAATACAAGCCGCCCCTCCGCCAATGCTTGCACGGGTAGCAAAAAAACATGAATAAGCAAAAAAAACATAACAGGACGGACAATAGATTTCATTACCCTAAGTTAACATGAACAGACGCTCCACAGCAATCGTGCAAATGAATATTGGACCACTTGGGCGGAAATCTGTACTGTGCGCGCAAACTGTTTGAGGAGGAAGACATGAGTATGACCGTTACCGGACTGGTACTGACATACAACGGGGAACGCTGGCTCAGGGAATGCCTTGAGTCACTCGATTTTTGCGACAGGCTTATGGTCGTGGATTCCGAAAGTTCCGACAAGACGGTTTCCATTGCCGAACAGTGCGGTGCGGAAGTGGTTGTCCGCCCGTGGCCCGGACCGGTAAAACAATTCGAATTCGCCTTGGGAAAAATAGACTCGGATTGGATCATAAGTCTGGATCAGGATGAGATGCTCACAGACGAGCTTAAAAAGAATATTCAGACGGCCATTCAAAAAGATGAAGATGTAGCCGGCTACTACACACCACGCAGCTCCTATTATTTCAACCGTTTCATGAAACATTCCGGATGGTATCCCGACCACCTGCTTCGAGTTTTCCGAAATGGACGGATGAAAGTTACGGCCAGTGGAGCCCACTATCATTTCGAACCAACAGGCTCCACCCATAAGCTCACGGGAGATATCCTTCACTATCCATACAACTCTTTTTTCGAGCACATGGAAAAGATTAACTATTATGCCGAGGAAGGGGCAAAGGCTTTGCGAGCCAAAGGCCGCAAGGGCGGCTTTGTGCGTGCGCTGATTCATGCGAAAATTCGCTTCTTCAAGCTCTATTTGCTCAAACTTGGATTTCTGGATGGGCTGGCAGGGCTATGCAATGCTCTCGCCGGCTTTTATTATACCTTTCAGAAATACATCCGCATTGAAGAAAAAGGTGATTGGGGCCGTTAACGGTCTACAGACAAAAACAAAAAAGCCCTGCACCAAATTGGTGCAGGGCTTTTTTTATTGTTCTACGCTAACTATTCGTCAGCTTTTGCTCTCAATCCAGTCATTGGCTTCGCGCACGTCAAGAGTGCCCACATAAATGGCACGACCGGAGATCGCTCCTTCAAGCCCTTTGCGGCAAAGCGGGTGCAGGTTCATAATGTCCGCAATGGTATGAACGCCACCTGCTGCTACAACCGGAATGGATGTCATGGAACACAAACGCTCCAGCGCGTCCAGATTCACGCCGGTCTGCATTCCATCCCGGGCGATATCCGTATACACAAGAAAAGCTACGCCATCTTTTTCCAGCCGGGGCAACACATCTTCGATACGCAAACCGGCATCCTCGACCCAGCCTTTGCTTTTGAGAGCGCCGTCTACGGCATCGAGAGATACACCGACCTGCCCGGGAAGAGCTTTGCACAATTCGGAAAACAAGTCTGGATCTTCAAGTGCCATGGTGCCGATAATCAAACGGGTGACACCGGCATCGACGTATGCCTTGGCGGTTTCAAGATCGCGAATACCGCCACCCAACTGCACAGGAATGTCTATGGCCGCACAAATATCTTTTATCAGCTCATAATTCTTGGGCTTGCCGGAAAAAGCGCCGTCAAGATCAACCACATGAAGATACTTGCAGCCAAGTCCGGCCCAATGCCGGGCCTGTGCCACAGGGTCGGAAGAAAAGACAGTTACCTGGTCTTCCTTGCCTTGGGTCAGGCGTACACACTGCCCGCCTTTGATATCTACAGCCGGGAAAAGAATCACAACTTGAGCCCTCGCTTCAATCCATTGGAATTATTGAACACATTAAAAAAGATATGTATCATTCTCCCCTTTTCTGCTTCAGGGGGCACACGCAGGTACGATTTTCACACAAGGTCGAAGCCCATTCTGGCTCCCAAAAAAAATCAAAAAATATCCGCAGCAGCTTGCCTATGCAGACTGGCGTTCTTTGTGCCTGAAATTTATTATTGTTGCAGGTCTTACCGTAAGCCTGAACCAGCGATTTTTACGCATGAATCCGAGCTAAATCCGCATCGATCAATCTCTAGGCGAAGCCTTATCCCGAATGGAAAAAGAAATCAATTGAGGAGCATGCCGGAACCGGATATCTCATCTCTCTGAAATGCCCTTGTCCAACTTAACGCCCCTTCGTGCTACCACGAACGCAGAATTGTCTGATTCCCGCCACAATAAAAACTGAATTTTGTTTTTCATTTTCAAGCAATGTCATTAAGGTTGCGATAATAAATTCGTACACACCTAACCAAGACATCAAAGGAGAAGAAATGGACTACAATTCAATTTTAACGCCTTATGCTGAGGGTGAGATGATCAACGTGGTTATTGAGATTCCCATGGGTTCTTCCCATAAGGTCGAATTCGACCGCAAACGTAAACTCATGGTACTGGATAGAGTGGAACTGGCGATCTTTGCCAAACCCGTCAACTATGGCTTTATCCCCGCGACTCTTGATGACGACGGCGATGAACTGGATGTACTTTTCGTAACTGACGAACCAATGCCCACCGGCGTGGTCGCCGAAGCTGTTGTCCTCGGCGTTCTGGAATTCGAAGACGATGCTGAAATGGACCACAAAATCATTTGTGTCCCAGCTGACGACCGCAATACCGGCAACCGTATTCAATCCCTTGCAGACCTAGGCGAGCAATGGCAAAAACAAATCGCACACCATTTCTCCCACTACAAAGATCTTAAAAAACCGGGCACAACCAAAGTGCTCGGATTCGGCGACGTAGTCAAAGCCCATGAAGTAATCAAAGAGTGCATCGAACGCTGGAAAAAAGAAAAATAATCTCAGCCCAATGCACAGCCAACAAGGGCAACCTTCGAGCTGCCCTTTCCATTAACCGTAACACCCAATGGCCATTCTGCGCCTCCGAGTAAAATCACATCCTGCAAAAATAAAAGGGACGGCTGAAACAAACAGCCGTCCCCTTGCAATCCAAGTATTTAAAGCGTTTTATTCTAAGCCCTCAAAATCATAATCCGATTTCCATAAGTTTTTCGTCTATTCCTTCCTGAGCCAACTGGAGAGCGCTCACCCACTTGCCGCCACGGTTAAAGAACTTCCCGGCAGCAAAAAGATTCTGGCTCAAGGATTCCTGAGTCTCGGAAAAATGTCCGCGCAGCATGGTACGCTCTTTCACGTTTATGAGAAAAAGATCAATAGAGACAGCGGCAGCGTTCTTCACTCCCATTTCCCCGCCTTCACGCTCATGCCACGCCAAAACCTGCGGAACCAGAATATAATCGGCGGTCATGCACTTGCCAACATTGACCCAATAATTGAGGGCAGACATACGCGGTATGCCGGCTTCCTTGAATACAACCACATCCTGGCACTGTCTGGTCACGGCAGCAGGCGTATAATCCATGACACCGTGTTCATTCAAAGTGTTCTGAATGACGGCATCTAGTTTGCTCAAAACCTCAGGAGAAACAGGTTTGTCTTCTTCCGGCAAGTACCCGGCAAGCAGGTCCATGGAAGAAGTCGGGCTGGTAAACGCCGCAATAACAAGTTTTCCTTGCGGCCGAGGAGCCGTGGCCGAAGGCCTTGGCTTTCCACAACCGGCCAAAACCAACAGAGAAAGACCAAGCACCAGAACACATGCACGAGCTGTGAGTCGTTTCATCAATCAAGACTCCCTTTAGTACTGGAAACACCTTGGCGTTCACGCCGGACGGCAGCCCCAAGGGCCATGCCGAGCGCTTTGAACGCTGCCTCCAAAAGATGATGGCCGTTACGGCCGTATTCAAATTTGACGTGCAGGTTCATCCCCGCCTTGTACGCCAAGGATTTAAGAAATTCACGCCAGACGTCTTTTTCGTCTCCTGCGATGACTGCAGGCAGCAGATCGTCTTCATATACCAAATACGGACGCCCGGAAAGGTCTGTCACAACTTCGACCAAAGCTTCGTCCATGGGTACTTTGGCCCATCCCACGCGTGCAATTCCCTGTTTGTCTCCAAGCGCCTCAGCCAAGGCCTGCCCGAAACAAAGGGCTATGTCCTCCAACGAGTGATGGGTATCGATCTCCAAATCGCCCTTGCAGGACAAATCAAGATCGAAACGTCCCCAGAAACACATAAGCTCCAGCATGTGATCGGCAAATCCGACTCCGGTGCTGATAGACGCCTTGCCCTGCCCGTCAAGAACGAGCCGCAAAGCGATATCAGTCTCGTTGGTAGTCCGTTTAATGGACGCTTCCCGAGTATTCACCGCATCCTCCTTTTGGTGGACAGTATAAGAAAAATCCAGAAAAGAAAATACACTACAACGCATCACCGCAACCGGGATATTCAAATCCCGCAGCAGCCTCGTGTAAGTATGGTCGTTATTTTTCTTTTTCGGTGTCAGGAGCCTCAACATCTTCCAATGCCGCAGCAGCTTCCGCTTCACCCTCTGGAGAATCTTCGTTCACAGACTCAGCGTCACTTTCCGGTGCAACCGATTCCTCTGCCCTATCTTCAACCTCTTCTTCCTTCATCGGCTTCTTTTTGCCGAAAAAGAACGCTACCCAGATACCCAGCTCATACAAAATGATCAGCGGACCAGCCATAAGGCACTGGGTAAAGGGATCAGGAGGTGTCAGGATGGCAGCAGTCACAAACGCAACAAGAATTGCATACTTGCGTTTTTGCCGCAGTCCTTTGGAAGTGACCACACCAAGCCGGGCGAGGAAAAAGATAAACAGCGGCAATTCGAAAACTACACCAAAAGCGAAAAGCAACTTGAGGCAGAAGCTCAAATACTCGTTGAGTTTCGGAGTAAATGCGATTTCCGAAGAAGCAAAACTGGCAAAAAAGTCAAAGCCGAAGGGGAATACCACGAAATAGCCAAAAACCCCGCCAGCAACGAAAAATACAGCGGAAACGATCGCCATGGGAACAACCCAACGACGTTCATGTGCATACAATCCCGGTGCGATAAATCCCCAGATCTGGGCGAATATCACGGGGCTCATGAGGAAGATTCCCGCGACAATGGATATCTTGATATGCGCAAAAAATGCTTCCGCAGGATACGTGTATTGGAAATGCCCACTCATGGCCAAGGGACCAAGAGATTCCTTGAGTGCATCCACAAACACGCCCAGCTGATCGTAATACTTGAAATCCGTGGTTTTGAGAGCCTGCGTCAACGAGTGTTGCAGGTTGATAAAAAAATCTTCTGGCAAGAGAAGTTGGCTGGCCGCATGTTTTTCCAAAACGACCTTCATGGGCTTCATAAGGATGTCGAACAGCTTTTCGGCAAAGCCGTAACACGCGATCATCCCCACAGCCGTTGCCAGAACGGCACGGACCAAACGTTGACGAAGTTCCCCCAGATGATCGAGCAGGCCCATGCTGGCCCCATCGTCTTCATCATAGTCGTCCTCATCCGGGTCAGCTTCGCCTTCAGCGTCCGAAGCCGATTCACCCTCTGAATCAGCGGAAGCTTGTTCTTGTGAATCGACGTCACTCTCCTCGGACGGGCGCTCTGTAGAGCTCTCGTCTTCCAGGGAGTCGGGGCCGGAGTTGCCTCCGGCCCCGTCATGTTCTTCTGCGGAATGCCCCTGTTCGGACTCAGGAGAATCGATAGAATTCTCGTCCTGTTCCCGGGGCTCCTTCTCTTCGGAGCCGGGGGTCAAGTCCTTGTCGGAGCTCATGCGCTCTCCTTGGGCTGATCGCCGGGTTCAGCGTCAGTCTTTTCGGCAGCGTCCTTGGATGCCGGGCTGGGTTCAGCCACAGCTTCCTTTTCCTTTGCTGCCTTTTCAGCGGTTTTTTTGGCAGCCAGAGCCTTTTCGGCATCCTTCTTTCGAATATCCGCTTCGGCCTGCTGCACTTCCTGATCAAGAGTGCTTTTGACATCGTTGCTCATGCGCTTGAATTCCGCCATGCCCTTGCCAAGGCCGCGCATCATCTGCGGCAGCTTTGCCGGCCCAATGACAATCAAGGCAACAACAACGATGATCAGTAGTTCAGGTCCGCCAATTCCAAACATATCTATTCCTTATGCAATCAGTAAAAGCCGCTTATTCCCACTCGATGGTGCTCGGCGGCTTGGAGGAAATGTCCAGAACCACACGGTTAACACCCTTCACCTCATTGATAATGCGGTTGGATATACGCGCCAATACTTCGGAAGGCAGACGAGTCCAATCCGCAGTCATGGCGTCGATGCTGTCCACAATACGCAATGCAATGACATTTTCATAGGTCCGGCCATCGCCCATGACGCCGACGGTCTTCAAGGGAAGAAGAACCGCGAATCCCTGCCATACCTTACGATACCAGTCCGAGGCAATAAGTTCGTTCTGAACGATGCGATCGGCAAGTCGCAGAATGGAGAGGCGCTCTTCGGTGATTTCTCCAAGAATACGTATGGACAGCCCCGGTCCCGGGAAGGGATGACGCCAGATGATGTGTTCGGGCAGCCCCAATTCGTAGGCCGCACGACGAACCTCATCCTTGAACAATTCGCGGAGAGGCTCCACCAGTTCAAGGTTCATGGTTTCAGGCAGGCCGCCCACGTTGTGGTGGCTCTTGATCACGGCCGAAGGGCCTTTGAAGGATTCGGATTCGATCACATCCGGATACAGGGTACCCTGCCCCAGAAACTTGACGCCCTGAATATTTTTGGCTTCACGGTCAAACACGTCGATAAACGTATAGCCGATGATCTTGCGTTTCTTTTCAGGGTCGGTGACACCTTTAAGCTTGCCAAGGAATTCATCAGCAGCATCCACAACCTTGACATTGAGATCAAAGTGCTCTGCCAAAAAGCCGATAACTTCTTCGCGCTCGCCCATGCGCAGCAAGCCATTATCCACAAAAATGCAGTGCAAATTGCGGCCTATGGCCTTGTGCAACAACACGGCGGCCACGGTAGAGTCAATGCCGCCGGAAAGGCCCAGGACAACTTTGTCGTCGCCCACCTGACGCTTGAGGTCTTCAATACAGGTTTCCACAAAGGAAGACATGGACCAGGATGGCTTCAACTCAGCCACCTTGAACAGGAAGTTGTTGATTATTTGGGCGCCCTGATCTGTATGAGCAACTTCCGGATGGAATTGCAGCGCATAGATCTTGCGTTCCCGGTTCCCCATGGCACCGAATTCGATGGATTCAGTCTTGCCCATGATCTCGAAATCGGGAGGAATGGCCTGCACCCTGTCACCGTGGGACATCCATACAGTCAACTTGTCACTGTTTTCGATGCCGTCGAACAGGGGACTGTCGTTCATGGCCTCGAACTCGGCCCGACCATATTCCCGGTCCGTGGAAGAAACCACCTTTCCGCCCAGCTTATGGGCAAGCAGCTGCATACCGTAGCAGATACCCAGTGTGGGCAATCCCCATTCGAGATACTCCGGGGCCAGATCCGGACAGCCGCCTTCCAGCACGCTGGAAGGGCCGCCGGAGAGGATCAAAGCCTGCGGGTTCAAGGCTTTGACCTTGGCAGGGTCCACATTACAGGGATGAATTTCCGAGTATACACCAGCTTCGCGGATGCGCCGCGCAATAAGCTGGGTAAACTGAGACCCGAAATCCAGAATGACGACCTTGTCTTGATTCAGCATAGATATATTACTCCGTTTACCACAAAGAGCGTAGCCTTTGGGTTAGGAACCTTCAACCCGATAGTTGGGAGATTCCTTGGTGATGGTCACATCGTGAACATGGGATTCACGCAGGCCTGCGGGTGAAATCTGTACCAGCTGGGCTTTCTCGAACAGCTCTTCAATGTTCTGGCAGCCGGTGTATCCCATACCGGACCGCAGTCCACCGATGAGCTGGTAGATGGACTCACCCACCGGGCCGCGGTACGGCACCCGTCCCACGATACCTTCGGGAACGAGCTTCTTGGATTTTTCCTGAAAATAACGGTCCGAGCTACCCTTTTTCATGGCGTCGATGGAACCCATGCCGCGATAGGTTTTGTAGGTGCGGCCTTGATACAAAATGGTCTCACCCGGGCTTTCTTCGGTTCCAGCAAAAAGCGACCCCATCATGCAGGTATTGGCACCAACGACCAATGCCTTGACGATGTCGCCGGAATACTTGATGCCGCCATCCGCAATAATGCACTTGTCTGCTTCACGGCATGCCTTCGCAGCTTCCATGACCGCTGTAATCTGGGGCACCCCCACGCCGGCCACGACGCGAGTGGTGCATATGGAACCAGGGCCGATGCCCACCTTGACTGTGTCCACACCAGCTTCGATAAGTGCTTTGGCGCCTTCATACGTGGCGACGTTGCCGCCCACGATCTGCGCCTCCGGGAAAGAACTGCGGATCATCCGCACAGCGTCAAGAATATTGCGGGAATGGCCATGCGCAGAATCCAGAGCCAGAAAGTCAACTCCGGCCCGCAACAGGGCTTCCGCCCGGGCTTCGCAGTCTTTGCCAATGCCGATAGCTGCACCGCAAATCAGACGACCAAAACTGTCCTTAACCGCGTTGGGGTACTTTTTAACCTTGTTGATGTCCTTGATGGTAATCAATCCCTTGAGATTGTTTTCATCATCCACCACCAAAAGCTTCTCGATACGGTTCTGATGCAGTTTGCGCTTGGCTTCTTCCGTGGAAATTCCTTCCGGCACCGTTACCAGATCCCGCGAGGTCATGAGCTCGGAAACAGGCGTTTCCCTGTCCGAGACGAAACGGATGTCGCGGTTGGTAATGATACCCACAAGATGTTCCCCCCGAACAACAGGCAGGCCGGATATCCGGTACTCCTGCATGATGTCCATGACCTTGCCTAACGTGTCGTCGGGATGCACGGTAATGGGGTTGTGGATCATGCCGGATTCGGACTTCTTGACCCTGTCCACCTCGCGGACCTGTTCGCGAACGGACATGTTCTTGTGGATCACGCCAGCCCCACCATGGCGAGCCATGGCAATGGCCATGCGTGCCTCGGTCACGGTGTCCATGGCTGCGGAAATGAGCGGGATATTGAGCTTGAGTTCGGGCGTCAGATAAGTGGACGTGTCCACCATGTCGGGCAGCACTTCCGAATAGGCGGGAAGAAGGAGGACGTCATCAAAAGTTAGGGCCTTGTCGAGAATCTTCTCCATTTGTTCCTCCGGGTTGTTATACCTACATACGATTAAGGCCGGACTTGCGTCCGGCCGTTCTTCGCTCGTTATAGCCCGAGGTACGCGCGCTTCACATCCTCGTTGGCGAGCAATGTGTCGCAGGTGTCGGTCATCACTATTTTTCCGTTTTCCATTACGTAACCTCGGTGGCCGATCTTTAGCGCAAGGTTGGCGTTTTGTTCAACAAGAAAAATGGTGGTTCCTGATTCTTTATTAATTTTAGTAATAATTTCAAATATTTGTTTAACAATCAAAGGGGCGAGCCCCATGGAAGGCTCATCCAGCAACAAAAGGCGGGGCCGGGCCATGAGCGCCCGGGCTATGGCCAACATCTGCTGCTCGCCCCCCGAAAGGTTCCCGCCCATCTGCTTTCGACGCTCATATAAGATGGGGAACAACTCGTAAGCATAATTCCTATCGTGCTTGATCCCGTCCTTGTCCTTACGCAAAAAGGCGCCCATATCCAGATTCTCGGAGATGGATAATTCCGGGAAGATGAGCCGTCCTTCCGGAACCTGACAAATGCCACGGGACACGACTTTCTCAGCCTTCATTCCGGTAATGTCCAGTTCTTCGTAAACGACACTCCCGTTGCGCGGGGAAAGCACCCCGCAGATAGTCATGAGCGTTGTGGACTTGCCCGCGCCGTTACCGCCGATCAAGGTGATGATTTCACCATGATTGATATGCAGGCTGACATTATACAGGGCCTGGATATTGCCATAATAGGTGTCGATATTTTTCAGTTCGAGCATTTTAGACATCGTCGTCCCCTTCTCCGAGATAGGCCTTGATCACTGCGGGGTCGCCGCTGACTTCCTGCGGTGTGCCATGCGAGATAAGCCTCCCGTAATCCAGTACGAAAATGCGGTCAGACATGCTCATGACCATTTTCATGTCATGCTCGATGAGCAGGATGGAGATCCCGTATACATCCCGAATACCCAGCACCAACTCCTTGAGTTCAATGGTTTCATGCGGATTCATGCCAGCTGCGGGTTCATCCAGCAGCAGAAGAAACGGATCCGTTGCCATGGCACGGGCGATTTCCAAACGGCGCTGCTTTCCGTAAGGCAAATTGCAAGCCAGTTCGTTGGCGTATTCTTCCAGATGCACCAGCTCAAGAAGATGGTAGCTTCTCTCTATGATTTCCTGTTCTTCGACGCGAGCCTTGCGGTTATGGGAAATAGCGCCCCATATACCGGACTTGGTTCGACA
>Ga0207831_100570_pt1 | contig 11489 bp, 11 predicted proteins | sample TtanPargueraPR_7_FD_187741 | JGI IMG/M metagenome (GOLD analysis project Ga0207831, IMG submission 187741) | Aerobic enrichment media microbial communities from Bioluminiscent Bay, La Parguera, Puerto Rico - Tt and M1 (2) (SPAdes) | ecosystem: Environmental > Aquatic > Marine > Unclassified ... | reverse complement strand
TTCCTTGATGTCGGCGTCGTATGACAGGAGGGTCCCGCCCCTGCGGAACTCTGCCTGTTCCATGCTTTCCAGCCTGGAGCGGCTTCCCGTGTGCATGAGCGTTTTTTTGAGCTCCTTGATCGCGTCCCGATTGTCCGTCACCACGGGCGTTCTGGTCACTTTCATTCGGCCGATAGGCTCCCCTTTCATGCTGATTTCATAGTCGAGGGAGAGCTTCCTGGCCGTTGTCGCGGCGGCAGCGGCGGAAAGGGGGCGGAACGCCAACAGGCAGAAGAGGAACGCAAGGCTCGCGAGGAGGGGCTTTCGAGTCGTTTTTTGGAGGAGAGTACAGTATTTCATACGGCCAGCAATAGTTTCGGTCGTTCACCGTGTCCAACGAAAGAGTGTAAAAAAATATGAAGACAAGGTCGCCGCTCGTCTACTGCGAGATCCGATAGCCGGTCAGCGTCACGGTATAGCCGCCTTTGTCGGATCGGATTTCCTCCTTGACGGCGAACCAGTAGCCGTTGGCGTCTTTTGCCATCCATTTTTTGGTTTTGGTCGAGCCCGTGTTCTGGGAAACGACCGTGCAGTCGAACGTCCTGTCGGAAATTTCGAGTCGTTCGCGCCCGCCCTTGCGTACTTCCGCGCCGACAACGCTCAATTCGTCCAGGCTGAGCAGACGGTACGAGGCCGACTGCTCTGGTCCGAGTTTGTCCATGGGCAGATATTGGCTGGTGTAGTCGACGTCGCCGGTCTGCACGTTTTCGCAGAAGGTGGCGTTGCCGTTGACCATGAGCTTGATGTCGAGAGTTTCCTTGTCGCGCAGCAGCCTGATTTCATAGGTGTCCGCTCCTTTCAGCCGGGCGGAGTATTCCCAGAGCTGACCGTCGCGGGAGAAAAGGGCGGATTCGGAAACCTGCAGCCGTTGTCCGTTTTCCAGGGTCATGGCCGTGGCCTTGAGTTGCCTCAGTATTTCCTCTTCCCCGTGCATGCCGGGAGTCCGGGTCACCTGCATGGCGCCGAACTCGCGTCCTTTGGCCGTGAGCTCGTAGGAGATCGTGACCGTTTTGGCGGCATCGGAAGCCTGGACCGGCAGGGGCGTGATCATGAGCAGGGTCGGGAGCATGGTTGCGAACAGGATCAGTGATCGCAGGCAGGTCATGGCTGTCTCCTTGGGCGGGTTGGGATGAGAAGCGGATCACCCTGTTTTATTGACATGTGTGTCGATTTAAAGAATATGGTGTATTTATTGGATTGCGTTTCACCGGCATGAAATTCGAAGCTGAATTGATTTTCCATCATATTCTCAACGGACGGAAATATGGGCATCTCTGTCACGCGGCTGAAAGGGCGGGGGGGTCATCATGACAAGCTCAGTGTTTTGCGCCTTGTTTTCGTCTTGGGCGTTTCGGTTTTCCTGTTGCCTGCCTGCACCCATGGGCGCAGGGTCGTCAACGACGTGAAACCCGGAGCCCATGTACGGGATGCAGCGCTGCTGTACCGTTCGCGGCAGGACCGCCTGAATACAGTACTGTACCCTCTGCTCTTGCACAATGCCGGATTGTGCGGCCAGAAGACGCATTTTTCCCTTGGGATCGTTACTGAGGATGCGCAGTATCAGCACCCTCACTACGGTCCTGTTCTTCGCAGCCTGGACGGGGGAAGTGCGGCGCGGGTTCGCTTCGTAGGGACCGGAACACAGGCCGAGCGTGCGGGAGTGCGGGCCGGTGATGAGATTGTCGCCGTCAATGGCAGATCGTTTTTCCCGGACAGTTCTGAAACATCCAATGTCATGAGCGCTTTGGGCATGGCTGCGGAAAAGGGGAAATCCGTCGTCCTTGAAATCAGGAGAGGCGGCGAACTTCTTGAGCTGAAGGTATCCCCGGAACGCATGTGCTCCGTGCAGGCGGCGCCGCTCAACATCCTTTCGGGTTCGAAGTTCAGTGAGGATGATTTTGTGTACGTCTGTGGAGGGCTTATGCGTTTATGCCGGGCCGACTGGGAACTGGCCGTACTCCTTGGGCAGGAGATGGCCCACGTGGTGCTCAGGCATGGGGAAATGCGTGAGAGGCGCAATGCGGGCATGGAGGCGATGAACGGGGCGCTGGGTATGCTTTTGGGATTCAGCGTGGGGGGCGAGATGGAAGAGTATGACGACCCGTTTCCCTTGGCCCAGGAAATCGAGGCCGATGTCCTTGGTTTGTTCATGGCTGCCCGGGCCGGATATGATGTGAGCCGTGCGCATATCCTCTGGGGCAGGCTGGCCAGCGAACAGGCCGATTTACGCCTTGAGGGCGACGGTCCCTGGGATGCGGGGGAGCGCTACGAAGCCATTCGCAGGGTCGCGGCCCGGATACGGAGGCTTCGGGCCGAGGGCAGGGAATTGCTGCCCCAGGGGCCGTAACAAAGGCCGCCCCGGAGGCCGGCCTTTGGTCAGGGCATGGTTATCGGGAGACTCGGTATTTCGTCAGAACCATTTCAAAGTCTCCGTCACTGGAGTGTATTTCCTCCTTGACCGCGAACCAGTAGCCGTTGGCGTCCCTGGCCATCCATTTTCTGGCCTTGGCCGGACCCGCATCCAGGGAAATGACAGTGCAGTCGAATGTGTCGCCCGATACCGTGAGACGTTCGCGTCCGACCTTGTGCAAGACTGTACCGACCACATTCAGTTCGTCCAGATTGAGCAGGCGATACGAGGGCCGGGACGCCGGATCGAGGCTGTCCATGGGCAGATACTGGCTTGTGTAGTCCACATCGGCTGCCGGCACCTTCTCGTTGTGGATGGCCTTGCCGTTTTCCCGAAGCTCGAGGGCGAGGGTGTCCTTGTCGCGCTGCAGACGGATGTCATACGTATCCTTTCCCTTCAGGTGGCCGGCATATTCCCAGATTTGTCCGTCGCGGGAGAATACGGCCGATTCGGAAACCTTCACCTGTTGGTTGGCTTCAAGGGTCATGGTCGAGTCCTTGAACTGTCTGATGACCTTTTTTCCCCCGCGCTCGGCTGGGGAGCGGGTCACCTGCATGGCGCCGAACTCGTAGCCTTCGGACGTGAACTTGTAGGAAAGGGTGACCTTCCTGTCGGTTTCGGCGGCCATGGCCTGCTGAGGAATGAGGACGAGCAGCGCCGGGAACATGGCTGCGAACACAAACATTAATCGAATCGTGGTCATGAGATGCTCCTCGGTTGTAGACTCATGATCACGTATTTATTTTTTAATGGACAGGTGTGTCAATTTAAAGAGTGTAAAAGAGTGTTATTCTCCGTTTCAGGAATGAAAAAGACCGCCCCGGAGGGCGGCCTTTTTGTTTAGCGCAAAATTAAAAAACGGGAAGTTGGATTTGGTATTTTTTATTTAATTTGTTGCTCTCACAAAAAGCTTTAGCTTTCAGTAAATCAATACCCATAGGAGAGTCATATATTAAGATTTTAAATAGATGCGGATGATGTGTTTTTAGTCTTGTCAACTGTCCGTTTCTTATCGCCATTGCACATGACCAGCAGCCATTTCGAGGGTAACCTAAGTCGTACAGTTCACATGTTGGTAGGTCGTGGAGTAAAAAATATTTATAGATGTCATTCTTTGTCCATATTGAAATAGGAGAAAATTTCCATATTCCATGGTTTCTTTTGTAGTACCGTTTTATATAGTAATAATCCCCGTGATCAACCCACAGTCTAACCCGGGCTCTACTTTCTTCTGCCCTTATGCCAAGGATTTTTAAATCACATTTTAAAGAGCTCTCTAAGTTTTTGCTGGCTTTTTCATGTAATTTTTCACTACATTTTGTGGAAATTCTTATGTTGCTTTCGATGAGTTCTTTTTCAATTTGTGATAGTTGAGGCCGAATGTTGCCCGTTCTACGAGCTCTTTCAACATTTGAAGCTACACTTTTGCCAAATATTGGCCAGCCGTATTTAGCTCCAATGTCCCAAAATGTTTGATCGGGTTCCTTGATGTGTAGATTTAATCTCCACTTTGCGGCTAACATATCTATATAGTTATATGTTTCTAAAAAGTCTACGTCGGTTTTTGTGAAGATTATAGGGATATTTGGGTGTGTAGATAATATTAAGTGAAGAGCTACAGTGCTATCTTTGCCTCCAGACCAACAGACAACTGGGTTGCTATGTTTGCTTATAATTTCTTCAAGTGTACTGATCGTGACAGCAAGTTTTTCTTCAAATGGGAGTTTCCAAAGTCTGTGTATATTTCTCCATCCAGCACTTAAATCCTTTCTATGGTTTGTCGGTCTCGGCATCCTGTTGGTCCCAAGTATCGAAATCTCTTATTGTATGTATATGGTCGTCAATCCATGATTTGTGAAGAATATTTATTTCATTAAACCTTTCAAAAACACCATTTTTTTTCTTGATGCTATTGGTCATTCCTACAATGCTCCAAAATATTGAAGCAAATATAATAAATATTATTTTATCTTCTATTTTAATATTGTGAGCAGGTAATTCATAGCTAAAAATTTTATAGATAATAATGTCTAATGACATAAGTATAATTGAGCCTATCACAAAGTAACAACACGTTTTTCTTATTATATATACAAATCTGCACATATATCCACGTGATAAAGTTCTTTTCCACTGCTGATGATGTTTATTTTCTTTGTTTTCCCATTTGTTAAAAACTTTATTAAGCCATAAATATGTTGCTATTTTTGTATTGATGTTAAATTTGTCAGCTATATGTTCTGAAGGAAAATGTTCTCTAAACACTTTTGAAAATTTGTTGTCTCCAGAATATAGTGCGTCATGTGAAAAAATAAGAATTTCAATTGCAGCTATAATTATAGCTGCAATTGAAGTGTTGAATAATGATTCAATGTCAAGCGATATTGGTCTAATAAAAAGGTGAACAAATGCAATTGTCGAAATCAGAACAAAAGCTGAAGAGATATATTTAATTTTTAATCTGGGATCGTTTATCATCATATCTTCCTCCGGATATATTGTATCATAATTTTTATAAATTTTATTGTGAATAGCGTTATAAACAAAAAGACCGCCCCGGAGGGCGGCCTTTTTGTTTTGATGTATGTGGCGGTTATTACAGGATATACCGGGACAAATCCTGATCCTCGCTGACGTCCTCCAGCTTGGCGCGGACGTAATCCCTGTCCACGCTGACGCTCTGGCCGGACTTGTCCGGGGCCTCGAAGGAGAGGTCGGCCAGGATCTTTTCCATGATGGTGTAGAGCCTGCGCGCACCGATGTTCTCGGTCTCCTCGTTGACCTTCTGGGCGAACTCGGAAACCTCTTCCAGGGCCTCCCGGGTGAAGTCCACGCTGATGCCCTCGGTCTCCAGCAGGGCTTTGTACTGCACGGTGAGGGCGTTCTTGGGCTCGGTGAGAATCCTGTAGAACTCGTCCTTGCCCAGGGCCTGCAATTCCTCGCGCAGAGGGAAGCGCCCCTGCAGTTCGGGGATGAGGTCGGAGGGCTTGGCGAAATGGAACGCGCCCGCGGCGATGAACAGGATGTGGTCGGTCTTGATCATGCCGTACTTGGTGTTGACCACTGACCCTTCCACGATGGGCAGCAGGTCGCGCTGCACGCCCTCGCGGGAAACGTCCGTGCCGCCGTGATCCTGGCGCGCGGCGATCTTGTCCAACTCGTCCACGAAGATGATGCCGGTTTGTTCCACCCGCTCGCGGGCCATGTCCGTGACCTTGTCCATGTCGATGAGCTTGCCGGCCTCTTCTTCGATGAGCACTTCGTAGGCGTCGCGGATCTTCATCTTGCGGGTCTTTTTCTTCTTGGGGAACATGCGGCCGAGCATGTCGGACATCTGCATGCCCATGTCCTCCATGCCGGGCATGGCCATGATCTCCATCTGCGGCCCGCCGGTGACGGAAATCTCCACCTCGATCTCGCGTTCGTCCAGCTGCCCCTGGCGGAACATCTGGCGGAATTTTTCGCGGGTGCTTTCATCCCTGGGCTTTTCCGGCTCCTTTTCCTTGTCGGGGCTGGACATGAGGAATCCCGCCCCCTGGGTCTGGGGCTTGTTGCCGGGCAGCAGCAGGTCCAGGATGCGCTCCTCGGCGTTGCGCTCGGCCTTGATGTGCACCTTTTCGGTCTCTTCCTTGCGCACCAGGTTGATGCCTATCTCCATGAGGTCGCGGATCATGGATTCCACGTCGCGGCCCACATAGCCCACCTCGGTGAACTTGGTGGCCTCCACCTTGAAGAAGGGGCAGCCCGTGAGGCGGGCCAATCGACGGGCGATCTCGGTTTTGCCCACGCCCGTGGGGCCCATGAGAATGATGTTCTTGGGAGCGATTTCGTCGCGCAGCTCGGGATCAAGCTGCTGCCTGCGCCAGCGGTTGCGCATGGCGACGGCCACCATGCGCTTGGCGTCGTGCTGGCCGATTATGTAGCGGTCCAGTTCCGAGACGATTTCCCGGGGTGTCAGATTGCTCATTATTTTTCCTGTGTTTCGATGGTCAGGTTTCCGTTGGTGTAGACGCAGAGGTCCGCGGCGATGTTCATGGCCTTTTCCACGATGTCGCGGGCCGGCATGTCCGTGTTCTGCTCGAGGGCGCGGGCCGCGGCCAGGGCGTATGCCCCGCCGGAGCCGATGGCGGCCAGGCCGTCGTCGGGCTCGATGACGTCGCCGGTGCCGGAAATGATCAGCAGGTGCTCGCCGTCCGCGGCCAGGAGCATGGCCTCGAGCCTGCGCAGGTACTTGTCCGTGCGCCAGTCCTTGGCCAGTTCGACGGCGGCGCGCAGCAGGTTGCCGGAATAGGTCTCCAGCTTCTTCTCGAAGCGCTCGGAAAGGGTGAAGGCGTCGGCCGTGGCCCCGGCGAAGCCCACGGTGACCTTGTCCTTGTAGATCTTGCGCACCTTGCGGGCCGTATGTTTCATGGCGATGGCCTGGCCCAGGGTGACTTGGCCGTCACCGGCCATGGCCGTTCCGGTCTCGTCCTTCATGGCGAGAATGGTGGTTCCTCTGAGTTGCATGTTTCCTCTCTTGCGATGTGGCTACAGGATGGTATCGGCGATTTTCAGCCACGTTTCATAAGCGGCGTCGCCGTGCAGGACCATGGAGGCTTCCTCCACCAGTCCTTGTTCGAGGCCTTCCCGCAATGCGGTCAGCGCGATCTGCGCGGCCTGTTCCACGGGATAGCCGTAGACGCCGCAGCTGATGGCCGGGAAGGCGATGGTCTTCAGGTTGTGTGCATGGGCCAGCTTGAGGCTGTTCAGGTAGGCGTTGCGCAGTTTCCCGGGCTCGTTCTCCGAGCCGCCGCGCCAGATGGGGCCCACGGTATGGATGATGTGTTCGGCTGGCAGGTTGAAGCCCGGGGTGATCACGGCCTGGCCCGCGGGCAGCGAGCCGATGTCCGCCACGATCTCCCGACAGGCGGCCTGGAGCAGGTCATGCCCCGCCGCGGCGTGAATGGCGCCGTCCACACCGCCTCCGCCCGCAAGGCGCGAGTTGGCGGCGTTGACGATGGCGTCCACCCGCATGGTGGTCAGGTCGCCCTGCATGAGGACGAGCCCGCGGTCGGCTATGGTCCATGTCTTCATGTCAATGCACAAGCTAATCCTGTTTCGGATTTTGGCAAGGGGCGGGGTCGTATTTTCCGGGCATTTGCGCCTGCCGTTGTGTAAATATGATTAAAGATTGACATCTATATTGTGAATTCAATAATTATGTACATGATCGTAATAATTTCATGAGGAGGCCTGTATGGCAAAGCGCAACGTGATTCCCGGTGTTGAAGAACTTCTGGCCTGCATCGTCACTGTGCCGGACACCTTTGTCCCCGATACCCGCATACCGGACACCCGGATTCCGGATACCCGCGTCCCCGACACTTTCGTTCCTGATACCCGTATTCCCGGAAGCTCCTGAACGGACGCCATACGCACAAAGGGCGGCAGCGCCTTTTGTTCATGCCCATGCTGATAGACAAGGACGACTTCCTTTTCCCCCAAACGATCGACTCCCTGGCCACGGGGTGCGTCATGGGGCTGTGCGCTCAATGGCCCCTGCTCTGGGAAAACGGCTGCCAGAACATGTTGGCCCGGATCATTGCCGGGCGTCTTTCCCGTGTCCTGAACCTGGCCCTGGCCGCGGAGCAGGCCGAGGCCCGTGCAATAGGCCGTTTCAAGGCCGCCACCCCGGAAGGCCGTTATCGCCAATTCGACGAACTGTTGGCCCGGCAGCGGCTCCAGGATCTTCTGCTGGACAAGTACGAGGGCCTGAGCGAGCTGCCATGGACTCTGGTTTCGGACTGGACCTTTGAGTTCGACGCCATGCTGCGGCGGCTCAAGACGGACGGGGAGGACATTGCCAAGTGCCTGGGCGTTTCCTGTGATCTGGACGAGCTCAAGGACATTGCGGCGGACTGCGCGGACCTGCACGAGAGCGGGGCCGGAGTCTGTATCCTGGAATTCCGGGGAGGCGAGCGGCTGGTCTATAAACCGAGATCCATGGCCCCTGACGTACTTTTTTCCAGGCTGGTGTCTTTGCTCAACGCCGAACTCGGCTGGGAAGCCTATCTGGCCCCGGCCACCATGGACATGGGGGCGTACGGCTGGCAGGAGTGCATCGCCGAGGACCCGTGTCGCGACGAGGAGGCCGTGAAGCTCTTTTTCCGGAGGCAGGGAGCCAATCTCGCGCTCCTGTATCTGCTGGGCGGTGTGGATTTCCATGCCGAGAACATGATCGCCTGCGCCGATTTTCCGATTTTTGTGGATCTGGAGACAGTGATGCAGCCCGTACGTGACGGCACGCATTTGCTGGAGCGGTCGGGCATGGTTCCGGTTCACGGGCGGGAGTACGATTATTCGGCGCTGGGCTGTGCGCCGGACCCTGCAAAACGAGTGCACGGGTTTGTCTGGTGCGACTGGGGCAGGGACACCCTGCACATGAAGGCGGGCGAGGTCCCCTGCAACGGCCCGTACTGCCTTCCTCAACTGGGGGGGCGCCGCGTCTCCGTGCAGGGTTTCGAGCAGGAGGTTGTCGACGCCTTTTCCCGCACGTTGCAGGATCTCGGTCGGGCGTTCAGCGCCAACCGGGACCTTGTCGACACCGTGGTTGAGATGCCCATCCGCTATATCCATCGGCCCACGCAGGTCTATCACGGGATTCTGACCGCGTCGCTTCACCCGGACAACCTGGAAAGCATGGAGGATCGCAGGCATTTCATCGAAGCCCGGCTCTGTGCTCTTGGTCCGCAGACACCCGCCGGCCTGCTTGAGCATGAGGCGTCGGTCATCGAGGAAGGCTACATCCCCACCTGCCGCACCCGGGCCGATTCCTGCGACCTCTGGTACGGGTCCGTCAGGGAGCCCGGGTTTTTCCCGCAGGCCACCATCACCCAACTTCGCCAACGCGTTCGCGAGGCGCCCACCTGCAACGACAGGCTTTGCCGTTCCCTGATCTCGGCGCTGTGCCCATAAGGCATAGACTTCCCCCGGAAAACGCGTTACGTCCCTCGCCATACCGCCGGACACGACACCAGCGCGGTGCGTTCCCTTCGGGCGCGCCGGGAGAGACAACCTATACAGAACGACGGGACCGCAGGGTCTGAGATTCCCCATGATACGCAGTGTGAACCCCGCCACCGGGCAGGTGGTGCAAACTTTTGAAGAATGGTCTGCGGACACGACCCGCGAGACCCTGGACGGAGTTGCGGCCGCCTGGGAACCGTGGAGCGAGACCGCATTGTCCGAGCGTGCCGCCATCCTGCGCAAGGCCGCCCGGATTCTCAGGGACAACCGCATCGAACTGGCCGACCTCATGGCCATGGAAATGGGCAAGCCCGTCACCCAGGGCCGGTTGGAGATCGACAAGTCCGCCCTGGTCTGCGAGTACTACGCGGAAAACGCCGAAAGGCATCTTGCGCCCGAGCCGGTTGAAGGCGTCGGCAGCAAGGCCTTCGTCTCCTACGAGCCGCTCGGAACGGTGTTGGCGGTCATGCCCTGGAATTTCCCGTTCTGGCAGGTTTTCCGCATTGCCGCGCCCACCCTCATGGCGGGCAACGCCATGGTGCTCAAGCATGCCTCCAACGTTCCCATGTGCGCCCAGGCCATCGAGAAAGTGCTCGACCAGGCCGGGTTGCCGGAAAACGTCTTCCGCACCCTGATGATCGGTGCGGGCCAGGTGGAGAACGTGCTGGCCCACGACTCCGTGGCTGGTGTCTGCCTGACCGGCAGCGATGCGGCGGGCCGCAGCGTGGCGGCGGTTGCGGGCAGGAATCTGAAACGCTCGGTCATGGAACTGGGCGGCAGCGATCCGTTCGTGGTCCTGGCCGACGCGGATCTGGACAAGGCCGTACAAGTGGCCGTGTGCTCGCGCTGCAAGAACACGGGCCAAGCCTGCATCGCGGCCAAGCGTTTCATTGTCATGGAAGATGTGTACGACGAATTCGTCGCGCGTATGAAAGACGGCATGACGGCCTTGAAAATGGGCGATCCCATGGACCCGGAAACGTATTTGGGCCCCATGGCCACCGAAGTCCTGCGCGCCGAGCTGCAGCATCAGGTGGACCGCTGCGTGGAAGCGGGGGGAATCCTGGTGCTCGGAGGGAGCGTCCCCGACGGGCCGGGAGCTTTCTATCCGCCCACCATCATCACGAACGTGTCTGCCGACGCCGCAGTGGTCCAGGAGGAATTGTTCGGTCCCGTGGCCCTGGTCTTCAAGGTCGGGAGCGAGCAGGAGGCCGTGGAACTGGCTAACGCCACTCCCTACGGCCTGGGCGGATCTGTCTGGGCCGGCGACGGGAACAAAGGCCTGGAACTGGCCGCACGTATCAGGACGGGCAGCGTGTTCGTGAACGCGTTGGTGAGCAGCACCCCGGAGCTGCCTTTCGGCGGCATCAAGGCTTCGGGTTACGGCCGCGAACTGTCCGCCTGGGGTATCCGCGAATTCGTGAATGTGAAGACCACTGTGGTCGGTTAGGCGGCCGTCCACAACGGTCCGTTTGCTTCGTCGCCCCGAAGAAGGGCACCCCGGCGCTCAAGCCATTCCGAAAAGCTTTTCATTGAAAAAGTTGAAAGCACTCGTCCGAGTCGGACGAGTGCTTTTTTCTTGTCGATTTCGTCAGCTAGTAGGCAAAGGGCTCCTTGTCCCGCACCTCGAAGGTGAAGGGCATGTCCGGCGGATCAATGATCCGGACGTCGTGCCCCCTGATCTCGTGATTGAGGCTTACGAAGGACATGAGCATACCGGGCAGGGATATTTCCCCGTTGGCGTGGGACTCGGCCGATTCCACCACTTCTCCGGCCACGCGTACCCAGGAACCTTGCGGATATTTGTCCGGGTCGTCCACCGAGACCAGGAAACCCGGGGCCACGGCGTCGGCCAGGCAGCAGAAGACGTTGACCCGGAACACGGCGATCATGCCGCGTTTGTCCAGATCCGGGCTGCGGGCCACCATGCCGCGCATGGCGATTTCCCTGGGATACTCCTTGTTCGTGCCTTCAATGAGCGCGAAGAGTTCGGGGGTGGATATCCTGACGTATTCCTTGCCGTTCAGGGTCAGCC
>Ga0207831_100569_pt1 | contig 11495 bp, 13 predicted proteins | sample TtanPargueraPR_7_FD_187741 | JGI IMG/M metagenome (GOLD analysis project Ga0207831, IMG submission 187741) | Aerobic enrichment media microbial communities from Bioluminiscent Bay, La Parguera, Puerto Rico - Tt and M1 (2) (SPAdes) | ecosystem: Environmental > Aquatic > Marine > Unclassified ... | reverse complement strand
CTCTCTTCATCGATGCAGGCTCGTGTCTTGATCCCTACCAAATAGCACGCTATGCACGTAAACACGAAGAAGACAGCAGAAACCTACTCAACCATACCCTCATCAACAGAACATTTACCCTCTATCAACTTCAAGCCTTCATCCTCAACGACTTAGAATCCCAACTCGAACAACACGGCCCCAGAACACTCATACTCGGAGGATTTCCCAGTCTTTTCTCGGATTCTGACATCCCTTTAAACGAACGCATATGCATCCTTCATACCATCTTATACAAACTCAAACTGCTCACCAAACATTATGATCTTATCACCATTCTTACCAGCAAAACCATTGCTCATTGCAACACCAAAATCCGAACACAGATAGAAGACTGCTGCAATGAAACCATCAGAATAAAGCGAATCGACAACTGTACCTACATCGATGCAATCAAAAAAAAACAAGGAACCGTCATACTGCATCTTGGATCTGGACAACTACGATTAGAACACTTCGGAGCGGTGGTGTAGACTTTTATGGGACGCAGCCTTCCAACCTTTCGCATGGTCATAGAACACTTCGGCTGGGAGTGGAACGACTTCAAAGACGCCTTACGAGACATCGACCGAGACAGTTTTGAAGAACTGCTCAATCACGCCAGGAGACACGCCGAAGCAGGATCCAACATGCCTAACCCCTACCCATTTGAGCCCATCATCATGTCCATTTTACTCGAACATGAAAAACAACTACGACTACTGAGGAAAGATCATGACGAGGGGTTTTCTCCTTGACTGCTATGTTGATGAAAAAAAAGATCGACTCATCACCTGGATACTACAAGACAACCACAACGTAGTACGCCATGAATCCCGCTACCAACCAAGCTTTTTTGTCAAACCACCACACCATGAACTCTTTAGCCTTGCCTCAAAACTTCACCAACTCAACGAAATAAAACACATCAACATCACCGAAAAACCGCTACAACTTGGATCAAAAAAACCCACCCAAGTCTTAGAAATAACACCTCAACGGCTCACCGACATACGCCGACTTGCCACTCTCATAGACACTTGGGGAAAACACCATCGCTACCAACTCTTTGACGTTGACCTACGAACAGAAAGCCGTTTTCTTGCAAACAACAACGTGTTCTTCAATGCAAAAATACAGACAGACTCACACAAAAAACTCTGCGTTGACCACGACACACAATGGAGTATCGACTACCAAGCTCCTCCCTGGAAAATACTGCATCTTGACGTAGAAATACCTCACATCACCCCTCTTTTAGACCAACCACTCAAACGACTTCAAATAAACAATCAAACACTAGAACTTGGCTCAGAAGAAGATAACCTCAAAGAGCTTCAAAAGATCATTTCACAAAAAGACCCTGACATCATCATCACCTCAGGAGGAGACAGCTTCACTTTTCCCTACCTCTACGCCCGCGCACAACACGTAGGCATACACAAAAAATTTACGCTGCACCGCGAGCGCGGAGTTACAAGAAAACGTGCAATAAAAAAAGAAAAATCCTACATGAGCTACGGACATATCGTCTACCGACCAGCATTTCATACACTCAAAGGACGAATACATCTTGACAAAAGCTCCTCATTTTTCTACAAAGAAAGCAATCTAGAAGGGCTACTTGACATCTCACGATGCGCTAATCTCTCATTACAACTTCTCTCGCGACTAGGGCCAGGTACTGCCATTAGTCAAATGCAGATCAACCATGCACAAAAATTAGGCTATCCCACACCTTGGAAAAAAGCCCAGACAGAAACGTGTAAAACCGCATTAGAGCTGCTACAAACAGACCGAGGAGGACACATCCTCAGCCCACGAGTTGGTTTTCATAGCAATGTAGCCGAACTCGATTTTGCCTCACTTTATCCAAACATCATGGTCAAATACAATATCAGCCCTGAAACCATGCTTTGCAGCTGCTGCAGTCCCACCAACGCAATACTCGTTCCTCAAATAGGATATCACATCTGCACAAAACAAAAAGGACTTCTTCCCAGTGTCCTCCAACCCATTCTCACCAGAAGATTCTGCTACAAAGCCCGCATGAAACATCCAGGATACGACACGCAAAAAAACCAATGTTTACAAAATGCCTGGAAATGGATTCTTGTCGTCTGCTTCGGCTATACTGGATACAAAAATTCTCGCTACGGACGCATAGAATGCCATGAATCAATCACAGCATATGCCCGAACACACCTTCTTAACGCAATGCATATTGCAGAGCGCTGTGGCTACAACGTCTTGCATGGCATCGTAGATTCACTGTGGATACAACCGCAACAAAACCAAACCTCTCAGTTTCTCCCTTTAGAAAAAGTCGCTCGAACAATCAGTCGTGAACTTTGCATCAAAATCAAAGAAGCAGGACGCTACAAATGGATTGTCTTTGTTAAAAGCAAAGGCCTAGATGTCGGTGCACTCACCAGATACTATGGCGTCTTTGAAGACGGCAGCATAAAAGCAAGAGGCATAGAACTACGACAACGAAATACCCCCCTATTTTTTAAAACACTGCAACACGACATATTAAGCCTCATGTCAAAGGCAACAACAAAAGAAGAAATCCATGCTCTTCTTCCCAACATACTTGATTTTGTCTGCAAGAAAGCACAACACATCATTTCCGACAATGTTTCTTTAGACCAACTCCTTCTTACAACAAGTGTTTCAAGACATCCTGCCGACTATAAAGTAAACACCTGTGTCCACGATGCACTGTTGCAGGCACAACACCTTGGATTCAACATCTCTCCTGGCCAAAACATACGTTATGTTGTCTGCGATAACTCAAGCAAAGATCCTATGAAACGAGTGAAAATACAAGAAGCGCTTCATACAAATGAGACAATTCTCATAGACAAAGACTTCTATCTTAGATGGCTTTTAAGAAGTGTTGAAAGTCTTCTTCTTCCCTTTGGATATACTCAAAAACAACTCATCAAAAAAACTGGCATACTACACAAGAAATGAAGGAAAAAGGACTTAATGTGCTTTAAACCACAAAAAATAAAATCTCGCATAAGATTACCGTATCTGGAGAGTCATATGGAAAACACATTAGCCTTATTTGATGAAGCTGTTTTAGAAGAAAAAGCAACATGGTGGCAGATGGAACTACCCTCTGGAAACGTATTTTTTGGCGATACAAAAACAAACATGCTTGGGCATTCTGAATCAGACTTTAACCACTATTCTGATTTTACAAAGATCGTCCACCCAGACGACTATGAAAAAACTATGCAAGAAATGAGAGATCATCTTGAAGGGAAAAAAGACCTCTACGAAGTAGTCTATCGAATCAAGCACAAAAACGGAGATTATCTAACATTCTATGATTGCGGTAAAATAATCAACAGAGAAGGAGAAAAAACCACACTCATGGGATTTGTTGTAAAAATCGAAGAAGGAGAAGACATAGAAGAAACCACAATACGATTCAAAGACATGGTCACAAGTGGCGAGCCTTCTCTTGTCGAGATTATAGCAGAGATCAGATAAGATTGCTATTCTTGCAGAATTTAGAATCAACGTAGCTAAATTCGTGGCGAATATTGGATTGTATAATCTGTAATTAGTCTTGCATTCCAGGAGAGATCTTTAAATAAATCCATCTTAATGAATCCTGAACTAAGTGGAAATCTTAGGTGCGTACTTGGGAAGATATCTGAAAACATCTCTCCAACAGATGGACCACCAATATCTTGTTTTTGTATCTTCCAAGTAATAGTATCTTGGTTTTCATCAAAACTTCCTTGACAGACAGAATAATCGATATAATCATTGCCATCTTCGTCTAAAGTGCCCACTATAAATGGAGTAAAGCCTTCTGGTAGAAGATGAACAGATGCTCCATAGGAAACGTTGTCATATATCCAATCAACAACATAGATATAGTCATATATTTGTGAGCTCATCTTCAAATCTCTTACTTTCATTACAATATACAGAGACTGAGGCTCAGTTTGCTCTTCATAAAACCAAACTGATTGAAAATCGACATTTTTAAACCAGAATTGCGGTAAAAAAGGAATGGTTCCAAATAATTTAACATCAAATTTTTTATCAATAACCTCTGGTTCTTGCTCAGATCCTGACTGCGCAACAAAGGAAAGCGACAACGACATCAACAGCATAACAACTATCAAAACACCATATTTTCTTCTCATGGTCTTCCTCCCAAAAATTTGTCTTAAAAAAATTACTCTGTCCTATTATAAATAGTTTTTTAATTTACAATTGTTAATATTTTAAAAAATTAACAATAAAAATTATTTTAAATAACATTTTTTAAAATTAAATATACTTCTTAGCAGAATCAAAGCTAACTACTACATATCAGAAACTAGAGACCATCTAAAAGTCAGTAATTCAAAATCATGTGCTGAATTGATTTTATTTTAGCAAAGAAACAACAATAAAAGACAAAGTCAAAACTTGTAGGAAACCAAACATTGCAACCATAGCCAATTCTCCTAAGTCAACATAATAACCGGCACTTACAATGACTGTATACAACAACATACCCAAAGATACCAAGAAAAGATGAAAAGAAAACCTTGTTTTTTTCAAAAGAGAAAAACCCGATGCAAGTAAAAAACCAGCAGTTAAAAACTCAGCAAACAGATGAAGAAAAATCTCACTAGAGCCAGAATCTAACTCAGGAACCTGATTTGAAAAAAGAAAAAACGACCACATGCCAAGAATACTAAAGCCCACAAATAATGAATAGAGTGCTGAAATCTTTCTAAAGTTCATCACCAATCACAAAGCCAAAAAGAAAAAAGAGAAGAATTAAAAAATTTTATTTTTCAACTCCGCCCCATTTCGAGATATAGATGATTCCAACAACACACACAAGTGTTATTACAAGAGCAACGACAATACTTACCGCAGCGCCTGTTACGTTGTCAAAACCTCCATCCTGCCACAAACCAGCAAGCTTGAGCAGACCAATGATGATGTCTCTCCAAATCAGAGCAATGACAAAACCAAAAGCTGCAGCCATCGCAGTTGCGGCACTCACTTTTACTTCACTTAACTTAACCATTTCCTACCACCTGCTGTGTCATAGCAAAACAGAATTTAAATACTTTTTTAAAAAATTTAACTACCGACTAACAAACCTACTATATAAATTATATAGGATAAATACAAAAATGTCATTAGGAAAACCTTATAAGATATAATCAAGTATCAAAAAACTATATAGATTAAAAATGTGAGGAAGGAACCATGAAAAAAATACTCATACCACTCTTATGCGCAAGCCTACTTTTTACTGCAATGTCTGGCTGCGTAGAAGAAACACCTGAAGAAGAAATGAAAAACATCGTAGAAACCGCAATAGAGAACGGAAACTTCGAAACACTTGTCGCTGCAGTCACCGCAGCAGATCTTGTTGACACACTCAGCGACGAAAACAGTGAATTCACCGTCTTTGCCCCAACCGATGAAGCATTTGCAGCACTTGACAGTGCAATACTCACAAATCTTGTTGAAAACGATACTACAAACCTTACCAAAATACTGACCTACCACGTCTTAGGCAGTGCAGTCATGTCCACTGACATCACCGACGGCATGAGAGTTGAAACAGTACAAGGAAAATACATCGAAATCACCGTAGTCGGCGATAACGTCTATATCGACAATGCCATGGTCACCACCGCAGATATCGAATGCAGCAACGGAGTCATCCACGTCATTGATGCTGTCATGATGCCAAAAGACAACATCGTAGAAACCGCAATAGCAGAAGGATTTGACACACTTGTAACAGCAGTTCTTGCAGCAGACCTTCAAGGAACCCTTGGAGATGAATCCGCGCAATTCACTGTGTTTGCACCAACCGATGCTGCCTTTGCAAAACTCAACAGCACCTATCTTACAAACCTTGTTGAAAACGATACCGCCAATCTTACAACAATACTAACCTACCACGTCTTAGCCTCAGCAGTCTACTCAACAGACCTTTCAAACAATATGACTGCAACCACCGTCGAAGGAACAGACATCGTCATAACCATAGTAAATGAAACAGTCTATCTCAACGACATAGCAATGGTCGCCATCGCAGATATCGAATGCAGCAACGGAGTCATCCACGTCATCGACACCGTCATAACACCATAAAACAAAAAAACAAAGAAGAGATTTTCAGAAAAAACTCTGGAAATCTTCCTATTTTTCTTTTAACACAGATTCAACAATCCCTTGTGGCATAAAGGTCTTTTCAACAATACGGTCAACCGGCCAACCCAACTTTGAAAAACGTTTAATCACCACCCACATCGGCTCACCAACTTCTACCACATGGCCATCCAGATCATACAGTCGAAAACAACGCTGGCCCCAGGGTTGCTCAAGCATCTCATGAACAAAATCAATATTGTTGTCTTTTAAAAAACTCAGACACTCCTCGATATCAACAGACTCAAAATAGATCTCAGCAACAGGGAGAACCTCTTTTTGTTCACCAGAACCCACAAAACCCATAATCTCAAGAGCATACTCACGCAGCCACAAAGAAAAACCACCTTCAAAGACCACACAACGACCATGATCAAGAGAGATTTTTTGAGACAACATCTCTGAATAAAACTTCTTTGATTTCTCAATATCTTTTACAAAAAACACCGCACTAGAAAACTTTGGGATTGCATTTTCTTGCATCATATCAATCATCTCTCCTTTTTCTTTGAATACCACAATGTTTTTGCTTCGACAAACCCCTTTTTTCCCTTTTTCTTGATTGCTCTTAAATTCTTGATATGGGCATCGCCATGGACTTCTTCAAGAAACGAAAGCTTCTCACACTCCACAAACTCCTCACACTGCCAACAACCCTCAAAGCCCTTTTTCTGAGCGCACACCCTAATCTTACAAAACGGAGAACCACCACCGCCACGACACCCTTTTTTGCAGCGAAACTTCACCATGGCACCTAACACTTTGTAGCACTGTTCATAGTCTTTGAAGTCCTTGCCAAAGGAGTAAGTAGAAATAAATGCTGCAAACTTATCATACCGACTGCTTCGAAGCTCTTTTCTTAAATCACGAGCAAGATCTGGAATCATACCATTATGCCCATGGCAATCCTCACAATACAATCCACAAAACGCTATTAACTCTTCATCATTTTTTTCATCTGACATAAGGACACCCAAGATTCACGGGTGTTAATACTACAGTCGTTAATAAAACATCCTCAGAAAGGTCAATGAACCTATAGAAAAAAACGCCTCATTGAATTTGTCAAAGTATAAAACAAAAAAAGAACATACATACTCTATGTCCAAAGATTCACACAGAGAAGAACTCATTGCACCCTGCGGGATGAACTGCAGAATCTGTGTCGCCTACTTTGGTTATGCCATGAACGGCAATAAAAGAAAACATCGATGCGTTGGATGCAGAGAACAACAAAAAGACTGTGGACATCTTAAAAAACACTGCGAAAAACTTGCAAAAAACCAACTCACTTACTGCTTTGAATGTTCAGATTTTCCCTGCACACATATACAATATCTTGATGAAAAATACAAAAAACGATTCAATATGAGTACCATTGAAAATCTCAAACTCCTCAAGGGCAAAGGAATACAAAAACTTCTCAAATCAGAAGAGAAAAAATGGAAATGCCCGCAATGCGGAGAAGTCCTCTGCTGTCACACCGGCATCTGCTATACTTGCGGATACACTATTGAAAATTATATGAAGAAAAAATGAGAAAAAACTATAAATTATTCTCAAAACCTAGAAACTCAATTAGACGTGGAGTAATCACCTGCTCACCTGGCTTTCCAATCGCCTCATTTACCTGAGCATGCGTATAATTCATCGCATACACCAGGACTGATTCAACACCAATACCCTCAAGAGCAGATACAAAATTCTCATTGACTGCCACACGATCTTCACTACCCCTAGTCACAACAAAAAATTTTGGAATATTTTTGCCTGACTCAACATGATTTATCGGTGAAGCATCAAACCATACTTCAGGGTCAAGACCAAACGCATTCTTATAGAGCAACTCCACTAGAAGAGAAGTATTTAGAATCTGATGCGTCACATTATAGCCCGCAGTATCCAGACACACCACAGAGCTAAGCACATCCAAATCCAAACCAACATTTTGTAAGAACGACTCGTTAGTCCCAACAGCAGCAACAATTGCCGCTCCTGCAGAATGGCCCATCAAAGAGATATTTTCAGAACAACCACCATACTCTCCAATATTTTGCACAACCCACAATACAGCTGATGCAACATCCTGATTATGTATCGGATACATGATACGATTGGGATCAAACTCACTCTCATCCAAAGGAATATCTTCTGGAGAAAGCCGATAATTCACACTCACCAAAATCCATCCAGCCTGCATAAACAAATCAATCTTATCATCCAATTTATGGGCCTTATCGCCAGTCCTCCAACCACCGCCATGAACCCACACCATAACAGGCAATAACTCATCCCCATCAAAACTTGAAAAAAACTTTTTATCTTCAGCAACACTACCATTGATTCCTAGCTTTTCTGAGAACTTCACAAAACCCGCAGAAGCATTTGGCACATACACATCCAAAGATAATAGAGAAGAATTGACATCTGCAATGTGCTTATATTCAATATCTAAAAACTCATCAAACTCTGCAGAGGGGGCAACACAGCCAGCAAAAACCATCGCACAAGAAAGCATAACTGCATAGAGAGCAAACATCTTTTTCATAGACATACAATCCAAAACCAGGCTGGATAAAACCTGATACAAACTTCTATTACTGTCCAAGTATAAAATATTTTTACCAAAACATACCCAAAAAACCCATCAAAAAAAGAGAAAAAACAGCCCCAAAAAAGGGGCATTTCCAGTGCTATCTAGTTGTTGTCAGGAATAATATCTATCCCACGATGAATGAAATGCGCACCAAAACCAACAGTTCCAGTCACAGCACTATAGCCCGAATAAATCGTTGCAACAAGCGGTATTTTAATGCTGACGCCGACAAATCCAATCAACACATTAAAACTTGGACCAATCACCGTATGCTCAGTGAACAATCCTTTGGTATGAGACACCGTCATCAAACCCCAACATGTATCAAGGAGATCCACACGATTTAACTTCAAAGGAGTAATCATCTCAATCAAACGAAGAGCAGGAGTAATACCAATACGGGTAGAACCACCAACAATAGAGACAATACCTACCTTGTTAAACAAACGAAGAACAACCGGCATACCAAGACGGACTTTGTTTTTCTTCAGTGGATTTAAACCAAGACGAAGAGCGTTTTGCTCTAACTCAGACTGCCAATCATGATCAACAAGCTCCTGCGAAATCAAACCAAACTCAGAGAGAATGTCCATCTGTTCATCAACACTAGCCTGCAACAACGACTCTTTTAGCTGCTCAACTTGGCTTGCCAACAACGAGACAGACTCAGTCTGAATCTCTCCGTCTCCATTATACACAGAGACTTCGACTTCTACACTTTCCTGCATTGCTTCTACAGCAACAGATTCTGCAGAAACAGCAGGTCCAAAAGCCAACATGGCAAAAACGGCTACACAAGCCACAGCAACTGATTTTTTAAATATATTTTTCATATTATTCAATTCTCCATTACGTTCTAATTGCCCCTAAACACTCCAAGAACTTATATGCATTTAGGGATTGTTTGGTAAAAACCAAACGAAACAGCACATAAAGAATAACTGCTCATTTTTTTGATAAAAACAAAAAATAATGTATTAAAAAATAAATAAAAAAAGAAAAGGAGAAAAAACTCCTTTATTCGTAGCCACCTATCTTTAAGGTAGGATCGCCAAACAATACCCACTGAGAGACAGTCTTTGGATGACCTGCAGAAAGATCGCTCATATCAAAGCTATCCACATAACTATTCAACGTCTGAAGATAGGCGTTTCCCAAGACGTCCTGATTTTCTTCACCATACTGTCTGAAGAACTCAATAGTGATCCACGAATCGCCACCACCAGTGGTCAATTCTTTTCCTGGCATACCATAACCAAGTCCTGTGTTTCCCATTGAAGCAATAGCGCCACCGTTTGGATTGCGCACAAGCCTCCAAGAAAACGTCTCAGGGACCGGTACACCATGACACCACATCGATTTAGCAGGAAGCATCGGCAACACATACGGAAGAAGATCATACAAACCAAGAATCATTGAGACATTAAACTGACTGTTATGGCAACCACCAACCACTGCAATAGGCAGCTTCTCACCATTGGACAACGTATCCATGGGAAACATGGGCGATGAGAAAAACGGTGGATATGGGCGTAATGTCGTTACCTGCATACCAGTCACGCTTGCAGGACCTCTATCTCCAGGTATACCTGGATACTGATCAGCCCACACATTAGGACTACCATGCCCTGAAAAAAACAGAAAACCACTGCCTTCACTTACAGAAGATAACACATCATCCATGCCCCTCAAACCGCCGTTGGATGCCCACAAAATCTCTTTTTCAAAGCTCTCTGGCATATAATGCAGAGCACCACCACGGCCAAGAAGCGCTTTTTCACCTGTTGTCCACTCACCTTCATAATACATCTCAGTGTCGTTGCGCCAGTCTTCAAAGACAACAGATTCAGACTCATCCTCAATCCAGACATGAATATCAGTCAGATTGCCGTACGGTTTTGGATCATAGGATTTTCCCCGAATCGTGAGCACTTCATCAACATAAGAAACATTTGCCCAGAAGAAAAACTCATTACAATAATCGTTACTTTCTGGATCGAACTCAACATCGGTATTACCAAGAACATCTCCTTCAGAAACAGAGACAATCTCAGCAATAGGTACTGTTGGAAAACCATTTTCAAAGGCATCAACAATTGCAGGATTTAAATTATCATCATGCGAATAGGTAATAATTGATTCAGAAGCCCTATCCTTTACAACATTTACTGAAACAATAGGGCCATTCTCACCAATTGGATTCTTACTTTGAGCAAAAATTGTGTACTGCCCATCAGCAACAGAAGAAGTGTCCCACCTAATATCAAGGTCTTCTTGATCTAAAAATCCATCGCCAGAAACCACAATCATCTTCTCAAACCACGAAGGATCAATAACAGAAGTCTCATAGGTGATGATTTTGCTTACCAAAGTCTCAACTTCACTGACACTACGACAAGGAAGCCTGCTCAAAGCAACATCAGGATAAAAATCAATATTCTCATCATCATCAACACCCGGCTTTCCCATCGCTAAAAACTGACCATCCTCATTTGGATCCCAACTTGAAAACGTGCCGCCAGTCTCATAAATATCAGCATAATACAAATCAACAATAACGCCGGGGTCATGAATTGAGCCGGAAGCAAGAGGAAATGCTGGGTCATCATACATATTTGAATAGCGAACAGGGACATACCAACCTCTTGCACCAATATTGCAGTTATCTTTTGGCTTTGCATAA
>Ga0207831_100565_pt1 | contig 11549 bp, 12 predicted proteins | sample TtanPargueraPR_7_FD_187741 | JGI IMG/M metagenome (GOLD analysis project Ga0207831, IMG submission 187741) | Aerobic enrichment media microbial communities from Bioluminiscent Bay, La Parguera, Puerto Rico - Tt and M1 (2) (SPAdes) | ecosystem: Environmental > Aquatic > Marine > Unclassified ... | reverse complement strand
CCCGCAGCCACTTGGCCGGGGAATTCGGCCCCCGGACATTTTGTACCGTGGTTCATCCCTCGGCAACCGTTTCCCCGGAGGCCGTTATCGACCACGGAGCCATGATCCTGGCCGGCGCTGTGGTCAATCCACGCACACGTATCGGTGCCCACGCCATTCTCAACACCGGGTGTACCGTGGACCATGACTGCACGGTGGAACCGTTTTGCCATGTTGCGCCGGGCGCACATTTGGCCGGTTTCGTTCAACTTGGGCAGGGAGCCTTCATGGGCATAGGTTCATGTGCGGTTCCCGAAGTCCATGTCGGGGAGTGGGCCGTTGCAGGAGCCGGAGCGGCCGTCACCACCGATGCCGCTGCCGATACGACTGTTGTCGGCGTTCCTGCCCGACCGATCTCCGGGCGTTGAATCCTGTGGATTGCAGGCAGGCCTGAGGAGAGGCTTTTGAGCGATAAACGCATATTCCTTTCCCCTCCTCATATGGAGGGCAACGAACTTGAACAGGTACATTCCGTGTTCGAGTCCAATTACATTGCCCCGGCAGGTCCGCATATCGAACGATTTGAGCGGCGAATGGCCGGATACACAGGGTTTGCGCATTGCGTGGCCCTGAATTCCGGGACTGCCGCCATCCATCTTGGCCTGCGGTTGCTGGGAATCCGTCCCGGCGATCTGGTTATTGCTTCCACGCTTACCTTCATCGCTTCGATTTCTCCGGCCTTGTGGTTGGGAGCCGAACCGCTGTTCGTGGATTGTGATGCGCGCACCTGGACCATGGACCCGGATTTGTTGGAACAGGCGCTGGGGACTGCCCGTGCTGAAGGACGGCGCGTGGGAGCTGTGGTGCCGACGGATTTGTATGGGCAAAGTGCGGATTATGATCGTATCCGGGCTGTCTGCGGCCAATTTGATGTGCCCGTGTTGGCGGATTCCGCCGAGGCTCTTGGGGCACTTTATCAGGGACGACCGGCTGGCCGGGGAGCATGTGTTGCGGCCTATTCCTTTAACGGCAACAAGATTGTTACCTGCTCAGGCGGCGGTATGCTGGCCACTAATGACGCTGATCTTGCCGACCATGCCCGTAAGTTATCCCAGCAAGCCCGTGAGCAGGCCGTTCACTACGAGCACACGGAGATCGGCTACAATTACCGGATGAGTAACGTCTGTGCGGCAATCGGATTGGGACAGATTGACGTGCTGGACAGGCGCGTGAGCCGCAGGCGTGAAATTTTTGCCCGCTATGTCGCGTTGCTGTCCGATGTGCCTGGAATTTCCTTTATGCCCGAGGCCCACTACGGACAGAGCAGCCGATGGCTGACCGTAATTCTGCTGGACCCGGAGCAATTTGCTGCCAGCCCGGAACAGGTTCGCCTCGCCCTTGAGCAGGAAAATATCGAATCGCGTCCTGTCTGGAAACCCATGCATTGCCAGCCGGTCTTCGCCGGGGCGCGGCACGTGGGTGGAAGCGTTGCGGAATCCCTGTTTGCCCGAGGTCTGTGCCTGCCGTCGGGAACCGCCATGGACAAGAAGGACATCGAACGCGTGGCGAGCATTATCCGGGAGTGCGCCGCATGAGGTTTGCCTTTTCCAACCTGCGCAATCGGAATTTTTTCATCATGCTGGGGCTGGACGCCTTCGTGTTCATGGCTTCGGTCTGGCTTTCCTATCAGCTTCGTTTCGATTTTCGGGTTCCGGAATATTACCGCACCCAACTGTGGGGCATGTTGGCCCTGTCCGTACCGGTTAAGAGTATCGTTTTTCTGCTTTTCAATCAGTATCGCGGCATGTGGCGTTATACGAGCGTGGAGGATTTCTGGCGGTTGCTTCGCCTGACTGCGCTCCAGAGTCTTGTCCTCGTTGCTTCGGGGCTGCTTGTTTTTCATGTGCGGGGGCTTCCCCGGAGCGTGTTCATTCTGGACTGGGTGTTTACGCTTGGTATGGTTTCCGGGCTTCGATTGGGAATTCGCGTCTGGCACAACGGATTATCCTTTTCCCGGCGCGGGGGAGTCCCCGTGCTGGTCGTCGGTGCAGGCAATGAAGGCGCGCGCATGGTGCATGAACTGGCTGCGGCCAGAGGGCGTTCCGGCAGGCGGGAATGGCGCATTGTGGGATTGCTGGATCAGGACAAGGCCCGACATGGCCGCGCTGTGCACAATGTCCCGGTGCTGGGCGGTCTGGATGCGTTGGAAATGTCCGTGGAACGCTTTGGTGTTCGTGAACTTTTTATTGCCGTGGACAAGGCCAGCCCTGAAGAAATGCGCGCCATTGTGGACCAGTGTCGAAGCATGGGGTTGCCATACCGCATCTTGCCCGCCATGAGCGAAATTCTGGATGGCCGGGTCTCTGTGGGGGCGTTGCGGGATTTGCGGTATGAAGACCTTTTGGGCCGTGAACCTGTTGCGCTGGATACCGGACGGATTTCCGATTGTGTGGCTGGTCAGGTTGTTTTGATAACCGGGGCCGGAGGGTCCATTGGTTCGGAACTGTGCCGCCAGTTGGTGCGCTTCAAGCCTGCACGGCTGGTGTTGGTGGATGTTGGGGAGTTCAACCTGTATTCCATCCAGTCCGAGTTGCAACAGGATTTTGGCTTTTGCGATGTGGAAGGTGTGCTCGGTTCCATTTGCGATGAGTCGCTCATGGAGAGCGTTTTTTCCGAACAACAGCCCGGAATCGTGTTTCATGCGGCCGCGTACAAGCATGTCCCCATGCTCGAGCAAAACCCCTGGCAGGCCGTGCACAACAATGTCCTTGGGTCACGGATCGTGATGGATGCAGCCATTCGTTCCGGCGTGGCCCGGTTCGTATTGGTTTCCACGGACAAGGCCGTACGGCCGTCCAACATCATGGGCGCGAGCAAACGTGTCACCGAACTGCTCATGCATGCCCGTCTTGGACTTGGCACCCGTTTCATGGCGGTTCGTTTCGGGAACGTCCTCGGGTCCAGCGGGTCTGTTGTGCCGCTGTTCCGGCACCAGATTGAAACAGGTGGTCCACTGACTGTGACCCACCCGGATGTGACACGCTACTTCATGTCCATTCCCGAGGCCGCACAGCTTATTTTGCAGGCTGCAAGTATGGGCAGCAAGCCGGGAGGCGAGGTTTTTGTTCTGGATATGGGAGTGCCCATCCGAATCGTGGACATGGCTCGCGACCTGATTCGTCTTTCAGGGCGAGAGCCGGACACGGATATCGAATTGGTGTTCACGGGATTGCGCCCCGGAGAGAAGTTGCACGAGGAGCTTATTACTGCGGGAGAGGGCATTGTTCGTACCGAGCATGAGAAAATACTGGTGTTGGCCTCCCGGCAACAGACTGCTGTGTTGTTGCAACAGAATGTTCCGGAGCAGGAGCAATTGAACGAATTGCTCAATTGTCTGGTTCTCGCAGCCGGACAACATGATGCCGCTGCCATTCGCGGGCTTTTTTCCGAGCTTGTTCCCGAGTATTCCGGAGTGAAATAGGGCACTTGGTTGTATTCTCATGAGAATTTCGAATGTCAGCCTACCAGTCTTTTGCGGTAAGACGTTTTTTTATTGAAAAAAGTAATTTTCTCATTGACGTCAATAGAAAACGTGTTATGTATCAGGCGAATACTATAGTATTTGGAGCCACGCTTCTACCGTGAACAGACCCTCACAACGGATAGAACGCCGAACATCGGTTGGCTCCCCCCTTCCCTTGTGAGCGCCGGTTCGGGCACAGCCGGCGCTCCTTTCTTTTCTCAAGACTTGTTCATTCTTTTCAGGCTGTTTGAAAAGCCGCGCCAGTTGTGGCCTCACGGCCATTCTTTGTCAAAAGTCGATGAAAAACGCCTAAATGACTTGATTTAAACGGTTATGTCGGTTAATAGCCATATTAACTATGTGTTTTCCCTTCATGCAAGGGCAGCTGCTCTTGTTGTACTGAAGGGTGAGGTAGATATGAATAACGACTGTATTTTTTGCAAAATCGTGGCCAGGGAGATTCCCTGCGCCAAGGTTTTTGAGTCCGAAACCTGTTTGGGGTTTCTGGATATTGCTCCGGTGAACAAGGGACACGCCCTTGTGTTGCCAAAGGCGCATCATCCCACTTTGTGGGACATGCCCACAGAATTGGCTGAGGACATGTTTGCAGCCATGAAGTCCGTGAGCCTTGCCGTGCGTGAGGCAACCGGTGCCGATGGCCTGAACGTGATGCAAAACAACCTGGAGCCTGCCGGACAATTGGTGCCGCATCTGCATTTCCATCTGATTCCCCGTTTCGGGGGTGATGGATTGCAATTGTGGGATCAGGGATCCTATGCTTCGGGCGACGAGATGGACGAGCTTGCGTCGAAGATTCGCAACGCTTTAAGATAATTTCTCAAACCTCGAGAACGGAGGCGACGATGAGTGGGCAGACACTGACCAAGGCCGGAATTGTCGATTACATTTACGAACGTACCGACAAAAACCGTGCTGAAATCAAGGATCTTGTTGAAACCATTCTGGATGTCATGAAGGAGTCCATTAAAAAGGACCATGCGCTTCTGGTAAGTGGATTCGGCAAGTTCGAGGCGTATGACAAACGCGCCCGCAAGGGACGCAATCCCCAAACCAGTGCGACCATAACCCTGCCTCCGCGCAAGGTCGTGGTCTTCCGGTTGTCCAGAAAGTTCCGGGCCGAGCTTAACCCTGCCTAGGCAGGGGCGGCCAGCTGGACTACAACGCCTATGAAAAGGGGTCTTCCGTTTCTGACGGAAGACCCCTCTGGCGCGTTTTTTTTTGACCTCGGTTACGGGGTCTTTTTTTATGGCGGGTGATTATTTGCCGGAAAGGATGAAGCTTTCCGGGTGTTTTTTCATGAGTTTCTTCAAAGCACGCTGGGCACACTCCTTGTCTGGAAAAACTCCGGCCTGCACCCGGTAATAGCCGTCATCCGGATCTTTGGCCATGCGGCTGCCCTTGTATCCCATCGCGATCAGGGCGTCGCGAACTTCCTGCGCACTGTGATGATCTGAAAAGGCCCCCACCTGAATATAGAGCAGGCCGGGTTCCACAGCCTTGAGCGGCAGTGTGCTTTCTTCCTTTTTGGGTGTTGGAGCTGGCTTTGCCACGACCTTTTTGGGCGGCTTCTTTTTTGTTGCCGAAACAGGCCGCTTGGCTGGCGGTTGGGTGACGATAGTCTTGTGCGCGCAGCCAGACAGGGCCAACGCTGCAGCGAACAACGCTATGGTAAATATTCTTGTTTTTCTCATGGTCCGGTATCCGGTGATATCGTTTTCCGTTCTGCAGGGAACAGAACAGGCTGTCTTGGCTCTTTAGTTCACAATGCCTTTCTTTGCAAGACGGGCGCATTTCTGTGCACAAAGCCGCGCATGTTTCCGGGCTGGATTATCGCACGGCCACCCAGCTGGAAACAATGGCTACCAGAGTGATGCCGCCTACCAGTGCAATGCAGTATTCCATGGGCATGAAATTGATGTGGATAAACAGGGGGGGGATATTCAGGATGTCGGCCAGCGTATTCTGGGCAAGCTTGAGCAGACCGAGCCCTGCCATGCTGCCGGTCAGCCCCAGCGCCATGCCTCCGGTTATCAAGGGCCAGCGGATAAACCACGGCTTGGCCCCTACCAGAGCAAGAATTTCTATCTCGTCGTTTCTGGTGAGCAGGGAGAGACGCATGGTGTTGCCGACCACCATGGCCACCACCAGCCCGAGAAATCCGATGACAGGCCAGATAACGGCCTTGCTGATGAGCTTCCAGCCATGGGCGAGGTCTTCCTGCAATGGAGAATAGTTGACTTTTTCAACGCCGGGCATGGACTTGAGTTTGGTCAGAATGCCCGCAGCCCACCCCTCCTGCTGGCTGGAGGGCGGCACGGCAAAGGATGCAAGCGCGGAAAAGGGCAGCGGATTGGTTTCCTTGAGCCAGCCGAAATCACCGGCTTCACCAAGCGTATCCGCCAGTTCAAGGAGTGCGTCCTGCGGGGTGAATCCCTTGATGTCTACCAGATGATCCATGGAACCGACGGCTTCCCACTGGGATTCGATGATCTTGGGGTCGGTGTCGGTCTTCCAGTATATCTGGAACTGGACTTCTCCACGGGATTTCATGAGCTGCATATTCACGTTATGCAGCCCCAACAGCACAAAACCGGCCAGCAGGGAAACCATGGCAACGGCCACCAGCGTAAGCAGGTGCGCCCATGGATGGATCAGGATATCGCCGAGTCCGCGTCCCGTGAGTCGGAAAAACTGGCCGATCATTCAAATTCCTCGATGTCGTCTTCTGTATCATCCGGTTTGTTCAGATCGTGAATTCGTCCGTTTTCCAGGTGTAAAACACGGGCCTCGGGAACCGCTTCCAGTACTTCACGGCTATGGGTAGCCATAATGACCGAGGTTCCGTAGGTGTGGAATTGTTTGAAAATTTTCATCAGGTGCATGGTCAGGCCGAAATCGAGGTTCCCGGTAGGCTCGTCCGCAAGGATGAGTTCCGGGTTGCTGACCATGGATCTGGCAATGGCTACGCGCTGTTGTTCACCCCCGGAAAGACGTTCACATTGCGTGTAGCTTTTGGTTTCCAGGCCCATGGCCCGAATGATGGCCCGGACACGCCGTTCCAGCGGAGAGCGCGCCATGCCCCGGACTTCCAGTGCCATGGCCACATTGTCGAACACCGTACGCCGGGGCAGGATTTTGAAATCCTGAAATACCACGCCGACACGGCGTCGCAGTTGTGGCACATACCGGCGTTTGAGGCGGTGCAGGTCGAATCCCGCCACAGTGGCCCGTCCGCGAGAGACCGGCAGTGCTCCGTAGAGCAGCCGCAGCAATGTGGTCTTGCCCGCGCCGGAATGGCCGGTCAGGAAAAGGAATTCCCCTTTGCCAACGGACAGGTTGATGTCCTTGAGCGCCCAGTGGGAACCGAAATTGTATGAGAGGTGTTTGAGTTCGACCATGTCTCTTTGTGTACCCGCCACAAGCAGCTTTGTAAAATCCGTTAGTCGATGCGGACTCGTCCTGTGATGTCGTCCTCAGCGCATGAGCGAACGCAGCAGGGCCAGATTGCGCCGATCCTCTTCCAGGTCTTCTCCCTTGTCCGTTTCCAGAGTCTTGGGAATTTTTATAAAGCGGCTATCGTTCATGAGCAGGGCAAAGCCCTGCTCTCCGATATGCCCTTGTCCGATATGGTCATGTCGGTCCTTTTTCTCTCCCAGTGCGGCCTTGGAGTCATTGAGATGGAAAAAATGGAGGTTTTCCAGACCGATCAAACGATGAAATTCGTCGAAGGTGCCAGTATATGTTTCCGGGGTGCGGATGTCGTAACCGGCGGCAAAGGCGTGGCACGTGTCAAAACATACGCCGATTCTGTTTTGATGCCGGCTGGTTTCCATGATGACCGCCAGTTCCTCAAAGGAAGAACCAAGGTTGGTTCCCTGTCCAGCCGTAGTTTCCAGCAGCACGGTCACGTTCGTGGTTTCTGATGCCTCGATTGCTTTGTCCAGATTGGCCGCGTACGTCGCAATGCCTTGTTGAACCCCGGTACCAAGGTGGGAGCCGGGGTGCGTCACCAGCCACGGAATCCTCAACATTTCGCAGCGGCGCATCTCTTCGGCAAAGGCCTCGCAGGATTTGGCTACGGCGTCCGGCTTGGGGCTGGCCATGTTGATGAGATAGGAATCATGGGCGGCGACAGGGTGGTTCCCCCATGTTTCACGCGCTTCAGCGAACAGATGGATGGCTTCGTCCGTCAGGAGGGGGACTTTCCATTGACGCTGGTTGCGGGTGAAGAGTTGCAGGGCCGTACCGTTTACGGTCATGATGCGTTCCACTGCCTTGTGCAGGCCTCCGGCAATGGACATGTGTGCTCCGAGATACATGTCGTTTCCTCCAGAGCGCATTGTACCTGTATTTTCTTTTTGGGCAAGGTTTGCGGCCTCTTGCATGTATCCGCTTCTGCGGGTACTCAGGGGCGAGACAACCAACGGAGTATTCATGAGAATAGAGATTCCCAAACCGCACGGGAAAAGCCCCATGGAACGCCTACTGCGCACGCTTGCGATGCTGCTGGTCGTGCTGGTGGTCATGTGGGCCTTTTACAAGAACAATGAGAACGTGCTGGAACGGGTGCAGAAAACGCGCTCCGTATGGGATGAGACTGGCCAGATGAGTCACGACGACATCAATTTCCTGCGCGGTTTCGGCAAGAGTCTTAAGGACACCTTCGGTATTAATTGCCGTATTCAGGTTTTCAAGGGTGATGTGGTTGTGCCGGACGTGGACGCCAAGACCTTGTATCTCGGTCTTTCTCCGGCACGAAGACAGTTGAGCATAGAATTTCCCGCCCTGATGCGTCCGGCTCTGGGGCAAGAGTTTATGGATTCCCTGCGCGACGAACATTTTGCGCAGGCTTTCGACGATAATCAATGGATACGCGAGCTCAAGATTGCCCTGACCATGATCTGGTCCCGGCTGACGGCTCTTGAAAATAAGGAGGCCACCCAGTGAAGGTGACCATGTATACGGACGGATCATGCCTTGGCAATCCCGGACCGGGGGGCTACGGCACGGTGCTCCTCTATGGCGAAAATCGCAAGGAACTCTCCCAGGGCTACAGCGATACCACCAACAACCGTATGGAACTTCTGGCCGTGATCACCGGCTTGGAAACACTGACTCGTTCCTGTGACGTGGAACTGTGGACCGATTCCAAATATGTGCAGCAGGCCATAACCAAAGGCTGGCTCAAGAACTGGCAACGAAACGGATGGAAAACCGCCGCCAAAAAGCCCGTCAAGAATCAGGATCTCTGGCGCAAGCTCATGCCGCAGCTTGAGCAACATCAGGTAGAATTCCGTTGGGTCAAGGGACATAGCGGGCACCCGGAAAACGAACGTTGTGACGAACTGGCCCGCACCGCTGCTTCTTCCTCGAATCTACTTCCCGACCAACGCTGACTGGCTGTTGAAAAATGGCGATCTGCGTCGTTGCTTCAAAAAGGTCAATCCCTCGCGTATGTTGAATACGCATCGGTCCTGCCCTTTTTTTTGCTCCTTGCGTCTCACCTTTTTTGACCAGCCAGTGCTTGGGGGGAGGCAATGGCGATCTGCGGTGTTTCCTTACAAAGACTATCAATAATAGAGGGCCGTCCTGCTTAGGCAGGGCGGCCCTCGCGCCAAAAGGTTTGGGAGATTCCAAAGAACCTTTTTCCCACAAAGTCCTTTTGGCCGCCGGTATTGAACCGCATTTTGTGGTCATCAACGACAGCTCTTTGGCCACGGGCAAAGGGTTCGAGGGTGTGCCACCGCTTGAACGAACCGTGCTGACCGGGCACTGCATGTCCTATCTCGGCGGCAAGGCAACGCCAAAACGGTTCCTGTTCGGCTCCTTTATGCCGGAGATGTACGGGACTCGTCCTTTCCTGCGAATGTATGGTTCAGTCATCTCCACAGCATTTTCCTTTGCCCGATACATGGGGTGCACCAAGTGCATTCTTGCGGGGGCACAGCTGTGCTCAATCGACCTGTACATGCTGGGATATGCCAAAGGCAGTGTCTACGAAAACGAGCTTGGGAATAATCGGGACTTGATACACCGCTACCCGCAACTGTATCCGGTGGAAACACCATGGGGACAAAAATTGTTTACGTCCCTGAATTTTCGGGACTCTGCCCTGTGGTTGGCCGAAGAAATACGGCTTTCGGAAATAGAGGTTGTCAACCTGACGCATGACACCATTCTGTTCGGCCCCAACATCCGTTTTGAAGAGAATCCGGAACTGCCGGAAGATCCGGAAGTGGAGAGCATTTTTGAAACCGTGCTGGCCATGGAGCCGAGAACGGACGCGGATATGGGGCAAATCATGCAGTATGTGCAGAATGAAATGCGCACGTGGACCAATACTGCGGAGCCGCTCGGCGTTCTTTCGAACATGCGTGCCGAGGAATATTTGCGTGTGGGGACAGACGTATTGAACCAGCTGGACAAAGGCAATGTATCCTATCTCGTGCAGCGATTCGAGGATTTTGACAACGCCCGTTTCCATGAAGGCTTTTTGGGTGAAAAAAGCTCTGACGATGAACGCGAGGAAGCCTTGCGGTATTACTTCGATTACGTGGAACGGATGGCCCGGCACTTTCTGGAAGTGCTGGCCGATCAACACCGCAGGTTACGGGAGTTGGTGCAGGGAACGAACTAGTTCTCTCAGTCGTCGAAGATCAGGCGGCGCACGATGGGATTGGAGACGAGCATGCCGTTTTTGGTCAGCTTGAGCTTGCCCTGATTGATGCGCACCAGATTTTCGCGATGCAGGGCACTGATCAGCGTGTTGCGCCGCTTGACCAGATCATACCCGGCCCGCTTGCGGAATTCCTTGAGGTCGAGCCCCTTGGTGGTCCGCAGGCTGAGCATGACCATCTCCTGCAACAGGTGCGTGTCGGTCAGTTGCTCGAAATCCTGCCCGGCGAAATCGCCGCGTACGGCCGCATCGTATTCATCCATGTATCGCGGGTTGGTAAACCTGCGCCTGCCCAGTGTGGAGACTGCGGATGGTCCCAGCCCGAGATAGTCACGTCCTTCCCAGTAGCCGGAATTGTGTGCGGACATGAAGCCCATGCGCGCGAAGTTGGAAACCTCGTAATGCAGGAAACCGTGCGACTCCAAATATTCCGCACCATAGATGAACATTCGTCCGGCTTCCTGTTCCGAAGGCAGGGTTAGTTCATTTGCCTCATGGCGCTTGGAAAGGACCGTGTATGGCTCAAGGGTCAGGTTGTAGGCGGAAATATGCTCAGGCTTCATCTCCACGGCCTTTTCCAGTGTGTCCAGCCATGTCTTGAGCCTTTGGTCCGGCAATCCCCAGATGAAATCCACGCTGATGTTGTTGAAGCCCGCAGCCCGGGCCGCAGCATAGGATTCAAGGGCCTGCGCCGCTGAATGCGGTCGGCCCATCATGATCAGCTCCCGGTCTTCAAGGCTTTGAATCCCCAATGAAAGGCGGTTGAACCCGATACTGCGAAGCGCACGGAAATAGCTTACGTCCGTAGCCGAGTCCGGGTTGGCCTCCAGCGTTGTCTCCATGTTTGGATGCAGGGTGAAGTGCTGGCTCAGGGCCTTCATGATCTGGTCGAGCTGATGCGGCCCCATGAGGCTGGGGGTGCCGCCGCCGAAATATATGGTTCCCAGTTCCGGCTTTTTGAGCCGTTTCCCCCAGAGCTCGATTTCCAGCAGCAGCGTTTTCAAATACCAGGCAAAGGTGACCTGGTTGTATGCCTGCGAGTGAAATGTGCAGTAATGGCAGCGAGATTTGCAGAAGGGAACATGAATATACAGCAGCAGGCCGTTCGCCTGTTCGCTGCTGCGTTGCCGTGCGGTAGCGGGAAAGGCCGGGCGTATGGCCGGGGAATCTCCGTTGTGCACGGGCATGCTCATTCTCCGTCCGTTGTGTCGGTTGGGCGGCCTGGGCGGTTCAGAAACAGAACCACACCGCCATAGAAAAAATAGCCTCCCGCCACGAGATTGGCCAACTGCATGCCGGAATTACCCTGATTGGCCAACAGAGCCGGGAAGGAAATGGTCATCGTGCTCA
>Ga0207831_100564_pt1 | contig 11604 bp, 8 predicted proteins | sample TtanPargueraPR_7_FD_187741 | JGI IMG/M metagenome (GOLD analysis project Ga0207831, IMG submission 187741) | Aerobic enrichment media microbial communities from Bioluminiscent Bay, La Parguera, Puerto Rico - Tt and M1 (2) (SPAdes) | ecosystem: Environmental > Aquatic > Marine > Unclassified ... | reverse complement strand
CACCGACACCGGCATCCCCCTTCTTGTCGTGTGGGATGACTCCGAAATCCAGGACATGGGCTATACCAGCAGTATCGACGAGATCTCCAGCGCGCCCGCTGACGGATGGAATCCGACCGGTGACGCGATGGCCGTCCGCGGACATACATTCGTCATCCGCACGTTCGACAATCACTATGCGAAGGTGCGCGTCATCGACGTCACCGCCGGCGGCGTCGTCTTCGACTGGGCCTACCAGGTGGCACAGGGCAATCCCGAGCTCGTGGCGGGACGCGGCAATACGCTGAGCAAGCGCAGCCGCACCGGCGCGCGGCGGCACTGATACGCACGACAACACACAATTTCCCATCACCCGAAATCCGAAACGGAGGCAGGTCATGAAACGCTTACTGATTATCCTCGCTGTCTGCCTGGCACTGATGCCGCTGCTCAAATCCAATGCCTGGGGCGCTCCCGTCTCCGATATCGGACCGGTCGTGCATCGCGATCACAACCTCAGCGTCGATCTCTGGACCGACCGGATGCAGGACGAAGTCTACGGCATCGGCGACCAGATGGAGGTCTACTTTCGCGCAAACAGTGACTGCTATGTCACCATATACAGCATCGACACCGACGGCAACGTCGACATACTCTTCCCACAGTATCCCGATGACGGCTACGTCTTCGGAGGGATGACGTATCGGCTGCCGGATTATTATGACGCGATGGACCTCCGGCTGCGCGGTCCCCGCGGCGTCGGGTATCTCCATGCGGCCGCCTCGCGGCGTCCGAATGCCTTTCGCCTCGGGGTGTACCGCGGGCGCTACCATCTCGATGTTGCACCGATCGCGGGAGATCCGTTTCTCGCCATCAACAGCATCAACACGCGCCTGATCGGCGGCAGTCATCTTCATGCGGTTGCGACAGTTTCCTTCTTTGTGGGCAGCCGCGTGTGGTACCCCCGCTACATGTGCTATGACTGCCATGGACGCACCGTTCATTTCGATCCGTACCGTGATGCATGCGCGCGCTACAGCGTACGCCTGACGCGGCAGTATGATTACTGGTGGGGTTATAACTACTATCCGGCATCCGCGCGATTTTCCTACGTCGGTCCCTTCTGGCGATTCGAACTGCGGACGATACCAGCCTACCGTCACCGACGGATCCGCTACATCGACTGCGCGTTCGGTTTCGGCAACTATTATCCCGTGCGCCCGATCACGCGTCCGGTACGGCATGTCGTCTACCGTCCCACCCACACCAGAGCGCTGTATACACGGAATTTCAGGCCGGTCACATATCGGGATACGCGTATCCGTCGCAGTGGGACCATCCGTGCCGGCAGCACCGCGACCGGTGGATCACGCGGCTCGATTTCACGCAGCAGCGAACGCAGCATCGACCGAAGCAGGTCGAGCACCGGCGGTACAAGCGGCGTCAGCCGAAGCAGGTCGAGCACCGGCGGCACGAGCAGCATCGACCGGAGCAGGTCGCGCAACGGCACCACAAGCGGCGTCAGCCGGAGCCGGTCGAGCACCGGCAGCTCCAGTTCTGTCGGCACCCGCGGACGCACCGGCAGCACCTCCGGTTACTCGAGGTCGGCAGGCGATTCACGTTCACGCGGACTTTCCCGGACGCAGCCGTCGGCCTCCCCTGACAGAACTTCAACGCGCAGCAGCCGGAGCACACCGGCACTGCGATCCTCATCGCCTTCATCGAGCCCGAACCGATCCAGGAGCGTGACGCCATCCTCCTCATCCTCCCGGTCGCGGCCAACGACACGGTCCACTTCCCCATCCTCCCGCCGCGGCAGTTCCGTCTCCCGGGATCGGTCGGGCAGCGATGACCGGCGCATGAGCATCGGCGGCCGTTCCGGCGGAGACCGCTCCCGCGCAACCCGTTCCGGCGAGAGCAGATCATCCGCCGGGGGACGCACGCGCTCCCGATGAGTGTGTGGACACGCCGAGCCCAGACGATTCATCACCGAGGCACCCGGTTGCTTTCCGGGTGCTTTCAAATTATGTTCGTACACATGCTGATTCCAGAACACACCGGCACCCTGTCCGCCGCCGCGCGGCCTGCCACGGACCGCGTCGCTGCATCAGATCCGCGACCGCCGCTGCGAAATATCCGTGCCGGCACATCCCGTGCGCACCCGCTGCTGGTCAGCCTCCTCATCGTCACCCTGCTTCTGCCAGTCACCGTGTCCGGAACGGACGCTGCTCCGGGCGCGATCTCCGGAAACAGGGCGCCGGCGGCGGTCTCACAGACCGGGGACGAACAGGAATCCGAACGCGATGCGCGCGAGCTGCTTCTGAACGCGAAGGATGCGCTTTCCTCCGGCAATATCCGCTATCTCCGGGCACGGCTGGGCGGGAAGGTGTACCTGAATCTCTTCACCGGAATCAACGGCTACTACAGTGCCGAACAGGCGTACCTGATTCTTGAATCGTTTTTCTCCACGTATACGCCGATCAGTTTTTCATTCAGCAGCCGGAATTTCTCCATACGCAACCCGTACGGCTTCGGACCTCTCACCTACGAACGGCGGGGACGACGCGGCAGCGCGGAGATATTCATCAGCCTCGCACAGGTCGGCAACCGCTGGGTGATCAATCAGATTACCGTGGCGACACGCTGATCGGCGTCCGGGTCTGATACCATGGACGACCGTGTGACATGGCTGAGGCGCGAGCAGCGCTGGATGTATGTAACGGCGATGCTGCTGTTACTGCTCTCGCTGGTATTCGCCGGCAGGGAGTATTTTCTCCGTCATGTCAATCAGAACTGGGAGAATCTGAACGCGGAAGTCAACCGCGGGCAGGCAGAGCTTATCGAACGCCGGTTGCAGGATCTTCTCCGGGCACTCGAGGAACAGAGCGCCGCGCTGCACGCTGAACGCCCGGAGGATCTCTACGGCGGGGAAGACGATCCCCGCCGCCGGGCGGATGCCGCACGACGTCTGAAGGAAACCGTCCCGAGCCAGCGCTGGTCGTTCGAACTTCGGGATCCCGCCGGCAGGCTTCGCGCCTTCAGCGGAGAACCCATGACAGCCGCCCCGCGCCGGTCCGATCATTCCCCCGGCACATCACCATCCGCATTCACCGTCATCCAGCGCCTGCCCTACGTGTTCCTGACACACACGTCTGCCATTGTCAGCGGCACCGGCGATACACTCGGATCCCTGCGCGTCGGGACACCGCTCAGTACAACGGTTCCCATCAACCGCCGATTCATCGCGGAAGAAGGATCCATCGGGGACCTGGGACGCGAACTCGACCTGGATCTCAGTTTCCACAGAGATGCGCGCACCGCGGGCCGCAGCCTCATGCTGCTGCCGTTTTCCGCAGCAGACGACACGCTCGGCTGGGTGACATTCCACACCGCAGATCGTGAAACCTATCTGCAGCAGATCATCCTGCAATTCGACCGCGTGATCGGCGTGCTGCTGATGGCTGTCTTCCTCGTGGTCTCTGTTCCCGTTTTCCGGATCTATTTCAATCTGCATCCCCTGACAGCGGCCCTGTGCATCGCCGTGCACATATGGCTGATCCGCTATCTGCTGCTGTTTCTTGACGTCGGGACGAATCTCCTCCCCGGCCCGCTGAGCGATCCCGCCTGGTTCGCCTCCACGTTCGGAGGGGGTATCACAAGCTCCCCGGGAGAACTCCTGTTCTCTCTGCTCGCGCTCGTTCTGACCATGATGTTCGTCTACCGGGTCATCCTCGGCGATCGCGGCCGCGATGTACGTCTCCTCGTGGCGCTGCTGATCTTTGTCGCGGTGTTCGCCCTCCTGCCCTTCGTGCTGAGGGGATACACCGCCTCGCTGCGCAGTTTCGTGATCGATTCGACATTCAACTACGACGACATCGCCGGCTTCCTCGAGCGCCCGATGTTTCTTCTCATGATCGCGAACGCGTTCCTGCTGTCGCTCGCACTGGGATTCGGACTGCTCGGCATGTACCTGCTGGCCAAGAAAGCGGTATCCGCCATCGCTCCTCCCCGCCTGCGCCTGCCGCTGCTGGCGGGGGGCGTACTCCTGGGCATCGTCCTCCTTCTCGCGACAACCCACGCGCTGCTCCTTCCGCTGTGGACATACATCCTGATCGGGATGCTCTTCTGCGTTCCGCTGGTCGTTCGGGTCCCGCCGATTCACGGGTGGTCTGAATCCCTCGTCGCTCCGTTCGCCGTCACGACCGTCGTCGGTTCGGTGCTGACCATCGCTCTGTTCGGGCATTTCATGGAAGTCAAACGCAGCAGCGAAATCGAAGCAATCGCCATCGATCTCTCCCGGCCGGTGGACGGCTGGTCACAGGTACTGATGGAACAGACGCTGCAATACGTCTCGCGCAGCAGAATCGACGAACTGCCCGGCGGCAATGATCGTGATGGTCCTGACTATGAGGCGGCATTCCGCATCTGGGCGGGCTCGCCGCTGAGCCGCCGTCAGAACAACTCCGCCATTCTCCTGCTCGACTCCAGCCGCACACTCGTCTCGCGATTCGCCGTCGGCAACGATCCCTTCCTTCTTTCGGTGCAGACCCTGTCTTCCACGATCGAAAGCACCGAGGGCATCGTGCAATCCACCTACCGCTGGCAGGAGACACGCGGGCGCCGTTACCTTCGCGCCTACACCGACATTCCGACCGGCCGCCTTGGCACACTGACCGCGGTGGTGGTGCTCGAAGCGCTCGATCCCATGCAGATGACCCGCCAGTCCATCGATCTTCTCCGCAACACCGCATCGAATGTCAGCCTGGCACCGGAAGACAACTTCATCATCAGCCGTTTTCGCGACGGACGCGTGATCCAGACCACCGACCGCCGTCTGGAACGCAGCATCCGCCTGCCGCAGAAGGTCCGCGCGTCATTCGCGGGCGGACGGCAGACGGCCTGGAGCACACTCCCTGTCGAGGGTGACTCGCTCGATAGCTACTTCATGGCCGTCTCGGATCCGCACACCGAAGTGCTATCCATCACGCGCGGGAAATCCGTCCTGATTCTGTCGATTTATCGCGGACTCCGCATCGCCATGCTGTACCTGCTGTTCAGCAGTCTCATCCTCGTCGCCGTTGCCCTGCTCACCGGCCGTTTCCGCCGGCTGTCGCGGCTCACCTTCGCACGGAAACTGCAGCTCGCTCTGCTCGCCGTCGCGGCAATCCCGCTGCTGCTGATCTGGATCACCGGACGGGATTTTGTCCGTGACACCACCCGCCGGGAGATTGAGCAGCAGGTTGTCGAGGATCTGGACGTCCTGCGCGCGAACCTGCTCGAACGCCTGCCCGACAGCGTGTCGGTTACCGCCCTGCCGGCTTTCGTCAGCGACCAGATCTGCCAGGAAATCCGCATCCGCTCGGGACGCGACATCAATGTGTACAGCGGGCCCGAGCTGACGGCGACGAGCAAGCCTGAACTCTACAAAGTCGGGCTGCTCAGCAATCGTCTGAACCCGCAGGCATACGTGAACATCGTTCTGCTCGGCCGCGACGTTCATTTCGCGGCGGAACAGATCGCGGATTTCTCCTATTACGTCGGCTATCGTGCGCTGCGCGATCCCGACGGCCTGCTTTCAGCGGTGATCTCGACCCCGACACTTTTTCAGCGGGGACAGATGGAAAGCGGATACGTGCGTGCCTCCGCCACGATTTTCCTCTGGATCACGATCATGGCGCTGCTTGTGTTCGCGGTGAGCAGCACGCTGGCCCGGCAGATCTCGCGTCCCCTCAAGGAGCTGCTGCGCGCCACGCGGGATATCACCGCGGGGGATCTCAACCGGCGCGTGCAGGTGCACGGTTCGGCGGAGATCGTGGATCTGATGGATTCCTTCAACACGATGACCACGCGTCTGCGCCAGAGCCAGGAGGAACTCGCCGCCGCCGAGCGTGAACTTGCATGGAAGGAAATGGCCAAACAGGTCGCGCATGAGATCCGCAATCCCCTGACACCCATGAAGCTGGCCGTGCAGCATCTCCAGCGCGCATGGCACGACGGCGCGGCCCAGCTCGGGGATATCATCGACAAGGTCACACGGACACTGGTGGATCAGATCGAAAGCCTCTCGCGCATCAGCGACGAGTTCTCGCGCTTCGCGCGGATGCCGAGACGTTCGACATCGGCGGTGGATGTCGCCGCGACGCTCACCGAGTCAGTCGCCCTCTTCCACAGTCACGACGAGATCATCTTCGAGACGCAGATCGACAACAATCTCCCTTCCGTACTCACGGATCGCGAGGAGCTCGCCCGCGCCTTCACGAACATCCTTCGGAACGCGGTTCAGGCCATGCCGGAGGGTGGCCGCGTGCAGGTGAAAGCCGAACGCAGCCGGAATACGATTCTCATCACCGTCGCTGACAGTGGCAGCGGTATTCCCCCGGAGCTGCTTTCGCGGATTTTCGAACCGAATTTTTCCACAAAAACCGAGGGCATGGGCCTCGGGCTCGCCATCGTCAAGAAAATCATCGACGATGCGGGCGGAAGCATCGCCATCGACAGTACACCCGGCGAAGGAACGACCGTACGCATCAGCCTGCCCGGCGCCGAGTGATCGGGATCCGGGAGTTCCGCCTTGCTTCTCAGCGCCTCCGTCGCTAATTTTCCTAATTGAAACCAGAGACGTTGTCCATGTCATTTCTCGTTACCGCAAGAAAATACCGGCCCTCCACCTTCCAGGAAGTTGTCGCTCAGGGACATGTCGTCAACACCCTTCTCAATTCAATCACCCTTGACCGGATCGCGCATGCCTATCTGTTCACGGGTCCCCGTGGTGTCGGCAAGACCACGACGGCGCGAATTTTTGCCAAAGCGCTGAACTGTCCGAACGCGGAAAAGGGTGAGCCCTGCAATACCTGCGACACCTGCGTGGAGATTTCCCAGGGACGAAGCATGGACGTTATCGAAATTGACGGTGCGTCGAACAACAGCGTCGACCAGATTCGCGCCATCCGCGATGCGGTGCGCTATACGCCGACGCGTGACAAGTATAAAATGTACATCATCGATGAGATCCACATGCTGTCGAAGAGCGCCTTCAACGCGCTGCTGAAGACTCTCGAGGAACCGCCGGCACATGCGATCTTCATCTTCGCCACCACGGAACCGCACAAGCTGCTTCCCACCGTGATCTCACGCTGCCAGCGGTATGATTTCCGGCGCATTGCGACGGATGACATTGTCGAACAGCTCAGGCACATCTGCACAGCGGAAGAAATCGAGGCCGAGGATGCGGCGCTGTTCGCCATCGCTCGCCGTGGTGACGGCTCCATGCGCGATGCCGAAAGTATTTTTGACCAGGTCGTCGCATTCAGCGGCACATCCCTGACGTACGATGACGTCCGCCAGGTGCTGCATTTCGTCGATCAGGATACATTTTTTCACCTGACAGATCTGATCGTCACGAACAACAGCAGCGGGGGATTCGCCCTTGCCGAACAGGTCGTGATGAGCGGGTACGATATTCAGGATTTTCTGCAGGGTCTCGAGGAACATTTCCGCAATATGCTCGTGGTACGGTCCACGGGCGATGTGCGACTGATCGAGGCCCCGGCTGATGTGCGTGAGCGCTACATGCAGCTCGCCGAGCACTTCAGCGAAGGCGATCTTCTGCGTCTGCTGAAGATTACCGCCCAGGCCATGCAGGCCGTGCGCTACAGTCCGCAGCCTCGTCTCAAGTTCGAGGTCGCGCTGATTGACATGATCAAGATGGACAGTACCATCGAGATCAGCACCCTGCTCTCAAACCTCGGCTCGGGCGGATCTCCGCAGATCCTGCACGCAGGCGGCACGGATGGCGCGGGCAATGCCGCATCCAACCGTTCAGCCGCATCCGCTGGCACCGCCTCCGGCGCTGCCGCCTCCGGTGCTGCCGCATCCGGTACCGCCCCGGACAGGCGCGGGAATTCCCGTTCGGCCGACGCATCCGACGCGTCGGATGCCACCGAGCCCCTGCGCAGGGCCGAGAAGCGCTTCAAACAGGCGCTGCACTCCGCCTCGCTCTCCGCGGTCGCTCCGTACGGTCCTCCGCCACCGTCGCCGGAACCGCCGCAGCAGTCCCTTGGACGGGAACAGGCCGACACGCAGAACAATACGGATGCCCCCGTGGCGTCGCCTCCTCCTATCGTACAGATGCTCATCAATGACCTCGGTGCCGTCCTCATCAAGGGATCATAAGACACACGGCCCGGCCGAAGGCTCCGCTCTTCCAGAGCAACTGAATCTGCATTTTCACAAGAGATTATCACATGTTCATCAGCAGTATTTCCGGTGCGGTCACCGACCTCACCCCGAACAACCAGACCCGCTTCCAGTGCACGGTCACCCTTTCCGTCCCACAGGAAGAATTCACGGCAATCGAACCCGGACGCCTGATCGCGGCGGAAAACGTCTACCACGCTGCACGTTCCAAGCGCTACACGATTCTGCAGATCGTGGACGTGTTCCCAACCCCGGATGAGCAGAAGACAGCGAAGAAAACCCACATTTCGCTGCGCTGCACCGCCACGCCGATCGGCCAGGAGCTGCGCTACAAAAACGCCCGCACCGGACCGGAGATCTACAGTGAAGACACCTTCCCCGCCTACGACGGGAAGATCGAGGTGCTCGATGACGACATGACCCGTGCCGTCATCCATCACATCGCGCCGGAAAGCCGCCTGCAGGAAAACGGCTCACGCATCGACATCGGTCATTACCGCAGTAATCCCGAGGTCAATGTCGGACTCGACGCGGTCACACTGCTGCGCGGCAACGCCGCTGTACTCAGTGCCCGCCCGCGGGCCCGCACGACGATCGTCAATACGCTCATCCAGTCACTGCTTCAGGATACTGAACATCCGGTGCATATCGTCTACTGCGATGTCAACAACCTCGGCACGCTCTCCCTCGCCCCGCTCATCTCGAACTTTGAGCGCGCGGGCATTCTCGGACTGAACGACAAATTCATTCCGTCGAGCGTGTTCAATTCCATGCGCAATCCGGGCGACCGCTCGGCGCACAAGCGCGCCGTGCTGGATTACCTCGACATGATGATCCTGCCCTCCGTGCTCGAACAGCGCCGCCATGACTTCAGCTATGCCATCTCCAGCTGGCTGCGCGATCACCGCATCGCGATCTTCCGGCCGCATGAGCAGAAGGTGGACGAGTTCATCAATGAAATCCGTGTCGATATTCTCGACGGCGTCGAGGAGGATGCGGAGGAATACATATCCGAGCTCATGCAGGGCATCGCCGAGACCTACCGCGGGGAGCGCTTTACCGAGAAAAACACGCGCGACATGCTCGACATGGTCGATGAATTCAGCCAGGAATCGAAAAGTCATTCCGCGCGGCGGACGCTCTACGATCTCAAGGCGGAAATCGAGTCCGTGTACGAAACCTACTCGAAAGACATCCCCGCCGCGGCGCGAAAATCCATCCCGGACATCGTCTCCCAGCTCAACGACGACAGCAGTTCCAGTCTGCTCGTCGTGCAGGGCCAGAAGACCACCGATATTCTGCGATTCATCGGCACACTTTCGCAGACCCTGATCGAGGAACGTCTCAAGCGCCTGAAAATTCGCGTACCCGTCCTGTTCATCTTCAACAACGTCGACGACTACGTGGGACGCAACGGTGCGGCAACACGCGAGCCCGGCTCCGACCGGTTCAACGACACCATTCAGACGCTGCTGACAAACGGACGGCGACACGGACTCGGATTCTGTCTGACACTGGAAAACGCGGTGTCTCTCGATCGCATGCTCGCCAGCCGTGTCCAGAACTACTTTATCGGCCCGATTACGTTCGTCAACGAGCCCGCCCGCATTGCCGATCTGCTGAACCTCTCCGAGGAGCTGCTGCATCCGGCCGTGCGCTACGAGGATGGAGATTTCCTCTTCACCTCCGCTGAATCGCCCTATCACCGCCGCGTTCCGCTGCCGGTGGTGGCGCAGAAGAACAGCGAAGTAATCCATCAGTTCCTCGATGAACTCCGTGTCGAGCAGGAACGACGACGCCAGGAATACATGGCGCAGGAGGAAGAGCGGCGCAAGCGTCAGGAGGAAGAACGCAAGCGCCAGGAGGAGGAACGCAAGCGTCAGGAGGAAGAGCGGAAGCGTCAGGAGGAGGAACGCAAGCGCCAGGAGGATGAGCGCAAGAAGGAAGAGGCGGCCAAAGCGGAATCCCCCGATGATGCGGATGAGCAGGGAGAGGATACGGCCGAGGAAAGCAGGGAAAAGGAAAAACCGACGACGCGCACGCGCAGAAAGCGCGGGGGACGCCGCTCGAAGTCCACTTCGAAAGATACTGCCGAGGCGAAGGACGTCAGCGAGAAAGACACACCGGAAGAATCCTCCGGGAAGGCTGATGACGCATCTGACGGGAACGCGGAACATGTCGAGGCACAGGGTGTGGACGATGCCAAAAAGGAGCAGGAAGAGAAGGATACCAAGAAACCCGCCGCACGCAAGACCTCCCGTGGCCGCCGTGGGGGCCGGGGACGCAAATCCCCCGCGAAGTCGGACAACAGCTCGACTGATGATTCCGGCAAGAACGATCCCCAGCAGGGAACGGCATCCGCCGGCAAAGATGATGCGGAATCCGGCCTGAAGATCGAGGAATTCGATCCGAATGCTGGAAAGAGCAATTCAGACAAGGACAAAAAAGACGATGACGGCAATCCGCCCGCAAATGCCAAAGCCGCGGACACAGATCCGGAAAAGAAGCCCCGCCGCTCAACTCGACGCCGCAGCACCCGTTCGAAAAAATCCTCATCGACGAAAAAGAAAGGAGAGGAATAGCGCATGCGTCTTGTTTCGTGGAATGTCAACGGCATTCGCGCCATCGCAAAGAAGAATTTTTTCGACTATCTCGAGGACGAATCCCCTGACATTCTCTGCCTGCAGGAGACCAAGGCGCACGAGGATCAGCTTGACGAAACCCTGCTGACGCCGCCGGGATACTTCACGCACTGGCATTCCGGCGAGCGCCGGGGGTACAGCAGTGTGGCGACGTTTTCGAAAAAGCGTCCGACCGCGGTGCGCAGGGGAACGGACATCATTCCGATGGACACCGAGGGACGCGTGCTTCGCACGGATTTCCCGCAGTTCGCGCTGTACAATATTTACTTCCCAAACGGGGGACGGGGCGAGGAGCGTCTGCGTTTCAAATTGGATTTCTACGACCAGATCCTCGAACACTTCGAGGAGGAGCGCAAAAAGGAGCTCCCGCTGATCATCTGCGGCGACGTCAACACCGCCCATCACGAAATCGATCTCAAGAACCCGAAGCAGAACGAGAAGACCTCCGGGTTCATGCCCATCGAGCGCGCCTGGCTCGACCGCATCACCGATCTGGGATACATCGACACGTTCCGCCATTTCCATCCCGATGCGGCGGATCAGTATTCCTGGTGGGACATGCGCACGCGGGCGCGCGATCGCAACGCCGGCTGGCGCATCGATTACTTCATCGTCACCCCCGACCTGATCGATTACTGCAGGGACGCCTCCATCCAGATGGATGTCATGGGATCGGATCACGCACCCGTCATCCTCGATCTCAAGCGCACCCTCCCGAAACGGATGTAACTGCCGGTTTCGATGAATCCAGCGAACCGGGACAGGGCCGAGCCAATGGCTCGGCCCT
>Ga0207831_100563_pt1 | contig 11605 bp, 9 predicted proteins | sample TtanPargueraPR_7_FD_187741 | JGI IMG/M metagenome (GOLD analysis project Ga0207831, IMG submission 187741) | Aerobic enrichment media microbial communities from Bioluminiscent Bay, La Parguera, Puerto Rico - Tt and M1 (2) (SPAdes) | ecosystem: Environmental > Aquatic > Marine > Unclassified ... | reverse complement strand
TTTTCCCGAACCCTTGGTGAAGAAGCTGATGGAGCGTGGCGAGTTGCCCGGAATTTTGGGCAATTGCGCGGCCTCGGGCACCGAGATTCTGGAACGGCTGGGCGAGGAGCATGTGCGCACGGGCAAGCCCATCTGCTACACTTCCGCGGACAGCGTGTTCCAGATTGCGGCACATGAGGATACTTTTGGTCTGGAGCGATTGCTCGACCTTTGCGAGCTGGCTCGCGAATTGCTGGATCCGTATAACATCGGCCGGGTCATTGCGCGGCCGTTCGTGGGCGAAGCCGGGAACTTCGTGCGTACGGCCAACCGGCATGACTATGCGGTTCCCCCGCCGGAACCGACCTTGCTGGACGTGTTGCAACAGGCCGGACACGAGGTTGTTGCCATCGGCAAGATTGGGGACATTTTTGCGCACAGGGGTATTACGAAAACGCTCAAGGGACCGGATACGGACACCCTGCTGGACCTGACCATTGCGCAGGCCGCCGAAGCGCCGCAAGGGGCTTTGGTCTTCACCAATCTCGTGGATTTCGATTCCGTGTACGGACATCGCCGCAATGTGGCTGGCTACGCCGCTGCGCTGGAGGCCTTGGACACACGCTTGCCCGAGCTGCAAAAAGTTCTTGCTCCCGGGGATATCGTGTTTCTTACCGCCGATCACGGCTGCGACCCCACATGGACCGGCACGGACCATACCCGTGAATATGTACCCATGCTCGGGTTCGGACCGGATTGCCCGGCGGGGTCGGCAGGTGTGCGCCAGACCTTTGCGGATCTCGGCGCAACAGTGGCTGGACATTTGGGAGTGCGCCTGCAACGGGGCACGCCGTTGTCCCGTCCGGGCGGACGGGCGAAATAACCCCTCCGAAGCGTATATGAATATTGTGTGAATAGCTGTTTTTCATAAAGAATATCCTGTATCAACAACCAAAAGAGGCGTCTGTGGCGTGTGGCATCCCGGTGACGTTGTAAATCCCGGGCTTGCCAGAGCGCTTGCGGATGGTTATGTGTCCTGACCATGGCTAAAGATTTGATCATCGTTGAGAGTCCGGCAAAGGTGAAGACCATCAGCAAGTTTCTGGGCAAGGATTACCTTGTGGAAGCTTCGGTGGGTCATGTGCGCGATCTTCCTACCCGGGACCTGGGTGTGGACGAGGAAAACGGCTTCGAACCGCACTATGAGATCATTCAGGGCAAGGAAGACGTGGTCAAGCGACTGCGTCAGGCCGCCAAAAAAGCGAATCATGTCTACCTCGCGCCTGACCCCGACCGCGAGGGAGAGGCTATTGCCTGGCACGTGGCCGAAGTCATCAGCAAACAGAATGACAACGTCAGCCGTATCCAGTTCAACGAGATCACGTCCCGTGCGGTCAAGGAAGCTCTGGAGCATCCGCAGGAATTGGACAGATCCCTGTTCGATTCCCAGCAGGCCCGTCGAATTCTGGACCGTCTGGTGGGCTACAAGATTTCCCCGATTCTTTGGAAAAACGTCAAGCGCGGCATTTCCGCCGGCCGGGTCCAATCCGTGGCACTCAAGATCATCGTTGAGCGCGAAAAGGAACGCCGGGCCTTTGATCCCAAGGAATACTGGCCTTTCAAGGTTCAGCTTGCCGGAGAGAACCCGCCGCCGTTCTGGATGGATCTTTGGAAATACAAGGACAAGAGCGTCAAGCCCGGTGCGCACCATGTGACCTCCGCCGGTGAGGCCGAGGCTCTGGAGACCGCGCTCAACGAATCGGATTTCGTGGTGGATGCCGTTGAGGAAAAGCAGCGTTCGCGCCAGCCCCGTCCTCCCTACATCACCTCCACCATGCAGCAGGAAGCCAACCAGCGTCTTGGCTATTCCGCACGCAAGACCATGACCGTGGCCCAACGCCTGTACGAAGGTGTGGAACTCGGCAAGCGCGGCACGACCGCGCTCATCACCTACATGCGGACCGACTCGGTCCGCGTGGCCAAGGATGCGCAGGATGCGGCCAGGGAGCTGATTCTGGAACGTTTCGGCAAGGACCATTATCCTGCCAAGACAAGAAATTTCCGTACCAAGGGCAGCGCGCAGGACGCGCACGAAGCCATTCGTCCGGTTGATGTCGCCATCACGCCCGAAGAGGTCAAGAAACACCTGCCTTCGGAGCAGTACCGGCTCTACAAGCTCATCTGGCAGCGGTTTGTGGCTTCCCAGATGGCAGCGGCCAAGTTCTGGGACACCACGGTCACGGTCTCTTCGGCCATGACCCAGTGGCGCGCCAAGGGCGAACGCCTGCTTTTCCCGGGCTTTCTGGCTGCCATGGACAAGCCCTCCAACGACGACAGCGCCGACCTGCCCAAGCTCGTGGTGGGTGAGAAACTGGCTGTTCAGGAATTGAAAAAGGAACAGAAATTCACCCAGCCTCCGGCACGTTTCTCCGAAGCCTCGCTGGTGCGCACACTGGAAGAGTTGGGCATTGGCCGTCCTTCCACGTATGCGGCCATCATTTCCACGCTTATCGACCGTGAGTACACCCGGCTGGAGGAAAAGCGTTTTGTTCCCTCGGAACTGGGCTTTACCGTCAGCGACCAACTCTCCGCGCATTTCCCGGAACTCATGGATGTGGGCTTTACCGCCTCCATGGAGAACTCGTTGGACGACGTTGCCGAAGGCAATCAGGAATGGGGCGGATTGCTCAAGGATTTTGCCGGTGATTTTTATCCGACGCTGGACAAGGCGCGCAAGAATATGGCCGCTACCGTGCAGGATACGGGCGTTACCTGTTCCGAATGCGGCAAGCCCATGGTCATCAAGTTCGGCAAAACCGGTGAATTTCTCGGTTGCACCGGGTTCCCCTCCTGCCGGAACATCAAGAATTTCAAGCGCGATGAAAAAGGCAACATTGTCGTGGTCGAGCGCGAAGAGCCGGAGGCCATCGGCATTGACTGCGACAAGTGCGGTCGCCCCATGGCCATCAAACAGAGCCGCCGTGGCGAGTTCCTCGGTTGCACCGGCTACCCGGACTGCCGGAATATCAAGAATTTTGAGCGGGACGAGGACGGCAACATCAAGATCGTTGAGCAGGCCGCGCCCGAGGTGGTCGGTACCTGCCCGGAATGCGGCGGCGAGCTGCATTTGAAAAAGGCCCGGACCGGATCGCGGTTTATTGCCTGTTCCAACTACCCGGACTGCACTTATACCGAACCGTATTCCACGGGCGTTCCCTGCCCCAAGGAAGGATGCGACGGCATGCTGGTGGAAAAAGCCTCGCGCAAAGGCAAGCTTTTCTATTCCTGCTCCAACTATCCCAAGTGCGACTACGCCGTATGGGACTGGCCGGTCAAAGGCCCCTGCCCGGACTGCGGGCATCCTGTGCTGGTGCGAAAGAATACCCGGGCCAAGGGCGAGCACATTGCCTGTCCGCAGCGCAGTTGCAAATACGAGCAGAAACTCTAGTTTTTGGGAAAAAAGTGAAATTGCCCCCGTACAGAGTCTGTGCGGGGGTTTTTCGTTGCACAATGTTTGGAGCATATGCGCTCCGTAGTGACAACGTGCTGCAAAGCGGGTATTTCCTGCGTTAACACCAAATCGGAACAAACGGATGGCATCACTTTTTTATGAGTAGCAATAAATCGAAGAAATCACTTGATCCCGGAAAGTTGCGCGCGTGTCTGGACATCGGCCGCGTGCCATTCGAGAGCAGCACCGATATCGCGTCAAAAGGGTCCATGGATTCGTTCCAGCCCCGTGCCATCCAGGCGTTGACCATGGCTTTGCGCCTCAAGGGGAATGAATATAACGTATATGTGGCCGGTCAGCCCAATATGGGGCGCACCCACTTCGTAAAGGGTTTTCTGGAGCCTCGGGCCGCCAGGGCCAAGACCCCGCCGGATTGGATATACCTCTATAATTTTGAGGACGAGGATCGTCCCCTTGCCTTGCCGTTGGACGCAGGCATGGGGCGCAAGTTCCGCACTGAGCAGGCGCGCGCCTTTACCCGCCTCAAGGCAGAGCTGCCCTTGCGTTTTGAAAAGGAGACGTTTCAGAACAAGCATGAACGTCTTATCCGCAAGTACAATGCCCGGCGTGAGGAAGTCTTTTCCAAGATGGAAGAGATGGCCGCCAAAAAGGATTTTCGCATCCGGTTCGATGATGACGGCATACTGACTCTCAGCCCGGTCATCGACGGCGAGGTCGTGGGCGACAAGGATTTCGACAAGCTCAAGGCTTCCACCAAAAAGCAGCTCAAGGTCAAAGGTGAGGCCTTGCTGGACGAGATGTCCGGCGATTTGCGGCGGATCAATCGGAACGAACAGGACTTGCGCAAGAGCGAGGACGAGCTGCACAAGGAAACGGCCCGTGCCGTGCTCAAAGAGTTCCACGGTCCGGTGCGTGAAAAATTCTCCGACGTGGAAGGACTCAAGGAATACTTTGCCCTGCTGGAAACGGAAGTGGTGGAAAACTACGATATGTTTTTGCCACGGGAGGCCGCTATCCCCGGCCTGACGCCGGATCATTCGAGCGAGGGCTTTTTTGCCCGTTTCGAGGTCAATCTCTTTGTGGACAATTCCAAGGGCAAGGGCGCGCCCGTGGTCATGGAAGATCATCCCACGGTGTTCAACCTGTTGGGCAGCATCGAGCGTGAATCCGAATTGGGTGCCATGTATACGGACCATACCCTGATCAGGGCTGGCGCCATCCACAAGGCCAACCATGGCTATCTGATCCTCAACGTAGAGGATTTGCTTTCCAACTCCTCTTCATGGGAAGGGCTGTTGCGCGCCTTGCGCGCCGGACAGGCCCGCATTGAAGACCCCGTGGAGCAGGATCAGGTGCGTGCCCGGACCATTGAGCCGTCGCCGATTCCTCTTGAACTGTGCGTGTTGCTGATTGGCACGGATGAGAATTACGAAGCCCTGCTCTACAGCGATGACCGTTTTGCAAAATATTTCAAACTCAAGGCGCATCTTCAGGGGTGGGTGGACCGCAATGCGTCCAACATCCGCAAGTATCTTTCTGTTGTGGGTCGCATTGCGCGGGAGAGCAAATGCCTGCCTTTTGATCGTGGCGCTTTGGCCGGTCTGGTTGATTTCGGGTCTCGGCTCACGGAAGACCAGAAGCGTTTGTCCCTGTTTTTTCCGCTGGTTCGTGAACGTATGATCGAGGCTTCGGCCATGGCGGAAATGAACGGCTGTGAAACCGTTGATGCGGATATGTTGGAACAGGCCATCCGCGCCCGTGATTTCCGTTCCAACCTGTATGAAGAAGAATTCATGGCCGACTATGATCGGGAAGTCATCAAGGTTTCCACGGGAGGCGAGGCCGTGGGCGCGGTCAACGGCCTGTCGGTGACCCTGTTCGGGGACTATGAATTCGGTTTGCCGCATCGCATTGCCTGCACTGTGGGCGTCGGTCATGGCGGGATTCTTGATCTGGAACGGGAGGCCCAGTTGGGCGGCCCCATCCATACGAAGGCCATGATGATTCTCAAGAGTTATCTTTCCGCCCGTTTTGCGCAGGACAAACCCATCGTGCTCACCGGATCGCTGTGCTTCGAGCAAAGCTACGCCGGAATAGAGGGCGACTCGGCCTCCGGGGCCGAACTGGTGGCCCTGCTGTCCGCTTTGGCCGATGCGCCCGTGAATCTGGGCTATGCCTTTACCGGAGCCGTGAGCCAGAGCGGAACAATCATGGCCGTCGGGGGCGTGACGCGCAAGATCGAAGGTTTTTTCCAGGTATGCCGCCGCCGTGGCCTTACCGGAAAACAGGGGGTGCTTATCCCGCATGACAACGTGGTCAACCTCATGCTCAGCGACGACATCGTTCAGGCCGTGGAGCAGGGACTGTTTCGCATTTTCCCGGTGCGCACCATTGAGCAGGCCGTGGAAATTCTGACCGGAATCCGGGCTGGCGTCCGCAACAAGTCGGGCCAGTTTCCGCTGGGAACCGTGTACCGCCGCGTGGACCAGCGTTTGGCCGAGCTGGCCAGACTCGCCGGAGCACATGGATCAAAAGCCGGAGCATAACCATGTCCAGATGGATACGTTCAAAACTGCCGGAATTCGTTCGCGATCTGTTTCGTAATTTTTGTCAGGCATCCCTTGCGCTTGAGGAGCAGTTTCGGCTGTTCGACAAGGACGGGACCATGGATTTCGGCGTACTCAAGAACCTTGTGGGTGATGAGATGAACAAGGGGTTGTTGTGGCGCATGAAAGATACGGCACATCACGTTTTCCGCAATGACCCGGACAGTTCCCTTGCCGGACAGTTTCTGGACTGGGCCATGGGCTATATTTTCCACGAGTCCCTGAAACTCAAGGAGGATGCCTATCAGAAGCAGAATTATGCCCCATGGTTTCTGGAACTATTTGGTGCTGACCTGAACCCTTCGGAAAAGGATATCAGTGATCAGTTGCGGCAGATCCTGAGCCAGACCGAAGAGAGTATGGGCCGTGAAATCGAACGAATCCGGTTTATTATTGCCAAGTGCCGACAATTGCTGCCCTACTATTTGACGAGGCATAGGGATAATCCTCTGCTGGCCCGGTTCATCTACGCCAGAAACGACATGGTCCGCTCTGTTTTTAACAGTGAATACAGAAGGTTGATCCAGGCCATGTATGGGGATGAACCCGAACGCATGTATGTGCTGGCCAGCCGCAGTTTGCGCAAGGGAGGATGGTTGGACGAAGCCCGTAATGCAGCAGATGCTGCGTTACAGTTGAGTCCTCAAAATAGATTGGTGTTGCAAGAAAAGAAAATAATTGATAATTGGGCTTCTAGAATAGATACCTGATTCGGAAAATTATGGTCTGTTGAACTATACAAATTTGAGGAGGCCGTTGATCATGAAAAAGCTGACATTGCTCGCAATCGCCTTTTGTGTGGTGTTTGCTTGGGGCTGTTCCAAAAAGGTCCAGTCCGATCCTGATGTTGTTGTTGTTGAAGAGAATGGGACTGAAAGCAAGACTGTTTCCGATCCCATGGAGCTCTACAAGGCCGAGTACGATGCCCTGCCCGTGAGCCATACCGTCACCAAGGGCGAATGCCTGTGGTGGATTTCCGAGTACAAGCACATTTACAATGATCCGTTTATGTGGCCTCTGATTTTCAAGGCCAACCGCGACAAAATCAAGAATCCCGATCTGATTTACCCGGGTCAACAGTTCGAGATCCCCCGCGCTTTCGACCTTGTGCAAGCCAAGGATGCCCGCAAGCAGGCTGGCGCTTCCTGGCAGGCTCTGGAGCCGAGCGCTGACGCTGTCATCCCCGCAGACATGCGTTCTGCCATGGGCTACAGCTTCTAACGGCCTGTTAAATGATCATATAAAGGCCCCGCCTCTTGGCGGGGCCTTTTTTTTATGCCCGATCGGGAAGAGTAAATAAAAAAAGAAAAACAACGATAACGGTCTTGTGCAGAACTCGTGCAATACATTGCGCTCTTTTTGTGCATTGTATTTCACATAAAATCAGCAGGTTATGAAGGGTGGGCATGCTTCATTGCGCGTATCTTGCTGTAATGATTTGATAATTCAATTGTGTCACGGTTGTTGCTTTGCAGGGTTTCATCGTCAGGCTTTGCTGTGGACGAGGAGAGGATCAAGTCGCCGTCCCCACCGGGCGAATGATCCGTTCGACAGGAAAGCCAAGTGTCCTCAAGGATCGGCCATAAGGCCGAGCCAAACTTAAGAAAACTGCACGAGGTACAGTTATGAAAACGTTCAAATCCCTTGGTATGATCTGCATGGCCCTTCTTCTGGCAACAGCCGTTATGGCTCCGCTTGCCAACGCTGATGACCAGCAGCCCACTCAGGAAGAAATCAAGGCCGCTTGCGAAGCCCAGTGCTCTGGTGATGCCGAGTGCGTCAAGGCATGCATCGAACAGATGACTGCCAAGGCTCAGTCCGACCAGAAGGAAGGCGAAGAGTCTAAATAGCATAACCAACGGGCTTCGGCCCGGACCGGTTGGAAGGCTGTAGCTTCAGGGGGACGGTATCGGGCCGTCCTCCTTTTTTGTTTTTTCCCGGCCACTGCAACAAATTGTCTTTCCTGTCCTGTTGTCGTTGCACCATGGGCTCTGGTCGGATAAACTCGGCAAAGAACCGATATGGAGGAGCAATGGCCTGGGACGCGGAACGATACGAATCGTGGTTTGATACCAGCGAGGGCAGGTTTGCACTGGAGCGCGAGGCGAACCTGTTGCAATCCCTTGCCGCTGGCTGGCCGAGCCGATGCGCCACATTGCTTGAGATCGGCTGCGGAACCGGGCTGTTTCTGGAGATGCTCTGGCAAATGGGCTTTGATGTCACCGGTGTGGACAAAAGCTCCAGCATGATCAGTGCGGCCCGAAAGCGCTTTGGCTCCCGTGCGGCGTTGCACCAGGCGGACGGCACCAGACTGCCGTTTGAAGACAACAGCTTCGATTATGTGTTTCTGTGGAGCGTTCTGGAGTTTTGCGACAATCCTCGGGCGCTGCTTGCCGAGGCCTGCCGTGTGGCGGAAAAGGGGCTGCTGGTCGGTTTTCTGAACCGCCAGTCCCTGTACTACTGGCGCAATGTGCGCGGCAGTGGTGGCACCATGAGCCGTGCAACGCTGTTTTCATGGTTTCGAATGCGCCACATGGTCTGGCGTGCCTGCGGTTTTCATCCGACCATGGCCCGTTCGGTCCTGCCCGGCCCTTTGCAGACATGGCGGTCTTCATTCTTTTGGCGACATATCAATGCCCGTTTCTATCCTCCCTGGTTGGGGGCGTTTTCCGCCATGCGCGTGGACTTTCAGAGCGCGAAACCCCTCACACCCCTCTTTGCCTGGCGTTCCGAGCCGGAACTGGGCTGATTCTAATGGTCGGATCTCCCTCAGGGTGTATGTTTTGCCTGTGGTGTATGCGCCGCATGGTGCGACAAACCCGAACACGGAGAAGAGACTCATGGTACAATCGAAAAACAAGACAGGTTTTGTTGCCGCATTGTTGGCGGTCATGCTGTTGCTGGCTGCAACCGTGACGCCTGCGGCAGCCCAGACCGGAACACCGGAAGAGGAAATGCTGGCTGGCGTTGCACGGGCCATGAATCGTTATCATGAGATCCAGAATGCATATCAGGCCGTCCAGCGCGGTGAAATTCCGGCAGTGATCGCGGAAGAACTCAAACGCAAGAATCAGCCCGTGAATATGGAGACGGCACGAAGTGAGTCGGAGTCATTGCTGCTGGATGCACAGGACAACCTTGAAGAAAATCGTGTCCGCTGTCTCTCCCAGAAAACCGGGGAACCCGAGGCCGTTATTCAGGCCATGCGGCAGTCCGGCAAAGGCTGGGGACGCATAGCCCGGGATCTTGGTGTTCATCCTTCTGCCCTGGGATTGGGAAACAGTGCAGCCAAGGCCAGGGCCTCAGCAAAGAAAACAGGCAAAGGCGCCGGTGCATCAGGGCAGGGCAGTGGCAAGAACAAGGTGAAGACAAAAGGCAAGGGCAAGAATAAATAGTGCTGCTCAGGTATTATTTCCCATGGGAGCCATTACCCGGCGCAATCATGTGGCAGGTGATGGCTTTCTCTTTTGCGGTGACGAAAAACGCATTGGAAAATCTTCCTGATACGATTTGGAAAAACAATGATGACGGGGTTCCCAAATTTCTTTTTCCCGGCTAGGTTCCGGCCTGGAGGAGTCCGCCATGTTCAGTCCCGCATTTGAGGAACGTTTCCGTAAAATAACTTTCGGCGTTCCATGGAACATATTTCTGCTGACACTCGGCTCATGGCTCATCGCCTTTTCGGTCAAGGCCATCGCCGTGCCACATGGCTTGCTGACAGGAGGCATGAGCGGTCTGGGACTGCTCATGTATTACATAGTAGGCGGATTGACTCCGGGGCAATGGTACTTTGCGCTCAACGTGCCCGCGTTCGTTATGGGATGGGTGTTCATCAGCCGCCGTTTCTTTTTTTATAGCCTGTACGGCATGGTGGTTTCCGCGCTGTTTCTGGACATGATAACCTACACCATGCCCATCAAGGATGTGTGGCTGGCAGTGCTGGCCTGCGGCAGCATTCTCGGAGTAGGCGCGGGAATGACCCTGCGCACGCTCGGCTCTACGGGCGGATCGGACATTCTGGCGGTCATGTGCAAGGAAAAGTTGAACATGTCCATGGGCACCTTTGAATTCTGGTTCAACGTCATTATCTTTCTGGCCGGATTCGCGTGGTTGGACCCGTCCATCATGCTCTATTCCATTGCCATGACGTTTGTGACCGCCGTGGCCATCGACTATATCATGAACATGTTCGGGGAACGGGAAATGGTCATCATCATTTCCGAGCACCCGCAGCAGATCCTTCAGGCCATATTCGACAGGCTGGACCGCGGGGCTACCATTCTGGAAGGAAAAGGCGGCTACACCGGAAAGAACAAGCAGGTGGTCATGACCATGGTCGCCGGCATGCAGCTCAAGCTGCTGGAAGAGGCCATATACGACGTGGACCCTGAAGCGTTTACCATCATGGGATCCGGGTTTCGCGTGCTGGGCAGGGGATTTTCATCAAGGAAGGTCTATTGATGCTTTTTGTCCGCAAGAAAGACGGTGTCTCCCGCACCATTGGGCTGGTCACGGATTTCGGGTTGTCCGATCCCTATGTGGGGCAGATGCGCGCGGTCTTGTCCCGATTGGCTCCCGGAAGCCGGGTGGTGGATATCAGCCATGGCGTGCTGCCGTACAACATTACGCAGGGCGCATTTTTTCTGGCCTCTTCTGCGCCGCATTTTGCTCGGGATGCCATACTGTTGGCCGTTGTGGACCCGGGTGTAGGATCAAGCCGCCGTATTGTTGTCCTGCGTCGTGACGAACAGCTTTTTGTGGCCCCGGACAACGGCCTTTTGGGCCTGGTGGCGAGTCAGGGTGACGTATGCGCTTTTGATCTGAGCAGCGCGGAAAGCGCTGTTGCCGAGGTTTCGCACACGTTTCACGGGCGGGATGTCTTTGCTCCGGTAGCGGCTTGGCTGGCGTGCGGCGGGCGTCCGGAGAACATGGGGCCGGAAATTCCGTTGGACCAGCTGGTCCGGCCGGCATGGGCGCAACCGGATGTGGGCAGAGGATGCGCACGCGTGCATGTTTTGCATGTGGACCACTTCGGCAACTGCGTGCTCAACCTGCGGTGTGGCGAGTTGGGACCGCTGGACGGGGTATCCTTGCGGACACCTCTCGGCAGGGAGCTTCAGGCAGTAAATACGTATTCGGAGCTGCCGCAAGGCATGCCCGGCCTGCTGGAAGGCAGTCAGGGCTTTTTCGAGGTTGCCGTGAATCGGGGATCGGCGGCGCGGGATTTCGGTCTTTCCATTGGTGACGTTTTGGAATTGGAGTGGACGCCATGAAGATAATTCGCAATTTTTTGAATACGTTGGGCTTCATGACCCGGCTGGCCCCTGCGCGGGTTGTGCCGGAGGACGAGCTGTTCGCCTCCATGCCGCTGATGCCGCTTGTCGGCGTTGTTTTGGGCGCTGTGCTGGTTGCTCCATGGAATTTGGGGCTGCTGGCCGGACACCCCTGGGTGCAGGCGTGGCTTTTGGTCATGCTTGATGCCTGGCTTACCCGCGGATTGCATCATGACGGATTGACCGATGTGGCGGACGCCGTGACAACCCACGCC
>Ga0207831_100562_pt1 | contig 11606 bp, 9 predicted proteins | sample TtanPargueraPR_7_FD_187741 | JGI IMG/M metagenome (GOLD analysis project Ga0207831, IMG submission 187741) | Aerobic enrichment media microbial communities from Bioluminiscent Bay, La Parguera, Puerto Rico - Tt and M1 (2) (SPAdes) | ecosystem: Environmental > Aquatic > Marine > Unclassified ... | reverse complement strand
TCCACCTCGTCGCGGCGCACGAAGAGGTACTGCTGCCCCTTCATCACCTCCAGCAGCAGGCGCTCGTAGGCATCCGGAATTCGCGTCTTGGGGAAGGCGCTGTTGAAGTCCAGGTGCAGCGGGCCGCGGCGCAGGCGCATGCCCTTGTCCAGGCCGCTGTCCTTGGTCAGCACCTCCAGGGCGATGCCCTCCTCCGGTTGCAGGCGGATCACCAGCTTGTTGGCGGCCAGGCCGCGCTGATCCGGATCGAAGATGTAGTGGGGCTGCTGGCGGAAGTGGATGACGATCTGCGAGAGCTTCTCCGGCATGCGCTTGCCGGTGCGCAGGTAGAAGGGCACCCCGGCCCAGCGCCAGTTGGCCACGCCGGTCTTCATGGCCACGAAGGACTCGGTGTGGCTCTCGGTGTTGGCCCCCTCCTCCTCCAGGTAGCCCGGCACCGACCTGCCGTCGATGGTGCCGGCGGTGTACTGGCCACGCACCACGTCGCGCCCCAGCATGTCGTCGGTGAAGGGCTTGAGCGCCTTGAGCACCTTGACCTTCTCGTCGCGGATGGCGTCGGCGTCGAGGTTGGCGGGCGGGTCCATGGCGATCAGGCAGACAAGCTGCAGTAGGTGGTTCTGCACCATGTCGCGCAACTGGCCGGCATCGTCGAAGTAGCCCCAGCGCCCCTCGATGCCGACCTGTTCGGCCACGGTGATCTCCACGTGGGAGATGTGATTCTGGTTCCACTGGGTGCCGAACAGCGGGTTGGCGAAGCGCAGCGCGATCAGGTTCTGCACCGTCTCCTTGCCCAGGTAGTGGTCGATGCGATAGACCCGCGACTCGGGAAAGACGGCGCCGATGGCGTCGTTGACCTCGGCGGAGGACGCGAGGTCGTAGCCAATCGGCTTCTCCACCACCACCCGGCTCTGGTCGTCCAGGCAACCGCCCGCCTCGAGGTGGCGGCAGATGTCACCGTAGATCTTCGCCGCCACCGAGAGGTAGACCACCATAGGGCGGCCGGCATCCTGGCGCCACTCGCGGATGGCGGCGTAGCCCTCGGGCTGCGTGAAGTCGAGCGTCAGGAAGTCGAGGCGGGCGAGGAAGCGCGCCAGCGCCTGGCGATCGAGCTCCTCGGCCTTGACGTGGGTCTTGAGCGCCTTCTCGACGCGCCCTTTGAAGCCGTCCAGGTCGAGCTCCTGGCGCGCCAGGCCAAGCAGGCGGGTGGCGGGATCGAGGAGCCCTTCGCGCTCCAGGTGGAAGAGCGCCGGAAACAGCTTGCGCTGGGCCAGGTCGCCGAACGCCCCGAACAGCGCCAGGTCGATCTCGGTCCTGGCCACCTGGCCGGATTGGCTGGAGTAACTCATGCCCGCCTCACTTATTGTTGGGTTGCACAAAAAATACCCGCCTTGCAAATGGAAGGCAAATTTTTGTTGTAAACTTACAGAAAACTCACCTGGATGACGTGAAAAATAACTGAAAAGAGCTGCCAGGGCTAGGATCAGCTAGATAAATGTAGTTAAATAACTACCAAACCTATATCTGAATAAACCCGCGACCTTCGCCGTACGCTGTCATGGAGCCCCATCCATCATGGCCAGTCATGACCTGCCCGATCTCATTCGCCAACGTCTCGAGGGACTGACCCGCACCCAGCGCAAGGTCACCGATGTCATCCTCGTTGACCCCAGCGCCGCCGGCATGAGTATCGCCACCCTGGCCCAGACCGCCTCGGTGAGCGAACCCACCGTCAATCGCTTCTGCCGCAGCTTCGAGGCCAAGGGCTATCCTGACTTCAAGATCAAGCGGGCCCCGAGCCTGGCCGGCGGCACGCCCTACGTCAGCCAGGCGGTGGAACCCGACGACAATGCTACTGAATATACCCAGAAGATCTTCGGTGCCACCATCGCCGCGCTGGACGAGGCACGCCGTCAGACCGACCCCAAGCGCATCGAACGGGTGGTGGATTACTTGATCCAGGCCAAGCAGATCCACTTCTTCGGCCTGGGTGCCTCCGGCGCCGTGGCCCAGGATGCCCAGCACAAGTTCTTCCGCTTCAACCTGCCAGTCACCTTCTACGTGGACGTGCTGATGCAGCGCATGCTGGCTTCCACCTGCCACACCGGCGACGTGGTGGTCACCTCCTGGACCGGCTTCTCCCGGGAGCTGGTGGACATCGCCTGGGTGGCCCGCGAGAGCGGAGCCAAGGTGTTGGGCATCACCGCGCCGGACTCGCCGCTGGCTCATGAGTGCATCGAGCCCCTGAATGTCGCCAGCCCGGAGGACACCGACCACTACAAGTCCATGACCTCGCGGATGATCCAGTTGCCCCTGGTCGACATGCTGACCACCAGCGCCACCCTGCCCCACGGCGAGGACTTCCTCAGCCACCTCAAGAAGATCAGAGATAGCCTGAAAAACACTCGCTATGCTTTGCGACACAAGGGGGACATCGTTTGCAGACAACTAGAAAATAAGTTTGTTGGCTATGTGTCATAAAACCACATGAAACTCAGAAAACCCGAGGTACCCCATGCCATCACCCCTCGATCTGCACACCACCGTCGCCAACGTTACCCGTCGTATCCGCGAGCGCTCCGCCGAGCGACGCGCCCTCTACGAGGCGCGCATGGCCGACCAGCACCGCCGCGGCGTGCACCGCGGCGAGCTCTCCTGCGGCAACCTGGCCCACGGCTTCGCGGCCTGCGGTGAGACGGACAAGAACGCGCTCAAGCTGATGAACTCGGCCAACCTCGGCATCATCTCGGCCTACAACGACATGCTCTCGGCCCACCAGCCGCTTGAGACCTTCCCGGAGACCATCAAGGCCGCCGCCCGCGCCATGGGCTCCACCGCCCAGTTCGCCGGCGGCGTGCCGGCCATGTGCGACGGCGTCACCCAGGGCCAACCGGGCATGGAGCTGTCGCTGTTCTCCCGCGATGTCATCGCCATGGCCGCCGCCGTGGGGCTCTCCCACAACATGTTCGACGCCGCGCTCTACCTCGGCGTGTGCGACAAGATCGTGCCGGGGCTGTTCATCGCCGCGGCACGCTTCGGCCACCTGCCGGCGATGTTCGTGCCGGCGGGTCCCATGCCCAGCGGGCTCCCCAACAAGGAGAAGGCGCGTATCCGCCAGCTGTTCGCCGAGGGCAAGGCGAGCCGCGAGGAGCTACTCGAGGCGGAGTCGCAGTCCTACCACAGCCCGGGGACCTGCACCTTCTACGGCACCGCCAACTCCAACCAGCTGATGATGGAGATGATGGGCCTGCACCTGCCTGGCACCTCCTTCGTCAACCCGGGCACCGAGATGCGCGAGGCACTGACCCGCTTCGCCACCGAGCAGGCGATCCGCAACAGCGAGCCCGGCGGCGACTACCACCCCTTCTACAAACAGATTGACGAGCGCGCCATCGTCAACGCCATCGTCGGCCTGCTCGCCTCCGGCGGCTCCACCAACCATACCCTCCACCTGGTCGCCATGGCCGCTGCAGCCGGCCTCACCATCACCTGGGAGGACTTCACCGACCTCTCCGCGGTAACCCCGAGCCTGATGCGGGTCTATCCCAACGGCCAGGCCGACATCAATCACTTCCAGGCCGCCGGCGGCATGAGCTTCCTGTTTCGCGAGCTGATCGCCGCAGGGTTGATCCATGGGGATATCCCCACGGTGTTCGGCACCGATCTCACCGCCTACACACAGGAGCCCTTCCTCGAGGAGGGCAAACTCATCTGGCGCGAGGGACCCGAGAAGAGCCTGGACGAGGAGGTGCTACGCGGCGTGGCCGCGCCCTTCGCTCCTACCGGCGGGCTCACCGTGGTGGACGGCAACCTGGGCCGCGGGGTGATCAAGATCTCGGCGGTGGCCGAGGAACACCGCGTGGTGGAGGCCCCGGTCAAGATCTTCGAGGATCAGAACGAGCTCAAGGCGGCCTTCGAGGCTGGCGACCTGGACCGCGACGTGATCGCCGTGGTGCGCTTCCAGGGCCCCAAGGCCAACGGCATGCCGGAGCTGCACAAGCTGACACCCTACCTCGGCGTGCTCCAGGACCGCGGCCACAAGGTGGCGCTGGTCACCGACGGGCGCATGTCCGGCGCCTCCGGCAAGGTACCGGCGGCCATCCATATCAGCCCCGAGGCACTGGACGGAGGCCCGCTGGCAAAGCTCAAGGATGGCGATATCGTGCGCCTCGACGCCAACGCCGGCACCCTTGAGACGAAGGTGGATGCCCACACCTGGGCCGACCGCGAGAAGCGCATCGCCGAGCTGGATCATCACCACGTGGGCATGGGACGCGAGCTGTTCAGCGGCTTCCGCCATCTGGCCATGCGCGGTGAAGAGGGCGCCGGGGTATTCGGCGGCTTCGAGGCCGACGACCTGGCCCGCCAGGCCGGCAAGATCCACGACGAGGACGCCTGAGGCCAAGCGATGATGATTCGACCCGCCCTGATTGGCGACATCGGGGGCACCAACGCCCGCCTCGCCCTGGTGACCCCGGGCGCCTTCGAGCCCCACGACATCCTGGCCCTGCCCTGTGCCGACTACCCCGGCCTGGTGGAGGCCGTGCGTGACTACCTCGCCCGAGTTGGGGCGGTGGGCGAACAGGCCCCCCGCGAGGCCTGCCTGGCCTTCGCCTGCCCGGTGCACAATGACCGCATCAAGATGACCAACAACCACTGGTCCTTTTCCCGCGCCGCGGTGCAGGCCGAACTCGGCCTTACCCTCTTCAAGACCATCAACGACTTCACCGCCCAGGCCCTCGGCGTCCCCCACCTGGCCGATGACGAGCTGGTCGAGGTGCAGCCCGGTACGCCCGCCCCCCACACCGCGCGCCTGGTGATCGGTCCCGGTACCGGGCTTGGCGTGGCCACCCTGTTCCCCGGACGCCAAGCCTGGATCCCGCTGCCCGGCGAGGGCGGGCACGTCACCTTCGCCCCCACCGACGAGTACGAACAGAACCTGCTGCGCCACTTCCGCAACCGCTACGGGCGCGTCTCGGTGGAGCGCGTGCTGTGCGGCCAGGGGCTGCTCGACCTCTACCTCGCCCACTGTTCGCTGAAGGGGGCCACCCCCACCTACGCCAGCCCCGCCGAGGTCACCGCTGCCGCCAACGCGGACCCCGTGGCCCGTGATACTCTGCTGCGTTTCCTGAAGATCCTCGGCGACGTCTGCGGCGACGCGGCGCTGACCCTTGGCGCCCGCGGTGGCGTCACCCTGTGCGGAGGCATTCTGCCGCGGCTGCTCGACTGGCTGCCGCAGAGCCGCTTCCGCGAGGCCTTCGCCGACAAGGGGCGGATGGCTGGCTACAACGCGGCGTTGCCGATCCAGGTGGTCACCGCGCCCTGGCCGGGCCTGCTGGGCGCCGCCGAGGCCTTGCACAATCCAGAAGTCGAATGAATCGACGGAAGAGGTCGAATGATGATTCCACAGAGCCTGCGAAGCCTGATCGACGAGACCGACGGCCAGCGCCGCGCCGAGTGGGCCGGTCGCGAAGTGTGGCTAGCCAACGAAGCCTGGGGAGAGCTGGCCGTGTCGCTCCAGGGCGCCCAGGTCCTTCACTACCGCCCCGCTGGTGACGACGGCGACGGCTGGCTGTGGGTGACGCCCACGCCCCAGGCATTGCCCGGGGCGATCCGCGGCGGTATCCCGCTGTGCTGGCCCTGGTTCGCCGACGAGCACACCGCCGACGAAAGCCCGGATCGTTCAGGCCCGCTGCACGGCCCGGCGCGCAAGGCGGCGTGGCGGCTGGACGCCGTCGACGAGCACGAGGAAGGCGTGGAGCTACATCTTTCCCCCGAGGCACCCCTGCACAGCCAGCTCACCCCGAGGGCAGTGATCCAGGCCAACGCCCAACATCTGCACGTGGAACTGATCACCGAGCAAGCTGGCGAGACCCCGGTGAAGATCACCGGCGCCCTGCACAGCTACTTTGCGGTAAGTGACGTCCACGCCTGTCGCGTCGAGGGGCTGGCCGGCGCCCGCTATCTGGACAAGCTGGCCGGCTTCGCCGAGCGTGAGCAACAGGGCGAACTCGGGGTACGCGGCGCCCTGGATCGCATCTACCACACCAATGCCGAGCTGACGCTGGACGACGGCCGCCGGCGCCTGCGCATCGCCCGCCAGGGCAGCGACTCCGCCGTGATCTGGCACCCCGACGCCGCCCTGCCGGCGGACACCCCGGCCGACGCCGGCCGCCACTACCTCTGCGTGGAGGCCGCCAATACCCGCCTTGACCCGGTGTGGCTGGTCCCCGGCGCCCAGCATCTGCTGGGCACCACCCTGAGCCGCGAGGAGACAGCGACCCCATGACCCCCGTGATCTGCTTCGGCGAGGCCCTCGTCGACCTGCTGTCCAGCCGCCTCGGCGACCCCCGAGGCGAAGCCGCCAATGCCCCGGAGACCTTTACCCCCTATGCCGGCGGCGCCCCCGCCAACGTGGCCGTGGCCTGCGCCCGCCTGGGCGTGCCCAGCCGCTTCCTCGGCATGCTCGGCGAGGACCACTTCGGTGAATTCCTGGCCGCCGAGATGGCCGCCCATGGCGTGGACACCTCCGGCGTGGTGCGCACCCGCGAGGCACGCACGGCCCTCGCCTTCGTCTCTCGTGATGCCCAGGGCGAGCGCACCTTCGATTTCTATCGTCCGCCCGCCGCGGATCTGCTCTATCGGTTGGAACACCTGCCCGCCGGGATCTTCGCCGAGCCGGCCATCGTGCACTTCTGCAGCAACAGCCTGACCGAGCCGGCGATCGCCGAGACCACCCTGGCCATGGCCGAGATGGCCCGCCGCACCGGCTGCCTGGTGAGCGTGGATGCCAACCTGCGCCATAACCTCTGGGAGGGCGGGGCCGTCGACATCAGCCTGGTCACCCGACTGCTCGACGCCGCCGACCTGCTCAAGCTCTCGACGGAGGAACTCGACACCCTGCGCGCCGACCACCCCCGGGAGGACTGGCTGGCCGAACGCTTCGCCGCCGGCGTGAAGATCGCGGTGATCACCGACGGCCCAGGCGAGGTGATGCTGAAGGGCGTCGGCCTGGACGAGCGCATCACCCCACCCCGGGTCGAGGCAGTAGACACCACGGCCGGCGGGGACGCCTTCATCGGCGGCCTGCTGGCCGAGCTCGCCGAGTTCACCGCCGACCAGGACCTCGACGGCGACTGGAACCGGGACACGGCCTTCCTGCGCCGCGCGGTGGGGATCGCCAGTCGCTGCGGCGCCCACGCCGTGACTCGACCCGGCGCCTATGCCGCCCTGCCCACCCGCGAGGATCTGGCAGGCGTGCGCTGATCATGCCATGAAGGGCGCCGAACCGGCCGCCTGAACCAGGAGAACCACCATGCGCCAGCTCCAGTGGGGCATCCTCAGCACCGCCGGTATCGCCCGCAAAGCGATGATCCCGGCGATCCAGGCCGCGCCCAACGCGCGGCTGACCGCCATCGCCAGCGAGAGCGGCAAGGCCGGCGACGTGGCCGCCGAGTACGGCATCCCCCGCGCCCACGACGGCTTCCGCCACCTGCTGGAGGACCCCGACGTGGAGGCGGTCTACGTGCCGCTGCCCAACCACCTCCACGCTCGCTGGGTGTGCGAGGCGGCCCGCCACGGCAAGCACGTGCTGTGCGAGAAGCCCGCCGCCCTCGACGCCGAGGAGGCCCGCGCCATGCAGGCGGCCTGCGATAGGGCCGGGGTGGCGCTGATGGAGGGCTACATGTACCGCCACCACCCCCAGCACGCCCGGTCCCGGGAGATCATGGAGAGCGGCGAGATCGGTGAGGTGCGCCAGGTACGCGGGCTCTTCTCGTTTCCCCTGGACCTGAACGCCGACAACATCCGCCTCTCGGCAGACATGGCCGGCGGCAGCCTGCATGACGTCGGCTGCTACCCGCTGGACGTCATCCGCCGCCTGCTCGGCATGCCCGAGACGGTGACCGTGGTGGGCCGGGTGCCCGAGGCGCTGGGCGTGGATACGAATGTCAACGGCGTGCTGCGCTACGCCGACGGCCGCCTGGCCGAGTTCGGCGCCAGCTTCGAGCAGACCCTTGTCAACCGCTACGAGGTGATCGGCAGCCACGGGCGCCTGCTGCTGCCCGCCGCGTTCCGCCCCGACAGGCAGGGCGGCGTGGGCGAGATCCTCGTCACCGACGAGCGCGGCCGCACCCGCCGCGAGCCGGTCTTCGGCGACCAGTACCCGGCCCAGATCGAGGCCTTCTCCGCCTGGGCCCTCGGCGAGGGGCCCGCCCCGGACGCCCCTGCCGAACTCGCCGACCAGGCCCGCCTGCTGGCCGCCTGCCGCGACTCGTTGAACCAGGAGCGTACGGTCACGCTGTGAGCCTTTTTGCCCGCCGCTACCGCACCGCCTGGCGCTCCGGCCGCCGCCAGCGCAGGCGGCGGGCGATCACCGTCTCGCCCGGAGTGTAATCGCCGCGGGCGGCGGCCAGGGCGGCGCGCAGCGCCTCGGCGGCGATACGGTCGTAGTCCTGCAGGGCGGAGTTCACCGGCAACGGCAGGAAGTCGAGCAGGCGGCTGTCGCCGAAGGTGGCCAGGCGCAGCGCGGGGGGCAGGCCGCCCTGCTCCAGCAGCACGTCGAAGACGCCGTCGAGCAGGGTGTAGGAGGCCGTCACCAGAGCGTCGGGCAGGCCATGGGCGTCGAGCAACTCGCGGGCCAGCCGCGCGCCCTCGTCGCGGTCGTAGCGCTCACCGCAGACCATCAGCGGCGCGGCATCGCTGCCCGCCAGGGCGCGGTGGAAGCCGGCGCGGCGCTCGCGGGTGATGGAGATCGCCGGCACGGCATCGAGCCAGGCGATGCTCGCCACCCCTTCCCCCAGAACCGAACGGGTCAGGCGCTCGGCAGCCTCGCCGTCGTTGCTCACCACGCAGGCGAAGCGCGCCGGGTCGAAGCCGCGGTCCACCGCGATCACCGGCAGGCCGTCGGCCATCAGCTCGGCGTAGAAGGGGTCGTCCGGCGGCAGGCTGCTGGCGGTGATCAGCACCTCGCAGCGCTGGGCACGCAGCGCCAGGGCCAGGTCGCGCTCGGTCTCCGGACGGTCATCGGAGCCGACGATCAGCAGCTGGTAGCCCTGCTCGCCGCCCTGCTCCACGGCGTGGTCGAGGGCCACACCCCGGAACAGACCTTGCGCCTGGCCACGGCGCTCTCCGCCGAATCCGTCCGCCACGTCGGCGTGGGCAACCCACGCGCCACCGACTTCCCCCACCTCCAACAACAAACCCGCGTGCGTCGCCTCAACGACGTCGACGCGGGGGGAGCCATCGCATGAACGTCATCCTCGTCACTGCCTGCCCCAGTGGCATGGCCACCACCTTCCTCGCCGCACGTCGCCTGGAGCAGGCCGCCCGCCGCCTGGGCTGGACGCCCCGCGTCGAGATGCACGGCGAGCTGGAGCCCGTGCGGCCCCCGCCGCAGGGACCAGCCGGAGTGCCGGCCGCAAGATCGTGGCGGTGACCGCCTGTCCTACCGGCGTGGCCCACACCTTTATGGCCGCAGAGGCGCTTGCCGAAGCCGGCAAGGCGCTGGGCCACGCGATCCGCGTGGAGACCCAGGGCTCAGTAGGCGCCCAGGATCGGCTCACCGAGGAGGAGATCGCCGTCGCGGACCTGGTGATCCTGGCCTGCGACATCGAGGTGGATCCCACCCGCTTCGCCGGCAAGCGGGTCTACCGCACCTCCACCGGCAATGCCCTGAAGAAGCCGCGGCCGACCATCGAGGCGGCCCTGAAGAATGCCGTGGTAGAGAGCGCCGCCGGCGCCTCCTCGGGCCAGGGCGAGGCCCAGAAGAGCCTCAAGGAGCGCGGGGTCTATAAACACCTGCTCACCGGCGTCTCGTTCATGCTGCCCATGGTGGTGGCCGGGGGCTTGCTGATCGCGCTGTCCTTCGTGTTCGGCATCGAGGCCTTCCAGGAAGAGGGCACACTACCCGCGGCGCTGATGCAGATCGGCGGCGGCACCGCCTTCGCCCTGATGATTCCGGTGCTGGCCGGCTACATCGCCTACTCCATCGCCGACCGACCCGGCATCGCCCCGGGCATGATCGGCGGCATGCTGGCCGCGGAGATCGGCGCCGGCTTCATCGGTGGCATCCTGGCCGGCTTCCTGGCCGGTTACGTGGCGCTGGCCGTGGCACGCCACGTCAAGCTGCCCTCGAGCGTCGAGTCGCTCAAGCCGATCCTGATCATTCCGCTGGTGGCCAGCCTGGTGACCGGCCTTACCATGATCTATGTGGTCGGCGAGCCGGTGGCCGGAATCCTCGCCGCGCTGACCGCTTTCCTCGAGAGCATGGGCTCCACCAACGCCGTGCTGCTGGGCATCCTGCTCGGCTCGATGATGTGCTTCGACCTGGGCGGACCGGTCAACAAGGCCGCCTACACCTTCGGCGTCGGCCTGCTGGCCTCCGAGACCTACGGCCCCATGGCGGCGATCATGGCCGCCGGCATGGTACCGGCGATCGGCATGGGCATCGCCAGCTTCGTGGCCAGGTCGAAGTTCTCCGAGCCGGAGCGTGAGGCGGGCAAGGCCTCCTTCGTGCTGGGCTTCTGCTTCTGTTGGTCTTTGTCGAATACGTTGGTCTAATTTTTTGATTGCTCAATCTTATTGATTTATTTGTTTAATGATCCGTGCCGGATTTCCGCCGATAACGACGTTATCTGGAAAACTCTTCGTGACAACGGCACCAGACGCGACAACCACACCGTTACCTAGCGTGACACCAGGATTAATGATTGCCCCTCCACCAATCCAAACATTATCACCCATTGTGATTGGTTTAGCGAATTCTTTGCCTGAATTTCGTGCCAAGTATTCTAGTGGATGTGTGGCGGTGTATATCTGAACATTCGGTGCAAGCATACAGTTATCCCCTATCCGGACTTCGGCTACATCTAAAATCACACTATCAAAATTCGCATAAAAATTTTCACCGACATATGTGTTATAGCCGTAGTCAAACCGGATATTCGGTTCCATATAAATATGCTCACCCGTTCCTCCAAGTAAATCTTTCAGTAATTCTTTGCGAATTTCCGGTTCTTCTTCTGTTGTCTCATTATATCGTCTAACCCGTTTTCTAGCGCTAAGACGGTCATTTACTAATGTATCATCACTTGGGTCATACATGGCTCCTGCTAGCATCTTTTCTTTTTCAGCCATCATTTTTTCCTCTTTTCTATCTTTTATAATTACGATGTTTATCTTTAAGATCAGTTTAACATAATACCTGAATCCGTGATGCCGGCGTCGACACTTTCCCTATCGCCGTCAGCGAGCATTTTTTGACCTCCGATTCCGTCTCAACCGCCGAATGCATATCTGCCATGGCCAACCATAGCGGCATCGGCCGGCGACGATGACCCGTTTGCTCATGCATTGCTACCCGCCGGGTACGGTGATGCTGGCTGCCGGTGACCGTCAGCCCTCTGCGTGGTGCCTTTGTCCGACAGACGATCAGCATGGCGTGCCTCGGGGATAGCGCAGGCGGCTTCGCAAGGTGTTCAACACCGTCATGCGTCCGATGTCCTGCCCGAAGTCGAGGATGATCTGCCGCGCCTTGTGAATCACGAGCGCCGCACGATGCACCAGCTCTTGTAGCACGGTGCGGATCCGGCGCCGCTTGGCGGGATGGC
>Ga0207831_100558_pt1 | contig 11692 bp, 3 predicted proteins | sample TtanPargueraPR_7_FD_187741 | JGI IMG/M metagenome (GOLD analysis project Ga0207831, IMG submission 187741) | Aerobic enrichment media microbial communities from Bioluminiscent Bay, La Parguera, Puerto Rico - Tt and M1 (2) (SPAdes) | ecosystem: Environmental > Aquatic > Marine > Unclassified ... | reverse complement strand
TCTCATTTGAGGCTATTGAACTACCGAGGAAGAATGCGCATCGATACTCAGGTTGACCTGCATTCCGGATCGTAGTATCTTCCGGATAATAGAGTCGTAATAGCCGCTGTTATCGCGGTCCATTGGAGGAGGAATATGAGACGAATCCTACCTATTGGGGGCATCCTGTTGGGCCTGATCGCCATGCTTGGCAGCACAGCTTATTCCCAGCCATCGCTGAACTTCAAGCGAGTGACCAAGAATTGGCCGACAATCGAGTTGTACTTCACGGTTGAGTGCAACGGGAACCCTGCGCACAACATGGCAAAGCAAGATTTTCGGATCTTCGAACAGGGTGTGGAAGTTAAGGGCTTTACCCTGTGGTGTCCTGATCCAACGGTAAGATGCGCAATGTCTGCGGCAATCGTCATTGATGCCTCTGGATCAATGGGAGGGGCAGGTAACGCAGCGGCGAAGGCATTTGGGCGCGCATTTGTCGACCTTATGGACGGTCAAATTGATGAAGCGGCTGTGCTCTATTACTCCAATATGGCGACAATAGAACAGCATATGACAACACTGAAGCCATTGCTCTATTCAGCAGTTGATGCTCTGCCGGCGAATGGGAACAGCGCAGCGTGGGACGGCTGTTATGCCGGTCTCATTGAGCTTATAAATATGGGAATTAATCAATGTCGAGCTTTATTACTTATCGGTGACGGTCACGGTGAAGGATCGACGAGGACTCCCGCCGAAGTTGTTTCTCTGGCTAATCGTCATCGAATCAGAGTCTTCACTATCGGTGTTGGACAGTCAATAATGAGTTCTGAGTTTGAGATGGTGTCTTTGTTAACCGGAGGGCGATATTATCAATACCCGACCGCTTCGCAAATTGGGGAAATCTATCAAGATATCACGACGCTATCAGGAGACTGTATTATCACGTATGAGCGGGATTGTGCAGACGGTTTCAGCCGAGATGTGGAGTTGCAACTTGTGAATTTTTGCGGAGGCACCGATGTGAAAACACGGTCCTACACTGCACCGCTGGATTCTACTACGTTTTCCGACATTTATATGAGTCTCGGTGATGTGGAAGGGAAGGGCGATACTGATATCGAATTGCCCCTGAATCTCATTACCCCCGTTGACCCGGAAGCGATTTTCTATCCATTTGAGTACACTGTGCATTATGATAATCACGTTCAATTCAAACAAGCGAAGGCAGGCCCAGGCTCTCTCCTCGAGGGGGTGTCGTTTAGTGTTGTTCCGGTTTCAGGAGGAGTTAGAATCACTTCGAACGATCGGAAAATTGTAAAAGGCACCGGTGAGCTGATGAGTCTGGTCTTTCATGCCAGCGATCCACTTGATACTCTCGAAACAACAATCGATATAAATGATCCGCTATTTAGTCAGGGTTGTTACATCCCTATTGCAAGTGCAGGTCAGATCACTATCATCCCTCGCCAGCCGATCATCAATTGCGACCTCGATATGCCAGAGACACTTAGCTGGCAGAGTACGTTGAATGATTACATCCCTAATCCCTTTTCAGTTACGGGGAGGTTTTTCAACACCGGTGACCGAGCAGCGGAAGTACTTCGGTACCGTATATCATACGAATCTTCCGACATTGCGCTTGTTTCGCCTCTCACTGATGAACAGACAGCATCACCGTCCGAAATCATACCGGGAAACTTTACAGAGGTGAGTTGGCAGGTTGCGGCAAAATCCCGGTTGGTTGGCGATTCCACGGAAATATGCATTACGGCAATCATGGACAACCATGAGGACGTAGTATGCTGTAATAAGGTATACATTCCACCAGCTGAAAGTGGCTTCGAGTGCAGCGTCGAGGTGCCTGAGATTCAGATACGATCTGACAAGAAAGGGTACACGCCAATGCCGTTTACAGTTCGCGCACTGCTGAAGAACATCGGCAGCGTGACAAGTGGTACGGTTCATGCAAGAATTTACCCACCACAGGGATATACGCTCACCGGTTCAGTGAGCGAACGACAGGAGAAAAAGGAGTTCAATCCATCCACGTTGTCACCCGGGAATGAATCGTCCGTCGAATGGTACCTCGAACACCCTGTGTCGGCAAGTAAGGTGCAGTCAACCATACAGGTGGAGTTCTACGAGGATGACGCATATGTATGTGGCGCGTGCGGGGAGGTGACCATTCCGCCCCTGGACATTCCGTTCGGCTTTTCTCTTGATGCGACCGGTCCGCTCACGTTCTGCGATGGCAACAGTGTCATCCTCAACGCACCATCCGGATATGCATCGTATCGCTGGTCCACCGGATTCTCCGGAAGATCGCTAACCGTCCACTCCTCGGGATCGTATTTCTGCATCGTGAAAAACGCTGATGGACAGACCGGGTACTCGGATACGCTCCAGGTCGCAGTGCATCCAAGACCGAAGCCACAGCTTGTAGTTAACGGCAATCTCCCGCTCTGTGAGGGCGATACAATACAGCTCGATGCGGGTGCGGATTTCAGATCGTACCTGTGGAGTACCGGCGCGACCACCCGCTCGATCACCGTCACACGACAGGGCTCCTATTTCGTTGTCGTTGATAATTCGGCGGGATGTGTGGGAAGATCAGATACCATAACCGTTGAAACGCGGCCCTCACCGCCGAAGCCTGCGATTGACAGAACTGGTGACATGCTGACAACGGAGAAGGCACCTAACTATCAGTGGCTGCTGAACGGGTCGCCTATTGCCGGAGCCACGGACCAATTTTATGTCGCGCGACAGTCCGGAATATATCAGGTGCGTGTGCGCAACGAATACGGCTGCTCAAGTGTCTCGGATGAACTTCTCGTTTCCGTGCTCGCCGTTGACCTCGGCGCCACTCCGGTGGTCCCTACAATCCACGTGTTTCCTGATCCCGTTCGAGATCGGTTCACGATATCGGTTGCTATGCCACGCGGAATCAGAGGAACCGTGTGGCTAGTCGACGTACTCGGTCGAGCGGAAAAGCTGCTGCACCTGAGTGGGGACCAGCAGCGATACAAAATGTCGATGGATTTGACCGGATACGGGAAGGGTTTGTATCACGTTGTCGTCCAGTCGGCCTCTGGAATACACGTTACCAAGTTCATGAAACACTGAAATTATCGGGAAAACTGCAATCAGTAATGAATCCCAGCCACCCCAAAGGCAACTCACGTTGAGATATTTACCGGGGGTGTAAGATTCGAAAATGCCGCTGGATGCAGCAAAATGGAGAATGAACATGAATCAAGTAATGAGGATATGGGCTGTTTCATTTGTCTGTGTTATTCTGATTGGAAGCGCTGCGGATGCACAGCCAAATCTCAATTTCAAGCGTATCACAGTGAATTGGCCGAAGATCGAGCTGTATTTCTCGGTCGGCTGCAACGGGAATCCCGCCTATAACATGACTAAGCAGGATTTCAAAATCTCTGAAAATGGCCTGGAGATCAACGACTTCACGCTGTGGTGCCCCGATCCGACAGTGCGCTGCGCAAGTTCGGTCGCGCTGGTATTCGACGCATCGGGATCGATGAACGGAACCGGTAACGCGGGCGCGAAGGCTGCGGGCCGCGCGTTCGTCGATCAGATGGACGGTGTGATCGACGAGGCGGCCATCATCTGGTTTACCTCCGTCGTGAACATCCAGCAGCAGATGACAACGCTCAAACCGCTGCTCTACAGCGCGGTGGACGCCCTTCCCGCCTCGGGCGGGACGGCCGTGTGGGACGGCATCTACGCCGGTATCATCGAGCTGATCAACAACGGCATCAACCAGTGCCGCGCGGTGATTGTTATATCCGACGGCGGTGACAACGCGTCGACGCGCACGCCGGCGGAGATCATTTCTCTTGCGAACCGCAACCGCATTCGCGTTTTCACGACAGGTCTCGGCTCGGCGATCAACGCGACGGAGCTGGAGATGATCGCGCTCTTGACCGGCGGCCGGTACTATCAGACACCGAACGCCGGGCAGCTGGCAGCGATTTACAAGGACATTTCGACGATCATTTTCCAGGGCTTCCAGGAGTGTGTGATCACCTACGATAGAAGATGCGCCGACGGCGGGCTTCGCACCGTGGAACTGCAGCTGGACAACTTCTGTGGTGGGACGGATGTGAAGACGAAGACGTATCGGGCGCCGCTGGACGCTTCAACGTTTTCTAATCTCGTCATTGACCTTGCCGATATAGAAGGATCAGGCGATTCCGAAATCCGCGTCCCTGTCAACCTTATGACAGTTGTAGATCCGCCGACTGTGCTATATCCTCTCCAATTCGACATATCGTATGATGCACAGTACCTGCAATTTTTGCGTGCTGAAGCTCCTCCGGGCTCTCTTCTCGAGGGAGTAAATATTGACGCAACCACGATTGCAGGTGGGATGCGTATCCACTCGCGTGATCTGCACGTGGTGCAGGGTTCGGGATTACTCATGGATCTTGTTTTCCAAGCTGCAAATCCGGTCGGATCAATATCGCGAACCGTTGATGTAGCCGATCCGGCATTCGAACAGGGATGTTTTACGCCAATAATGACCGGTGGCACGGTCCGGATTAATCCACGTGTCCCCATCATCACTTGTGATATCAATATGCCTGGGGAACTGAGTTGGTATGCGTCAATTCAGGATTATTTCCCCAATCCGTTCACCGTCACGGGACGGTTCTCCAACTCGGGTGGATTGGCTACGGCTAACACTCGATACCGGATCACCTATGATCCAGATGACGTTGAGTTAGTCTCACCGACAAGTGACGAGCAAGATGGCTCACCGAAAGAGATTAGTCCAGGGAATTATTCCGAAGTTATCTGGCAGGTTGCAGCGAAACATCGCAGCACAGGGGACACGACTGTTATTTGCATCACGGCAACGATGGATAACCACGAGGAGGTGAGCTGTTGTCAAAAAATGTATATCCCTCCGCGAGAAAGTGCGCTCGAATGCAGTGTCGAGGTGCCTGAGATTCAGATACGGTCTGACAAGAAGGGATACACGCCGATGCCATTCACGGTTCGGGCTGGATTGAAGAATACTGGTAGCGCGTCGAGCGGCACAGTGAAAGCACGGATCTATCCACCTCCCGGGTACTCTCTACGTGGGACTGTGAGCGAAAGGCAGGCAACCAAAGGATTCACGCCCTCTACGCTATCTCCTGGTAAAGAGGCGTTTGTCGAGTGGTATTTGGATTATCCTGTCACAGCTCAAGGAGATAATGCCACGATACAAATCGAGTTCTACGAGGATGATGAGTCTGTGTGCAGCGCTTCTGATGAGGTCACCATTCCGGCCCTTGATATTCCGTTCGCGTTTACTCTTGATGCGACCGGTCCGCTCACATTTTGCGAGGGCAACAGTGTCATTCTCAACGCACCATCCGGATATGCATCGTATCGTTGGTCCACCGGATTCTCCGGAAGATCGCTAACCGTCCATTCCTCAGGATCGTATTTCTGCATCGTGAAAAACGCTGAAGGCCAGACCGGGTACTCGGATACGCTTCAGGTCGTCGTGCACCCAATTCCGAAGCCACAGCTCGTCGTCACCGGAAATCTCCCGCTCTGCGAGGGTGATACGATACGGCTCGATGCGGGTGCAGATTTCAGATCGTACCTGTGGAGTACGGGCGAAAACACCCGTCAGATCACCGTGACGCAGCAGGGGTCGTATTATGTCGTTGTCGACAACGACGCCGGGTGTGTGGGCCGATCGGATACGTTCGATGTCGAGACAAGGCCTGCTCCGCCCAAACCAACGATCGATCGCACGGGTGACCTCCTCACAACGGGAAAAGCTCCCAATTACCAGTGGCTTCTTAACGGACAGGTCATCCCGGGCGCGACCAACCAGTTCCATGTCGCCCGGCAGACTGGCACCTACCAGGTACGGGTAGCCAATGAGTATGGTTGTACGAGTACCTCTGATGCGCTCCTGGTTTCAGTATTGGGTATTGAAAATGAACAGCTACCGGAAAGTCCTCAAATCCGGGTGTATCCCGATCCCGCTCATGATGGAGTAACAGTCGCAGTTGAGGTGTTGGCTGGGGTGACCGGTGGTGTCTGGCTTGTTGACGTTCTTGGACGGGCGGATAGAATCATGCCTGTCACCGGGGAGCGGTCCGTATACAGAACCACGCTGGATCTAGCCGGTCGTGGAAACGGCCTGTACCACATCGTCGTGCAGACCTCCGGGGGTGTTCATATCAGAAAATTCATGAAGAACTGAGTAATCATGATGGTATTGATAGCGCTTCGTAGTACAGTAATCGGTTTGTTCGTGGTAATGGCGATATTCGCTGGAGGGACCCCTCCGCTCAGTGCCCAGACGCCCTCTGGTAGTGGCGTGATTGATTCTGTCCCTGACCTTGCCGGAGCCGCGTGGAAGCGCATGATCGTTCCTCCCGTCTCGAAGGAGCGCGCGTTTGCCAAGTCCGCTCAGGTGAACTGGACAATGCTCAATGGTCCGAACTCTGGGAAAGTCGTCTCTGTGGCGGTAAACCAGTACGGCCATATTTTCGCAGGTACGATTTCCAACGGAGTATTACGTTCGACCGACGGTGGGGTCAGCTGGCCGGCGGTAAATACTGGTATGGATGCTGGCGCCAGTGTTGAGGATATTTTCATCCATTCGAATGGGATGATTTTCCTTGCAACAATGAAGGGGATTTATCGCTCCAGCAATAACGGCAGCTCATGGCAGCAGGTGCTGTGTTGCCATCCGTTTCGCTCGATAATTCAGGACGGAAGTGGTTACCTGTTCGCCGCGTCGCACTTTGGCGACGGTGTATTCCGCTCATCAGATCTCGGGAGCAACTGGATACAGATGAATTCCGGTCTTATCGACAGTCGCGCGTCATCACTGCTGTGGACTTCAAGAGGCACGGTCCTCGCAGGGACCGGAGATATTCTCGGAACAGGGAAGGGTATGTTTCGCAGTTCCAATAGCGGCGTGACCTGGAGCCATGTCGGTCTCACGGATGCTGCGGTAATCTGTACCATTATCGAGGATTTCAACGGCTACCTGTATGCTGGAACGGGATACCTCAGCAATTATGGTCACGGTATATTTTTCTCCAGCGACGGCGGATCCTCCTGGCAGCAGAGATCGAACGGACTTATCGTCGCGGATGCCATTCGTGAGATGACGGCACGGTTTGACGGGATGTTGTTCGCAGCAAGTCCCCGCCGCCTATATATCTCTTCCGATCAGGGGCAAAGCTGGTCCTATGGCGAGTTGGACCACTCCAATTCCGTCTACACTGCTTCTGATGGAACTGTCTATGTTGGCACCATAGACGGCTTCGTCTACCGTAGCTCGACCGTGGCGAGCGGTCCTCGCATCGCGGTGAGTCCCAGCAATATTAATTTTGGGTCGACACAGGTCGGTAAATCGGCCATCGTACGCATGGAAATCAGTAATCCCGGAAACGCAACACTGGAATTGCAGAGTATTTCCATAGGTGGCGATGCGCAGAGTTTCTCCGTGCAGCAGCCAGGCAGCTACTCTATCGCACCTGGAAACCGCGTGACAGTTGATGTCCAATTTCACCCACAATCGGCAGGTGCGAAAAGTGGTGAGGTTCTGATAACCTCCAACGTCGCGCAACAGTCCACTGTGTCGTGTCCATTGACCGGTACCGGAACAGTGCAGCAGAAACCGGTTATAACTGTCGCACCAGAGCGCCTCGAGTTCGGTACCATTTCTATCGGTGTGGAAAAGGAGTCTGCGTTCGAGATCCGCAATACTGGCAACGCGACTCTGGAGATTCAGCGTATTATTCTCATGGGTACCGACGCCTCCTCATACCGTCTTGTTGATCAGGGATCGACGTCCATTGCCTCAAACAGTGCGACCATTGTGCGGGTAGCATTTGAACCAGGAAGTTCAGGTGAGAAAAACGCCAATCTGCGCATCGACAGCAACGATCCAGATAATCCGACTACTGGTGTTGTGCTGCACGGAACCGGAAAGCAGCTGGAGATCAAGCCGCACATCACTGTTATCGGTTTCACCGAAATCTGCGAAGGGGAGGCAACGACATTGCAGGCTCCTGGCGGTTATGCCTCCTACGAGTGGAGTACCGGGGAGCATACGCAGAACATCACCGTTCACCAAACCGGTCTGTATTCCGTCACCGTGTATGACCAGTATAACAACAGTGGGACCTCAGATCCGGTGCGCATTGTCGCGTATCCGAATCCCACGCCGGGTATTACATATACTGGCAAAACCCGGTTCTGCCAGGGTGATTCACTGGTGCTGGATGCGGGGGCCGGGTATGCGCAGTATCTCTGGTCCACTGGCGATACCACGCGGCATCTCGTTGCACGAGAAAGCGGTGCATACGCTGTGACAGTGATGACGAGTGCAGGATGTTTCGGGGTGTCACAGCCGGTCTCTGTCAGCGTGGATGATTTTACACAGCCGGAAATTGCAATCACGGGGAAGACCCAGCTCTGTGAGGGCGAATCCGTTACGCTGGACGCAGGACCGGGATATTTGGAATACCATTGGAGTTCCGGCGAGACGACGCGTTCGATTACCGTCTATACGGCGGGCACGTACATCGTACACGTGAAGAATATCTATGGTTGTGAGGGAAATTCGGATCCTATCAGGGTCGAGGTCAAGCCATCACCGCCGATTCCGATAGTCGAACGTTACCAGGATGTGCTGATGACAGGCAATGCACATGCACATCAGTGGTACAGGGATGCTTCGCCAATCCCCGGTGCGACGGATCAGTTCTTGAAACTGGGCGCCACGGGTGTCTACCAGGTCGAGGTGTGGAACGAAAATGGCTGCTCCACCATGTCGGAGGAACTGCTCATCTCCGTTCTTGGTATCGATCCGCTCGTCGAGAGTCCTGAATTTCAGGTCTACCCTCAGCCGGCATGGGACGTCCTGAGCGTGCAGATGCAGGGGAGTCTGCATGGCACAGTGACCCTGCAGTTACAGGATATGCTTGGTCGAATAATGATCGACCGTACATTCGAAGCTGATGCTGGTTTCGATGTCATGCGACTCGATGTGCGAGATGTGCCCCGAGGTGTCCATCTTATGCGGCTTACTGCCGGCAGTAGGTCCTCTGTCCAGCTCATCTGTGTCGAATAACGATCAACTGTGGATCGAACAGAGGAGATACCGTGCAGGAAAAATCCGTAGTTCTTCTGGTACTCGCATGTATCACTGCAGCGACTCTCAGAGCCGCACCCGTGAAGGATTACCCTGTCACGCTTAGGCAGCCCGACGGGACTTCCCTCTCATGTCTTGTCAGTGGCGATGAGTTCTATTCCTGGTATCATGACAGTGACGGTTTCACAATCATGCGCGATCCGGGGACAGGATGGTATGTCTATGCCCAAGCGGAGGACGGCAGATTGTATCCCACGCAGCATATCGCCGGACGAGATGATCCACATGCGGCGGGTCTTCTGCCTCATGCCAATATCTCCGAGAAACGCTATCTTCGCAAGCGCACCGGCACCTTCTCATATCCGAATGATGCCTATACGAGTGTTTCGGCCGGGATGATGAACAATCTCACCATATTCATCCGCTTCGCCGGCGAGTCGAACATCTCTGATCCGCTGTCATATTTCGATTCCATGTTCAATGGCCGCGGTATGAACGAAAATTCGATGTACAGATACTTCCAGGAGACCTCGTACGGAAGCGTCGATATTGAGACGCATTTCTATCCCATGCCATCCGGCAATACTGTTCTCTCCTTCCTGGATCAGTATCCCCGCTCCTATTATCAACCATACGATGCCAACTCCAATCCCAACGGATATCGGAACGGTACAGAACTTCGTGATCGGGAGCACGCGCTCCTCGACCGTGCCATCACATATTGTCGCAGTCAGATACCTTCGAATCTGAATATTGACGTTGACAACGACGGCCGTGTCGACAATATCGTGTTTATTATCAACGGCGACAGCGACGGCTGGGCGGGCTTGCTCTGGCCGCATAAGTGGGCGCTGTATTCACGGACCGTGTATCTGCACGGAAAACGTGTATACACCTATAATCTCCAGCTCGTCGACTTCCTGAAGCGCCGGGGAAACGGGGTGCTGTGTCACGAGATGTTTCACACCCTCGGTGCGCCGGATCTCTACCATTACAGCTATGATCGGCTTGAACCGACCGGGGTGTGGGATATCATGTCCACCACGCAGAATCCACCGCAGCATATGGGTGCGTACATGAAGCATCGCTACGGAGGCTGGATCACGTCCATTCCAACGATTACCACACCAGGCACCTATTCTCTGTCACCGCAGACCAACAGTTCAAATAATGCCTATCGTATCAATTCACCATACTCGACTTCGGAGTATTTCGTTGTGGAATACCGAAGGAAACAGGGGGTGTTCGAATCCTCTCTCCCCTCGGAAGGACTCCTGGTTTACCGCATAAATACGGCGCGTGATGGGAAAGGTAACAGGGATGGTCCACCGGACGAGGTCTACATTTACCGTCCCGGGGGATCGGCCTCCAGCAACGGAAATCCGTCCCAGGCGACGTTCAATCGTGCTTACGGGCGCACGGTGATCAGCGATGTCAGTTCACCGTCGGTTTCGCTCAGCGACGGCTCACCGGGGGGCATCATCATTTCAAATGTGAGCGATGCCGGAGCGACGATTTCATTCGATGTCAATTTTGCCGCAACTGGTCCCGAAGTGATGACCGATGCAGCAACAAACGTCACCGCCACGTCAGCCCGACTTGAGGGAAGAGTTAAGCCGAACGGATCTTCTGTAGCGTGGTATTTTGAATACGGGGAGTCACCGTCCTTTGGATCCTCAACGACAATGACCGCATCCGGTAGCGCAAATGCATTCATTCCCGTTTCCGCTGATGTTCAGGGCCTGCGGGCCAATGCGACATACTACTATCGCTGTGCGGCATTGGGAGCCCAGTCACCGGTCTACGGTGCAACGCGGTCATTCCAGACCTCCGGCGGCTCACCGCAGATCTCCGTCATTCCACAGTCACTGGATTTCGGGACGGTATTCGTCGGAAATTCTCGTGATCTGGATTTGACCATCATCAACAATGGTCAGCAGGAGCTGGAGATACTGGGGACATCAGTTGAGGGACCGCATGCATCACTATTTCAAATCCACACCTCACCTCAGGGACGGATTGCGCCGCAACAGAGTACATCCATGCGCATTCGGTACAATCCCGCTTCAGCCGGCAGTCACTCAGCCACACTGCGTATCGCAAGCAATGATCCCTCCGTGCCGCAGCTCGCTGTTGCCCTCCGTGGTACGGGAGATTCCAAGACCATTGTCCCGCTTGTACGTGCCGTCGGGAGTGTGCATCTCTGCCAGGGGAAGTCAGTCACTCTCATCGCTGAAGAGGGGTTCGCCTCGTACGAGTGGAGCACCGGCGAGAAGACACAGGCAATTACAGTGCGAGAGGGTGGATCGTACCTCGTGACTGTAAAAGACTACCAGGGCAGGCAAGGGACCTCGGACCCAGTCAGCGTATATGCGTATGATGTACCGACAGTGCGTGTTGACCTTGATGGCCCGACACTCCTCTGCAATGGAGAAATACGCCTTCTCGACGCCGGTCCCGGTTATCGGTCATATTCCTGGAACACAGGTGACACAACACGGATGCTGAGTGTGGATCGCAGCGGCCTGTATTACGTGACGGTGACGACGGAGCATGGCTGCACGGGGG
>Ga0207831_100557_pt1 | contig 11702 bp, 15 predicted proteins | sample TtanPargueraPR_7_FD_187741 | JGI IMG/M metagenome (GOLD analysis project Ga0207831, IMG submission 187741) | Aerobic enrichment media microbial communities from Bioluminiscent Bay, La Parguera, Puerto Rico - Tt and M1 (2) (SPAdes) | ecosystem: Environmental > Aquatic > Marine > Unclassified ... | reverse complement strand
GAGTTGTTGAAGGGCTGTCCTACGTGTAATGGTAACAGATTCTTTTTTACTAAAGAGCCTTTAGATGAGAAGCAGCGCTCTGAGATTTCTAATGAGGTGGGCAAGGATTTATCTGAGCGTTTGATGGATGCGATTGATAAGAAGGGTGTTGGCATTGATGCAAAGGCTGGTAAGTGGGTGACGGTAAAGCCTAATGAGGTCCGTCAGATGTTTTCTGATGAACTGGCTGATGCTGCTGGTGTTGATGGTAGTGCGTTTTCTGAGGAGCCTGTAGCACCTATTGATGATGGCATTCGTGATGAGATGCTTCGTAGACTGAGATCTGAGTCTAAGCAGTCTGCTGAATCTCCTGAGACAATTGAGATTGAACATCCTGGCGAGTATGCTATTGATGTAAGAGGTTTGTTGGAAAAAGAACCAATTATCATTGAAAAAGACGGGTCATATTCGATTCATCTTCCATCAGTATTCAAACTGCTTGAAGGATCTGAAGAAAAATAATTTTTTTTACCATTTTTTTATTTTTTGAGGATGATGGTGGTGTCTTCATAGGTGAGTGTGAGCGTGTTATCTTCTAAGGTGATGAGATAGGTAGTGCTTTGCAGTCCTTTTGGTGTGTGTGCGGATAGTTCGAGTAGGTTTTTGGTGCTGGTGTAGGTGTAGTCTGTTGGTTTTCCATCGATGTGTAGGCTGTTTTTGCTAAAAGTCCAGCTTTGTTTATTTTCTTGGTTGGTCCAGGTTCCGCTGAGGTCATAGTATGTTGTTGTGATGTGTGTTTCTATCTCTGTTTCTTCTGTTGTGGGTGTCTGGATGGCATACCAGCTACCGCCGATGGTGAAGATGAGTAATACTGCTAAGATGAATATGCTGGTTGCTGGTTTGATTGTGCTCTCCTCAAAGTTTTGTATGTACTTAGACTTTAAAAATGTATTTTTTTCTTTTTCTTTTTTTTAAAGTTGCGGTATCTGGATGATAAAAATTGAAGCAGTAATAGATTTAAAAGTAAGATTCAATTGATTTGCTGTTATGAAAGATGATGTTTGCTTTAATTTAAATATAACTATTGATCAGAAATTAATTAATTTTTGCAAAAAGCATTATATAAAGAAGCTTTCAATTTTTGGTTCATTTTTAAGAGATGATTTCAATTCAAATAGTGATGTTGACCTTCTAGTGGAGTTTGAAGATGGAAAAACTCCAGGATTTTTTGATCTCATCGATATGGAGAATGATTTATCAGTTTTTTTTAATGGCAGAAAATTAGATTTGAGAACTCCAGGCGAATTAAGCGTTTATGTTAGAGATAAAATAATATCAAATGCAAAACTAATATATAGAAAAAATGATTGAACCCTTAAAAAGGGCTTTTTAGAGTTTCTTGAGTTCTTTGTGGAGTTTGACTACGGTCTCAACTGCTGCTTTTGCTCTTTCGATTCGAGCTTCTGCTTGAAGTCGTGTCATGCCAGGGCCGGTGATGCCAAGTCCTACTGGTTTGTCGTAGTCAAGTGCAAGGTCAGCGATTTTCCTGCTGGCATGTTGGATGACAATATCGTCGTGTTCTGTTTGTCCTTCGATGACTGCTCCAAGGGCAACAACACCGTCGATGTCCTGTTTTTGCAGCAGTTTTTTGATGGCTAGTCCCATGTCAAATGTTCCGGGTACATGGACGATGGTGGTGATTTCTGCTCCGAGGAATTTGGCATGTTCTTCTGCTCTTTTAAGCATCATCATGGTGATGTCATAGTTGAATTCGGAGACGACTGCTCCGATACGGATTTTTCCTGTCATGTGGGGTGTTCACCTCAAATATTTTTTTGTAAATTTTTTTTATTGCCGCAAGGCTCCTGCATCGGAAAATCCTTCGCGAAGGCCTGTTCCTGCGGCTTTGATGAGTCGGTCGGGATGAAAGAGCAAATCGATTGCATTTTGTGCGTGTTCGCGTGAGCGCTGATCTGCTAGCCATGCAAGTTCTTTTTCATCTGCTGCTTCGTCTTCGTGGACAAAGACTTCTAAGATGTGGGTGTTGGTCTGTAGTTGTGCTGCGATGAGCCCACTGCTTGCTTCATGCGCGCATTGTTTATCGATTGGTTTTGGTCCTGGCATTCCTAGGGCGATGACAAGGTCGCAGTGTGTTTCTTCGATGAGTTTTTTACTTGCAACCGGTAGGTCTTTGATGCCGGGTACTGTTGTTCGTTTAATAAGGATATTTGGGTTGAGTGATTTGAGTTCTTCTATTGCAGCTGCTCCCATGTTGTAGCGGGCAAAGGTGGTATCGGCAACTCCAATTGTCTTCATTTAGCGTCCCTCGATTTGTTCCATCTTTTTTTGAAAGTCGTGTGCTGCAATGATTTTTTGGATGATTCTTCGTGTGCCGTCGAGGTCGTTTCCTGCTTGGTATTCGCCAAGGCGCTGTATGCGGATGTTTTCGTGTCCTCGTGATTTGAGTTCTGTTTTTAGTGTTTCTTCTTGGTGGATTTGGTCGTAGCCAAGGGCGATGATGTCAGGTTTGATCTCATCTAGGATGCTGTAGATATCTTTGGTATCTGAGCCAAGCAATGCTTTGTCGACTGCCTTAAGCTCCGAGATGAGTTGTACGCGGATGTGTTCTGGGTTGATTGGTTGGTGTTTGAGTTTTCTAACCGTGTTGTCTGTGGCGACGACGACGGTGAGATGATCTCCTAGTTTTTTTGCTTCTTTGAGGTAGTGTACATGTCCCATGTGTAAGATGTCAAATGTCCCGCTTGCCATTACTTTTGTTGCCATGTCTTCCATGCCTCGATGATTTCTTCTCCGGTGAGGTGGGTGAGTCCATGGTCATCTGCATATTTTATGGTTTCTTTTTTAGGCAGTGCTTTGCCATCGTCTCCCATGATTTCGCAGCCAGAGCCTACTGGTGTGAGTCCTGCCATGCTGAGCAGTGCGGTGATAAGTTCAGTGTGTCCTTGTCGGTCGGAGAGGAGCTGTGGTGCTGCAATGCAGATGGGCACATGTCCTGGTGAGCGGAAGTGTTGTCCAAATTCTTTTATTGCTTCTCCATTGTTTTTGTGTGTGATGGAATCTGCGAGTTGTGCGAATCCTTTCATGGTGAGTGCGCGGTCGTTGTCGGTGATGCCGGTGTAGGTGTCTCGGTGGTTTATGGTTAGTGAGAAGCTGCTTTTTGAGTCGTAGGGTATGTCGTTTGGTGTGAGATGTGAGAGTACAGGATAGGTTGTTGAGGCGCTGGTGCAGAGGTCTGCCATGAAGGGAAGTTGGAGTGTGTTTGCTATTTGTGGGCCGACGGCAAGAAAGATGAGTCCTCCTCCGTCTTTTCGCATGGTGTTGATGTGTTTGGGGGTGATGTGTTGGCTTGCAACGACAAAGTCTGCTTCGCCTTCGCGGTCTTCGCTGTCGTAGATGAGGATGAACTTCCCATTTTTGAGGTCGTCTAGTGCTTGTTGTATTTTTGATGTAGTCATAGTAGTATCTACTCTCCTTTGAAATGAGTTGTTTACAAAAAGATATTGTAGCTACCCATATTTGAGTAACTATTGGTTTTTTTACTCGACGGATTTGTTTGCGAGTAGTCGGGTGATGTATCCTGCAACCTTGTTTCTAAGCATCTTGCTTTTAAGGATGAGGTATTTGTCGACGCCTTCTTTGTTTTTGTTAAAATCTTTTGGTACGAAGTCTTCTGGGTGTTGCTTCAGAAGATTTTTTGCAGTGTTTTTGATGTGGGTTTGTCGGATATTTCCCAGGATTATCACCTTTTCAGTGGAATCTCGGAATACTCTTTTTATATATAAGGTTTTACTCGGTTTTCTTACCGGTTGGGTGTTATTTTATAGGTCTTGTCATATTTGGTGTTGGTTTTGGTTATGCGCAACCTTGATATTCACATCGTTGAAGATGACAGCGAAAAAGAGCAGGCTTTTTTACTTCGCCGTAGGGTTTTTGTTGAGGAACAAGGTGTCGATCCAGACCTTGAGTTTGATGGTGAAGATAGACGTGCTCGTCATGTTGTTGCAATGCTAGATGGTAGGATTGTTGGCTGTTTGAGGATGGTCCTTGAAGATGAGCAGTTGTGTCATCCTGGCCGTCTTGCTGTTGATAAGGATTTTCGTGGAAAAGGCATTGGCTCTGCGTTGATGTGGTTTTGTATTAAGGATATGAAGGAGTATGGTTTTTCGTCTGCAATTATCCATGCTCAAGCCTATTTGAAGGAGTTTTATGAGGGCTTTGGCTTTGAGGTTGTCGGTGACTTGTTTATGGAGGCTGGATTACAGCATTACCATATGGTGCTAAGCCTAAATGATGATTAGCATTTCCTGTTTTTGAGTTCTCCTCGTGTGTAGTTAAGCAGTCCGCCTGCTTCTCGTATGGCTAGGATTTCTTGTGGGAGTTTTGGAAAGTTGTAGTCTGTTCCAGAAATGGTGATGACGCCTGAGTCTATGTCGAGTTCGACGCTGTCTCCTTTGTTGTATGCTTTGACTGCTTCTGGGCATTCGATGAGCAGCAGTCCTTGGTTGATGCTTGATCGGTAGAAGATTCGTGCAAAGCTTTCTGCAATGACTGCTTTGATTCCAACAGATTTGAGTCCTACGGTTGGCTGCTCCCTGCTGCTGCCACAGCCAAAGTTTTTCCCTGCGATGATGAGGTCTCCTTCTTTGACGTTTTTGGAGAATTCTGGGTCGAGGTCTTCGAGTAGGTGTGGTCTTATTTCTTCTGGGGTGCTGCAGGTATACGTGTATTTTCCAGGAAAGAGCATGTCAGTGTTGATGTTATCTTCGTATTTCCATATCGTCATCTTAGGCCACCTCCATTCGTGGATCGGTGATGGTCCCTGTTAGGGCAGTTATTGCAACGCTTTGTGGGCTTGCAAGATAGATTTCTGCTTCTTTGCATCCCATGCGTCCTTTAAAGTTCCTATTTGCTGTTGAGAGGCATTTTTCTTGTGGTGCAAGGCATCCTTGGTGTGCTCCAAGGCATGGTCCACAGCCGGGTGGAAGAAGGATTGCTCCTGCCTCGGTGAGTGTTTGTATGGTTCCATCGGCAAGTAGTGTCTGCATGATGCTTTGGCTTGCGGGTAGTATCAGCAGTCTGACGTCAGGATGGACGTGTTTTCCTTTGAGGATGTCTGCTGCTAGTCTAAAATCACTTGCTCGTCCGTTGGTACAGGTCCCGATGAGACATTGTTGTATGGGTGTTCCTTCAAGCTCTGTTATTTCTTTGACGTTGTCAACGGTGTGTGGGCAGGCAACTACTGGTTTGATGTCGGCTAGATTGTAGGTGAGTTCTTGTGCATAGCTTGCATCAGGGTCAGCAGTGATTGGCTGATAGGAATCTGTTGGTACGCCAATTTCTTTTAGGTAGGCTTCTGTGATGTCGTCGTAGGGGAAAACTGAGTTTTTTGCACCCATCTCAACGCCCATGTTTGCAATAGTGAATCGATCGTCGATGGTAAGGTTCTGTATGTCTCCGTGGTATTCGACGCTGCAGTAGTTCGCTCCACTTGCGCTGATGTCTCCGATGATGGTGAGCACCAGGTCTTTTGCACTGGTATGCGCAGGAAGTTGTCCTTTGAGTGTTATTTTGATGCTTTGGGGGACTTTAAGCCATGTTTTTCCAGTGAGCATCAGGCTTGCTGCTTCTGTTCGGTCGATTCCAGAGGAAAACGCTCCTATTGCTCCATAGCTACAGGTGTGACTGTCCGATCCAAGCAACAGTTTTCCTGGGAGCGCATGGCCTTTTTCAAAGACGATTTGATGGCACACACCAGATCCGACATCATAGAAGTTGGTAAGTTTGTGTTTTTTGACGTGTTCTCTGATTTTTTGGTGGTTTGTTGCAGTTTTTTCGTTTGCTGCTGGTATGACGTGATCAAGCACGATGACGGAGAGATTGGGGTTGCAGACTCCGTATTCTTCAAGTTCTGGCTGTATTTTGGAGATGATTGCTGCGGTGTTGTCATGGGTGAGCAGGTGGTCGGGTTTGACGGTGACGATTTGGCTTGGTTGGACTGTTGTGTTTCCTGAGTAGTGGGCAAGGATTTTTTCTGCAAAGGTCATTGCCATGTGTTTCAGGCCTCCTTGTTGAGTAGGTCGCCTCGTAGATAGATGTCTTTTTGTACTTCTGAAAAGCCGTTGATCTGGTGAGTGGTGTTTTTGGTGGTGTTGGTGATGGTTCCAGCTGTAAGGTCGACTTTGAGGTGGTCGCCATCATCTATTGTTGTGGTGAGATCCCCTGTGAGTATGGGCATTGCTGAGTTTATCGCATTTCGTTCGTAGATGCTTCCAAAGCTTTCTGCGATGAGTAGGATTATTCCTATACTTTTGAAGCAGTCGACTGCTTGTTGTCTGCTTGACCCGCATCCGAAGTTTTTGCCGGTGATGACGATGTCGCCTGGTTGTGCTTTTTTTGAGAAGTCTTCGTAGCCAGGGAGGTTGTCAAAGGTGTATTGCCCCATCTCTTCGATGTTGGTGATGGTAAGATAGCGGTTGTGATAGATCATGTCGGTGTCGATGTTGTCTTTTTTTATGATCCATGCTTTTCCTTCAACGGCCAGTGGTGAGTTGGATGGTGTTTCTGTGTGCAGGATTGCTTCTTCGCTTTGTTTTGGTTGCTGTGGTGGGCTTGGGCTGCTTGGTAGGTTGTCTGGGGTGGTGATGTGTCCTGCAATAAGACTTGCTGCAACGATTGCTGGGCTTGCGAGGTAGATGTCTCCTTTTCCTTGTTTGCCAACAAAGTTTCTATTGCCGGTGCTAATGGCAATCTCGCCTGGGCCGGTTTGTCCGATTTGTCCTGCAGCACATCCTGCGCATCCTGCGTTTCCAACAAGGGCTCCTGCTTCTTTGAAGATTGTTATGAGTCCTTCATCAAGTGCTTGTTTCCAGATGTCGTTTGTTGCTGGGACGATTTTTAAGATTCTTCCTGGTGCAACGGTGTGTCCTTTGAGGACTTCTGCTGCAATGCGTAGGTCTTCGAGTCGTCCGTTGGTGCAGCTGCCGATAAAGCCGCTGTCGATAGGATTTCCTTGAACATCGGAAAGGTCGATGACGTCTTCAGGATGGCCGGGTCTGCTGAGTTGTGGTCCGAGGTTGCTGATGTCGATTTCTAGTGTTTTGGCATAGCTGGCATCTGGGTCTGCTTTGATGGGATCGGCTGCGATGTTCATTTTTTGATAGAATTCAAGCACATGTTGGTTGGGTGGAAACAGCATGATGATTCCTCCCATCTCGGTGGTCATGCTGGCAATGGTGATGCGTCCGCTTAGGGGAAGAGTATCGATGTAGTCGCCATAGATTTCTGCTGCGTAGCCAAGAAGCCCGTTTGCTCCTAGCTGTTGTGCCATCTTTAAGACGATGTCTTTTGGTGTGGTGATTTTTTGTGGACTTCCTTTGAGTATGATTTTGATGGTGGGAGGTACTTTGAACCATATTTTTCCATGGGCAAACACTGATGCGATGTCACGGTCTCCCATTCCTTGTCCAAATGCTCCTATTGCTCCCATGATGTTGGCGTGGCTGTCTGTTGAGACAAATGTTCCTCCAGGCTTGATGAGTCCTTTTTCTATTGCTAGGTGGGTTCCGATTCCTGAGGTGATGTCGTAGATGGGAACGTGATGTGTCCGTGCGTATTGTCTGCAGATGTGTTGGTTGGCTGCATATTTTTGGTCTGAACCACCAGGGTTGCAGTCAAAGGTAAAAAAAGTCTTGTTTGGGTCGTCGATAGTGAGGTTGTGCTCTTTTAGGTTTTTGACGACGTTTGCGCCACCGAAGTCTCGTGCGGCTCGTGCGTCGATTGCTATGTTGACAATAGTTCCTTCTTCAGCCTCTTGGTTGGAGTGGTTTTGGAAGATTTTTTGAATGATGGTTTTGCCCATAAGCTTATTTCTCCCCGGGTTTGTTTTATGAGTGGCGTCATGGTTTTTTGCTTTATATAGGTGTTGTGGGATGGTGCTGTTTTTATAGTGTTTTTGTGTTGTGCTTTGTGTATGTTGCGTCAGGTTGTGAAGCGAAAATCAGATCCTCTACGTCATAAATATCATCTTGAGATTGATATCTATGCTGATGAGTTTGATGCTGCAAAAATGTATGAAGCTGAGTTGTATAATGTGTTGTTGCGTTTTCATGAACTGAAACGTCGCGATGTGCAGTGTCCTGTTGAGTTGGTGGTAAAAGAAAAAAAGGAGTTGTAGTCTCAAAATTTTTTTGTTTTTAGACTACTCTAGGGTATTTTTTTGATGCGCGCAAGAGGTTTTGTGTCGACTAATCTCTTTCTTTGATGGTCTCAAAAACTTCTTTTCCAAAATCTGTGAGTTTGTAGATTTTGATGTTGCTGCCACTGTCTACCTGTTCGACGATGTTGAGGTTGAGGAGGCTGTCGTCTGGTCGATATCGTGAGTTCATGCCGCGTATGGCGCCAATGACGTTTGTTGGCGTTGTTTTGACATGGTAGGCGATCTCTGAGGTATAGCTTCCACTTGGTGCGATGTCAAAGAGGTATTCGGTGATCTTCTTCCTTACGCTACTTCTCCGAAGTGCTCGTACCACAAGGGGCTTGAGTACATCTGGAGATATCTCATTATTGTGTGAGTTTTCGTATCCCATCCGCTCTCAAAAGTACGTATATGGCTTTGTTTTAATATAGTCTTCGCTTTTTTTTGGTGAGGTATTCGTATGGAGGGTTCTTGAAGGGATTTTTGTTGTGTCGTTTTGTCACTCTACCTTTATATTTGTGTATTAAGAAAACTAATTTGGTGTTATGAGACTGTTTGTCGTTGATTTGGTATTGTCAAAATGCGTAGAGATAAATACTATGAAGAGTTTGCTTACAGTGGATGGGTTGATCATGGTTTCGGCACAGGAGAAGTTGAAATCTTTTAAAGAGAAAAAGGCGTCTAAGAAGTTGGTGAGAGGAAATCAGAGTAAAGATGGCTATGATGTGTTAGGCGTCCATATTCATAAGCCCGATATTCCTTCGATGAAAGACGGCGTCTTACATGTGGATGGAAAGGATGTCCGCTTGTATGAGTCCTCTGAGATTAAGCCTAAGAAAAAGAAGAAGTCTTCTGAGTCTGAGAAGGTAAGAGAAGTGATTACTGAGGTTGCTGAGGATATCTATCAGGGCGTCTTGTTTAATTCTCTGTATCGTTAAGGTCAAGATTGGTTTTTTTGCTCAGTCTTGATGGTTTTTTTTATATAGGGGCAGTGTGTTTGCTGCGACTTGAGTGTGTATGAAGAAGATTGGTTTTGTTGTCAATCCTGTTGCCGGCATGGGTGGTCGCGTGGGGTTGAAGGGAACAGATGGCGTTCTTGATGAGGCTATTTCTCGTGGTGCAACAGAAGTTGCTCCAGGAAAAGCTGTTGAGATGCTATCGGAGTTTGTGTCATTGAGGCCTGATTTTTCTAAAGAGGTGGTTTTTGTGTGTTGTGGGGGGTTGATGGGTGAGGATGAGTTAAGAAAGGCTGGCATCTCTGAATTTGAGGTGGTTGTCGAACCAGAATCTAAGACATCTGCTGCTGATACGAAAAGAGCAGTTGAGCTGTTTGTGAAATCGGGTGTTGATTTGGTGGTGTTTTGTGGTGGCGATGGAACGGCTCGTGATGTGTTCTCTGTTGTTGGTGAGAGGATTCCTATGTTGGGTGTGCCATGTGGTGTGAAGATGCATTCTGCAGTCTTTGGGGTGAGCACCATTGCTGCTGCTAGGATGCTTTCTGAGTTTTTGTCTGGGTCTCTGACTATTGGCGAAGTGGAGATAATGGACCTTGATGAGCAGCGCTATCGTCGTGGTGAGTGGAACATTAAGTTGTTTGGTATTGCTCGTGGTATTGTGGAGCCTACGTATGTGCAGGTGGGTAAATCAACGTTTGAGGCAGTCAGTGATGAGGCAATCAAAGAAGAGATTGCAGAACATATTGAGGATATGATGAAGGAGAATCCTGAGGCGTTGTTTTTGTTTGGTTCTGGTGGGACGATTGATTTTGTGGCAAGCAAGTTGGGTTTTAAAAATACGTTGTTGGGTGTTGATGCTGTAGTGGGCAGTGAGGTTGTTGGCTGTGATTTGGATGAGAAGGGATTGCTTGAGTTGTTGGGTTGTTATGAGAAATCTTTTTTGGTGTTGAGTCCGATTGGTGCTCAGGGTTTTATCCTTGGTCGTGGTAATCTTCAGCTTTCTCCTGATGTTGTGCGGGCTGTTGGCCTTGAAAATATCGTAGTGGTATCGACGCCATCCAAGCTTGTGCATACACCGGTGTTGCGTGTTGATACTGGTGATCGTCTCTTAGATGAGCAGTTTTTTGAAATGGAGTTTGTGATGGTGGTAATAGGCTATCGCTTGAGCCGGGTGTGTCGTATTCAGCGTATTGAGAAGTAGATTCTTTTTTTGGACATACGTATCAATAACGTTTTTATAGGCTGCTTTATTCCCTGTGATGTAGTTGCCTTATTGTTTTGGGAGGCTTGTTTGTTATGAATCGTGACCCAACTGGATTCTTAAAAGAAGAATATGATGATTTGGTAAGTAAGAGTTTGAATTGGAAGCTAAGGCCCCTTGAGTCGGGCTCATGTCCTCATTCTGTTGTGGATGGTAAAGAGGTTTTGATGTTGTGTTCTAATAATTATCTGAATCTGAGTAATCATCCTAAGTTGATTGAGGCTGCTTGTAAGGCGGCAAAAGAGTTTGGTGCTGGTTCTGGTAGTGTTCGTGCTATTGCTGGAAACTTAAAGCTTCATGAGGATGTAGAAAAAGCTCTTGCTAAATTTAAGGGTACTGAGTCTTCGTTGGTGTATCAGACGGGTTTTGCTGCTAACAGTGGTCTTATCCCTCAGTTGGTGGGAAAAGAGGACATTGTGATTAGTGATGAGTTGAATCATGGCAGCATCATTGATGGTGTACGGTTGACTAAGGCTGATCGTGCGGTGTATGGCCATTGTGACATGGGTGAGTTGGAGAAAGTCTTAATCGATGCTGATAAGAAGGGCTATCGCCGTATTTTGGTGGTGACTGATGGTGTGTTTAGTATGGATGGAGATATGGCTCCAATGGATGAGATCTATAAGCTTGCTCAAAAGTATGGTGCGATGACCTATGTTGACGATGCTCATGGTGAGGGTGTTGTAGGGCCTGATGGTCGCGGTATCTCTGCTCATTTTGGTATCGAGGGTAAAGTCGATGTTGAGATGGGTACATTCAGTAAAGCCTATGGTGTTGTTGGTGGTCTTGTTGCCGGAAGTCAGGATCTTGTCAATTATGCGTTTAATAAGTCTCGTACGTGGCTTCTATCTGGTAGTCATCCTCCTGCAGTTGCTGCTGCTCAGCTTGCTGCAATAAACGTCCTTGATTCTGAACCACAACATGTGAAAGCTCTGTGGGAGAATACGAAGTATTTCAAAAAGGAACTCAACAGTCTTGGTTTTGATACAGGCAATAGCGTGACGCCGATCACTCCGGTTATTGTTGGTGAGTCAAGCAAAGCCAAGCAGTTGTCTGACCGTTTGTTTGAAGAAGGCGTGTTTGCTTTGCCTATTGTCTTCCCGATGGTTGCTCGTGATAAGGCTCGTATTCGTACGATGATGAATGCTGGTCTTTCTAAAGAGGACCTTGATTTTGCTCTTGCAACCTTTGAGAAGCTTGGAAAAGAATTATGCATCCTGTAATGTCGGGATGTTTTTTTCTTTCTTTTTTTTTGGTGTCTGTATGGGTCTATATGTCATTTTCCATAAAC
>Ga0207831_100555_pt1 | contig 11733 bp, 10 predicted proteins | sample TtanPargueraPR_7_FD_187741 | JGI IMG/M metagenome (GOLD analysis project Ga0207831, IMG submission 187741) | Aerobic enrichment media microbial communities from Bioluminiscent Bay, La Parguera, Puerto Rico - Tt and M1 (2) (SPAdes) | ecosystem: Environmental > Aquatic > Marine > Unclassified ... | reverse complement strand
TCGAAAAACCCCGGAAAGATGCTTCACATCGATCCTGACCCGAAAACAGTTCATCTCCCCCAAAGGCGTGTCGAGTTTATCCATGTCTTCCACGGTAGCCTCGCCCATTACGCTGACCTTTCCATCCGTAACCGGCCTACTGAAACGCATGGTTTTGTATAAGGCATTTTTGCGAAAAGCAAAAAGAATGGCCAGTGGATCGAATACGTTTTCCGGCTGTTCAAGCGTATGCCGAAGCTTGCCTCGCACATAACGCATGGTGTTCCCTGACTTCTGATCAAACCGGAGCTCAACGTCCTTGCTGTAGTCCCCTTCCCGTTGCCGTTTACGGTAAAGCAAGGAATGTTCAACAGTTACATCGGTCCATGATTCAATGCGGTCCCGAACCTTATAAAAAGAGTCGACAAAGGGTGTGGAACGGGCAAGGGCCGAAAAACGAAGCGCCGGCCTCCCCTCTCCATCCCGATCCGTCAACACTTCCAAAGTGGCGGAACCGGCATGAACAACGGTCCAGTATATTTCGTAGTCCAATTTTTCACCGGGCTGAAACGGCATGGGCGAAGCCGAAGCGATCTGCAAAGCCGCAAGAACCATAAAACCAGAAAGAAAAAAGATCGTGCATTGTTTCATGGGACAAATTGCGGATGATTCTTCCTGCTTGTCAAGCTTGTGCTGCTTTCTTCCGGACAGTGGACAAAACAACCCTGAACAGCTAGGTTACAATGCGAGACAACGTATTGGAATCCATCCCATTTGAAAGGAGATTCGCCAATGATGCTCAGAAAACGCGCCTGGGACATGATGCGCGACGAATTCGCCTCGGTACAGGAAGACGCCAGCCTGGCAGAAGCCGTTCGAGTGATGCGGGACTCCATGCAGGAGCACTCGGAAAACTATGCGGTCGTGGTCAAAAACAAAGCTGGGAAATTCGTGGGTGTCGTTTCCATTCGGAGCATACTCACGGCAGTCAAACAGTCTGTCCTCAAGGATGAAAACCTGAAGCAGGTGGGAGAAACCGATTGGGATCAGGCATTTCGGGACGCCTGCCTCATTTGTACCCAAACCCGTCTTGATGAATTCATTGAACGGGACGTGCCAGTCCTCAAACCCAATGACGCGGCATTAGTGGTGCTGGATCGTTTTCTGAAACGCAAATGCCATTGGGCCATTGTCGCGGAAGGTGGCAAGGTCATGGGTGTTGTCTATATTTCGGACCTTTACCGGGAAATGACCCGGGACATGGTGCAAATTTTCTAGATTCCCCCAGAATCGGAAACATGAAGGCCCGCATTCCCTCATATATAAAGAGTGCGGGCCTTCATCCATTGCATTGATTGCTTTATTTGAGTTTGAGGTCGGTCACCAACTTGCGAAGCATGCCGGTCATGTTCTGGTCGTATCCCTTGTCCATGAGCAGCTTGTTGGCCGCTTCATCTGCCGTCATGGCCTCAGAACGGTACGGACGCTTTGACGTCATGGCGCAAAAGGAATCCGCCAAGCCGCAAAGCTTGCCAAAATAGCCCATGGCATCACCACTTTGCTTTTGGGGATATCCGTTTCCGGTCACGCGCTCATGGTGTCCCAACACACACTCCTCAACTTCAGGATACTTGAGGTCCAGCTTGGAAAGCATCTGATACCCTTGCGAGGGATGCTGGTTGACCTTGCTCCGTTCATCACCCGTCAGCGGCTTGTCCTTTTGCAATATGAAGGAAGGAACTTTGGTCATGCCGAGATCATGCAGAAAAAGTCCGGCCGTAAGGCGGTCAAAAGCCTTTCGTTTGACGCCGCCTTCCTCGAAATCCCGCTTGCGCATGCTGCCGAAAAGCGCCAGACCGATATAAGCCGTGTTCACAGCGTGGATTTCCAACGCATATTCCTTGTTCAGCCGACGGGCCAACGCCCGGGAACGATGGATATCATTGTAGAGGTATTCTGTCAGGACCATCATGTCGGTCCACAACTTGCTGAACACCACCGGGACGGGCTGCTCGAAGAACTCCTTGCACCGGCGGGCCAGCGCCTGGGTAAAGATGTCCCCGATTTCCCGCTCCTTGAGATTCTTGTCCACAAGCACAAGATCCAGCTGGTAGCTGATATGTTTGACGTACACGGGATGATCATCGCGCGAAACGAAGATAACGCCTTCCTTGGTCAATTCCGCCAACTCTTCGATCTGTTCGTTGGAAAGCCTGCCACCCACCTTATAGTAAGGAATAATGCGAGCGACTTCCTCATCGAACCTGTAAATATTCAAAGGCGGCCGGAACTTATTAAAACTCCCAAGAATATCAGGGTTTATCTGATAGTACTCTTCGTTAAGGCCTTCGGTGATCTCGTGCTTCATGGACATGCTCGCTTATTTTACGAACAGCTTGACCACGTTGGTCTGTGTTCTGGACGCGTCATTGGCGGGGTCAGGCTGGCCAGCAGCAATGATGACGATGTCACCGGCATCGAACGCCGGATGACTCTTCACGAATTCCTCGGCCCGCTCTTGGTGGTTGGACAGCGACGTATCCGGAACAGCCGGAATAACCCCCCACGACAGGTTGCAAAAGTGCCGTGCAATCGGGTCTGATGTCAAGGCGTATACGGACTGTTGCGGCCTGCAGGATGAAAGGATGCGTGCCGTGGCCCCGGATGTGGAGTGGGAGACAATAGCCTTGGCCTTTGTCTTGGAGGCCAGCATGGCGGCGGCGTAGGCCAGATACGTAGCAGGATGGTCGAGATCACCGAACTGCAAGGTTTCGTCACTACGCTGCTCGTAATAAAAGGTTTCTATTTCGTAAGCGATGGTGCGCATGAACCGCACGGCTTCGTCCGGGTAACGGCCAATGGCTGTTTCCTCGGAAAGCATGATGCAATCCGCGCCATCCAGAATGGCGTTGGCGACGTCCGTGGTTTCGGCGCGGGTGGCCATGGGGCTGTTGACCATGGAGAGCAGCATTTGCGTAGCCACGATAACCGGCTTTCCAAGCTTGTTGCATTTGCGAATGATACGCTTCTGGGTGGCTGGCAATTCGGCAAGGTTCATTTCAAGGCCAAGATCGCCGCGAGCAACCATGACACCATCGGTCACCTCAAGAATTCTGTCCAAATCCTCAATAGCTGCTGAACGTTCCAGCTTGGCGATGATGGGAATCCGCCTTCCGTACTGATTCATTTCGTTCCGCAACTGGGTGACGTCTTCCGGCTTTTGCACGTAGCTCATGGCAACGCAATCAACACCTAGCTTCATACCAAAGGCCAGGTCCTTCTTGTCCTTTTCCGTCAGGGCGGCCAGTGGAGTGGTCTTCCCGGGGAAAGAAATACCCTTGCGCGGCGGGGCAAGCCCCGAGTTTATGGCCCGAAGCCGAACAAGATATTCACCTTCGCGCTTAACGGCCGTAAACCGCAACATCCCGTCGGAAAGGGCCACGGGATCGCCCTCCTGAATAACGCTGATGAGATCAGGCATATCCAGGCAGATGAACGGTTCATCGGTTTTATCGGCCATTTCTCGTGTACCGAGCAAAACCTCCGTGCCTTTCTGTATCTCAAGTGCGCCCAATCCCACATCGGCAGTACGTACCTTGGGACCGGATAAATCCTGAAGCACTGTCAGGGTGAACCCGGTCTCTTCTTCCAGCTTGCGAATGATCCCGACCATCCGCTCGAAGAACTCCTCGCCGCCATGGGAAAAATTGAGTCGGAAAATCTTGGCTCCGGAATGTACGAGCTTGCGAATGCCTTCCTCAGTTTCGGTGGCCGGTCCCAATGTGGCGATAATTTTGATGTGCCTGTCCATGGGTTCCTCCCTAAAAAAATACGGGTGTGAAGGATTTTTTCATCAAAAAACGCATATTCGAAAAACATCGAATAGCTTTACACCTGTAATTACAGGAAAAACAAAAAACAATCCAATGATTTTCGTTTGAAATACTAGGCATCGGTTGCTGAAAAAGCAACCGCAGACTCCTTTTTTTACGGGTATTTTCTTCTTTTTAAGTTGACAAACCCCAGTTTTTCATACACGTGTGGAAAAAAGTGGGACAAAGTAGATTAATTGGGTCATAATGTGGAACAAAGTTGCCACAAGGGGTTACAATGCGATTTCGCGGTCATGCACATAGGAGCCTGGATGAAAAAGGCAGGCTCATATTGCCGCCGGACTTCAAGGACAAAATCTTGTCCGAAGTCCCGGAAGGCAAGCTCGTGCTGACCATTTGGGAAAAGCATGTCATCGGCATAACCCCGGCCCAGTGGGACAGGCTGGAGGAAGAGCTTGAAAAGATCAAGGCTCCCAGCCGCCAGATGCAAAACATCATCCGCATCTTCTATTCCGGCTACGAAGAGGTAGTTGTGGCCAAGAATGGCCGCATCGCCTTACCCGCACATCTTCGGAAAAGCGGAAAACTGGAACGGGAAGTTGTCGTCATGGGCGCGGGCAGGCGCTTTGAAATCTGGCCGGCGGAAAGCTTCGAAAGCCTTCTCGAGGAAGATTACGACGTATCCGAGGAGCTGGCGGAAAATAGCGTCAGCATACCATTCTAAATGGAACGAACAGTGGTAGACCCGGCGTCAAAACACAAAACGGTTCTTTTACATGAAGTGGTGGAATGGCTTCGTCCCGAACCGGGTAAACGGTACATGGACGGAACCCTTGGAATGGGTGGACACAGCCTGGCCATTCTCGAAGCGTCCCTGGGCAGGGCCGAACTCCTCGGCCTGGACCGCGACGAGAAAGCCCTTGGGTTGGCAAAGCTCCGTTTGGCGGAGCACAAGGATAACATCCATCTTTTTCACCAGCCTTTCAGCGAGTTCGAAGATGCTATGGACGAACTCGGCTGGGAGGGAGTTGACGGCGCAGTGCTCGATCTGGGCGTGTCGTCCATGCAGCTCGACGAGGCTGACAGAGGGTTCAGCTTTCTGCACGACGGGCCGCTGGACATGCGCATGGACAGCACAGGCGAGCTCGAGCCGGCCGAAACGCTGGTCAACACCCTCAACCACGGGCAACTCGCACGTATCATTCGAGAGTACGGCGGCGACCCCATGGCAGGCAAAATAGCATCGGCAATCCTGCGTGAACGTGAATCCGAACCGATCACGACCACGCTGCGCCTGGCAGGCATTGTGGAAAGGGCGTACCCGCCCAAAATGCGCAGACAGGCAAGAAACCATCCGGCAACCCGGACGTTTCAGGGATTGCGAATAGCAGTGAACAGGGAATTGGAGGAACTTGACACCTTCCTCTCCTCGATCATCGGACGTTTGAACCCAGGTGGCAGGCTGGCCATCATCTCGTTTCACTCTCTGGAAGACAGGGCCGTGAAATGGGCGTTCAGGGAAGCGGCAAAAGCATGCAAGTGCCCTCCCCACCAGCTGCACTGTACCTGTGACGGCGTCCCGAAAATTAAGGTGCTGACCAAAAAGCCGCTCATGGCAAGCGAAGAGGAAATGCAGGGAAATCCCCGCAGCCGCAGCGCAAAGCTCAGAGTGGCCGAACGGCTCGGACCGGAAGGACAACGGGCATGAGTTCGATGGACCGGAATTGGCTCCCCATGTTTCTTTCCTCGCTCGCCGTAGCGTTGGGATTGGGGCTGGCCTCTGTCTGGCTGAACATCGAACGAATGGACTTGGCCTACGACCTCAGAAAGATGGAAAAGAAGCACGACCGCAAGGCTGCCCTTTACGTTAAACTGGAGGTCGAACGCGACAATCTTTCTTCTCCGTACAGGCTCAGGAAGCTGGCGGAGAAATACGGATTGGGCGTGGCCACCCCCGGACAAATCCGGCGAGTCGGCGAGGACGGCAACTAGAAGGTTTCCGCCATGACCGGCAAGACCAAACAGGGCAAAACGGACCTGAGCAAAGCCAAGATCATCCTGGTGATGATCTTTTTTGGCGTTGCTTTGTGCGCTCTGTGGGTCCGTTCCGGTTGGGTCCAGTTGCACGAAGGTGCATGGCTGGAAAAAATGGCCTCCCGCCAAAATCTCGCTGCGGAATTCGAATCCGGGGAACGTGGCAGAATTCTGGATCGCAAGGGGCAAATTCTGGCAACAAGCGTGGAAGCCAAGAGCGTATATCTGCGCCCCAGAGAAGCCGCCAAGCACAAGCAAGCCGTCATAGCCTCACTCTCTTCCGTGCTGGGTGTTTCCAAGTCGGCACTGCGCAAACGGCTCCACTCCAAAAGAAATTTCATCTGGATAAAACGACAGATCACGGACAAACAGGCATCGGCCCTGGAAAAAACCAAACTGCCCGGGGTTCATCTTACTACTGAATATACACGCCTCTATCCCAACGGGCATCTTGCCGGACAGGTTCTCGGCTTTGTCAGCGTGGATGGCAAGGGTTTGGAAGGCGTCGAGAAGCGCTTCGACAAACGCATGGTTCCGGGCAAGGCCAAATTCGTAGTCCAGCGTGACGCTTCAGGGCGTCGGCTCTATCTTGACGCACAAGGGCGGGAAATGGACATCAACGGCAAGGACGTGCGCCTGACCATTGACCGTCATATCCAGAATGCAGCCGAACAGGCCCTGTCCAAAGCCGTAGACGAATACCATGGCCGAGCCGGTGTCGTCATTGTGGTGGAAGTCAAGTCCGGTGACATTCTCGCCCTGGCCAACTATCCGTTCTTCAATCCGAATATCTACAGCAGAACGCGGGCATCGGTTCGCCGCAACCGGGCCGTCACGGACATTTTCGAACCCGGTTCCACCATGAAATGCCTGGTCATCGCATCGGCCCTGCAGGAAAAGATCATCGACCCGGACAAGCTTTACTATTGCGAAAACGGGCGTTGGCGCCTTCCCGGCAAAACCATCAAGGATCACCATCCTGCCGCATGGTTGCCCGTACGCAAAATCTTGCGGTATTCCAGCAACATCGGTTCCGCCAAGATCGGCATGGATATGGGAGCGAACAAGCTCTACGAATATCTGCGAGCATTCGGCTTCGGTTCGCGCACCGGTATCAACTTCCCCGGAGAAGCATACGGCATTGTCCGCCCCCCGGAAAAATGGCGCAAGCTGGACCTTGCAGCCACCAGCTTCGGGCAATCCATCGGCGTTACTCCTGTACAGCTTGCACAGGCTTTTCTGTATCTTGCCAACAAGGGTGAGAAAAAACAGCTTCACCTCATCGCCGATCCCGTTTCTTCGCCAAAAACAAAGCCCGAAGACGAAAAGAAGCCTACCCATGTCATTGATCCCGAAGTCGCGGATTCCGTGCTCTCCATGATGGAAGAAGTCGTGGAGATGGATGGCACGGGAAGAAATGCGCGCATCCAGGGACTGACCGTGGCAGGCAAAACCGGAACAGCTCAAAAAGCAGGCAAGGGTGGCTACGGCAACAAATATTTGGCTTCATTCGTAGGCATGGTTCCGGGCGACAATCCCGAATATCTCGTTATCTGCATGGTGGATGAACCCACCAGGAATGACTACGGGGGAACGGTCGCGGCACCGGTCGTGCGTTCCGTGATGATCGATACCTTGGCTTACAGAGGCAATTTACCCGATGCCGCCGGGGACGCCATGGCCGAAGAACTGGCCGACCCCATACCGGGAACCGAATTGGCCGACACGTTGGCTCCGGCTCCTCAAAGTGCGCCGGGCAACAATATCCCCAACCTACGGGGCATGGCCTTGCGGCGTGCATTGGAAATTCTGGTGAAAAAGGGAGTTGTCCCCACCCTCAAGGGAAAGGGAACCACCGTCACCAAACAAAAACCCGCAGCGGGTCAATCGTGGCCTGAAGCAGGAAAAACGGAGGGAAAGAAGGATGTTTTTGTTCTCTGGCTCTCCTAGCAGGAAAAAAACCATGACTTGTGGTGAAATGGATTTCAACCAACTTCTTGACGTTGTCCGCGATGGGCTGATGGTCCGGACGGATTCCCGGGCAGTCCAGCAGGGAGAATGCTTTGTCGCCATGCCCGGCGTTGCCGTGCGCGGCATCGACTTCATCCCCATGGCCATCAACAACGGCGCACGCTACATCGTGGCCCCGGAAGAGTCGCGCGATCTGGTGGCTCCGGTGGCCGAAGACGAAGTAGTGGTTTGTTACGTGGAAAACACGGCCCGCGCTTTCGGAGAACTGGCTTGCGCCTATTTCGGCACGGACAAGCTGGACATGAAGTTGGTGGCCATAACCGGGACCAACGGCAAAACCACTACCAGCTACATTATTGAGCACCTGCTGGCCGAAGCAGGACGCAAGGTCGGTGTTCTCGGCACGGTCACATATCGTTGGCCGGGCTTCTCTGTTGATGCCAAGCTGACCACCCCGGACTGCTGGATGATCCATGAACTGTTGGCCAACATGCACAAGGCCGATGTGGACGCCGTGGTCATGGAAGTATCTTCTCACGCGCTGGATCAATACCGCGTGGCCGGGCTGGATTTCGATGTCGCTGTCATCTCCAACCTCACGCAGGATCATCTGGATTACCACGGAGACATGGAGGCATATTTCCGCGCCAAGGCCAAGCTGTTCACCGAATATCCGGCCGAAGACAAATGCTGTGTCATCAATTTCGACGATCCGTACTGCCGTCGCCTGATCGATGAATGCGAAAACGCAATTGCCTACGGATTGGGTGATCCCGGTGAAAGCGACAAAAGTTCCCTTCGTGGCCGCATCCTTTCCAGCACCGGCAAAGGGCTGACCCTTGAATGCGGATTCAAGGGCAAGACATGGCAGGTCGAATCCCCGCTCATCGGACAGCATAACGCCATGAACCTGCTGGCAGCACAGGCTGTGGGCCTTTGCCTTGGCCTGAACTGCAAGGACATGCGCAAGCTCAATAACTTTGCCGGAGTTCCCGGCAGACTCGAACGGGTTCCCAACGACCGGGGGCTGCATGTTTTCGTGGACTATGCCCACACTCCCGATGCGCTGGTCAATGTTCAGAAGACACTTAAAAACCTTGATTTCGATCGCCTGATCACCGTGTTCGGATGCGGCGGAAACCGGGACAGGGCCAAACGCCCGCTCATGGGGCACGCGGTAGCCAAGTATGCGGACGTGGCCGTGCTGACATCGGACAACCCGCGGAATGAAAAGCCGGAAGCCATCATGGACGACGCCCGTCCCGGACTCAAAGGGTGCCCAATGGTACTGGAGAACCCGGATCGTCAGACAGCCATTAACATGGCAATCCGTGAAATGAACCAGAACGACGTGGTGCTCATCGCTGGCAAAGGCCATGAAACCTATCAGGTTCTGGACGACGTAACCCTGCATTTTTCCGATTCCGAAGCTGTTCTCAAAGCCATGGAGGAACTGGACCGGTGAAAATGACTTTGGCCGACATACAACGCTGCCTGAACGGTGTATCCGACGACGGCATGGATATCCCCGTGAACGCCGTTCGCACGGACAGCCGTGCCGTGACCGGCGGCGACCTGTTCGTTTGCATCGAGGGAGACCGTTTTGACGGCCATGAATTTGCGGAACAGGCTGCACAGGCGGGTGCGGCAGGCATCGTAACTTCCAAAATCGTTCAGGTGGACGTCCCCGTATTCATGGTTCGTGACACCACGGTTGCCCTTGGGCAGCTTGCAGCCTGTCACCGTTCCCAGTGCAAGGCAAAGCTCATCGCGGTCACCGGAACGGCAGGCAAAACCACGGTCAAGGAATTGCTGGCCGAGGTATTGTCCGGCAGTTTCCCCGTGGCCAAAAATTACAGGAATTTCAACAATCAGATAGGCCTCCCCCTGTCCATGCTCAAGGCTCGCCCCGAACAAAGTGTCTGGGTCATGGAACTGGGCATCAGTGTTGTTTCGGACATGGCGGAACTCGGCCCGATAGCTACCCCGGACGTCGCGCTCATCACCAATGTCGGACCGGGACATTTGCAAGGTCTGGGAGACCTCGAAGGCGTTGCCAGAGCCAAGGCTTCCCTGCTGCGCTACCTGCAGCCGGGCGGCGTGGCCATAGTCAGCATGGATTATCCGCAACTGTGGAACGCGGCGCGCAAAATCGTGGCCGAACCAGTGGGCTTTTCAACAACAAATGAGTCCGCACCGTTTTTCTGCCGTTTCATTGGACCGGGACAGTACGGTTCCGGTCGCTTCCTGCTACGCACCCCCAAAGGGGAAAAGGAATTCGACGCGCCTTTCTGCGGTGAACATTTTGCAGAAAATCTCGCGGCCGTTGCCGCTGCCGCGCACACTGCGAGTCTTGGCCCGCAAGACGTGGTTCAGGGGGCAGCCCGATTCAGTGCGGACACACAACGCTTCTGCTGCCGCCCGGCCGGGAGCGTCATGGTTATTGACGACACATACAACGCCAATCCCCTGTCCATGAAACGCTCGGTGGAAACGGCACGAACCATTGCAGAAGACAGGCCGCTGGTCCTCTTGTTGGGCGACATGCTCGAGCTCGGCGAAGAATCGGCGCTTCGTCATCACGAGCTGGGCGAAACCCTGGCCCTGATCAAACCGGAAGCAGTCTTCTGGAAAGGCGAACATATTGGCGACGTCCGTTCCGCATATCCGGACGTTTTGCCGCTGCCTGCACCAGCAGAATTTGCAGAAAACTGGAAAGACATGAAACTGGATGATGCGGTGGTGCTGCTCAAGGGCTCCCGCTCCATGAAAATGGAAGAATACACCAAGGCCCTCCGGGCCGTGCTGCAAGGAGAGGCTTCGTGATCTATCACCTGCTCTATCCCTTGAGCGCCGAAGTCGGCGCATTCAATGTGTTCCGCTACATCACGTTCCGGTCCATCTGGGCATTGCTCACGGCCCTGATCATCTCCATCCTTTTCGGTCCGATGATGATTCGCTGGCTCAAACGGCTCAAATGCGGCCAGTGCATCAGGGAAGACGGCCCCGCGCATCAGCAGAAACAGGGCACCCCGACCATGGGTGGCCTCATGATCCTGTTCAGCGTGCTTGCGAGCTGCCTGCTCTGGGCTGATCTGACCAACCACTACGTACTTCTGACCATGTTCGTATTTGCCGGGTTCGGAGCCGTCGGGTTTGCGGACGACTACATCAAGGTGGTCAAAAAAAGGAATTTGGGCCTGAGCTCCAAAGCAAAATTCATCAGCCAGATACTGGTGGCCTCGGCGGCTATCGGTGTGTTGATCCACGAGCCCAACTACTCCACCATGCTCTCCGTACCGTTTTTCAAGAACTTGCTGCCCAATCTGGGATGGTTCTATCTGCCCTTTGCCCTGATGGTGCTGGTGGGCTCCAGCAACGCAGTCAACCTGACGGACGGGCTGGACGGATTGGCCATAGGTCCCATGGTGGTCGCCATGGCCTGCTTTGCCATCTTTACCTATGTTTCGGGGCACACGGGCATCGCCCAATATCTTTCGGTTCCCACCCTGCCCGGCATCGGCGAAGTCACGGTCTTCTGCGGCGCCATGGTCGGTGCGGGACTCGGGTTCCTGTGGTTCAACGCCTATCCCGCCCAAGTGTTCATGGGCGATACGGGCAGCCTTGCACTGGGTGGTGCACTGGGATTCGTGGCGGTTCTCGCCAAGCAGGAACTCCTGTTGGTCATTGTGGGCGGTGTTTTCGTTTTCGAAACTCTCTCGGTCATCATTCAGGTGGGTTACTTCCGCATGACCGGCGGCAAGCGGATTTTCCGCATGGCCCCCCTGCACCATCACTTTGAACTCAAGGGCATACCGGAATCGAAAATCATCATCCGGTTCTGGATTCTTTCCATACTTTTGGCGCTCATGGCGCTTTCAACATTGAAGCTGAGGTAGAGGCATGAATCGCGTGG
>Ga0207831_100554_pt1 | contig 11751 bp, 9 predicted proteins | sample TtanPargueraPR_7_FD_187741 | JGI IMG/M metagenome (GOLD analysis project Ga0207831, IMG submission 187741) | Aerobic enrichment media microbial communities from Bioluminiscent Bay, La Parguera, Puerto Rico - Tt and M1 (2) (SPAdes) | ecosystem: Environmental > Aquatic > Marine > Unclassified ... | reverse complement strand
ACCGAAAAAGGTGAAGCTCTGCTCGCTGGTAGCAACCTCTTGGCCGAGGCCACGCCAGAACAGGAAAAAGAAGCAAAAGCGCTCCGTGCCGCGGCTCATGAAAGCCTGCCCGAAGCCCCGGACTTTGAATGTATGCCTGAACAGCTCTATGGCTTGTTCGACAACATGGATTTCTGGGAAAAACAATCGGCCAAGTGCATCAGCTGTGGCGCATGCACATACCTCTGCCCCACATGCCATTGTTTCAACATTACTGATGAACGGCAAGGCAACGAGGGTGAGCGTCTGCGCACATGGGACAACTGCATGTCCCGCCAATTCACGCAGGAAGCCAGCGGGCATAACCCTCGGTCAGAAAAGGCCTATCGCCTCAAGAACCGCGTGGGACACAAGTTCTGCTACTTCCCGGAACTGCACAAAGGCCACATCGCCTGCGTCGGCTGCGGACGTTGCATAAAGAGCTGCCCTGTATCACTGGACATCCGACAGGTGGTCACCTCGGCCAAGGAATGCCGCCTGCCTGCGGAGGATAACGACAATGAGTAAAGTAAAAAATCCGTACCTGCCGGAAATGGCAACGGTACAGGAAATCATTCAGGAAACGCACAACATCAAGACCTTTCGTGTGACCCTCAACAACGAGGAACGCATGAAGGCATTCTCCTTCAAACCGGGACAGGTAGGCCAATTGTCGGTCTTCGGCGTCGGTGAATCGACGTTTGTCATCAACTCCTCGCCCACGCGTATGGACTATCTTCAGTTCAGCGTCATGCAGGCTGGAGAAGTGACCACGAGACTGCATACGCTTCAGCCCGGTGACCAGATAGGTGTGCGCGCCCCGCTCGGCAACTGGTTTCCCTACGAAGACATGAAGGGCAAAGACGTTGTCATCGTTGGCGGCGGCATCGGCATGGCACCACTTCGCACGCTGCTGCTCTACATGCTCGACAACCGCGACGACTATGGCAAGATCACGGTCATCTACGGAGCACGTTCACCGCAGGATTTGACCTACAGCTATGAATTCGAAGAATGGCGCTCGGCACCGAACATGAATCTTGTGCTCACTGTGGACGCGGAAGCTCCAGGATGGGAACACAAGGTGGGACTGATCCCCAACATTCTGTTGGAGGAAAACCCCAGCGCGGAAAACACGGTTGCCATCACCTGCGGACCGCCGATCATGATCAAATTCACGCTTCAAGCCCTCAAAAAGCTCGGCTTTGAAGATGAGAATATCTACACTACGTTGGAAAAACGTATGAAATGCGGCGTAGGCCTGTGTGGTCGCTGCAACATCGGAACTTCCTATGTTTGCATTGACGGCCCGGTGTATTCCTTTGCACAGCTTCGCAAGCTGCCGAACGAACTATAAATCCCCGCAAAAAGTAAAAACGGGTGCGAAGCAAGCTTCGCACCCGTTTTTGAGCAACTTCCCTTGTCAACGGTCCCTCGTGGGACTACTCCTTTCCGAGCACATCCTCGGGACAGCCGTTTTCTGCAAACCACTGTCTGATCCTTGCCGAACGCATAGTGCCAAGAATCCAACGTCGAATCGCCACGGGAGAAACTCCCAAACTTTGAGCTACGGAAGCCGTAGTATGACGATTCGCGGACATCCAAGCGCGGACAAGGTGCCCCCTCGGGCTTGGAGAACTGGCGGCAGCACCATAGTTGGCAACGGACTCGTGCAAATGCCCTCGGCCCTGGATCAACTGAAAACCCGGCACATCCTCAAAAGCCGCACGCACGAACCCGGCATCGTTCAAGACAGTAACCAACGCCCCGGCGATGTTCAGGGGGATATCCCCGGCATACGTATCCGAAACAGCCCAAGCACGAACCTGTTCCGGTTCTATCGACACCCCGGCCAGACGACAAACCTCATCGGCGACTTGACGGCAGGAGAGTCCGGAGGCATCCAGCGCACGCCCGAAAGCCTTTTGCACACCATCCCCGCAGGAAAGAGAAAAGTCCTTAATTCCGTGCTGATAAAACCCATACGTTCCAGATCTATAGATGTGACGTTTTTTTAGAATATCGTCGTTATGTTTGTTGCGCATGAATCAAATATTCTTTACTCTAGGTTTCGCTTTGTAACCCGCTCACCCCTCTTTTCTCCACATAGAGCGGGACACCAAGTCAAGTTGTTGTATAGGCATACCTATAAACAGATTATTTTTTGCAAGCAAGAAAAATCCAAAGGAACCTCATGAACAATCCACAAGCCGACACCGTGCCGACTTTGCGTGAGAAAATAGCATTATATGCGGCAAACGGTCTGGGAAAACGGGTTCGGGACGCCCGTAAACGAAATAATTTATCCCAGAGCCAGCTGGCAAGAAAAGTTGGTGTCAGCGTTACAACGATCCAGAATTATGAGTCAAATAAATACCCGAAAGGAGAGCATGCCGTGTCACTTTCCCTGGCGTTGGGGTGCTCACTGGATTGGCTATTAACGGGTGTTGACACTTCGACACAACCGGAACCGCCGCCGCACAACGGATGTGTCCCCGTCCTCGGGCTAGCCAAGTGCGGCCTCCAGGGTTGGGCACAATCCATGCCTCTGGGCATCAACGCTTCCCGCCCCGGAGATTTTTCAGAACCGGATGCCTTCTGCGTTCTGGCTGTCGGCAGCAGTATGGTTCCGGCGGGCATTCTTCCCGGCCAGGTTTGCTATTGCAATCCTCATGACGATTTTGGCACGGGGGATGCCGTATATGTGGAACGAAAAGACGGGACAGCAACCATCAAGTTGTTCATAGCTTCCGACAACACGCAATTGACGTTGCAGGGATGGCTGGAACCTGATGAAAACGGATTGCAGACATCATATACGGATACTCTCAGAATTGACCAGGTCAGGTGCATAGCCACGGTTATCTATATCAAACGCAAGCTGTAATAAAAATGGCCGCCCCTTTGGGACGGCCAGAATATTCATTGCAATGCAAACGGGGCTAGATAGCCCCCAAACGTAAAGAAGCTGTCTATTGAGCTAGTTCCGCGCCACAGAACTGTTCGGACAGGTATCACTCATCATGCAAATCTCACATCCGCCGTTGTAAGGGTATGGTGTAAAGACCGCGAACTTGCGGTTGATGGAATTTTCCTCGGTCCATTCCACATCTTTTGCCTTCATGGCTTCACGAACGCCCTCACCCGCTCGGGGCAACGGAGCGCAACGTCCCTCAGACAACTCCGGAACCAAGCTGCCTGCTGCGGACATGACCATACAGATAGCCAGATTGTGATAGGCCAAACCGTTGGACGGGGATTCATCCCACAGCTTGTCAACGGCGTCATCAACCTCCCGCTCCAGATACACGAGCAAAAAGCTGGCATGCCCACCCTCATCTTCCAGATGATACGCTTTAAGGTGGGTGAGCCACTCATCCCAAAGCGGACCAAACTGTTCAATCAATTCATGGTCCACACGGCTCTCGCCACTCATTTCGGCATACTGCCAGAAATCGAACACAGGCTTGGCTTCCAAGGGTTTCACGGTATATTCAGACAAGACGGCCTCCTTGCAATTTCATTCGTTGTGGAGCCACTGCTTACCCGTTTTCATGAAACCACTCAAGTTTCCCCGGCATCACGTTGCAATGCTTCCCTGATCCGCGTACCGTACAACTACGGGAAAAAGTACGCGCCCTCACAGGAAATTTTGCAACGGAACCGCTAAAAAAGCCCGGAAACGACATGCAGGACGCCCACACAGGACTTTCGGCTAAAGTACGCAACGCCTTCCACAGTCGAAACATCTCCCATCTTCTGATGGCCATATTGATCGGTGCTCTCTCCGGCTACGGAGCCGTACTCTTCAAATTCGTGCTCAAAAGCATGCAATGGCTGTTCTATCATCATTCCGGAGAGTTTCTGGACTTTGCCAATGAAGTTCCCCTGTGGATGAAAATTGTCATGCCTGCGGCAGGCGGACTGGTGGTGGGACTGGTCGTTCATTTCTTTGCGCGGGAAGCAAAAGGGCACGGAGTTCCCGAAGTGATGCAGGCCATTGCACTGCGCGCCGGGGTCATCCGCAAGCGGGTTGCCGCAGCAAAAATTTTCGCCTCTGCCGTGACCATCGGCTCCGGAGGATCCGTGGGCCGGGAAGGTCCGATGGTTCAAATCGGGGCTTCCATAGGCTCTTCCGTGGGGCAGATATTCAAGGTTCCCACCATTCACATGAAAACCATGATTGGCTGCGGCGCTGCTGCCGGCATTGCCGCGACATTCAACGCTCCCATTGCCGGGGTACTTTTCGCGCTGGAGGTCATTGTGGGTGACTGGGGGATGACGTCCTTTTCCCCGGTCGTTCTTTCTTCAGTCACGGCTACCACCATATCCCGTTACTATTTCGGAGATTTTCCCGCATTCATCATCCCGGAATACAATGTTGTTTCCCTTTGGGAATTCTGTATGTATCCGTTCCTCGGAATCATTTCCGGACTGGTAGCCCTGAGCTTCACTAAAACATTATACGCCTTTGAAGATGGCGCCGACGCTGTACGCATGGTCCCGGAATGGTTCAAGCCGGCCATCGGCGGAGCCATGTTGGGCGTGGTCATCATATTCTTCCCGGCGGCATTCGGAGTGGGCTACGGTCCCATGAACCTTTCGCTGACAAACAACATGAGCTTCTGGGTACTGTTTTCGCTGATATGGATCAAGATTCTGGCCTCGGCCATCACGCTCGGTTCCGGCGGTTCCGGCGGAATCTTTGCCCCGTCACTGTTCATTGGGGCCATGGCCGGAGGAGCTTTCGGCTCGCTCGTGCACGGCGTGTTCCCGGCCATAACGGCAACGCCCGGAGCCTATGCGCTGGTAGCCATGGGCGGCGTGGTGGCAGGAACCACCTATGCCCCTATCACGGCGATCCTGATCATTTTCGAGATGACCGGCACCTATTCCATTATCCTGCCCCTCATGCTCACCTGCATCACGGCCACGGTACTCAACTCCACCCTCAGCAGGGGATCCATCTACACCATCAAGCTATTGCGGCGCGGCATTGATATCGAAGGGGGACGCGAACGGCACATCCTGCGACAAATGCTGGTCAAGGAAGTGATGACGCCAGCGGTCATCACAGTGCCGGAATCAGCAAGCCTGGAAAGGATTCTGTGGATATTCAAGACGGAAAACGCTCCATATCTCCATGTAGTGGATGACAAAGACGCGCTCGCCGGTATCATTTCATTCCGGGATATCCGGCCTGTGCTTTATGAAGAAGACTTGCTTCAATTGGTCATCGCCAAGGATCTGGCAACAACAGACCTTGCGACCGTTACCATGAATGACACCTTGCAGGATGCGTTGAACAAACTCACAAGCCGCGGTGTCTCTCAGCTACCAGTGCTGGAATCACAGGAAACGCGCAAACTTTCCGGAACGCTGACCGAGCACGCCTTGAACACGGCCTACAATCAGCAATTGTTGCGCAAGGAAATCAATACCAGGGAATGAGGGAAGAAAGGAGCTTCCCTTGACGGCATGCCTTCCGGGTTATGTTTTTTTAGCCGTAGGCCAAGCCCTGTGGCGGCGTTTTGCCTTCGAAGAAGTCCTCCACGCTCTCCCTGCTGGCAGAAGCAATACGCAATTCAGAAACATTGAGAACGGATTCCATACCTCCAAAGAACCGCAAAGCCCGGTCAATAAAGTCCGCGTCCACAAAAGCAGCCTTGAGGTCATAGATCTTGCCGTCCCACGTCAATCCCAGAGAAAGTTGCGGATCACGCTCCGGAGCCTTGGTGATGAAATTGCCGGTACGGACGAGAGATTCCGAAACCACTGCCGGGGCTATGTTGGACCACTCGGCCAATTTCTCTATAAATGCCGGCATTACAGCCACATAATAATACTGATCCACCTTGCAGGCCACGGATTTTCCCGGCAGATTCAAAATCCACGGGGTATCGGCAAATGCCTGCCCAAGGCCCTGCTGCAAGCGGAAAACAACGTCCTGATAATCGATCAAGGGCATGAAATTCTCCTTATCTTAGGGGCAATTGACCACATTTCTAAAGATAATTCAAGGCAAGGGAGTAAAACGTCCACCCCGGAATGCGGGGCATTTACCGGTATGCTCTGGCGCCGGGCACTTATAGAAAAAAACACAAAATTCTTCCGCCCTCCGCAAAGGGCATAAAAGCCCTTTGATATCGTGCAAATTAAAGGCCCGATCAACCAATCAATTTCAAGACTCCCTCTTGACAATTTTGATCAGCTATTCCTATAGATTTAAACCCTTATAAGAAATTTTGGATACAGTGGCCCCGGGTACGGCCCGCGGTCAATGAACAATAAATGTATAGGGAGTAGACAATGTCGGACCTGAACACGCAGAGAACTTACGCCCTCATCGGCCACGGCGGCAGCGGCAAGACTTCGGTTGCGGAAATGCTGCTTTTCTCGGCCGGAACAATTTCCCGTCTTGGAAAAGTCGAGGAAGGCAACACAGCCCTCGACTACGAACCTGAAGAAATCAAACGCCGCGGCTCAGTTCAGCCCGGCTTTGCCTATTACAAGTGGAAAAAAAATCAGCATTTTCTGGTAGACACTCCGGGCGATTCCAACTTTTCCGGGGATCTTTCTTACAGCCTGGCAGCTGCGGACAGCGTGATTCTGGTCATCGACGCTGTTGACGGCGTTAAACCCCTGACCCGTAAAATCTGGTCCAAAGTTCAGGACAACGGTAACCCGGCAATGATCGTCATCAACAAGATGGACCGGGACCGTGCCGACTTCGACACGGCATTTGCCAGTATTTCCGATGGATTGGGAGCACGCCCGGCTCTGCTCTATTATCCCATCGGCAGCAAGGAGGACTTCAAAGGCGTGGTGGACATGCTCTCTGGCAAAGCCTTGCTGTACGACGAGGAAGGCGGTTTTACAGAGGGCGACATCCCTGCGGACATCGCGGACACGGTGGAAGCCATGCGTGAAGCCATGGTGGAAAACATTGCCGAATCCGACGAGGAACTCATGGAGCTTTACTTTGAAGAAGGTGAGCTCACCCCGGAACAGATTACCAAGGGACTCAAAGCCGGTGTGCAGGCTGGAGAGCTGGTTCCGGTTGTCGTGGCCTCGGCCCTGAGCAATATCGGCGCCCAGCCAATTCTGGACACCGTCCAGAACCTCATGCCCAGCCCGTTGGATCACGCACCGTGGCAGGGAGAGGAAAGCGAACGCGCCAGTTCCCCGGATGAACCGTTGGCCTGTTTTGTCTTCAAAACACTGGCCGACCCCTTCGCCGGTCAACTGACCGTCGTGAGGGTGCTTTCCGGCACGCTCAACGCGGACTCTTCCATCAAAAATACCCGCAACGAGGAAAAGGAACGCATAGGTCAATTGCTGCTCATGCAGGGCAAGGAACAGGAACAGACCAAGCAGCCTATGGGCCCCGGTTCCATCGTCACTCTCGCCAAACTCAAAAACACGGCCACGGGCGATACGCTGGTGGACGAGAAAGATAACTTCACGCTGACCAAGCCGGCAATTGCCCCGCAACTCATCACGTTTGCGCTGGCTCCAGCTGAAAAGGGTGACGAAGACAAGGTCTACGCCGCAGTGGCGAAGCTGCTTGACGAAGACATCACCCTGACCCTTTCCCGCGATGAGGAATCCGGTGACATTCTTCTGTCCGGCATGGGCCAGAACCACATTGGAATATCCGTGGAAAAGGCCAAACGCCGCTACAAGACAGAAATCATTCTGAAAACGCCGAAAGTCCCCTACCGCGAAACCTTCCGCACTCCGGCAATGGAAATTCAGGGACGCCACAAAAAGCAATCCGGTGGACGCGGACAGTTCGGCGACTGCTGGGTCAACATCGAACCGCTGGCGCACGGGACAAGCTACGAATTCGAAGACAAAATCGTGGGCGGCGCAATCCCGAGGCAATATATCCCAGCCGTGGACAAGGGAATTCAGGAAGCAGCAGCCCGCGGCGTTCTGGCTGGATACCCGGTCATTGACTTCAAGGCCACATGCTATGATGGCTCGTACCATAACGTGGACTCCTCGGAGATGGCCTTCAAGATCGCAGGATCGCTGGCCTTCAAAAAGGCCGCGGAAAAAGCTCAGATGGCCCTGCTGGAGCCTGTCATGCTGGTTGCCGTGGCTGTGCCCGATTCCTATATGGGAGATATTATCGGCGATCTGTCTTCACGCCGGGGCAAGGTTCTCGGTTCCGACTCGCAGGCAGGCGTCACGGAGATCAAGGCCCATGTTCCCATGAGCGAAATGCTTAAATATGCTCCGGATCTCAACGCAATGACAGGCGGTCAGGGAACATTCTTCATGGAATTTGCCCAGTACGAAGAATGCCCCCCGCAGGTCCGGGATCAGGTCATTGCCGATCACAAAAGTGCTGCTGGCGCAGATTAACCGGCTGCACGACAACAAAATGCAGGGTGGCGGATTCTTCCGTCACCCTTTTATATTTCAGCCTCAAGCGTAGTCCAGGTTGCCATTGTCCCGATTCATGGACTTGTTTCACGGGCGAATTTCGGCTAGTCAAAAACTGATCGACAAATCAACAAGGATAGCCAATGTTTCGCGCCATTTTCTTTTTCCTTTTGCTCATACCGCTCACGGTTTATTATAGCTGGTTGCAATCCCGTATGGGAGAAGACTGTACCTCCGAGGAGCAGAACGGCCCCGGAAAAAAATGGGCCCGTATCCTGCTGAACATCGCCGGGATCAAGATAGACGCCGACCTTTCGGCAATAGATTCCCACGGGCATTATGTTTTCATTGCCAACCACCAGAGCCTTGTAGACATCCCTGTGCTGTTCAAGCTGCTTTGGGACAACAACATCCGCTTCGTGGCCAAAAAAAGCCTGTTCGAGGTGCCGGTGTACGGTCCGGCATTGGGAAAGGCCGGACATATCTGTGTTGACCGCAGCAACCGGCGTGCGGCCATGAAAAGCATAGCTGACGCGGTAGAACGCATCAAAAGCGGTATTTCACCGCTCATTTTCCCGGAAGGGACTCGCAACGTAAATCTCGAAAAATTGATGGATTTCAAAACCGGCGGCATGATAATAGCCCTCAAAAGCGGTCTGCCGGTGGTTCCCATTGTGCTGGCTAACACAGGCGTGGTGTTACCCAAGGGCAAACTGTGGGTTAGCAATAAGCACACCGTTAAAGTCAAAGCCCTGCCCCCCATCGATCCTTCGACCTACACGCTCAAGGAACGTGACAAGCTTAAGGAAGACCTGTACGCCATGATGAATGAGGAATACCGCAAACTGATGGCCGAGGTGAACAATGGCTGACAAGGCGGAGCTAACTATTTCCCCGTTGGGAGGTCTCGGCGAAATCGGCATGAACTGCATGCTCTACGAGACCGGCAAATCCCTTGCCATGGTCGACTGTGGGCTCATGTTCCCGGACGATGCCTTGTACGGTGTGGACGTCGTCATCCCCTGCTTTGATTCCGTCATTGAAAACAAGAGCAAGCTTGAGGGCATTGTCCTCACTCATGGACACGAAGACCATATCGGAGCACTGCCCTGGTTGCTTCAGCATGTGGATGTTCCCGTATACGGCTCGGAATTCACCCTGGGATTGGTGGAAAACAAACTCAAGGAACACAATCTGGATCGTTATGCGGACCTTCGTCCGGTTACAGCCACGGACACCGTGGTCATGGGCGATTTCAAATTTCATTTCTTCCCGGTCTGCCACTCCATTATCGAGGGATATGGACTGGGCATCGAAACGCCGATCGGCCGCATAGTCCATACCGGAGATTTCAAGATCGACCGCAACCCGTTGAACGGGCATGCCACAGACCTCCAGGCTTTCCGCCGCTTCTCGGCACCGGGGGTAAAACTCATGCTTTCGGACTCCACCAATGTGGAGCGCGACGGTTTTTCCCTTACCGAGCGGGAAATCAAATCCAGCCTGCGCGAGGTCTTCAACAAGGCCCGGGGGCGTATACTGGTGTCCCTGTTCTCCAGCCACATCCAACGAATTCAGGAAGTCTTCGACATCGCCGAAGCCTGCAACCGCAAAGTAGCCGTCAGTGGCAGGAGCCTGATTCGAAATATTGAATTTGCAAAGGAAATGGGCCATCTGCGCGTGCCTTCCAGCACGTATATTCCCATAGATGCGGTGGACGATTACCCGGACGAACGCATCGTCATGTTAGTCACCGGCTCTCAAGGCGAACCATTGGCAGCGCTTTCGCGTATAGCTTCGGACGAACACCGTCAACTCAATGTGCATGAAGGCGACCTCGTACTGCTCTCCTCGCGTTTCATTCCGGGCAACGTCAAAGCCATCACCAAGGTCATCAACAACCTGTACCGCCTTGGCGCGGAAGTGGTTTATGAAAAGGTCCGGGGTATCCACGCCTCAGGGCACGCCCACAGTGAAGAACTGCGCATCATGTTCGAAACGGTCAAACCCAAGTTTTTCATCCCGGTCCACGGCGAATACCGGCATCTGGTCAAACACAGACGCCTGGCCATAGAATGTGGTGTTGCTCCGGAACGAGCGCTGGTGATAGAAAACGGCCAACCGGTTACGTTCCTTGAAGACGGCATCCGAATGGAAAACCCCATTGGCGCGGAACATATTCTCGTGGACGGCAAGGGCGTCGGCGACGTTGGACAGACGGTGCTTAAGGAGCGGCAACTCCTTGCCGGCCAAGGCATCATGATCGTTTTACTGGTGGTGGACGAAGCAACCGGTGAAATTTCCATAGGCCCGGACATCGTCACCAAGGGATTTGTATTCGAACAACAGTATGCTCACTTCATTGAGGATGCCAAATGTATCGTGCTGGACGTGTTTGAAAATATTCCACCGGGCGAAACAAAACGCCTCAAGGAACGAATCCGTTCGGCCCTGCGCAGATTCTTCCGTAAAATACTGGATCGCGACCCCGTTGTTGTGCCGCTGGTCATTACCATATAAATATCATTTTTCGGACGCCACGCCCCTTCCGCGCGAACAGGGCGTGGTTTCCGCAACATACTTTTCTCTTGCCTTGTGTCGATACATCCGGTACAAGACCCCGACTCAAAATTCACACATTCCGTGCGAACTCCGGGTGCCCGAACTGTTTCGGGTGTGATTTTCTGGAGACGGAATGGAGGAAAAACCCAGGAGGAATAATGGCTTACGCAACAATGAAAGAGATGCTGGAAACCGGCGTCCACTTTGGCCACCAGACCCGCCGCTGGAACCCCAAAATGCGCCCCTTCATCTTCGGCGCTCGCAACGGCATCCATATCATCGACCTGCAGCAGACCGTGAAGATGTTCCGCACTGCGCACGACTTCATCTCCGACAAGGTCGCTGAAGGCGGTAAAGTGCTGTTCATCGGCACCAAGCGCCAGGCTCAGGAGTCCGTTTCCCAGGAAGCTGCCCGCAGCGGCATGTTCTTCGTCACCCACCGTTGGATGGGTGGTACCCTGACCAACTTCCAGACCATCAAGCGCTCCATCGAACGCCTGAAAAAGCTGGAAGAAATGTTTGAAGACGGTTCCATCAGCAAATTCCCCAAAAAGGAAATCGTGCAGATGAACCGCGAGGTCAAAAAGCTGAACCTCGCTCTGGGCGGCATCAAGGACATGACCAAGCCCCCGGCGGTCGCTTTTGTCGTAGACCCCAAGCGTGAACACATCGCCATTCAGGAATGCCGCAAACTGGGCATCCCCGTAGTGGCTGTCACTGACACCAACTGCGACCCCGACGTGATCGATTACATCATTCCGGGCAACGATGACGCCA
>Ga0207831_100548_pt1 | contig 11860 bp, 22 predicted proteins | sample TtanPargueraPR_7_FD_187741 | JGI IMG/M metagenome (GOLD analysis project Ga0207831, IMG submission 187741) | Aerobic enrichment media microbial communities from Bioluminiscent Bay, La Parguera, Puerto Rico - Tt and M1 (2) (SPAdes) | ecosystem: Environmental > Aquatic > Marine > Unclassified ... | reverse complement strand
TCATAAAAACAGTAAACATCGCAGAATGATTGGAACTGCAGGATCATGGCATCCAAACTGGATCCAAAACACTGTTCCACAAGCAGGACAAACAGGATACCACCAACGAACAGAATACAACAAACGTGTACTAAAAGTCGGAGAGAACGGAGACGAAATCACTCCAGCAGGAGGATTTCCACACTACGGCGTTGTCAACAACAACTACATCCTCTTACATGGAACCATACCTGGGCCTGCAAAGAGACTCATAGGAATGCGAGATGCAATACGATACCGCAAGGGTGTCAAGGTCGAAAAACCAGAACTCACCTACATCTCGACAACAAGCAAACAGGGGGTATAAGATAAATGACTAAAGTAAATGTATATGGAAAGGACGGCAAGGTCAAGGAAAACATGAACCTGCCCACTTACTTCAATACGCCCTATCGACCGGACCTCATCAGAAAAAACTTCAACATCCTTCATTCAAACAAACGAGCACCCTACGGAACATCACTACTTGCAGGACGTCAACATGCAACAGCAAGTATTGGAAAAGGAAGAGGAGCATCAAGAGTCCCTCGGCTCACCCAAGGAAACAGAGCTGCATTAGCACCTTGTGTCGTTGGTGGACGAAGGGCACATCCTCCACGAGCTGACCGTGTCTGGAAAGAGAAAATCAACAAAAAAGAAAAAAAGCTTGCTCAGGTCAGTGCTATTGCTGCAACAAGTTCAAAAGACATTGTCAAAGGACGAGGACATCGGTTCAACGAAGAAGTCACTCTTCCAATCATCCTTGATGACGAATGTGAAAAGATCACCAAAACAAAAGACATCATCGCCATCTTCAAAGAAATCGGTATCTACGATGACATCATCCGCAGCAACAACGGAAAACACATTCGAGCAGGAAAAGGAAAACTTAGAGGCAGAAAATACAAGACACCAAAATCAGTGCTGTTAGTCTCCAATAGTGAAGGCCTTCAGAAAAGTGTGAAAAATCTTTCTGGTGTTGACACCACCACCCCAATTGACCTAAACGTCGAACACTTAGCACCTGGTGGCGACGCAGGAAGGCTGACTGTCATCACAAAATCTGCACTCAAGCAAATCGGAGGTAGATATTAATGGATGTCTACAGCATCGTCTTACACCCCTACGTCACAGAAAAGACCATGAACAACATGGAGAAAAACAACTGCCTTGAATTCGTGGTTAGACGTACTTCAAATAAGCAAGAGATCAAAGATGCCGTCGAAGAAATGTTCGATGTCAAAGTCAAAAAAATCACCACCCGAATCACCACCACGGGAAAACACGCCATTGTAACCTTCATGCCAGACTATAACGCAGAAGACATCGGCATGAGGATTGGAGTGTTCTAAATAGAGGTTGGTATCAATGGGAAAGAATTTAATCCAACAACGAAGAGGGCGCGTCCAAGGACGATACAACTCCCCTTCACATAAATACAAAGGCGCAGTCAAATACATCAAAGAAGTTGAAGGTACTGCTGTCGTTGAAGAACTCATCCATGACCCTGGAAGATCTGCTGTTGTCGCCAAAATTCGACTTGAAGACAACACTACCAGTCTTGTACTTGCCAATGAAGGAATGAGAGTCGGACAGACAATCAAACTGAGTAAACAGAGAAAAGACTGTGTTACCGGAAACATCCTTCCACTTTCAACCATCCCCGAGGGATATCCAATCTACGATATCGAACTTACCCCCGGCGATGGAGGAAAACTTGTAAGAGCGGGAGGTTCTGGAGCTGATGTCGTATCTCACAATCAGGGACGGACAGTCATCAGACTTCCATCTGGAAAATTCAAAACACTCAACTCAGCCTGTCGTGCAACCATCGGTATTGCTGCTGGAGGCGGACGAGATGACAAGCCTTTCTTAAAAGCTGGTAAAAAACACTACGCTCGTCGAAAGAAAGGAAAACAATACCCCGTTGTTAGAGGAGTTGCAATGAGTGCTGTTGATCACCCACATGGTGGAGGAAATCACCAACACGTCGGAGTTAACAGTTCAGTCTCACGTGGTGCACCACCTGGAAGAAAAGTAGGAAACATCGCTGCAAAACGCACAGGAAAGAGGTAGATAAAACATGGCAAAATCCAAAATGGGATACGCAAAAAGTGCCCGAACCAAGAGAAAAGAGCAACGTGCACGCATTGGTGTGAAGAAAAAAGAATTCAGTTTCTATGGTTACAGTGTTGAAGAACTCAAAGAACTCAGTTTTGAAGAAGTACTTCCTCTTCTTCCCTCACGAAGTCGCCGATCACTTAAACGAGGACTCACCAGAGAACAATACAAACTCTGGGAAACAGTCAAAAAAACCGAAGCAGGAACACCAATTAGAACACACTGTCGAAACATGATCATTCTTCCTGAGTTCATCGGACATACCATCGACATCTACAATGGGCAGGAATTCCAATCCCTGCACATCCAACCGCAGATGGTGGGACACTACTTAGGAGAATTTGCGCTTACACGAAAAAAAGTCAAACACACTGGACCTGGAGTTGGAGCAACTCGATCGTCTAAGTTTATGCCACTGAAGTGATGAACCATGCCAAAATATTCAACAACTTTAGACCCGGAAAAAACTGCAAAAGCATATGGCTATGAGCTTCACTGCTCACATAAGGACTCAAAAAACCTTGCCTATGCATTAAGAGGCATGAAAACGGGGCCTGCAAAAAGCTACCTTGAAGAAATCATCAAATTGAAACGACCACTTCCTGCCGTCTATCATTTCAACAAAAGAGCTCATCAAAAAGGAATCGGTCCTGGAAGCTTTCCACAAAAAGCAGCCCGCTATATGCTAAAAATCCTGCAGAATGCAGAAAACAATGCAGAATACAAAGGCTTTGATGTTGACAACCTTACCATCGCACATATCTCAGCATACCGCGGACGAACGCTACCCGGATTCATCCCACGAGCACAAGGACGTGCAACCGCACACAACAAGATTACAACAAACATCGAAATCATCGTCGAGGAGGCAGAATAACCATGGCAAGCGAACGTAAATTCATTCGAGAAAACACAAAAAAAGCACTCCTCAAACAATACCTCATCAAAGAAATCGAAGGAGCCGGCTTTGGCGGAATGAACATCCAGCGAACACCAATTGGTACCAGAATCAACCTCATCGTCGAGCGTCCTGGTATGGTCATTGGAAAAGGTGGGTCAAAAATCAAAGCACTCACTGCACAGATTTCAGAGAAATTTGATGTTGACAACCCACAAATCGAAATCGAGGATGCAGGAAACAAAGCAGCACTTAACGCACAAATCATGAGTGAAAAACTTGCAGAAGCCCTTGAACGAGGTTGGCACTTTAGACGAGCTGGACACAGTACTGTTCGCCGTATCATGGGTGCTGGTGCAAAAGGAGTGCAAGTCACTATTGCTGGAAAACTCACCGGAGCACGTCATCGTACAGAGAAATTCACAGAAGGTCACGTCAAATACTGTGGAGAGACTGCAAAAGAAGTCATGGATATCGGCTACTCTGTTGCCAAACTCAAAGCAGGAGTGCTTGGCGTAAAGATCATGCTCATGCGGCCTGATGCAGTGCTTCCTGACGAAGTCGAAGAAGTCGTCCCAAAGAAAAAAGAAAAAACTGAGCAAAAAGACAAAGCTGAGAAGAAGACAAAAGACTCAGGTAAAAAAGAAGAGAAAAAACAACAAAAAGAAGAGAAACCTGATGTCGCTGAGCCTACCCCTATCTCACGAGTCTCTGAAATCAATGGTGTAGGGCCATCAGTTGTCAAAAAACTTGAGAAAGCAAAAGTCACCAGTCTTGAAGAACTCTACGAGATGGATGTCGAAGACATCATCGCAATAGAAGGTATTGGAAAGAAGACTGCTGAGCTTATTGTCAAAAACCTCAGAAAACTTGTAGAGGGGTGAATATAGCGTATGTCTCTCAAACTCAAAGAATTAAGAGATATGACTCCTGAAGAACGGGAGGAAAAACTCAAAGAACTAAAAGAAGAGCTGATGCATGAACGAGGAATCTCTGCTATGGGAGGATCACCTCCATCGCCAGGGAAGATACGCCAGTTGCGAACCTCAATTGCACGGCTTCATACCATCATATCTGAGGAACAGGTAAAGAAATGAGTGAAATATGTCCAAAATGCGGGCTCCCAAAGGAGCTATGCGTCTGTGAAGAAATAGCAAGAGAACAACAAAACATCACAATTGCCGTCGACAGAAGACGATATGGAAAAATGATGACCCTCGTTGATGGTCTTAACCCCCATGATGTCGACTTAGACTCTCTGGTCAGCAAACTCAAATCCATCTGTGCCTGTGGTGGCACAGTAAAAGATGGGAAAATCGAGCTGCAAGGCGACCATCGAAACAAAGTCAAAGAGAGTCTTGAAAAAATGGGCTTTAGTGTCGAAGTACTCTAAGACGCAACTGAGAATGAATAACACATCACAACGGATGGATGACACACGACTCGTCAAAGACGAACTCGTTGGACTCCCAGTCACCATCCTCAAATGCACTGACCCTAACTGGGTTGGGCGAAGTGGAGTCATCGTCGATGAGACGAAAAACACGCTTCTCATCGATATCAACAACACAAAAAAACGTATTGCAAAGAACACAGCAACCTTTGCAATAACCTATCACGGAACAAAGACAATCGTGGCCGGAACGCGATTGGCCTATAGACCTGAAGATCGAACAAAAAAAGCAAGGTGAAAAACTTGGCAGAAGAAAAAACCGCACGTAACATAGGCGTCAACGTCAAAGCCCCCAGCGAGACCTGTGACGATCCAAACTGTCCTTTCCATGGGACACTACCAATTAGAGGGCAAATTATCACCGGAACGGTTGTATCAACAAAAATGAAAGGGACCATCACAGTTCAAAAAGAATTCAAACACTTTGTGAAGAAATATGAGAGATACGAGAAGCGTACCTCAAAGTATTCTGCACATTGTCCTCCCTGTATCTCCCCAAAACCAGGCGATGAAGTACGAATCGCAGAATGCAGGCCGCTGAGTAAAACCAAATCATTTGTCGTAATAGAAACTACACAAGGGTGAAATTGTCATGAAGGGAATAGCTGGCACTATGATGAGAGGGCTACCAGTTGGTGCTCGTCTCAACTGTATCGATAACACCGGTGCTAAAGTCATCGAAGTTATGATGACTCAGAAGATCAAAGGAACCCACCGCAGATATCCAACTGCAGGTGTTGGAGATATGGTCATCGTCACCGTCAAAAAAGGAGCTGCAGACATGAAACGACAAGTCTTAAAAGCAGTCATCGTCAGACAGAGACGCCCATTTAGAAGAACAGATGGGACCATGGTACAATTCGAAGATAACGCAGCCGTACTTGTCACTGAAACAGGAGAACTGAAAGGATCCATGATCAAAGGACCTGTCGCCCTTGAAGCAGCGGAACGATATCCAAAAATTGCCTCAACGGCTTCAACAATCGTATGAGTGATGCACTATGACTACAAATCAACCAAGAAAACAAAGAAAACTCCTCTACAATGCACCTCAGCATAAGAAGAGAAAATGGATTGCATCTCATCTTTCAGAGAGTCTCTTACTCAAATATGACAAACGTAGTGTTGCTGTCGTCAAAGGTGACACTGTCAAAGTCATGAGAGGAGCATTCAAGGGACATGAAAACAAAATCAGTGCAATTCATGTCAGTAAGATGACTGTGGAAGTTGAAGGGGTTACCAGCACAAAAGCTGATGGAACAAAAATCCCAAAACCAATCCATGCAAGCAATCTTCTCATTACTAAACTTAATCTCACCGACTCATGGCGACGAGAAAACCTCGAAAAAGGTCTTTCTGACACTGTCAAAAAAGAGATAGAAAAAGAAGCAGAGACACAGATAAAAGAACAAGAAGAAATACAAAAAGAAGCACCTGTGCCTGCTGAAGAAGAGCCAAAAACCGAGGAGGGAGCATAACCTTATGAAAAACCATCTTAAACGAATCGTGGCGCCACGAACTATGCGCATCGCCAGAAAAGAAGACACCTGGATGATACGCCCCTCTGCTGGACCACATCCACTCAAAAACAGTATACCACTTGGAATCATCATCCGAGACTATCTTGGTCTCTGTGACTCCTACCGAGAAGCAAAACGTGTGATCAGCAGTGGAAGTGTGCTTGTTGATGGACGACCACGAAAGAGTCATCAATATCCTTGTGGATTTATGGATGTCATCTCGATTCCTGCAACCAAAAAAGACTATCGCATGGTCTATGACCGAAAAGGACGACTTGAGCTTGTTACAATCTCAGGCAAAGAAGCATCCTGGAAACTGTGCAGAATTGAAAACAAAAAACACCTCAAAGGAGGACATACCCAACTCAACTTCCATGATGGTCGAACAAAACTTGTCGACAATGATGAATATAAGACTGGTGATGTCGTCCGATTGAATCTTTCCGATAACAAAATCGAGGAGACCTATCCATTCAAGAAAGGATCTATTTCCCTTATCATCGGTGGAAGTCACGTTGGAGAGACTGCAGAGATTTCTCATCTTCAAACTGTTTCCTCCTCACGAGCAAACCTTGCTACGATGAAAGGGGCTGAAGAGTTTTTCACCATCACTCATTATGTGTTTCCAATAGGAAAAGCAAAACCAGTCATCAGCTTGCCGGAGGTGAGCATGAATGGCTAAACAATCAAATCCACATCTAACACCACAGATTGCAAAAATCACGGTGAATATCGGTGTTGGCGAAGCAGGTGAACGCCTCAAAAAAGCAGAATCTGTGCTACAGAGTGTCACAAAACAAAAACCTGTTGAGACAATATCAACTGTTACTAGTAAAGAATGGGCACTTCGAAAGATGATGCCTATCGGCTGTAAAGTCACCCTTCGCAACGATAAGGCTGATACTTTTCTAAAAGAAGCGCTCAAGACCCGAGAACATCAAATCGGCGATTTTGCCTTTGACAAACAAGGTAACCTAAGCTTTGGTGTGTCTGATCATACTCTCTTTGAAGGACAAAAATACGACCCAAATGTGGGAATCTTTGGAATGGATGTCTGCATCACCATGGAAAAACCAGGACATCGCACCAAAAAGCGACGAGTCGCACGACGTAAAGTACCTCATCGACACCGGGTCACCCGCGAAGAAACTATGCAGTTTATGACTGACAACTACAAGGTGGAGATAGTACAATGAGAATAAAAGAGCAGAACAAAGTCTACGGACGAAAAGAAGGATGCGAAATGTGTGGACGTCGACGTGGAGTCATCAGACGCTACGGACTACATCTCTGCCGCCAGTGCTTCCGCGACCACGCAGAAGAATTAGGATTCAAAAAATACGACTAAAGGGGCTGTGAAAAAAAATGTTGAATGATCCACTTGCAAATGCATTGTCAACGATGAAGAATGCAGAAACCAAAGGAATGGGCAGCTGCATGATATGTCCCTCATCCAAACTCATCGGAGGTGTTCTTACACTCCTTAAAGAAAAAGGATATGTTGGAAGCTTCGAATATGTCGATGATGGAAAAGCAGGCATCTACAAGGTAGAGCTTGTTGGAAATATCAATAAATGTGGTGTTATCAAACCACGCTATCCCATCAAACATGATGATATGGAAAAATGGGAGAGCAGATATCTTCCTGCTCGAGATTTCGGGCTGCTTATCCTTACTACAACACAAGGTGTGCTTTCCCACTATGAAGCACGAGACAAAGGTATTGGAGGGAAACTCTTAGCCTATATCTATTAGAGGGAGCACTATGGGTAGAATAACAGAATTAAAAGAAGAAATCCTCCTTCCTGAAGGCGTTACTGCGACCTTTGAAGGAGACACCATCACCATCTCTGGTGAGAAAGGCTCACTTACACGGACATTTTCTCATCCAAAAATCGATTTAGTGCAACGTGATGGGAACATCGAGATTAGCTGTACAAAATCTCCTCATCAAAAAGAAAAAGCCTTGGTGGGGACGTTTAAAGCACATCTTAACAACATGATTGTTGGTGTCACTGAGGGATTTACCTATACGATGAAGACAGTCTACAGTCACTTTCCAATCAAGACAAAAGTTGATGGTCAGCTGTTTATCATTGAGAATTTCCTTGGTGAACGTAATCCAAGAAAAGCATGTATCGTTGAAGGCGTCAACGTCAACGCAAAAGGCGATGATGTCACTGTTTCTGGCATCGACAAAGAAAAAGTCGGACAAACAGTTGCAAACATCGAGCGTGCAACAAAAGTCAAAAAACGAGATATCCGTGTCTTCCAAGACGGAGTCTATCTGATTAGCAAGAGAGGTTAAATCCTATGGCAAAAGAAGATGTTATCAAAACCTTTACCGCCCTGAAAGGAGTCGGAGATGCAAAAGCAGAAGCACTCTACGATGCAGGGTATACCAGTCTTGAGAAACTCAGCAAAGCCAGCGTCGAGGACCTCTCCAAGATAAAAGGCATCACAGAAAACGCTGCTGAGACCATCCTTAAGCAAACACAACAAAGCAAGCCACAACAGCCAAAAGCAGAAAGTAAGCCTAAAACTGAGAGCAAACCTAAAGCTGCTGAACCAAAGAAACCAAAAGAAGACAACGAGCCAAAAAAGGCTGCTGAACCTGCAAAGAAAGCTGAAGAAAAACCCAAAAAGCAAGACAGTAAAAAACCTGCTGAGCCAAAGAAACCAAAAGAAGATAAGAAACCTAAAGAGAAAGCAGAGAAAAAATCGGGAACACCAAAGATTAAACCAAAACTCAGTGAAGAGACCCGACATCAGTTACAGATCAGAAAAGAAATCGATGCACGTACCCCCCGCTTTCTTAGAGAAGAATGGTTCAGATACAAACGAGTGCCAAAAAACTGGCGCCGTCCAGATGGTATCACTTCAAAGATGCGAATCAACCTCAAATACCGGCCAAGCAAAGTACGCGTTGGATTTCGTAAACCAAAAAGTGTACGTGGTCTGCACGCTTCAGGATTTGAAGAAGTCATGGTCTACAATGTCAACGACCTTGAATCCATCAACCCCGACACCCAAGCAGCACGTATCGGTGGGACTGTCGGTATGAAGAAGCGACTTGCAATTGCAAAAAAGGCTGAAGAAAAAAACATACGAATCTTAAACATGAGGGTCTAAGATGAGCGACTTACGAAATCAACGGAGAATGGCTGCAGATATCCTGAAATGCGGAAAAAACCGTGTCTGGATGGATGAAGACCGTCTTGATGAAATCGCAAAGGCTGTCACCAAAGAAGATGTACGCGTTTTAATCAAAGGTGGCGCAGTCAAAGCCAAACAGAAAAAAGGTATCTCAAGTGGCAGAAAGAAGTATGTTGCCTCTCAAAAGATGAAGGGACGAAGAAAAGGACAAGGTTCACGAAAAGGAGCTAAATTTGCTCGGCTTCCCCGTAAACGCCGATGGATCAAAACGATTCGTCCACTGCGAGAATACCTCAAAGAGCTTCGCGATACTGAACAAATCGATAGAACCACCTATCGACTCTACTATCGAAAATCAAAAGGTGGCGAGTTTAGAAACAGACACCACCTCAAAACACATCTTATCTCTGATGGAGTCCTCAAGGAGGAACAACAATGAAAGCAGGTCCACGATACACTGTACGACCACGACGACATCGACAGGGAGTCACTGACTACCGTCATCGACTCAACCTACTCAAAGCACGAAAGGTGCGTATCGTCGTTCGTAAATCACTTAAGAAAATCACCGTACAATTCGTTGATTACAACCCAAAAGGCGACACTGTGATTGCGCAAGCAATCTCAAGTGATCTTGTCAAATCATATGGTTGGGGACATTCCATCTCCAGTACCCCTGCTGCCTATCTCACAGGCATTCTTGCTGCAACAAAAGCAAAAGAAGCAGGAGTCAGCGAAGGAGTCCTTGACATGGGACGATACCCACCAACCAAAGGAAACAAAGTCTTTGCAGCCCTTCAAGGGGTCGTTGAGGCAGGAATCAACTGTCCACACAGCGAAGATAAACTCCCTGATGAAGACAGACTCATGGGAAAACACATCGACGATGGCATACAAGCTGATGTTTTAAAAATCAAAAAAGAACTCATCGGAGGCGGCAACTAATGGCAGGAAGAGGACGAAGAGGCGGTGGCCGTGGAAGGCGCCAAAACAAACAACGAGAAAATCAGCATATCGAATCCTGGGAGCCAAAGACAAAACTTGGACTGATGGTCAAAACAGGACAAGTCACCACGATGAGTGATGCAATCAAGACCAATCTTCCAATCCGAGAACCTGAGATTGTCGATATCCTGCTTCCTGAAGTCGATGATGAAGTCATCGATGTGAAGATGGTTCAGCGTATGACTGACAGTGGACGAAGAATCAAGTTTGTTATCACTGTTGCTGTTGGAAACAACGATGGATTTGTCGGTCTTGGACAGGCAAAAGGAAAAGAGGTTGGTTCAAGCATCCGAAAAGCAATTGATAATGCAAAACTCAACATGATCGAGCTTCGCCGTGGCTGTGGTAGTTGGCAATGTGGATGTGGACAACCACATACCGTTCCCTTTGCAGTCACTGGAAAATCTGGGTCTGTTGAAGTGACGTTTAAGCCTGCACCACAAGGAATAGGTCTTGCCACTGGAGATGTTGCAAAAAAGATCCTTGCTCTTGCAGGAATCAAAGACTGCTGGGCATTTACCCGTGGTCAGACACAGACTGTTGTCAACTATGCAAAAGCTGTCTTTGATGCCTTACAACAAAATGCTGAGACACGTATCACCAAACATGAAATCGACAAAATAGGTATTGTCTCTGGTGCTGTTGGGCTTCCTAAAAAAGAAGAGGAAGAAGACCAAATCAAAAAGGAGGCTGCATAATCATGGTGTATGCTGTCATACGAGTGAGAGGAACAGTGAATGTCAATCCAAAAATCAAAAAGACGCTGGAACTTCTTCGACTCAGTCGCACCAATCATTGTTCACTTATTGCTGAAAACGATGTGAGCAAAGGAATGCTTCAGATTGCAAAAGACTATGTGACCTGGGGTGAAGTCGATTCAGAGACACTTGCCAGCCTTATCGAATCACGAGGAATGCTTGTTGGAGATATACCAATTACTGCAGACTATCTTAAAGATGCAACAAGCTACAAGGATATTTCCAGTCTTGCAGAAGATATCTCCAAAGAAAAAATTTCTTGGAAGGAGATACCTGAAGCAAAACCAGTGTTTCGCTTGCATCCACCACGAAAAGGCTATGAAGGAATCAAACGCTCCTACAAAAACAAAGGAGCTCTTGGTTACCGCGGAGCAGCCATCAACGTCCTCATCAAGAAGATGTTGTAATCATGTGCTTGTGCACAGCCAAACAAACAAGTATCAATTCGAGTCTGCCCGATAAGCTTGCAGACTCACTACATCATTTCAAGATAATGGAGGGAATAAATTATGGAGGAAGTGTTGTACACAATTAAGATAAACAAAGGAGAAGACCACTACCAAGGACGAATCTATTCAGACATCGATGGCGTCAAAGAGTTTGAAAATGAACGTATCGACAGACTCTTTAGAGATATCATCATCGATATGCAGATGGCCCTTGATGAATTCTCCTCAAATCAATTCGCACTTGGCGAATCATATGAAACAATCCGCTAAAATAGACCGTTGCGCAATAAAACATCTGTGATTTCCCATCAACAGGAGAAACGCAGGAGTAACGTTTTTAAACGCTTCGGGTATTTGGTGGTGTTACTATCCATCCATTGGAGGCATACTTTGGAATACTCCAGATTTGAAAAAGCCAGAATCATTGGTGCGCGCGCACTACAACTCTCAATGGGTGCTCCAACTACACTTGCACCCAGTAA
>Ga0207831_100542_pt1 | contig 12006 bp, 11 predicted proteins | sample TtanPargueraPR_7_FD_187741 | JGI IMG/M metagenome (GOLD analysis project Ga0207831, IMG submission 187741) | Aerobic enrichment media microbial communities from Bioluminiscent Bay, La Parguera, Puerto Rico - Tt and M1 (2) (SPAdes) | ecosystem: Environmental > Aquatic > Marine > Unclassified ... | reverse complement strand
TGGCAGGAGCAGTCCGGTTCTCGGTTACGGATACGGGGATAGGCATACCGGAAAAGGAACGTTCCAAAATTTTCGAGCGCTTTCACAAGCGGGACCAAGGGGATACACTAGGTGACATTCGGGAAGGCGCTGGTCTTGGGCTGGCCATATGCCGCGAAATCGTCACCCACTATGAGGGAAGTATCTGGGTGGAATCCACCCCCAACCAAGGCAGCTGTTTTACATTTGACATTCCGCTGCCTCCCGATCGTGCATAAGAAAGCCCCGGCCTTGCAACCGGGGCTTGAAAAAATGGCTACCAACGACGCTGGGGTCGCGGCCGAGCCTCGTTCACCTTGAGACGCCGCCCGCCGAAATCTTCGCCGTCCAGGGCCTCGATTGCCTTAACTGCGCCTTCGTCTTCCATTTCCACAAAACCAAAGCCGCGAGGGCGTCCGGTTTCACGATCGGAAATCAACTTCACGGAAATAACCTCACCATGAATAGCGAAAGCATCCCGAACCTCATCCTCGGAAGAACTCCAAGGCAGGTTCCCCACATAAATGTTCTTAGCCACAATACAACTCCTTGAAAAACCGGCCGGGGAATCCGGATGCACTCCCGGCATCTCTTAGAGGATTCCCGAAAAGGCCCACCAAAAGCCCGCCTGCCGGGCAACGCCCGAGAAGATCACGCCTGCGAACCAAATCCCATACTTTACGACCTTCCATCTTGAGCGGTATCCTTGCAGAGCCTTTTCGGTCAAGAAAAACATAAAAAAAATGCAACATTCGCATAAAAATATTTCTTTACCTCCCTGAATGGCCGGTGTAATTTCGCTCTAAACTCACCACAAAACCATCACACAACACACTGGAATGAATACAAAAAGCACGTCATCTGGCCTTCTGGCCGCACTGGCATCGTTTATCGGGTGGGGACTCTTGCCCATCTACTGGAAGCAACTTCACTCTGTACCGGCGCTGGAGATCCTTTGCCACCGCATAATCTGGTCACTGGTTTTCGCTGCATTGCTTGTGACTTTTCAGGGCCGCTGGCGGGAAACGCTCGCTCCGTTGTCGTCACCTCGCACACTGGGCATGTTGACACTGAGCAGCCTCCTGTTGGGAAGTAACTGGCTCATGTACATCTGGTGTGTAAATCATGATCAGGTACTGGCCACCAGCCTCGGGTATTATATAAACCCACTCATGAACGCTCTTCTGGGTTTTGCCTTGTTACGCGAAAAAATGACTCGTCTTCAAATGATCGCAGTCTGTTTCGCAACCGCAGGAGTCATCAACTCCATCATATCGATCGGCCATTTTCCATGGATAGCGCTGGCATTGGCCGTCACATTTGCCCTGTACGGACTGCTCCGGAAAACAGCGCCCATGGAATCCCTTCCCGGACTGACCGTGGAAACGGCAATCATCACCCCGCTGGCGTTGGGCTATGTCCTGTATCTGGAATACATGGGCAAAGGGGGCTTCGCCCATGCAGGCATGTCCACCAGCCTGTTGCTTATGGGGGCAGGCGTCGCCACCTCAATGCCTCTGTTCGGATTTGCCTTTGGAGCACGCAGGCTGAGACTCACCACGCTGGGAATCATCCAATACATTGCCCCCAGCATAGCATTCCTGCTCGGAGTTTTCGTCTATCACGAACCGTTCGATTCGGGGAATCTGATAACTTTTGCGCTGATCTGGACAGGACTTGCCATATACTCAGGGGAAAGCATCATGCAAATCCGTCGAGAACGCCGACAGCACAAAAAACATTCATGATAAAACAAGTGCCCTGGGGTTCTCAGAGAAACCGGGGCGCTTATCAAATCAATTCCAGGTATTATCCAAGGACCGTACGCTCCACCCGATTCCGTCCAGCATCCTTGGCCTTGTAAAGCATCTCATCGGCAGATTTGACCAGCTCATCCCGTTCCAACCCCATGACGGGTATGACAGTCGCGACCCCCAAACTGATACTGACGTAATCCGCGCACTCGGAATATGCATGCGGCAACTGTTTTGCAACAATGGCCTTGCGCATGGTTTCGGCCATGATAGCGGCTCCGGCAGCCTCGGTGGCCGGCAATAGAACGATGAATTCTTCACCTCCGTAGCGAGCCACAAAATCCATACTTCGATTCAGGCATCCACGCAGGGTGTGGGCTACCGTGCGTAAACAGACATCACCTTCACCATGGCCGTAATTGTCGTTGTATTTCTTGAAATAATCGATATCTATCATGATCACGGAGACAGGTGAGCCCTCGCGCAGAGAGCGGCGCCATTCCTTTTCATAGGCTTCATCAAAACGACGGCGATTGGGAATACCGGTGAGAGCATCCATGTCGGATAGCCGTTGCAGCATGTCCGACTTCCGTTTCAGCTGCACATGCGTCCGCACACGAGCCTTGACAATGGGGGTACTGAACGGCTTGGTGATGTAATCCACAGCCCCCATGGCCAATCCTTGAGCCTCTTCTTCCTCCCCGGTCATTGCCGTGATGAAAATGACGGGAATGTCCTTGGTAGTCTCCATTTCCTTGATGTGATGCAATACGGCAAACCCATCCATGCCCGGCATGATGATATCCAAAAGGATGAGATCCGGCAGATGGTCGGACTTCAGGGCTTCCAGTGCTTCCTCCCCGCTTTTGGCAACCGTCAGGTCATAATCTCCTACCAAAGCCTCGCCGAGAATGCTGATATTGAAGGCGGAATCATCAACAATCAGCAAGTGAGGCCGTTTTTCTGCATCATACATGGGCTACTCCGGTAAGCTGATATTTCTGTCGGTCATCACGGCTTCCAGCATTGAAAGCGCACTTGCGAAATCAAAATTATTGATGGATTGCTCAAGAGTGCCAAGTTCGTGGCTCTCCAACCAGCATTCCAGCGAATTTTTCAGCGCTTCAAATGCTCGGACAGCCCTGAAATCATGGGCAAGTAAAAATGTTCTCAACTCGGCAACTTTTTCAAGATCGACACTCTGTGTGCTGACAACACAACTTTCTTCATCCGACCTTGCGGCAGCATGCCCAAAAAACGCACCAAGAGATTCCATGACCATATCCAATTGCGCCGTAAACTCAGCCATCAAGCCTTCAGATGCTGTTCCCTGCTTCAACGCCTCTTCCAGTTCGACACAAGTCTGATATAACTCGGAAGCAGCGATGTTCCCGGAAATCCCCTTGAGGGTGTGCAAAGTCGTCAAGGCATCCTTTTCATTACCCTGATCAAGACTGCGCTGAAGAGACAGCCCGACATCCGCATAATCGTTCAGGAATGCCAGCAGGAGTCGTTTATATACTTCCACCTTGCCACCCAAACGTTTCAGGCCGTCATGCACATCCAGACCGGGCACTTCCGGCATCCCCCCGGCTGCAATATTCTGTTCATCTGATTCCAGAACAGTCTGATCTTCCCAGGCATGTCCTTCCACCAGCCTGGCAAGGGTTCTGAATAAAAACGGCACGTCCAGTGGCTTGATGACATAGTCATTCATACCCGCGTCAAGGCACTTCTGACGGTCTTCTACCGTGGCATGGGCTGTAAGCGCAACGATGGGCAAACTGTCGGCAGAAAAATGCTCACGAATCAACTGCGAAGCCTCAAGCCCTCCCATAACAGGCATCTGCACATCCATCACAACGGCATCAAAGTGGTCTTTCGCTTCCATGACCATATCCACAGCCTGCCGGCCATTCTCCGCCTCGTGGACGTGTATTCCGGCCCCTTCGAGCACTTCCCGTAAAACCTGCCTGTTGATGTCGTTATCTTCCACAATGAGAATTCTTATATTTCGATTCCGAGCGAGGGCCGTCATATCCCGGTCATCGGTCTCGACTCGTTGTATATCAAATATTCGGGCAACGGTTTTGGCTACAATCGCACCACTCACAGGACGCAACAGCACAGCGTTCGTCAACTGTCTGGCAGCCTTACGCAAATCCTCGTTATAGTTGCCGGTAGCCAAAACCATGGGCACGGCAGAAAACCGTTCTTCCGATCGACGAATACGCCGGGCCAGTTCAAGGCCATTTTCGTCTGCAAGCCTCCAACCGAGCCATACAAGGTCTACCTTTTCCTGATTCTCATCCCGCAGCCGGAGCCATGCGGCACTGGCATTGCCAAAAGTCTCAACCTGAAATCCGAGTTCTTCAAGAGAACTGAAGGCTCTATCTTCCTCATGTTCCTGTTGCACCAAAATAGCTCTCTTGCCACTCAACGCCGCTTCCGGGGACAATGGATTTTCTGGTTCCGCAACGGCAAAGGCGGCCTCGAAATGGAAAATGCTTCCTTTGTGCTGCTCACTGGATACGAACAGCTCTCCTTCCATAAGCTGAACCAGCTGACGCGCGATGGTCAGTCCAAGCCCGGTTCCGCCATGGCGACGAGTGTGGGAGCCGTCCGCCTGGGTAAAGGCTTCAAACAAACGGGCCTGATCTCCGGAGCTCATGCCAATCCCAGAATCCTTAACCCATCCCTTTATCGTGATTTTACCGTCAACTTCACGCACTGTTCCCAGCCCAACTTCCACAAAGCCGGTCTCCGTAAACTTGACGGCATTGGTCACAAGGTTGGCATACACCTGTTCCAGCCTCAAGGCGTCACCAATAACCCTGGCAGGTGTTCCCGGCTCAATGAAAATATTGAAACGCAATCCCTTTGCATGGGCACGGGGGGAATAAACGTCCAATATTTTAAGCAACAGAGCGGGGAGATCAAAAGCCGCCTTTTCGAATTCAAGCTTACCGGCCTCGATCTTGGAGAAGTCCAGAATGTCGTTGACAATTCCAAGCAGGGACTGTGACGCCCCGGCAATCTTGTCGAGATAATCCATCTGCCTGGAACTCAGTCCGGTTTTTCTCACGATTTCGGTCAGTCCGATAATGGCGTTAAGAGGAGTCCTTACCTCGTGGCTCATATTGGCGAGGAACAGGCTCTTGGCCTGTGTGGCCAGTCTGGCCTGATCCCTGGCGGCAACAAGTCCTTCCTCGACCATCCGCCGTTCAATGAATTTTCCAAGCTGGGCGGCAACACTCTTCAAAAAGGCACGTTCATTTTCATACTCGGCCTTTTTTGCCTCCGGCATCCGGCAATACACATTGATATACCCCGCGCCGCCCTGATAACGAATAATTTCATCCAGGAACGGCTTCTCGCCAAGGGGAACTTTGTCGCCATACATTTTGCCAGCATGGGCAATAACCACACGCACATCCCTGCCATCGGAAAAATCCGCCACGACAATCCGGGCTGCATGCTCCAATACCGTTTCTATCCGCTCACCTGGACGTTCCACGAGGCTTGATATTTCATACAGGCAATGCAGACGCAGCACCGAGCGCTGCAACTCCCGCGTCTTTTCTTCCACTTGTGCCCGAATATTGTCACGGTGCAGGGACAACATATACAAATACCCGGACAACAACGACATGACCAAGAAAATGCCGACACCGCCACCTATCGGAACCAGCGTTTGAAAACGTTCTCCGAATTCTGGAAGGGCAACACAGGTTATGCGCCATTTGCGTTGCCCGGCCAAAATCTCAAAGGAACGATGCAAGCCAGTGACATGTTCCTTATAGTCCGCATCTTTTACCTGATATTCGTAAAGCAGCTTTCTCTCTTCCGGTGCACTCAAGTCATGAACAAAGGCTCCCATTCCCTTGATTTTTTTTTCTGGGAAAACAGGCTCAAACAAAGCATTCACATCCAGAACCAAAAGCACCGCTCCACGAAGACGTTCCAGACCGGAAGCGCCGGTCTTGCCATGCAGTCGTTCAAAAACGGGATAAAAGAAGAGAAGGCCGAACCGGTCTTCCTGTTCGTGCTCCAAACGAATACGGCCGGAGAGACTTGGCAATCCTGTTTGCCTGGATTGTTTAAGAGCTTCCCTGCGGAGTGGAAAAGTTTGCAAGTCAAGGCCACAGGCGAAAGAACTACTTTCCTTGGGATAAACGTATGTGATCGGAAACAGTACTTCCCGATTTTCAGCCCGCTTCAAAGTCCCGTCCGGTTGCAATGCACGGATCTCGAAATCCGAACGGCCTTGCTGACGGATGGATTCCACAAACTTTTCCCGCTCGGAGCCCATAACCCTTTGGACCCATTCCACAGCCTGTACGCCATTCAGAAACTTGCGCAAAGGCATGGCAAAATCCACGAAATCATGCTCGGTAATCGTATGCTCATGACTCATAAGCCCGTGCATGGCGGAACTTACGATCAGGGTATTGTGATATACCTGCATTACTTCGTGAAAGATGATTTCACATTCCGCAGCAAACTCCTGCTTCACGGCATTGTGTTCCCATCGCGAGGCCAGCACATAGAAGGACACGGCAAAGAATATTCCAAGCCCCAAAAACAAGGCGGAAGGAAAAACACTTTTCCTTAAAGTGGTGAATGATCCCGAGTCGGCGTGCATCCATTGTCTCCGTCAGCATGTTTATGGGCAAGATCACATGTATTGCTTAAATTCCGCGGCAAGGTGTTGCTATTGTAACGCACAATACGAAAACATGGCATTATTGGATAGATGATTTTATCCGGCCTTGCCTTGCCACCAATCCGCCATGAGGTTAGATTTATAATGACTGAGGCCAAACTATTTCCGGGAATATGTGAGGAAACCCATGCGCTGCAAAATTGTCATAGCCATTCTTCTTATTTTGGTTTTGTCAGCGTTGCCGGGCCAAGCGCAGCAGGTTTACCGTGTCGGCACCGAAGGCGGCTACCCTCCGTTCAATTTTGTCAAAAACGGGGAACCGTGCGGCTTTGACATAGACATTGCCAGAGCGCTGTGTGCGGCCATGGGAGCTTCCTGCACCATTGTCCTCTCGACATGGGATGAAATCATCCCGCGACTTGTCAAGGGCGAATACGATTTCGTTGTAGCCAGTATGGCGAAAACGGCGCAACGGGATATGCTTGTGGACTTCACGATCCCATATTACCGATCCCGAACCAACTTCATTGGGAATCCTCGCGAACTTTTGGCATCAACCCCAAAAAGCCTTGCAGGAAAAACCATAGCGACACAAAAGGAAACCGTGCAGGCAGAATATCTGAAAGCGAACTATGCAAAAGACAGCAAGCTGCTTTTGTTGAACACGCTCATCGAGGCCTTTCATGCCCTGGTGGAGGGACGGGCAGACGCCGTACTGACAGATAGTCTGGTCGGCTATGAATTCCTGCAGAATGAAGTAGGGCAACCTTTCGACTACATCGGCCCTCCCCTGACGACAAAGAACCCATCCAGCGAAGCATGCATCGCTGTCCGGGAAGGAGACGACGTCCTTCGAATACGGCTGGAAAAAGCCTTGCAAACGATTCGTCTCAATGGAGTGTATGAACGCATCAATCGTGAATACTTCCCATTCAGCATCTACTAATTCATTATGGCAGAAGAAAAAAACGGGCCTCAGCCTTCGACGGCAAACGACTCTTCCCAAGGGAGAAAACCTGCACTGATCCCGGTTTTCTCCATGTATGCGATAATTGCCGTCATTCTTTTGAGTGGACTGGGCGCCATTGTAGGCAGTTCCCTGACGACCATCGGCAACCTTGCCACAGACACTCGTGACAATGTTTTGCCTGCCATTTTCGACAGGCAAAGGACAGCCATCAACCTTGAACGTCTTGGACGTTTTGCCCTGATTGTCCACAAGGCCGAAGATCCAAAACAGCGAAGAACTTTCAAACTCGCTGCAAAAATTCTTTCGCAAGATACGGCATTTGCCAACAATCCGGTAATCCGAAGCAAGGTGTCCCAGTGCTATCAATCCATTGAACGTCTTGCTCTCATGCGCAACAGGCAAGACTCCTTGCAAAAAAAAATCGAAACGGTGAGAGCAAAAGCCCAAGAGCGCCTAATCAAAGGCCGTTCCGCAGCTGAGTTTGCAAAACGCAGGGAAGAACAAACGGCGCTCAATTTCATTATCCATCTTCTGGCGGCAAAGTCCCACGAGGATCTGGAGGGACTACGTCAGCAATTGGATAAATATGCCCCTTCCGGAGATCCTTCCAAGCTGGATCGAGAGATTGAGAAACTCGACAAAGGCCTCCGACTCAGAAGTATTTTCAACACAAAACACAGAGAACTGGATCTGGAAAACAATTGCGAAAAGGCATGGACCGAGGTCAACCGCGAGTTGGAAACCATGTCTGCATCACTCACGGCAAACGCCGCCATCAAGGCTTCCCGCAGCTTTACCATCATAGCTGACGAAGCGTCTGCCGGTATCAACGGAGGACTCACAGCCCTCATCATATCCATCGCCACCATGATTCTCATGCTGGTGCTGATTCGACGCGACGTATTGGCGCCGATTTCCAACATGGTGCACGCCATGGCCAGGGCCCGAAGCTCGCACACTCCTGTCATACTGCCTCCTGCACGGTTGCGCGAGCTGCATGAGATCAAAACATCCGTGGAACAATCCAGTACCCTGACGGCAGAAATAGCCAAACGAACTCAGGAATTGGAACAAACCAACGCTGTGCTGGAAAAGGAAATCCGGGAACGTTCCCGCACGGAAAAAGAATTGGCGCGGGCCAAAGAGGCAGCGGAAGCCGCGGACAATGCCAAAAGCGACTTTCTTGCCGGTATGAGCCACGAAATTCGAACTCCCATGAATACCATTCTGGGAATGGCCGAACTCATGCTTGAAACCGATCCCAATCCCGAACAACGAAAATACATCGAAATGTTCAAGACATCAGGACATCAACTGCTCGGGATCATCAACGATGTTCTGGACATCTCGAAAATCGAGGCCGGTCAGCTTTCCATTGAAAAACGGGATATTTCCCTCACCGAAATTCTGGACAAAATTTACCTGCTCTACAGCACCAAAGCCAAAGACAAAGGCCTCGGTTTTTCCATAAACATCGACAGAGACACACCGGACCGCATCATAGGAGACCCTGTCCGTATCAGTCAGATACTTACGAACCTTGTGGACAATGCCGTCAAATTCACTCATCAGGGGCTCATACGTGTGGAGGTTTACCCGGCTCCGTCAGAAATTGCCGGTGAAATAAACTTCACGGTCTCCGACACGGGAATCGGCATCCCTCCCGAATCCCAGCGCAGGGTTTTCGAACGCTTCACACAGGCTGATTCTTCCACAACGCGACAATATGGAGGAACGGGACTGGGGCTATCCATTTCCCGAAGACTGGTGGAAACCATGGGGGGTACGCTACGACTCTCCAGCAGTCCGAGCAAGGGTACCACGTTTACGTTCATGCTCCGCTTCGAACTTCCAGCCGAAGCCCCTGCGCCCGACCCTGACATTGCTCTTGAAGAAATCAAGTATCTGACTCAGATGTTACAGGAACGCCCTGCTTCCATTCTTCTTGTTGAAGATTCGGACAGCAATCGCCAGCTTTTGCAATTCTATCTCGCCAAGACAGGGTGTGAAATTGACTTTGCCGAAAACGGCGAACAGGCAGTGTTGATGTTCAAAGAAAACAGATACGACGTAGTGCTCATGGACATCCAAATGCCGGTGATGGACGGGTTCGAAGCCACCCGGCAGATTCGGGCATATGAAAAGGCAAACAGTTTGCCGCCTACCCCGGTCATTGCGGTTACGGCAAACGCCCTGAGCGAAGACAGGGGACGCTGCATTGAAGCCGGGTGCACCTTCTATCTCGCGAAACCCATATCCAAAACACTTCTGCTCAAGACTGTGGCCAGCACAGTGGGAATTGTCTGACAATATGACGGAATCATGCAGGAATCGCAGTCATCCCGACCGGGGAGAAGCCTCCATGGTATTGCCTGAGTTCGTCTCTCCACAAGACCGGTAACTCCAAGACATGCACAGGCAAGATGGTTCCGTCCAGCCCGACACGAGAACGCAAGCCAACTCGAACAAAGCCTAACGCCGAGTACAGGCGCAATCCGGCAATATTGCTGCTTGCGCAGCAAAGCCGCACACATGTTGCTCCGAACTCCCACGCGGCACGAGCCGCCATTGCGCGAAGGAGAAAGGTTCCCACTCCCTGGCGGCGCATGCATGGATTCACGATGACGTTACCAATAAGACAAAACTCACCGAGCCGGCACTCCACAAAATTCGCATATCCGGCGACCAAACCATCGCAATCCACCACGGTGGAGCCACGCCGCACGGATGCTGACCGGCTCAACTGACGAGGCGTGAGCGGCCAATGTGCCGAGGGAAACATATAAAAGAGTTCTTGCTGGTTGCGGGGAAATCCGCAAATAACGGGGATATCCGATTCCAGAAAATTTCTAGACTTCAGCATATGGGTACAACATATGGACGCCACACTCTCCGGTCAACACGGCAAAAGTTACTTTTGGGAAACGGCTAGGAAACATCCAAAGCCATGAACATGTCGCTATACGACATCGGTTCCAACTGATCGTCAGCAATTCCCATGCAATCCAGCCATTCCCGGCATTGGTTATGCAGATTTTCCAATTCGGAAGCGTGTTCACCAATGGCTTCAATCTCGACAAAGCGCCCCAATCCGCGCACTCGATCAATGTGAAATTTGACGTTATCCTTGTAATAAATCTCCCGTTCCTTTTCCACGACCACCTTGACGCCAATGGCTGCGCTCAAAAGTGAGGTCAAACCATGCCCGGGAACAAGCCGCTCCAACTCATACTCCGAAACCTTCGGCTCCGGGGTATTGGGGCGACGGTAGAATATCAAGGCGTTTTCCACGTTACCTTCACGAAGTTTGAGCCGTCCTTCCGGACAATTAAAATACGTGTCGCACTGATGATCCAGCCCACGGTATTCAGCCCCGGCAGCCATGAGGATATCTCGAATCCGTTTGGGATCCTCAACCCTCGCCTTGATTTCAACATTAACCATGCTGTTATCCTTTGCTTGCGGCAAGCCCCACGCCAAGTCCTACAAAAGAACCACCCAGCACCTTATTCACCCAACGCTGTACCCCGGTGCGGGAAAGGCATCCGGCAATACGTCGACCACACAGCGCATATATCATCCATGCGCCAAAGGCGGGCAAAGCCAACCCCGCCAGCAACAGGCAACTCTCTTGCGGTGCCACATGGTCGGAGTGGACGAACTGGGGAAAAAGTGCAGTAAAAAACACAATAGCCTTGGGATTTCCCATAGCGACCAAAAACGCGTCCAGCCAGAGTTTACGCACACTTACATGGGGTGCGTATTGCTGCTCCAAGGCATCCAGATTCGGAGCGCTGCGCCATAAGCCGATCCCTAACCAAATCAGATAGAAGGCGCCTGCCCAACGAATCACCTCAAACAGCGGACCGCATGTTGTCAGTAATATGCCGAGTCCGGCAATACTGACGCCGGCCTGAAGAAGCGAGGCAACAATGTTTCCCGTCCCGGAAATTGCGGCCCGTGCCACGCCGTGGCGCATGCCGTGGGTCAAGGCGAGCATCATGCTCGGACCGGGGATAATGGAGGCCACGAACATGGTCGCCACATAAACAAACCAGAAATGAGGAAACATGCAAACTCCTAGTGTAACACGGCAGAGATTGCATGTTTCATGACAAGAGGCAAGAAGGAAGGGGTCAGTCCAAACGACAGGCCCTGCCCGACTTGGTCAAAATTTCGGAGCCAGGAACGAATTCCATGACCACATTCCCGACTTTGGATGGATTATCATTGGAATATGTTACGCAACGTACCAACGAGCCGAGGCGATTGAGGCGCATGACCGAAGTCTCAACTACGGTCTGGCCACCAAACACTTCCCGGGAAAGTACATGCCATTCTCCGGAAAAGGCTGCCCCGGATCCGGAGGGTGTGGTGCTTTCTCCGGCTTCGCTTTCAAACGCGAAGCGCATGCCCACATCGCTCAATAAGGCGCGGATTTCATCCCGCTCCAGAATCCCCCTGCCCGAGGTTCTCATAAGTTTCGACCGCCTGCTTTGCTTGCTTTCCAGCATACTCATGGTATCATCATCCCTGCCGACTTTCGCGCTCAGCACTATGCTCTGCGTTGTTTCGGCAAAACGGTTAGTTCATTCTGT
>Ga0207831_100541_pt1 | contig 12017 bp, 10 predicted proteins | sample TtanPargueraPR_7_FD_187741 | JGI IMG/M metagenome (GOLD analysis project Ga0207831, IMG submission 187741) | Aerobic enrichment media microbial communities from Bioluminiscent Bay, La Parguera, Puerto Rico - Tt and M1 (2) (SPAdes) | ecosystem: Environmental > Aquatic > Marine > Unclassified ... | reverse complement strand
AAGCCGATGGAGATATATCAGACGCGACCCAAGCCAGAGGGGGTACCCCCTCTGGCTTGGGCCCGCCAAGCAGCGTAGCCCGTTAAACTGTCCACCTTAAAAGCGCTGCTCAATGGTCCAACAAAGTGACCCCACTTCTCAGAGCCTCTAAGCCTTTTCAAGGCTAAGACGCTCTAGTCGATTCCGGGTACTTTGACCCACCACTTTGACCCAGAGGGGTCAAATCACGCCGAAAAGACAAAAAACATGTAAGTTGCCGGATAAAAAAGAAAAAGGTTTGCAGCTGTTTAGCCACAAACCTTTTGATTTCTTGGTGCCGAAGAGAAGATTCGAACTTCCACGGTCGTTAAACCACATGGTCCTGAACCATGCGTGTCTACCAATTCCACCACTTCGGCGTTCAGGAAGTGACTGTTTATACTCAGCCGTTTTGGATTGCAAGACTTTTTTTCAGATTAACACCCGCAAGCGTCATCCTTTTTCCGGTCGTCCATGGGGACATAGGGCCTGCGGCGCTTACCTACATAGATCTGGCGCGGACGATGGATTTTTTCCGCTCCGGTGCGCCATGCTTCGTACCAATGGGCGATCCAGCCGGGCATGCGGCCAATAGCGAACATCACCGGGAACATGTCCACCGGAATGTTCAGGGCGCGCAGGATGATGCCCGAGTAGAAATCCACGTTGGGGTAGAGCTTGCGCGAGGTGAAGTATTCGTCGTTCATGGCCGTTTCCGAAAGCTCCAGGGCGATGGTCAGCAATTCGTCGTTGACGCCATTGGCTTCCAGCAGATCGTAAGCCGCCTTGCGCAGCAGTTTGGCGCGCGGGTCGAAACTTTTGTACACGCGGTGGCCGAAACCCATGAGCCGGATTTCCTTGCGTTTGGCCCGTTCGATGTAAGTCTTCACGTCGTCTTTGCCCGCACGGATTTCGTTGAGCATGGTCAGCACTGCCGAGTTCGCACCGCCGTGCAGTCTGCCCCACAGGGCGCAGATGCCTGCGGAAACCGAGGCAAACAGGTTGGCCTGGGTGGACTGGACCATGCGGACCGTGGAGCAGGAGCAGTTCTGTTCATGGTCGGCATGGAGCATGAAGAAGAGACTGAGCGCCCGCGTTTCCTCGGGAGTTGGCGTGTATTCACGATAGGGCTCCGAGAACATCATGTGCAGGAAGTTCTGGCAGTAGGTCAATTCCGGGTTGGGATACATGAAGGGAAGTCCCATGGACTTGCGGTAGGCCCAGGCTGCGATGGTGCGCACCTTGCTGATGATTTTGGCGGCCGCCAGCTTGAACTCCTCTTCGGTCTGGATTTCCAGAAGATCCGGGTGGTAGCAGCCCATGGCGTTGACCACAGCGGAAAGAATGGCCATGGGGTGTCCCTTGGACGGGAAACCTTCGAAATGGTGCCGGAGGTCTTCATGGAGAAGTTCATTGTCCGTGAGCAGCTGCCGGAAATCCTGGCGTTCCTCACGGTCCGGGAGTCTGCCGAAAATCAGCAACCATGCGGTTTCGATGAAGGAACCTCGGTTTTCCGCTATCTCTTCGATGGGATAACCCCGGTAATGAAGCGCGCCTTCCTCGCCGTTGACGAACGTGACGGCGCTGGCGCAGGAACCGGTGTTGGCGTAGCCTGGGTCGTAGGTTATGTGGCCGGTCTCCTGGCGCAGGTTGGTGATGTCGATGGCGTGTTCCTTTTCGGTGCCGACGATTACGGGCAACTCATAGGTGGTGCCGTCCAGGATCAGGTAGGCGTTTTTGGTGGTCACGTCTTTACGTTCCTTCAACATGGTTTTCCTCCATGATAGGCAATACGGTTGCGGACACGTGTCCGGCGGGCACTGTGTAAAAAAAATGAACTCGGCCCAGCGAGTATGGGATTGAACCGCAATTGTTAAAGCAATCGCCCGGAATCGGGCTTCTCAACACAGGAGATGATTGTCTGGATATGATGCTCCCTGCATACATAGCAGATGTTCGAAAAAAGTCCAGTGAGAATATTATATAATGACGAATTTGTGAAAAAAGTGTTTTTGGATTCCAGGGGAACGCTTGAATGTCTGGCGTATGTTTAGAAATGCGAAGTTCAGTCCTTTTTGTTGCAAAAAAGTGGATTGAAATATGCCGTAGAACGTATTTTGGTGTTTGTAATGGCTGTTTTTGCTTCATATGTAGTAAGATTGTGCGAACTCGACCCTGGAGGCGGCGTATGGTAGGCAAGTGTGGGACTGCTATGGAAAAACAGCAAATTGTTTATAAAAAATCAAAGAATATCGAAGGGGTGGAACTCTTATTCTGCTCCGACGCCCGTTTTGCCATGCCTGCGCATACCCATGATGATTACGTGTTCTGGATCAACTGTGCAGGTGGCGAAAATGTTAAGATCGGCGGCAGCAGTGATATCCTGCAACCGGACAGTTTCGGCACAGTGGCGCCGGGGGAGGTGCATGCCAATCGCGCCTACGGTCGCCGCCGTCTCCTGCTCAGCTTTTATGTGCAGGACGGAATTCTTAACGACATTGCTTCGCAAATGGGTTGTTCCGGCCTTTGCCCGAGCGCTTTCGCAAGTGTCTTGCACAAGGATCGGCAGGCCTGTGACTTTCTCGGAAGACTGCATGCCTCGATGATGTCGGAGGCCAGCAATTCCAGGGAATTGTTTCTGATCACTTTCGGTTTGCTATTGCGTCGTCACGGCGTGATGCGTTCCGCCGAGGCCGGGGTGTGCCGGTCTCCCGACAAGGTGCGTCGAGCCCAAGAGCTGATGCTGGACCGTTTTTCCGAGTCCCTGGTGTTGGATTCCGTGGCCGAGGAATGCGGGTGCACGGCTTATCATTTGATTCGGCTTTTCGGCCGTGAGACCGGTATGACACCTCATTCCTGGCTCATGGATGTCCGGGTTTCCCGCGCTCGGGAACTGCTCGGGGCGGGCTATGCCCCGGGCGATGTGGCGGTCGCCTGTGGTTTCTCCGACCAAAGCCACTTGAACCGCCGGTTCAAGGCGCGGTTCGGAGTGACGCCGGGCGTTTACCGCAGCCAGGTTTTCAGCGGCTGAGATCAATTTCATCCAAGACGCTCTTCCTGCCGTGCGATATGGTTCTTCATTGAGTCCGACAGGAGGAACTATGAAGACCATTTCGTGGAATGATTTCGAGAGTGTGGAATTGAGGGTGGGAACCATCGTCAGGGTGGAACCGTTTCCCGAGGCCCGCAATCCTGCCTACAAGGTTTGGGTTGATTTCGGTGCTGAGGTCGGCGAGCGCAAGTCCAGCGTCCAGATTACAGAATTATATGATATGGAAGAGCTGATGGGCAAGCAGGTGGTGGGAGTGATCAACTTTCCGCCCAAGCAGGTGGGGCCGTTCATGTCTCAGTGTCTGATTACCGGCTTTCACAGCGAGGGCGGGGTTGTTCTGGCCGTTCCCGAGCGATCCGTGCCCAATGGTGCAAAGCTTTGTTGAGTGTTGTCTCCGGAAGCCAAAGCAATGCGCCTCTTTTGGATTCCCTTTCTCGTCTTCGGCGTTTAACGACAAACAAAAGCGGCCAGAGTCAGGCCGCTTTTGTCTTCGGTTGATTCCAGAGCTTTCCAGTTCATCCCGATCAATTTATCCCAGCCCGATTCCCGGTTCCATGATCTGTCCGGTAAGAGTGGTCTCGTATCCGCCCAGAGCGTCGATTTTTTCCTTCATCGTATAGCTGGTGATCAGTTCCAGCAGAGTCTGGATGCGGGGATCGTCCATGAATTCGGACGGGATGATCAGGTCGTAACGTTCGTGGGCCAAAGGCACGAAATCCAGGTTCAGGGCCTTGGCCGCCGCATAGATTCCCAGGCCGCAGGATGCCGCCCCCGTCAGCACGTTCACGGCCACTGCCATGTGTGTGAACTCCTCCTGGTCGTAGCCTCGCACGGTACGCGGGTTGATTCCGGACAGCTTGAGGTGATGATCCAGCAGGATACGTGTTCCCGCGCCACGCTGGCGGTTGATGAACCGGATGTCCTCTCTGGCGAGGTCGTCCACCCCCTTGATGTTCTGGGGGTTGCCCTTGGCCACGATGAGACCCTGGTGGCGTACGGCCAGGTTGATGACCGTCACGTCCATGTCGCGCAGGTATTTTTCGATGAACGGAAAGTTGAAATCCCGGGTTTCCGGGTCGAAAAGGTGGCAGCCCGCAAAGAGTGCTGATCCGGCCTTGAGGGCGTTGAGGCCGCCCATGCTGCCCACGTGGCTGGAGACCAGGCGCAGTGGGGTGCCCAGTCCCATGAGCTCGTTGGCCAGCATGTCGAGGGTGTTGTCATGGCTGCCCACATGCACCAGCACCGAGTCGAGTTGATCCTCGGGCACCAGCAGTTCCGCCCTGATGATTTCATTTTGTTCGATGCCCTCGCGCTCGGCCGGGATGGTGCTCACGGCCTGTGCCTTGGTCATGGTGGTCAGAAGCCCTGCGCCGCGACCCAGCGGGGTGGCCACGATGCGGTTGCCGACACGTCCCATGGCCAGCCGCAGCACTTCGGCCATACCCGGCCTGGAAGGCGTTTTTTTGGTCAGCACGGCGTCCACCGCAGTGCGCTTTGCAACGGGCTTGCGCTCCAGCCATGCGGCGATGGGCGCCAGCAGTTCGTCGAAGCAAACCACGGCGCTGACCGGATAGCCGGGCGCTCCCACCAGCAGCCTGCCGGGATGGCCTGAGCGCTCGTCCGTGATGGCCAGGAGGGATGGCTTGCCAGGCATGATTGCAATGCCGTGCACCAGCACCTCGCCCAATTCTTCGAAAACCGCCTTGGTGAAATCCTTGCTCCCTGCCGAGGAACCCGCACCGATGATTACCATGTGTCTGTCGTCGGCCAGAGTTGTCTTGACCGCTTCGGTCAGGGCCTCTTTCCGGTCCGGGACTGTGGGCAGGGTGACGGCATCCAGGCCCCACTGCGTTGCCTGGCACCTGAAGACCTGTGAGTTGGACTCGATGACCTGCCCGGGATTCGGAGTGGGGCGGGCCGCAAAATCCAATACCTCGTCTCCGGTGGGGATGAAGGCGGCCCGGACACGTTTCCATACTTCCAGCTCATAGATGCCCGCCGAGAGCAGCGCGCCGATGTCGAAGGGCGACAGGGCGGTGTTCTGGGGAATGAGCAGCTCGGTGGCCACGATGTCCTCACCTATGCGGCGCACGTGTTGCCATGGCGCAGTCGGAGTGTCGATGCTCACGGTATTTTCATCCACGCGCACCACGTTCTCGATCATGATTACCGCGTTGCGGCCTTCGGGCAGCGGGTTGCCTGTGTTTACGTCGTCGAAGTCCCTGTCCCGTTTCAGTTTCAGGGGCTGGTCTTCACGAGCGACGAAAGTCGTTTCCGCCTTTACGGCAATGCCGTCCATGGCCGCGGAGTGGAACGTGGGCGAAGAGCAACGCGCGAACACCGGCTCGGCGGTGACGCGGCCGCACGCCTCGTGTGAGGCGATCGTTTCGCGCTGTATCAGCGTTTTCCGGTCCAGCGCGGCCATGGCGGCGGCCACGGCCTCGCCGGGCGGAATGGTCTTCAGGTAGATGTTTCGTTTGGGCATGAGGAATCCGAAGGGTTAGATTTGAAACTCTCCGTCCTTGTAGATGAGCACCTCGGAACCGTCCTTGAGCTTGGCGGCCACTGTCTTGGGCTCGGTGTTGACCAGGTCCCAGTGCAGGGCCGAATCGTTGAAGCCGAGTTCCTTTTTCTTCTCGTCGTCCAGGGAGGTCTGGTCTCCAGCGTAGGTGTCGGCGTAGGAAGCGCCCACTGCCACGTGGCAGTTGCCGTATTCGCCGCCGAAGTTTTCGTCGAACAAGGTGTTGGCCATGAATTTGTCGATCTTGGAAAAGCGCCGGTCGGTCAGGGAAAATTCGCCCAGGCGGGCCGCTCCCTCGTCCATGGCCAGCTGCTTGGCCACGAATTCGCCGCCTTCCTTGGCCTCGGATTTGACCACCACGCCATCCTTGAACTCCAGTCGCACGCCTTCCACGTAGTTGCCGGAACGGAAAGAAGGTTGATCAGCATAGTAGACGCCTTCGGCGCCGCGCCAGTCCGGGGATAGGAATATCTCGAAGCTTGGGATGTTGTGGCCGGAAACGCCGAGCCAGCGACGATCTGTGCCCGGGGTAACCTTGAGGTCCATGTTTTCGCTGACAAGATGCAGGTGGTCGATGTCCAATCCGTTGAGCCAGGCCTTGACCTTTTCGGCCTCGTTGAAAATGTTTTTCCAATGCTCGTAGGGCCGGGCCTCGTCCAGGAAGCAGGCCTTGACCAACTGTTCCTTGAATTCTTCCATGGTCAGATTGGCGGCTTCCGCATAGGCAATGGTGGGGTAGACGCACAGGGTCCAGCCGAAATCGCCGGAGATTTCGCGTTCCTCCATGATGTCGCGAAGGAACTTGCGGGCCACGGCAGCCTTGCCGATCTTGGCGGGATCCGTGTCCTTGAGGTGGGTCAGGGAGGAAGGAGCGATGAGTTTGATGAGCCCATTGAGTCCCTGCATGAGTTCTTTTTCGCCCGGGGCCACGGCCGTGAGCTGGGTTTCGTCGCTCTTGCCGTAGAAGCTTACTTCCATAGTGGGGGTGTGCCCGAGGCGCATGACAGGCACGATCCCCTTGTCCATGAGCAGGTCGAAGACGGCTTCGGCCAGGGGAAGGGCTTCCAGGTCGTAGCTTACCAGTACATAGTCGCCCTTCTCGAAGGTTCCGGTACGCGCGGTTTCCAAGCCCCACCAGAGGGTTTCGGCATATTTGTTGAGTTCTTCTTTGTTGAACATTCTGTAAATCCTGTATTTTCAATTAGTACGTGTTTCGGAATCCTGAAATATAATCCACTCGGGGAGGAAGCACAACCGCATTGCACTTTGCAGGGAGTGCCGTTGGGTGTCGGTGATGTTGAAATTCACGTCTTGACACGTCGTTTGCGTGGATATATTGGCATTCGGAGCCCGGCGTAGTGAGCTGGGGGAATTGCTGTTTGTAGTTGCGCTGCAAGGCCTGGAGTGCTAAGGGAAGGTCGAGCAGTTGACCGGCTCTGAATGAGCCGGTGGTAATAACACAATCTGGAGGAAACAATGGGCTACAGGATTAACCTTGATGTGGAAAAGTGCACCGGCGACGGCGAATGTGTAGACGTTTGTCCGGTTGAAGTTTACGAACTGCAGGACGGTAAAGCCGTTGTCGTGAACGAAGAAGAATGTCTCGGTTGCGAATCCTGCGTCGAAGTTTGTGAGCAGGACGCCATCGAAATCGAAGAAGATTAATTCGATTGACAAAACGTGTACGGGAGTGGTGCCCGCCGCTCCCGTACACGTTTTTTACCCCGTCGACCGTGCGCTACGGCACAGGCCGTCTGTCCGCCCCATGGGGCGGTTTTTTTTAGATTAAGCGCCGTTTCTTCCTTCCATGAATTTTTCTTCATGGTTGACGGAAGGGATAGAAGACTTAACTAGTGGCTTACCACATGAGCCCGCCACATGGACATTTATTCGGCGGCGGGGCAAGGAGTATTGAATGGCTTTGGATTTCAGCAAATATTTCGAACGCTACGAAGAACTGGTCGGGGAGGTGGACAAGCTTTTCGCCACCTTTGAAAAGGATTTTCCCGATCAGGTGAAATGTGAAAAGGGCTGTTGCGATTGTTGTTATGCCCTTTTTGACCTCTCTCTGGTGGAAGCTTTGTATGTCAACCACCATTTCAATGAACGATTCGGCGGCATTGAAAAAAACGCCATCATGGAGGCCGCGGACAAGGCCGACAGGCAGATTTTCAAGCTCAAACGCAAGCTTTTCCAGTCCAACCAGAAAGGGGTGAGCGCCCGGGACATCATGGAAGAAGTGGCCCGCACTCGTATTCGTTGCCCCATGCTCGGCGAAGGCGACGTTTGCCGTATGTACGACAAGCGTCCGTTGACCTGCCGTCTCTATGGCGTGCCCACGGCCATTGCGGGGCAGGGGCATACTTGCGCCAAGTCCGGTTTCATGGCCGGAGAGACGTATCCCACCGTGAGCATGGACGCACTCCACGATCGTCTGCTGGCCATCAGTCAGGAGCTTGCCGACAGTCTCAACAGTCAATACAAGCAGCTGGGCGACATGCTCATGCCGCTGTCCACGGCCATCCTGAATACATTCACCAAAGAGTATCTGGGGGTGAAGGACGGCAAACCCCTGATCGATCCGGAATTCCATGAGAAGGCCGCTGAAATGGAAGCCCCTTCGGCCCCGCCGCAGTCTGCGTCGACGGGATTGAAAGCTTCGGGCGCAGTTCCTCAGTCCGAGGCTTGTGGCTCCTGCACCGAGGACAAGTCCAAATGCCGGACCTGCGCCGAGAAATCTTTCTCCATCGTGCTGGGCGGGCCGGATAAAGACGGGGACTAGCGCATGGAAAGCAGGCAACCTTCTCACGAGGAATTCGAGGCCCAGAAAAAGGCCATCTATGAAAAGATGTCCCCGCGGCGGCGCAAGTTCGTGGACCGTATGGGGTACGAGAATTGGGACCCGTTCGCCAAGCCGTTCGATCCCATCGATATCCGTACCGACGCCACCGGGCATACCGCCCACCAGTTGACGCACCTGTTCATGGCTTCTCTCGAAAAGCAGCCCAATCAGGAGTACATGGACGCCATCAACGAGTTCAACGTCATGCTGGTCATGAACTTCGAGAAGGTGCGTCCCTTGTACGACTACTGTCTCTGGTACGAAAAATATTGTAAATCAAAGGGAATCACCCCTTAGAGGATAGAATCATGGAACAGACATTCGACAATCTCGACGATTATATTGCCGACCTGAAAGCCAAGCTGGACAAAAATTCCGGCTGCGCCAACACCATGTACAACCTGGGGGTGGCATACCTTTCCAAGCGTGAATTCATGGACGCCGAGCGGTATTTCCTGGCGGCCGTGTCCGAGTCTCCGAAGATGGCCGAGGCCTATGTGCAGTTGGGGGGCATCGCCCTGCAGCGCGACGACCTGGAAGGGTGCCTCAATTACAACATCCAGGCCACCAAGGAACGCCCGTTTTTCGCCGTACCTTGGGGCAACATCGGTTTCGTGCAACTCCAGATGGGCGACGCGGACAAAGCTCTGCAGTCCCTGAAACGCGCCCTCAAATACGATCCCAATTTCGCCCAGGCTCTTTCCACCCTCGGCAGTTGCCATATTGCCTTGGGTGATTACGACGAAGCCGAGAAGGCCCTGCAGAAGGTTGTGGACCTGCAGCCCCAGTTCGGGCCGGCCTGGAACAATCTGGCCATTGTCTCTGCGCATAACAAGGATTGGAAAAAGGCCGACGAGTACGCCAAGAAGGCACAGGAAAGCCGTTTCGAGGTCCCTGAAGAATTCCTTAAGGAAATCCAGGAAAACCTGTAGCGCCACCGGGCGGTGGAAGGAGGCGGCATGTCGCGTTTCCGCCGTGTGAAAAGGGATGTCCGCGAGATTCTCGCGGCTCCGGACTGGAAGGACCGATTGGTCGAGTTGGAGGAGTGGGCTCCCGGGCAACTGGTGGCTCCGCTGTTCTCCCTGCGCCTCGATCGCGACGAAGACGTGCGCTGGCATACGGTGGTCGCCTTCGGTCTGGTGGGAGAGCGGCTTGCCCGAGCGGGCATGGACAAGGCTCGTGTGCTCATGCGCACCTTCATGTGGCACATGAACGAAGAGTCCGGGAATCTCGGATGGGGCATTCCCGAGTCCATGGCCGAAGTCATGGCGCGTCAGGAAACCCTGGCCCGCGAATTCAGTTCCATTCTCGCCTCGTACATTTACTGCGACAAGGCCTGCGACGGGAACTACCTGGATCACCCGGATTTGCGCCGGGGCGTGTTCTGGGGATTGGGTCGGCTGGCGCAGGTTCGCCCCGACCTGGTGAGCCATGCCGAGCGGTTCCTCATTGCCGCGCTGGAAGACGACGACGCGTACAACCGGGGGTTGGCCGCCTGGGTGCTCGGCATTCTCGGCAGCAAGTCGGCATTGTCCAGCCTGAGGAAGCTGAAGGGAGACTCGACGGAAGTGTCGATATTCCGCAATGATGTGGTGGAAACTACCACTGTGAAGGGCTTGGTTGACGAAGCTCTTCAAGTCATAGGTTGATCAGAGCCGGAAAAAAGTAAAAAAAGTGAAAAAAGCTGCTTGACAATTGGACGTGGTTTCCATAGAAATTCACCTCGCCGCAACGAAGCGGACCAATGAAGGCGCGTAGCTCAGGGGGAGAGCACTTGCTTGACACGCAAGGGGTCAGCAGTTCAAATCTGCTCGTGCCTACCAGAAAATCCCCGAAGGGAGGCCTCGTGCCTCCCTTCTTTCGTTTGAACCTTTAACGCCTCGCTAGGAGTAAACGCCATGCAGATCGAAGTGGCTGGTAAGCAGGTTGAAGTGGCTGAAGGCGCATCCTGCGCCGAAGCGCTCAAGGAAGGACTGTCCAAGAAGCAGTTCAAGAAAGTTGTTGTCGCGAAATGCGGCGACACCACCCTCGACCTGAACACTACCGTACCCACTACCTGCACTACTCTGGAGCCGGTTTTCGACGATTCCCCCGAGGGACTCGACGTGATCCGGCACTCTGCAGCGCATTTGATGGCTGAAGCGGTCAAGAAACTTTTCCCCACCGCCAAGGTGACCATTGGTCCGGCTGTGGAGAACGGGTTCTACTACGACTTTGATTTTGAGCGTCCGTTCACGCCCGAGGACCTGGAAGCCATCGAGAAGGAGATGGCCCGTTCCGTGGGAGCCGATAAGGATTTCTCCTGCCGGGCCATGAGTGCCGACGAGGCCAGGAAGTTCTTTGCCGACATGGGCGAGGATTACAAGCTTGAGCTTATCGACGACCTGGGTGAAGACGAATTCAACGTCTACCGGCACGGCGATTTCGCGGACCTGTGCCGCGGCCCGCACGTTGCCCGCACCGGTATGATCAAGGCCTTCAAACTGTTAAGCGTTGCAGGTGCCTACTGGCGTGGCGACGAGAACAACAAGCAGTTGCAGCGCATCTACGGGACCGCCTGGCAGGATCCCAAGGCGCTTAAGAAATATTTGAACCAACTCGAGGAAGCCAAGAAGCGCGACCATCGCAAGCTCGGTACTCAGCTCGACCTGTTCAGCTTCCAGGAGCGGGGCGGGGCGGGAATGGCCTACTGGCACCCCAAGGGGGCGCTGGTACGCACCATCCTCGAGGATTTCGTCACCAAGGAACAGCTCAAGCGCGGGTACCAGCTGGTGCGCGGCCCGCAGATCCTCAAGCGCGATCTTTGGGAGACCTCCGGTCATTACGACAACTACCGTGAGAATATGTATTTCACGGAAATCGACGAGCAGGCCTACGGCGTCAAGCCCATGAACTGCTTGGCGCATATGCTCATATACAACCGCAAGCTCATGAGCTACCGCGATTTGCCCCAGCGTTACTTTGAACTGGGCGTGGTGCATCGCCACGAAAAGTCCGGCGTGCTCCACGGGCTGTTGCGCGTTCGCAGCTTTACCCAGGACGACGCACATATCATCTGCCGTCCGGACCAACTCCAGGACGAGATCAAGGGTGTGGTCAAGTGGGTGCAGGACCTCATGGAGCTTTTCGACTTCACCTACTCCATGGAGCTGTCCACCCGCCCCGAGAAGTCAATCGGCTCGGACGAGGACTGGGAACGGGCCACCAAGGCTTTGGCCGAGGCCATGGAAAGCATGGGGCTTCCCTACGAGATCAACGAGGGGGACGGCGCCTTCTACGGTCCCAAGATCGACGTCAAAGTGCGCGACTGTCTGGGCCGTGAATGGCAATGTTCAACAATTCAGGTTGATTTCACCTTGCCTGAGCGGTTTGATTTGAGTTACATCGGTGAGGATGGGGAACGTCATCGCCCGGTTATGGTGCATCGCGCCATCATGGGCTCGGTGGAGCGTTTCCTCGGAATTTTGATTGAGCACTACGCAGGTGCCTTCCCTGTCTGGTTCGCTCCGGTTCAGGCCAGGATTCTGACCGTAACCGACGCTCAGCGGGAATTTGCAGAAAAAGTCTTGCAATTTTTCCAGGAA
>Ga0207831_100540_pt1 | contig 12017 bp, 9 predicted proteins | sample TtanPargueraPR_7_FD_187741 | JGI IMG/M metagenome (GOLD analysis project Ga0207831, IMG submission 187741) | Aerobic enrichment media microbial communities from Bioluminiscent Bay, La Parguera, Puerto Rico - Tt and M1 (2) (SPAdes) | ecosystem: Environmental > Aquatic > Marine > Unclassified ... | reverse complement strand
GATGCCGGTACAAGAATCGGTTCTTCCGTGAGCAGATTTTGGCCCCAGACCCAATCTATGGGAGTGTTTCGGGTGAACGGTTCGTTGTTCCGATAGAAGTGGACCGTGCCAATTCTTTTCTCAACATCCAGCGCCCGGTCCTTGACCTTTTCCCATGGCGTGCGGAACAGCGGTATGTTGCCGCGGGATTCGGAGCAAAGGCGTTCTACAGCTTCGAACGCTGCAGAAAGGTATGCCTGCTCTTTGTCAACGCCTTTACCGAATCCCAGGGTCTCACCTTTTTCCGGTGTATACAGCTCTGCCCGGAATGAAGGAATCACGTTGTCCAGCGGGCCTGTGTGGAGTTCCTGCACACGCATGACCGCTCCCATTTTGTCCATGGTTGATGCGATCAACTCCCTTGCTGCAAGGCTGCCCATAGCTCTGTAGCCGCTGTCCATTTGGCAGGTCGGGATATCATGCAGCGTGAACATGCAGGAGCACGTATCAGGTGACTGTTCAGGTGTATGGCTGAACAGGTCACCAAAGCCTCCATGGCAGGCGGGACAACCCGCGTTATGTGCAAATTTCGTCATGCGCATATCCGGTTGTGGCGTCAAGGGAACCTGAACCTGGCAACCTGCCAATGCATTGGAAGTGTTATTCAGCGTATTATTCAATTGTCCCAGCACCATTTCCACGGCTCTGGATGCAGCGTTTATGTCAGCGGTAAAGGGAACGGCTGCGATAATTCTCTCTGTCTCCTTTCGGGTCAATCCCAGCTGCCTGTGCCTGTCCAGATTATCCTGTAGCCATGTTGTAAGGCAGTCAAGGCAAGGGGTTTTGCCGGGTACAACCACAGGGCCCACAACGAGATTTTTCCCGTTGAAATAGACGAATCCGTATGGACGTCCATTTTGCAGGCATGTCTTGTTGATTTGGGAGAGATCGCCTCTTGTTGCTGTTTCCGGGCATATGATGGTCACGGAATGATTTATACTTTCCGTGTGGCTTTCCACCAGATTGTCAGGTTTGTTGAGAACTATTTCCGGATACTGTTTTTTGAGGCTGGAGCCGACGAGGTCCGCCAGAAGCCCATGTCCAACGATGGTCGCTTCCCGTAATTGATTGGTTCCGGGCTTTTGGTTGTGGGCGACCAGTATGCCGGTCTGCAATAGTTTTTCTTCCAGAGGCGAGAGTTCCTTTGGCCCCTGTTTATGGGGATGCGGTTTGTTATCTCCAGGTGCAAACCAGCTGGCTGCCCAATCCTGTTGCTTCCAGCGTAGACGCTTTATTCTTCCGTACAGGGAAAATACGCTTTCCTTGTCCGTGGCGCGAATGATGGAGAGGTATGGATTCAGCTTAACCGCTATTGCCTTATTGCTGGTGGCAGTCATTGAACAGCTCCTTGAAAGAAAGTCTTTTGCTGCGGAAACCAAGTTTGACAGGCAGATCGAAAAGGCGATCCTGCGGGAAGTTCTGTAGAGGCTGCGAAGGGTTTTGCAAACCGGATGTAATGACGCGCACGGCCGGAATCCCGAATTCTTCCCGTGTGAGATTCACCGCGACAACATCACTGCCGGGCGAGTTCTTGCCAATGCTTTTTACAATTACACGGATGTCCTGTGAGATGTTGCCGGAAGATCTGTCCGGGCAGTCCGAGTAGGATTTCTCCGGCCCACCTGCCAGCAATTCCGTAACGTTATCCTGATAATGCATGAACAGCGTTGCAGTGTTATACCCAAAGAGATCCGTGTTGTTCTTGGAAGCAAAGTCCGTGCTGGAGGACGTGGTTTCACTTGGCCATGACTGTTTTGCCTCGCTGATTGCCCGATACAAGGCTATTTCCGGCCGCAGGGAGGCTCCCATGCCCGAGGATGCATAGAGAACAGGGTTGTCTGGTTGCACTATCCAGGCGCGGAAGATGTAAACGCCCAGATCGGTTGTATAGTCCCTGACGATGAGGTCACAACCAATGGCCTTGAGTTGTTCCTTGATTTCCTGCGCCTTTGGTGGAAGGTCCGTCAGTTTTGGTGGCGTTATGAAGTTGGCCTGCCAGATATACCGTGCGTCATGCTCAACGGCTTCAAGAAGTCCTTGGAGGATTGCGTCCTCCATGGTCGTTCCGGCTGAAAGGCCGCTGGAACTGCCCAATATGAATTTGCCCTGGAAAACACTGCGGGACAAAAATACCATGCTTGCTGGAACCATGATGTTTTTTTTGTTGGTCAGCGACCAACCCCATACCCAGTCTACCGGAATATTCGCATCGAGTTTGTCCATGTTTCTGAGGTAGTACTGCTTGCCCACTCTGGTTTCCAGATCCAGAGCGATTTCTTGAACTTCCTTGTATGGGCATTGCAGCATTTCAATTTTTGCAGAGTATTCTGCGCAAATGCGTTCCATCATTTCAAAGCCGGCCGAAAGGTACGCCTGTTTTGCGTTCATTCCCTTTCCCCAATGCCTGTGTTCCGAGATGATGAAAGGAAGATTCGGATCATAAACCGAAGATGTGTATGATCGGAAGCTGGGAATGATTTCATCCAGAAGGCCGCCCCGACTCTGGTGGATACGTACGTTTGTCTTCAGAAGACCGAACGCTCTGTCCAGCATCATCCTGGCATCTTCGGCACTGAGAGCCCGTAATCCGTTGTCTCCGTGCCGGACTGTTTCCTGGGTCAGGTGGATTTCCACCTTGCCGGGATCGTCAGGAGATTTGCTGGGAGTTTTTTTCATGTAACCGCGGTTCATTCCCTGGCACGCAGGGCAGGTGGTTATCGCCTCAAACTGGATGTCGGCCAATTCAGGCGTTGCCTCCCTTGAAATCTGTATCTGGCGTTTCATATACTGCGGAGTGCTTTTTCCGGACGCAAGGGCCTGCAATTCAGCGCTCATCAACCATGCCGCCCAATGCGCTGCCGTTTGCCAGCAGGGATCATCCGGAAGCGGATAGTTCTCCGTGCTGTGCAGGAAATCTTGCCAGCCGATTCCCAGAGCTGGGTTCAATGCCTTGAGCCTGTGTTCAAGAAGGCATTCGAGGCAAGGCGTCTTATATGGGATGACCGTTGGCCCTACCATGAGTTGCTTGCCGTTGAAATGCCCAAGAATCCATGGCAGGCCAAGAGCAAGGCATGCCCGGTTCAGGGCGCATAATTCCAGATAATTCATGTTTTCCGGGCAAACGGCCATGGCAGACAATTGAAGAGATTGCAGGTTTTCCTCAAATCGTTTGGCCAGCGTGTCCAGTTTCTCCGATGCGGTATAGCCTTTCCCTGTTGCGGGGCTATCCAATTCGGCTATGGAAATCATGTTCGAAGTATTTGTCATGGACGAAAGTGTTTTTGCGAGGTCGCCTACGCCCAGACACCCCAATTGATGGTTGGATACTCCTGGGGATGCATGTTGTGCGATTGTTTTCGGTGGTTGCTTATCATCGCCGCTTTTTTTCTCCATAAAAATGCCGGAGCCGAGCATGTTGTCCAACATTTTTGCAACGGTTGTTTCCGGGTGTTCTTTGGTAGCTCGTTGCTGAAGGGCCTCTTTGGGCAGGCCTTCCTCCATGGAATCCAGTATGGTGGATATGACGGGAACAGCCCCTCTGAGCATTTTTATTTCACCATAGAGTGAAAATAGGATTTCACCTTCCTGTTGCTTGAGCACGGCAAAACTTGGATTCGTGAATAGTGTGGTTGTTTCCATGTTTTTTCCTTTGCTGAGATTTTTCTATCTTATGCGTAGGGCATGGGCTTGGCATTCCACCGGGGAGGCGAGTCAAAGCCAAGTTTTCGGGGCACGGTTTGCAATCTGGATACAGCTTCGGGCGGGTAGAGTGTGGGCAGGTTCGGAACGGCCCCCGGAGCCAGAACTCTGAACACAAGCCAGCCGATGTCTGCGACATCCGGTGTTGTCAGGTTGACGCAGATTGGCGAAAGCCCGGCATTTGCGAAGCTGTCTTTCAAGGCTGTGAAATTCCATTCGGGCATGCTGGAGTCGCAATCGCGCAGAGACACGTTGTTGGCCGGGTGGAGAAAGTTATGCAGGGCCTTCCAGTTGTCCGGATCAAGATAATAGCCCAGATTGTAGAGTAACTCGGTGAGAGGCAGTTTTTTTCTACCCACCGGACTCAAGAATTCCTTGGGGATGCCTCCTTTGGCTCCGGCAAGCTTTCCCTGTTCGCCGCGCTGCACTTCGCGACTCAAGTGCAGGATTTGAATTGCTTCACATGTAGCCTTTTGCGCTGTCCTGCGCGCGGAAAATCCGGCCGAACATCCGCCGCCCAACAGGCCGTTTTGCCAATCGAGCAGAAGTGCAAAAATGCATATGGCCCCCAAGTCGGTTTGCAACCATGCCAGATGCAAATCGAGATGCGGCGGAATCCCGCAATCCCGGCGCAGTTTGTTAAGATCCGCATCCTCCGTGATTCCTGTTACCGGCAGGTTGTTCAACCAATGGATCATCATCGTGTCCCGTTCCACGATTTCCAGCATTGCTCCGGTGAGTGCTCGCTGTCCGGAAAAACCACTGGCGACTCCGGGATGGATATCCGGGCAAATGCGAATTTCTCCTTGAACCGGGTGGTACTGGTTGAAGACCAATGCCGAAGGAACAAAAACGGATTCCCTCTTTTGCAGATATTGTCCTTGTATCCATGAAAGCCTTGTTTCAGGCGTTGGCGGCGCAAATGGAAAGTCGGGATTATTGTACTGGGCTTCACGGAAGAGAGTAAAGTCTCTCGGCGCCAGGGCTTTCAGTCCCTGACGGACAATTCCGTCGTATGAATTGAACGTGAGGTCGTGAAAGTCCGAGAGGGCCGCACAATACCGTTCAACCGATTCTCCCATCGCGGACCAGTGTGCCTGCTTTTGGCTGGTAGACGTGCCCGTGGAAGCGAAATCGGCCTTGTTGCTACTGAAACGATGAAAGGCGGTAATGGCTGACGTAACCACATGGGGCGTGGGATCTCCGGGGTTGCGGAACAGATAACCGAGGCTTTTTACGATACCTGTTTTGGGGCTTAGAACACGTTGTAAGCCCGTCAAGGTTGCGGTGTGGTAATCGTGTTGCAAAACCACCTCTTTTTTATGCATAGGGCATGGGAAAGCATGCCATGTCTGATTCTGTCTTGACGGGAAAACCCAGTTTTGCAGGAACTTTGTAAAGGCGGGGATTTCCCAGATATGGCCAAGCTGTTACGCTATTGGCGACGAGGCCGGGAATGGAAACGCGCAGAACCACAAAACCCAGGTCGGCCACATCGTCATGGGTAAGCTCTGTTACGATGACATCGAAGCCTTTTTTCTGAAGCATGTCCAAACAGGTTTGCAAATCCTGTTCGGCTGTTCCGAGAGACAGGTTTGGGATTTCTGTTAGCTGTATTTTTTTGTCTCCCGAACAGACCGTATCCAACAGGCAATGTGTTTTCGGCTCCAGATAAGCGTGCAGATTGTAGTTCAGATCGTTCATGCGCGAGTATTCCCGCGAGGAAGCCGAAGGCGTGTTGTCCGTGAAAATATTTTTTTTGAATTTTTCGTTGTAGAGATTTTTTCCCCAGTTTGAGCGCATGGGCAATTGTCCCAGCCTGTTCTGGACGCATTCGAATAATGCCTTGAGGGCTGCCATATTCGGATTCAGATTCGTGCCGAATCCTCCTGCTACCGCGTTGTTTTTTTCGTCCGTTACCAGTCCGAAAAAAACAGGCACAGGGATATCCATAGTAATGTGCCACAGCTCAAACGACAGGCCCGGGCTGGCAAAATTCTTCCTAAATAACTCTCCGAGCCATGTGTCACCCGCAAGAGTCACCTTGGTCATGGGCAATTGCCCGAGCCACCAGATCATCATGGAGTCACGTTCGACAGTTTCATACAAGCCAGAAAGCAGTGCGGCCGTGTATGATGTGCTGCTGGCAACCCCTCCGAAAATGGTGTGGCAGATCGGGGTTTCTCCTTCACCGGGAGAATAGGAGATATAGACTTGGCCAGCCGGCAGTCTGCGTGTTTTTCCCGTTATGGCGGATTTTCCTTTTGCCCAACGAATGACGGTGTCATCCGTAAAGGGGCGAAACCGGAATTTCCGGCTCTCGTATTGCTTGGCAGAGTACAAGGGAAGTTCCTGCGGGGATACGGCATTTAAGCCTTCTCGGATCATGTCGCGGTAGGAACCCAAGGTCAGGTCTTGCTGGATGTCATAACCGCAATACCCTTCGACAGCTTCGCCAAGGGCAGACATCAACGCTCCTTGTTCTGTCAGGCCAACCCCGGTTCCGGAAACTTCCCCAAAGCAGTCGAGGTAGGTCTTTGAGTCGGTCAGTTCACTGATGGCCACATGAACTTTTGGATCTCCCGGCCCTTTGAAAAGAGTATTGAGTCCCTTGAGGATACCTGTCTTGCGGCTGACCAAATGAGGCAGGATGGCTGCAAGCGGGATGTTTTGCGGATGGTGGCTTGCCCCTGGCCATGTCATAACTGGCGCTCCGCAAAGGGGCGTACGGCTGCCCCCGAAGACAACAAACGTCCGCATGATGGGCACCGAGGCAATTTCAGCACCGGGTGAAGCGCAAATTCCATGGTGAGCAGGTTGATTTCCAGTTGGGCGTTGTACGTTAATGGAGGTGTTAATCCGCTTAAATCCTTGATTATCTCCAAAGAAGCAATTCCCGCCAGAATTTGAATATGCGGAGGAAGGTAACCAAAGGCGGTCTGGTTGCCGTTTTGGGATAACTGCGATTCATACGCCTGCAATTCTTCCGGGTAGTCGGCATTTGCTCTTGCCCGTGTCGTATAGCAATTGAAGCAGGCCGTTTCATGCGGGAGCACCGTGGGGCCGATAGTCCCGTGTGTGCAGTCCAGGCAGCACCATGTGTATGGAATCCCATGCGACAGGCTGAAATCGTTGGCGAGTTTCAGAGTGTCCGGACGGTAGTTCTCAAGGCAGACGACGATGTAATCGGGAGCACCCCGTTCCGGATTTTCATCAAACGGGTCTTTCTGGCTTTCCCATTTGGTATTGGGGAATTCTTCGTTGATCCTGCTCATGAATGTTTCCACACGAGGATTACCCAAAGCCTTGTCCAAATATCCGCTCAAAAGGATATCGTCCTGCCCCACTGCATGGTTGTCCGAAACCGTGATCGTGCCTACACCGGACCGGGCAAGGACTTTTGCCAATGCTGCTCCAAGCGGACCGAGACCCAATACCGTTACCCTGGCCTTGCTCAATGCGGTGAGATTCGGTTGGGGATGTCCGGAAAATTGCGAAAAATAGATTTTTTGCATTTCGGACATGCCGGGAACTTCGTATTCTCCCTCAACGAATTCTTTGACCACACGACGTTGGGTCAGACGGCGGAGCAGGCCAATGATGTTTTCCTGAGAGTGTTGTCCATCCAGACAATTGATGATTTCATCCGTGGTTAATTGTCCGTCCAGCAACGGGAAGAGATCGTGAGTAAGCTCAAGAAGCCCCGCTCCCCTGATCACAAACAGGTCCTGGCCGTTTCGGAACTGAACCCTGTCGTTATCCATGGGGATGATATGATAGCTTCTGCTGAGCGTTGGCTTGTTCGGCAATGCCTTTGTTTTATTCTGCATGATCTTTGTTCTCCGTTGCGGGGCTTCCGATACTGATGGCGAAAAGAACCGATTCCTCTATCCCGTCTATCTGGAGGAAATCGTTAACCTGGTCATCCAGGCAGGCGACAATTATGCAGGCGCTGTATCCCAAGGCCGTGCATGACAGCAGAATATTCTGCGAGACGTGTCCTGCATCCAAAAGAACGCCTCGATAACCGCGATCTCCGTATTTCAGCTGGTTGCGCTTAAATGTTGCCGTAACGAAAAGGACGGCCCCGGCCGAAGTCAGCCATTCATTGTTGCTGGGTTGGATCAACGGATACATTTTTGGCAGGAAATCACCAGGCCGCAGGCTCTCCAGCGTGTGATCCTGCACATCATAATGGTACAATCCGTTTTCAATGCCCGATACATTGTGAATCAACGGATAGATATCAAGAGGGTAGAGAGCCCCTGCGGATGGGGCCGCTCTCAGGTACACATCATTCCCGTTTGCCTGAAAGTGTCCGGTCTGGCCGTATCCATGGTGCAAGATTCGAGACAGGGATTCTTTTGCGATAGGCGTTTGAGAGTAGTTTCGTTCGCAACGGCGTCGAGAGATTACATCCCACAGGCTTTGTGAGTCCTGTCCTCTTTTTTGTGGCGACAGCTTGATGGTAGGGTATCCATCGTATCGTTTGTAGCTGTTGGCACTCCTTTGGAAAAAGGCTTTAACGGACATTGCCGTAAGTCCCGTTGGCAAGAGCGGAACCAGCCATGGGCGAACATCGCTCGGATGCATTTTTGTGTTTTCGTGATAGATTTCGCTGAGGTTGTCCGGCAAGCTGCTGGAGACTTTTATTTTTTCATCAATATGAAAAACCCTTGGTTTTTGAAGCTCTTTCAGCGTGATCATTCCTTTTCCCTTCTAGCGGTTACGGTCTTCTTGCTGTCGTATACAGAACGTGCCCTCTCATTTCTTCGTCTCCCAAAGGGGTACCATTGAGATCCGCATACGTCTGAATTTGGCTGAATCCCGTTTCTTCCAGAAGCAGGACGAGTTCTGTCATGGTGTAGAAACGAATGTGCTGCTTGTCGTGGATGAATTGGGGAACCCCGCTTTTGCCGATCGTGATGAAGCTTTGCACTGCAGCAACACCCTCAACGCGATCTTTCGGAGTGTAACTCCTTTCCATGCGTCCAAAGCCATCTTCAAAACAATGGGTTGTCGTAAGGTTCCATTGTTTTGATTTCCATGATTCAAACATGTTGTCATAAGAAAACAGGAAAAGACCGTTTGGCAGAAGAAGGTCGAATGCTTTTCGAAAGAATGAGCGGAGTACTTCCGAGTCAAGAATATGGCCGATAACGTGGAACGCCACGATGCCATCAAACCCCGTTGGATCGTGAAAGTCTTTGAATTCAGACAATCTGGTATCTGCCAGCAGGCCGGAATTTGCAGCCTGCTTTTGAAGGATTTCAAACATGACGTCGTCTTTCTCAACGCCAATACCTTGCAATCCCTTTTCTAAAAGAGGGAGCAGAAACTGTCCCGTTCCACAACCGACCTCCAGAGTCCTTTTCGGCAGAGTTTTGCCGTGCCCAAAAGCTTCAATGTAGAAATCGAGTTCGTCTTTAGCCGCGTTTCTGTTGCAGGAATCTAAGAAAAAGGCCTTTGTTGAATGTGCTTTTGCAATGCCTGTTCTTTCCATGCTTGTATCCCGAATAGCTTGTGGCTATTTGTGGTTTTCAAAACCGGCGCATATTTTCATGAATTAAACCATCAACCGTTTTATAGGGTTAGAGAATTTTTAAAGCTTTCCAGTCGAAGGGGAAGCCTATTCGCCAGAGGTCATGTTGTTGCAATGCAGAGGAACGCTGATTTCTTCGAGATCTTCGAGGTCGATAACTTCGTAGTCAGTGGCATCATATTCTTTCATGACTATTCTCCTTTTTGGGTATGAAAATATGCGCCGATATATGGTTGATGGTCTAAGCCTCGTAATTGGGTGTGTTGCGTCATTGACGAGTCGCAACCGCAGTGATGATCGCGGCTCGGGGATTTTTTGACCCGAGTCGTCTCCCTGAAAATCCTTCATAGAATTGAATGTCGTTAAACCCGGCTTTCTCCATGAATAGTTTCATTCCATGTGGCGAATGGAACCGGATGGGCCGAAGAGTCGCGTCAAATGCCATTCCCTGATTCTGGTGGCTGAATTGTCTGAAGTCTTCTGTTGTAGCGATGCCTCGGAGAGTGTCTTGCGGGGTGCTGGTGTAATTTACTGTTAAATGTCCCCCCTTGAATACCTTGGCCATTTTCGACTTCCATCCGTCTGCATTCCAGAATTCATATGCATTGAAGAAATTGAACATGAATATGCCATCAGGATGCAGCAATTCGTGAACCTGCTGCAAAAAAATCAAAACATCCCTATCTTTTAATGTGTACACAATGGAAAAGAATGCAAAAATCAGATCGTAATGTATAGATGACGTAAAGTCAGAAAAATTTGTATTAAATAAATGTGCACTAACATTATGGCGAAGCATTTTGTTTTTTAACACACCGAGCATGGATGAACTTTCATCAATTCCTGTTACATGCCAACCATTTTTCGCTAAAGGGATAACATATCGACCAGTTCCACATCCTATATCCAAAGCTGTACCAGAATTAGTATCCATTTTTGCTTTGCATATATCAAAAATGAAATCTGTTTCATCCACAGCAATTGGTCCATACATAATGTCCCAAAGCTGTGCAGCTTCAGAAAGAAACATATTTGATCGTTTGGATTCTTTTGCGAGTGTACTTGTCATAAAAAAAATTTTCGTGTTATATTACTTTTTTGTGTCAATATAAAATTATATTCCTGTCGAATCGTATTTTCATTTTGTTAGTTCTTAAAGTGGGGGCCGCCAATACAGCTAACGCAGAAAGGAGTACTTTTGATGGAAAAAGGAAAGGGGGGGGCAGTCGAGGGGCCTCCAAAGAGCAGGACAGCACCATCCAGGAGTGAGGAATTCCTGAGATTTCATACGTTGGAGTCTGCTGATATTTTGTTATGGTATTCGGAAGACGTTTTTATTGACCTTTTCTGGGTGCTTGCGGCAAAGATGCCGAGAGTGCCTGATTTGTATCCTTTAAAAGTGTACATTTTGATGCTGCTTGCTTTAGTTTTTTGTTGAAAAAGCAGTGGAAAAAAACATCACCTGTTTTTTTATCTTATTTTTTCAGCCTCCTATGCCGACTTGCGATTTTCTGTTTCGCAGCCAAGATTTGTTCATTGCCGGAGAATTCAATTTCAGTTTGGTGTTGACACTCAATGCGTAGAATAATAATTGCGTGAAAACGATTTTCAATTTCATAAAAACACGCGTAGCCTGACATCGGAAAAGCCGAGCGGTGGGCGGCATTCGCAATGGTTGACGTACATATGAGCAGAGAGGTTTTCAGAAAGGAAAGACAGGTGCTTGCGGACGCCGGAACAGCTGCGCTGGGTGCAGAAAAATCCGGAAATCCCTTGGCCGGCGCGTTTTCCGTGCTGGTTGACGAATACGGACGCCTTTTGCGCCAGAGCAGGCGGTTGGTCACCATGGGGGATCGCATGCAGCATGCCCTGAATTCCCTGAATGATGATTTGACTCTGAGTGAGCAGAAATACCGGGGTATATTCGAGAATGTGACCGAGGGCATTTTTTGGTGCGACGCAAACGGAGCTTTGGTGGAGGTCAATCCGGCCATGGCCGTCATGTTTGGGTTTCACGATTCGGAATTGTTTCTTGAGGCCGTGCCCGATTTCCGTTCCCTGTTTTGCAACCCCGAGGACTACGAACTCTATGAAACCCTGCTTGCCGCCGATCAGGTCCGGCAGTTTCAGGTGCGGTTGTGCAGCTCCGAAAGCGGGCCGCTTTGGGCCGAGCTTGGTGCGAGTGCCATGCAGGAGTTGGAGGATGGCCCCGGCGGGGTTGTCGGCGTGCTGGCGGATGTTACCGAGCGCAAGCATATGATAGAGGAAATGCGCCGCCTGGCTCGGACGGACAGTCTTACCGGACTGTTTAACCGGGGATATTTCATGGAGCTTACGGAAAGGGAGCTTGCCCGTTCCCGACGCAACGGGGGCGCACTGTCCATGCTCATCGTGGATGTCGACAACTTCAAGAATGTCAATGACACCTACGGGCATGACGTGGGAGACAAAGCCCTTGTTTCCCTGAGCCGGATTCTCCGGGAGTCCGTGCGGGAAGTTGACGCCGTGGGGCGCTTTGGCGGTGAGGAGTTTGTGGTTCTGCTGCCGGAAGCCGACCGCCGGGATGCCTGTCGTGTGGCGGACAGGATCCTTGATTGCGTCAGGAACGCCAAGGTCGGTGTGTCGGGCGGGGTTTTGCGCATGACCGTGAGCATCGGCCTTACGTCCTTTGAGGAAAAGGAAGAGGATTTGGACAGATTGATAAAATACGCGGACATTGCCCTGTATGCGGCCAAAA